>Ga0116226_10001649_pt1 | contig 19387 bp, 8 predicted proteins | sample S1TSphfallax_FD_89692 | JGI IMG/M metagenome (GOLD analysis project Ga0116226, IMG submission 89692) | Host-associated microbial communities from peat moss isolated from Minnesota, USA - S1T2_Fa - Sphagnum fallax MG | ecosystem: Host-associated > Plants > Peat moss > Unclassified | place: USA... | reverse complement strand
TCACACACCTTTAGCTTCTTACAAATCTCAAACATGTATTTACAAGTTTTGAGAATTTCTCCACACTTACAATTTAAGTCAACTTGAATAGAATAAAGTTGTTATATGCATCTCAAAAAAATACTTCACTCCCTTACCTTCTTTAATACATAGTTGAAATGACAACCAAGTAGTCTAGACCAACCTTAGAGCCCATTTGGGGATACAAAAGTAAGACATTGTTAGTGAATCAACTTGCAATATCGAACTTACACAAAGTACCTAAAAGACATCTCAGGAGAGAGAAAGTCACATGCTTTTGAAATGTAACGAATGAAGTAATCCCCAAAGCGCTTGGTAGTTTTTGTATCTACAATATGAACCATATCTTGCACAAAAATCATTTTAGTTAAGTATGTGGTGAAGAGGTTGATATGAGATTCAAGATTGCAAATAATCCTTTCAGGAGCTTGTGAATGAAAGGACAAAATACTCACATCATTTACATAGAAGTCCACATTTGCATTAGAAATAACACTGCCATCATTGTTGATCACATGTGTCTTATGCTTTTATGTGAGGAATGCAACCTTACACAAGAACATTGGATAAATATTAAAAGTCAGCAATTCAAAAAACATTTTGTACAAATACAACTACCAAGTAAGGAAAAAATAACACAAATTTTAGTCCCATGGTACTGTGCATGACTTCATAAAGTAGAACTTCCACATATTCACAATTCAGTTCAACATGAATAGAAGGAAGTTGTGAACTAAAGATAAGGTTTTAGAGTTTTTAGATTCAACAACATGTCACCGAATAGGAAAAAGGAGAGGAAAACTTTTCTTTTTTAAAAAACACAAAGGAAGAAGTAATGTGAAAATTAGTAACAGTCACAACCATTTCTGTGAACTTCAACAACATCCCCATTAACATCTTCCAACCTATGATACCATATAGAAGGTAGATGTAACATCACATTATAGATATAATATTTGTGAGGAGAATCCTTTTGAAGCTCAAAGGAATGTCAAACACACTGCAAAGTAGGTTCATCAACATCCATGAATGAGGCTAGCTTGGTACTCAAGATGGTGGTAGAAAGCTTTAAGAAACTCTGATTGCTAGAGAAAAGTTAATATTGTTGCATTTTTGACAAGAAAAGTCTCAATTGTAGCTTGTACATCCTACACAACTCCAATGTGATGCCTGTACTCAGAGTAAAATGATTTACTAGAACAAAAACAATGACAAGATTTCCTAGAACTATAACAAAAGAAGGATGAAAAAATCTAACTAATAAAGGACTCTTACAAAATAATTTGATAGAATCAATTACAATGCATAGGGCAAGCTAGGAAGGCCAAAATAAAACCAAAAGAATCTTAGTAAGTAATAGGGAATGCATGTAGACACACAATACATGATGAAAGAACTTGTGGTTTAACACATGGTTTAAAAGCACCCCATACCTAGTTAAAGTTAACAAGGGGCTCATCATAGTTGGGTGGAGTTGGGGTGATGAACTTGGGGCATGCATAAGAAAATAATTCATCAAACATTGCTCCATCACTGTGTTGCATGTGTAGCATCTTTTCAACATACTTCTCTTGTAATTAGTTGTTGACATTCTCTTCAACTAGTTTTGGATGAAGGCTGAGTGACAAGGAGATGGCAAGAAGAACATACATCTATTCATTATTTTTCAAAATTTGATCATAATGTGATGATCGTTGGTGATATTGTTTCATCTTGAAAATGTAACGAAGCATTTGGTTGAATGTTTGATTACATCTAGATACCCACACTCCAATACAACATGTGAGAACAAAGGAGTGCCACCTTTGTGGCAGAAGTAACAATAGTTAGTCTAAAGGGTTGTTGCATCCCTAGACCCATTGACAAGTATAAGCATATTGTTTAGAAAAAGTATTGAGTAGTAAAAGTGTTGTTAAAGAGATTACCTTCGTAACATAAGATTGGCAAAACCATAGTAATAAATTGTGTTGATTTGGCACCTAATGATTAGGTTAAAAAAAATCCAAGTTGATTAATATCAATGGGTAGAAGGGCATGAAGGCCGTTGGGTGCAGTCATATTAACATGTACCAAAAACAATCGTAACCATTGTTTTTTTTTTTTGAACTTTGGATTGGAAATTTTTTAATATACACTTTAACATAATAATATTAAGATTTTTTTTTAAAGTTTAATATTTTTTTGAGAGTTGTATTAAAAAAAAATTTAAGAATAAAACAATGGGCTAAAGGGGCATGTGTGGCTTTTAATAGCATGGTTGGACCCCACTTTGATAATCTCCCAACAAATAGTGCACATGAAGCAAACCCACATGCTGAGGTAACCAAGTACTTTTAGCACATTTATTCCACCATGGTAATCATTCATGTGCAAATTGAAATATAATCTTTGATGTCAAATGCAATATGGATGAGGCAATTGAATAATGTCAAGACCTACATATTTTGGCTGAAAATGCTTGTGGAAAATATTAAACTCAAATGAAAAGAACTAAAAATTAGTTAAGATTGCATGACTAGTACCTAATTGAGTACTTGAAAACTTAGTTACCAAGTCTAAGAAATCACATAATTGAAACAAAATGGGAGAACATTTATCAACATTTAAATCTTGAACAACTCAAGAACTTGATGACTTCAACTAGTCTCAAGGAGCCTTTAAGAATCCAATTGTTCTAAGCAAGCACACCAACTTCCTGTAATTTTGCAATCCAACTAAAGAATGTAAATGAATAAACCCTAGCAAGTTGCGTGCCTTCTTAAAACTTCTACTTGAAACTTTCACCTTGTAAAGGTCACAACATACTAAGGTAGGATAATGTATAGATTTTCTTACCTCTTTTGAATATTGGGGCTTTCTTCACTTCTTCCCCAAGGCAATTTGGAATCTTCAAGATCATTAGAATGGAAAGGGTCACATCTTTTTAGCACTAAACCACCATGCAATCCCATCTAGGTAGGGAGTGTCATTGGTTTTAATGGGTGGCATGAATATGTGGATTAGTAGTGCTTCTAAGTCAATCTAGTGTTGTAAGAACCACAACTTGTGCATTTGTGTGCAATCACATGGTATGGAACTTCATTCACGGAGTTATAGTCATTACAAAGATTCCATACCTACATATTGAGCAACCAACCACACTGATCATTTGATGTTCATTATAACAAGTTCACCATATTTGTGAACCTGTTAGACCATCAATTTAAAAGCATTGGAAACAAAGCTTGTTTTCCATAACCCATGCCTTCTTTCCTCTTGTTAACCTTGTGATCCACTTTTTCTTATTCCAATTACAACATAAAAAGTAAAGAAATAAATGAAGTTTTCCACTTGGGAGGGGATGTGGAATAATTATTAGCTTGTTTTGGTATGCTTCAAATATTGGGGTTGTAGTAATCTTTCCGTCAATATGCTACCAAATGCTTATCATGTCATAGATAAATTTGGAATAGATTGGGTAGAAATACCTAATGACATCAAAAGGAACGGAAGAATTTCAGTATAAAAACCACAAAAATCTCACCATCACAATTTGGGGTCTTTTCAGCCATTGTAGTTGTGCTATTGATCCTCCACCTTTCAGCTCTTGAACCATGAATCAAAACAAAACACAAACAATACCCATTCTTAAAGCACAATAATTCAAATATCCAGAAACCAAACAACAAACATTTGCCAAATACCCTAATGTCTGCCAAAAGACAAATTATTTGCACTGCTCAAGAAGCAAATAATGAAACACATTCATTTTTGCAACATTCTAGAGAAAAATGGCATTTAATCCTTCCTTTCATGTTAAAAGAGTAATTCACTAGACATCTCTATCCATTTCATGGAGGCATTCCAAATGCATGGTGTGGCCACAAGGCATGATTGTGATGTCCTTCATTGAATCAAATAAGTACTGCACAACACACAACCCCACATGTAAATATAGTCCCCACCTAAAATAGAGCCCCAACTTGAAAAACATGGTATTAAGTGCATGCATGAAATAGAAAATGCATACAATACATGAATTTCATCACAAGTCAATATGGATCAAAATGTCCTTAAAGATGTACAAATTCTCTTCCAAAGGAGCCTATTGATAATAAAAGTGAATATGAGAGATACCTCAAAGTAGACAAAAAAATTGTGATGCATGGACTTCTCTATACAAGGGTGTCTCTTTTGTAGGGTAATGGAGACATAGTAACAACTTGCCAAAGACAAATGCACCAAATTCAACAACAAGAACATTATGTAGCTTAGTGCTTTTGGACCCATATTCCTCAAAGGTCTTGTTCTATGATATGGCCACATCAACAACACAAAAAATGTAGCAAACAAAGCCAGTTTGGGACATTGGAAAAGCTTAATGCTTCATAACACAAGTCACAACAAGATCATGATCTTTCATGAGAATTGCCAACTAGAGAGCCACTTGCTAATCCTAAGGCACCAACATGTAACTATTGTAGGTGAAGGTTGAAGTGACTTTAAAAGTGCATACGACATCAATCATAGTGGAAGAAATTTTCCCATCCTCCAATCTTACAAATCCCACAAGAATTGCAATGATGTTGGTCTTTTTTTGTCTACAAGACAAATGATGTCTCAAAGTTAAATCATGGACTTTTACATTGTGGTAAAACCACATAGCATAATGATCTTAGGTTCATGCACTTACCAACTCATGAACATACAAGCTTCAACTAAGGAAGAACACATTAATACCATACTTGCACTTAGTGGAGGTCCTCAAATAGTGGTTTGAAAGTCATGTAATTGGACAAATTCAAGGTGTGATGTCACTTGACAAAATGAACCTTTATATGATAGTCAATGGATGATTGTGTATATTCCCCCATCCAAAAGCTATCACAACTCTTCAAAAGGATTGATGTGTATCTTTTAGAAGACAACTAAATATTTACATTGGGAGTAAGAATATATGAAACCAAGACTCCTTTATATTGATGAAATCAAGTTTACATGTGAAAATGGAATTAAGAAAATATATAATCAATTGACCACTTGCCCACATTTGCCAATGACAAGAATTTAATGAACTCATCAACATTTGTGCATTTGTTGCAAAAGGAGAGTATAATAAATGAACCTCATCATCAAAAGCCTTGCAAGTTGAGCAGAAGTATTCACCCATGCACACACCATAGTTTTCACACACTTGTTGCACATCTTGTTCATGGTTACATAATGAACAAATGACCTGCACATCATTCACACCAAAATAATAGATGAACGACAAATGTCAACATGAAATACACAAGCAAGAAGTACAAATATCTTCCAAATTCACATTTCTTCACATCTTTTTAAGAAAACATGCTTAAATTGCATGCTCATCTTTGGTTTACTTGTAGATCATGTGCAGGTACTTTAAGGTTGGATTTGTGAATCTCATTTTAAACAATTGTAAATTTCTAAAGCTTATAAACCTTTCACATTTGTTTCATGGAATGACAGATAATTTGTCACATGTGACACTATAACGTAAGCAAATGATTGTTACTTATCAAAGCTAAGAAACCTGGAATGTGTCTACAATGTAGCTTCAAGGCCATAAGACAAAAACAATATATGTTTCATTAAGTATCTGGGCAAATCATGGCGCTTTAAGGGGTCCTCTTCATTAACATTTTGCTAAATGGACAAATCATAACATTGTGATGTTTCAAATGATGAAGACATAAAGAAATACTAAACTAAAACTTGGGAAAAACCAAAAATTGGTCTGCAAGAAAGCTAATTACTAGGTTAAAGAAAACTTTTAAAACCTAAAGTACATGGCATAGAAATGCCATGCCACATTATGGACAAAATTGATTCATTAAAGGCAATGGCGGAAGCCCCATATGAATAGGGTGATCTTTTCCACTTGCAAAAATGTTCAAAAGATATTAAACATTTGCAATTGAATTATCGAAATATAGGTTTACTTTCCAAAAAATCTAAGACATTTGTGATTATGATAACAAGCTTAAGCATACCACTCCACCTACATTTTTTCACAAGACCAAGTGCTTTCTCAAGTGTTTTCTCAACCTAATTTCTGAAGTCATTGCCTCCCTATTCATCAACAATAGCAAACTTTCCAATGCGCAACAATAAACCTTCTTCTTTATCATAGAAACAATGAAACAAAGTAGTAGCGAAGAAGGGTAGTAGGAGGCAAATCGCTTCAACCATCAAATGAAATCTACTTCAAACAACACATTATAACCAAAATATGAAAAAAAATTAAATCTCAAATTGTCTAGGGTGACCATATAAAAAAGACCCCATATACCAGTTCCTCAAAATTCTCGTCATTGGAATTTGATATTGACATAAATATATGAAAACATAAAAAAAAAAATCAAAATAATTGATCGTCATTGCTAATGCACAACAATGCGGAGCTCATATTTAATAATATATAATTTGAAACATTAAAAACTTATGAATTAAAAGTGAAAATAATTAGAAAGTAGACATACATACCTAGTAAATATATTATAAGCTAGTAGATGATCAAACACATAATTAGTGCAAAAAATAATTTAATACCTTATAATTTCTAAAACTTCTCCTTTAGAGTCACTAATTAGTTGATTTGAATTTCTAAATAGTGGCTAAAAAACATTTGGGGGAATTTTTTTCATTTAAAAAAATTCCCAAAAAATGGAAAACAAAATTTCAAAGTTCTTGAAACCATAAAATTAATAAACATTGATGCCTAGAATATAATCAAAACATTTAAGTTGAGACTTTGGCTCAAAGGTTTATTTAAATGAATATTTTCTTTGAATTTTTGACATTAAATAATGAAATATATATTTATTAGTGATATCCAATGAATTTGAAAAGAAATACACCTGCCCGAAAATGGCATTGTTTTTCATGTTTTCATGTGATGGGTAGAAAAAAATAAAATTTGATCTTTAGTAATTTATCAAAGTATTTGGTCATTCAAATTGGAATTTTTTAAAAAATTCATATTAAATCACATTTAATGAATTGATTTTTTTTAAAAGATAAAATTTACTACTCACAATAAAATTTGATAAAAAAATATGATATGTAAATAATTTTAATACTTTGTATAAAATTTTTAAATGTTGAAAATAATGTTATATGTTCCATAGATAAAATATTTTATTTTATTTTTTTAATAATTACAAATAATATAACACAACATTTATACTATTTTTATTGATTAGGTATATTTTTAAAAGGTGGGAAATATCATACATACATACATAAATTGTGTTGATTAAAAAATATATATTATTTACAATTGTTTTATGAAAAAAAAAAAAGCTTCAAGATATCATTGTTATTCAAATGTATGAAATAGTGAACATTCAAATGCATTTTCAGTCAAATTACTCAATATTTTGGTTTTAATATTGTTTTATAAATTTGTAGATCTTGGAAAAAAATTAATAATAATAATATATTAAATCACATGAAATAAGATATTTTCCCCATTTGGATAAGGTATGAAAAATGGTAAAAATTGGGTACTTTTGTATGGGACAAAGGTTGATGTGGGATAATGTTGTACATTTATCCCATATCCTTTGTCAGCAAGTTGAACTTTGTAAATTAATAACTAGGTGAAAAAATATTAGTCCACACAATACATGCACTACATACATTCAAAGTGCAAATATTACTTGTGATGGGCAAATAAAAAAGGTTTGTCACCAAAAAATAAATAGGATTTTACTTACCTACTTATTTAAGCCTACCTAACTACCTACTTGCCTACCTACCTACTAAATGGCCATATATAAATATATTTCAATATATAAACATTTTAAGAACATGGGTTCCATTTATTACATCCTCATGCTAAATGCCCTTAGTCCTTACAAATACATTTAGGGTAGTTGTTTTTCTAGGCAATAATCTAAACAAGAGGTTTTTATTTTCAAGATGTTGATTGATGGAATGGATATGGAATCGATTAAATAGTAAAACAAATGCAACATAAGTGTGCTTTGGAAAATTATTGGATGATGTTTGATCATGTCAAGTATGTTCATGGTTTGTCATGCTTATGACCTAGTCAATTGCAAAGTAATGACCATTTCAATCTATGACATGTAATTTGAAAACATAAAAGCCCAATGCATTTTGTGGAAGAAGTTGAATGTGATTGTTTTGAAGAAAGGCATTACAAATCGCAATTTCAAGGGGTTTGTGGCAAACGACATGCAAGTGAATTGGAATGTTGTTTGTATCATTTTTGCAATTAAAGATCTTGCTATGAAGATGGTTGATAAGGAATGAACTTGTTTTTTCCATTGGACCCAATCATTATACAAAAATACTAAGTAGTTGATTACACTCAAGTTCTAAAATAGGCACAATATTGTCCTTTATCACAAATATATGAACACAACATCCTTGGAAGAGTTAGACCTTTAATATACTATAATTTAGTCTTGGTGGTACTCTTTCAAAACTGCTAATGAAGGTGCAATTCATGAGTTCAACAACTAGCTAAATGTCTAGCACTTCTATGTGAAACAATGGTGAAGATTCATGTTACTTTTAAAATTTGTTTGCACCATTTCATCAATTCATTGTGTGGAATCTCTAGAAGTTCTATTCTTATTTCACTTGGTTAATATCAACATAAAAATTTTTGTTGGAAGAATAGGTGGACACGTAGATTTATAACTTTCAAAGACAATCCATAATATTGGGCTCTAACATTATAGGAACATGGGTGTCTACTTGTATTATGCCACCTCAAATGATTATGTGCAAGCTTTCTAACAAATTTACATTGTTTTTTATTCTTTCTATAAGGTGATCAATTTGGGATTGGTTTGGTTAGGCATGAATCAGAAGAAGAAATTTTGACCTTTTCCACCTTCACACATTTCGACTATTGTCCAATTTGATTACACTTCAACTACATTTGAGCATTTTAAGTTTGTAAGTGGCTTGTTGCATTAATTAATGCTCAATATTATTCATAGTTGTTAAGTTCACTATGTTGTTCATTTATGAATATAATTTGAATTATATTTAATTATTTAGTAATTCAAATTTTTGATGTGGAAATTGATGTAGCCTTTAACTTTATTTACATAATGCATTATAATGGGTTAGTGATTTTGTTGCAACCCTAGCCTTGGGTTGGTGACTAAGGCAAGGGCTTGTCAGGTGCGAGCCAATAGTGAAGCCCAGGAGTCACATTTCATGCTCCTGGGAGTATGGGAAAGTGTGAAGGAATGAAACTTCACACTCCCAAGTGAGCTCCCACTTTGGGAGTTGAAGTCCTAATGGACTCTCAAATTTTCAAAGAACAATTTCAAAGGTTAGAACCCGTTGGACTAAAAAATTCCTTATGTCATTGGAAAGCTCTTGGAACGTGGATGTCTAAAATGGGCTTGCACGACACATTTGAGTATTAAAAATATAAGTTATGGCCAAAAGAAAGGTTGGGAGTCAAATTCCAATTTGACTCCCAACCATTAAAAGTCAAGAATTGCCCCAATTTCCTTGTGTGCAGGTGGCTTGCCACATATTGTTAGAAAGCTTTTGATGAGGGCTACAACTTTGCTTGAAACTTCACCTCAATCAGAGGTTTGGACATAAAGTTATGGGCCTCCAAAGTTGCAGGAGTTCCAATTTTGAGAATTTCGAGACACTTGGGAATCTCGGGACAAAATGACATTTGGGTGTTGGCCCCATGGCCACGCACAAAGAATACTATAAGGGGGGACAGTGGTGGCTTCCCCCAAGTTTAGGCCATTGTGAATCTTGTGAATCCGTGTTTGCCCATGGTTTGTCCATGCACCAAAAATGTTTTAGCTACACACAAACCAACTTATTTGGTTTATGCAAGTCTGTGTGAATAATTGACTTGCTTATCAATCTTCCTAGTCCCCATCCCAGAGCTTTAATGTGCCCTTCTACCCTCAAAGTGTAGTGAACCAGGGAGCGCACCCCTATTTTTTTATCTTCATTATTTTTACATTTAGCCTCTTAGTTGAATCCATCAAGGAATTTGGGGGTGCGTTAGATTTTTTGGAATTTTTTTTAACTATCAACTTTTAACATTTTGAAACCATTACTTAGAATTTGCATTTTACATTTACCATAATTTATTAAAACACATGTAACAATTTAAAACCCCACAATTATATTAGAATGAATTAATGATTTTTTCAGATCTTTTCAATTATTATAATTGAACCATTCACTTTTAATATATTAAAATCAATATTCACAAATTACATTTTGCACTTATTATAATATACTAAAACGCATGTAAATCAATATATTGTAATTATATTTGAATGGTTTAATGAAAGTTTTCACATTTTTCAAACTATCAACATTTTTACATGAATTGAATCATCCATTTTGAGCTTATTGAAATCACTATTCAAACGTTGCATATTGCATTTACTAATATATATTACAACACACATAGCAACTCAATGCTTCACATTTATTTTTGAGTGGGTAAGTGATTAATAGGTCAAAACGGTCATGCATGCAAAGTCTAGGATGCATGTTAATTTTTAAATTATATTTTCATATATTAAATTCTTGGACATTTATGTAAATTAGGATGTATATTTTTCTTTTAATTTTTTTTTGTCATCGTGGAAAAATTTATTATTATGAACTTTCATGATGCCACACAAAAAAAAACCCCAAAAATATTCCTTAATTTTTTCTCCCATTTTTTTTGGTGTATAAAAAACATCCATGTTAAAAAAAATCAATTAAAGTTTATAAGTTATAAGTATTATTATTATTTATTTTTAAAATGTTTTATCAATTTCCTTAAGCTTGTTTTGTTAAAGGTTTATGTTTAAATATTTGGAGATGAATTAAAAGTTTTCATTTAAAAATAAATAAATAAATAATAAATGGTGATAATAATAATGACATCAATAATTTTTTTAATCTTTCCATTTAATCTAATCTTGTAATCTTTTAAGATTCATCCATGAGAAAATTTAGCCATGTTTTGGCTATTAGCCATATATGGAGGTACAAATTTGTTAAAATATTTTTCTATATTGGGTACAAGTACTAAAACCCATTGTAGAATATATCATTTAAAAATATATTAAAATGTTTTTAAAAAAAAATCGTTTGCTGATGTTAATGGCCTTTCTTATGCTTACAAAATGGTGGAGATTCATCACCAAAAAAATTCAGTTACATCATTAATATTTATTTTGAATTAAAAAAAAATTGGATAAGGTTTATAATGATTTCAAAAATCAAACTTAAATATTTTCAAATAAATTTGACGTTGAAATTGTTTATGTGTTTAATGTTGTAATTATTAAAATTACTTAAAAACTTTTATTCATTAACAATTACCTTTTTTCTTTGAGATTTATGATCTCAATTTTTAAAATATATATTTTAAAACAATCTTTTGTTGATGTTGATGGCCCTTTTTATGTTTGCAAAATGGTGGAAATTCACAACAAGAAAAACCTTTGGTTGCATCATTAATATTTATTTTAAATTTTTACAAAAATTGGATAATGTTTATGATGATCTCAAAGATTGAATTTAAGTGTCGAATAAATTTAATGATGGAATTTTTTTATGTGTTTAACGTTGGAATGATTAAAATTATTTTAAAATTTCTATTAATTAGGAGTAACATTTGTTTTTCAAATTGTTGATCCCGATTTTTCAGCAAGCTTTTTGTTGTTTACGTTTTTCATTGAAATTTCACTATTTGTTTTCCTAATAAGAATTGCCAAGTCAAGAAAATTAAAAATAAAAAAAACATGTTGGTTGGGGGGAAGGGGGGTTAATCCAATTATTTAAACCCAAAATGTCACCAAATTAAATTGTGTTTCCTTTTACAAAGGAAACAAATATAAAATATATTCTTACATCATTAAAAAAAGGGGTTGTTGTGATTTTTTTTCAAAGTTGTGTAATTAATCATTGGTATTAATGTATGATTAATCTTTCTAAACAAATATGGTCTTGATAATTAAATGGTTATATTTACTATTTAATTAATGTTTCTTTTTATGACCAATTTCTACTAATTTAAAAGGGCTTGAAAACATCAAAAAAAAATTGAAAGAAATTTTTTCAAGCCAAATTTTAAAAATAAAATAATGTTTTACAATAAAATTTCATAAATAACCATAATATTGAAATATTTAAACAAGTTTCCAATTACACAACTTGTTTATAACCAAATGTGGTAATCTTTTTTTTAAAATATATAATTACTAGTCATATTGGGGAAAATAAAAACTTGCAATTCTTCAAAAAATTGACATATTTTATGTAATGAATTTTAAAATTAAAAGAATTAATAAATGCACTTTTGAATTCACATTGAATTTACAAGGATTTTAGGTCAATTTTAAAAAATAGGTATGTTGATTTATTCATGAAATGCTATTTTAAGTTTTTTTTAACATTATAAATTTAATTTTAAAAATTGTAATAATTTGTTTGAATAAAGTTTTCAAATAAAAATGTACATTAAATTTTGAATTTCCTAAAAAATTTCATACCAAACATGATAAAGTTAAACTTTTTCATGTTTTTTAATAAAATGTTGAAATGGTTTGGTGGTTAAGAACTTAATGTGTTTCCATAAAATTTGAGTTTCAATCCTTGATGGATAGATGTTTTAATGTTCTTGTACAAATGTAATAGGAACATATACATCATGGTGAATACACAAACATGTACATCATGCTTAAATGGTGTCAAAACTTTTTTGTTGACAAAATTAAAAAAAAAAACTTTAAACTATTTTCACAACATGTAAATTTGTCATAACATGCTGTGGGAAAAATGTAATCCATGATTCCATGATTAGAATGAAGAAAAAAAAGAAAACAAAAGTTGTATGATGATGTGGCGTGTTATTCCATGTCATATTATTTGGGACTTCATGTATCCATGTCATAATTTTTTAATTAATAATTATTTAGTGCAACATGTGACTATCCACAAAGACTAAAAAACATCTCACTAAAAATGTTGTCAATTTGGGTAGTTTGTTTTTACTAGAATCATACAAGTTGCATATTAGTCAATTTTCTCCTATTTCACAATGACCTAGTGAATTTGGGTAGTGGAAAAAGACAAGACATCTTCTTATGAATTGTGATTATGTTAGATGAACTAGTCTAGTGATTTTGTGCAAATGGCAACCTCTATTACAAGTTATGTTTTAGGTTCTTTGCTTACACCCAAGATATGACACTTCAAGGGTCAAAAGGTTTTCAAATCCTGTAAGTGAAAGGCTAATCTACCCTTAAGGTCATAGGGGGATTCACATAGGAGTGACCCTATCTACTTATCTCTTGCATGAGTAGACACAACTTCAATTCGCTTCAACATTGGTTTAAAGGTTGTTAATGAATCTAACATGTCACGAGCACAAAAACAACCAAATTTAACCAAGTCTACAAGATTTCCTAAACCAAGACGAGAACAAAGGTACACCTAATCCTAAATATAGATTATGAAACAAGAAAAATAAAAACAAGAACATGACAAGTGCAAGACAATAATTCAACATGATTTTATTGCAAAATGAAATAATATAAAAAAAAGGTTGTGACAAAAAAATACCCAAAATTGGTGTTCAAGAGACCAAAGGTAATGGAGAATTCTACTTTTATTTATACCTTATGAGCACCTAGTTCAAAGAAGTTTTTTTAAAAATTCAATTTACATGTGACCCATGTTCATTCATGTGCACCAATGTGGTGCACCCACGTGCACTAAGAATTAACTAGGATTGAATTAAGATCTAATTAAAAATGAACTAAAATTTAATTAAAAGTGAACTAGGATTTAACTAAGATGAACTAAAAATCAATTGAAAGTGAACTAAAACTTAACTAGAAGTTGACTAAGAGTGAATTGAAATTAAATTAAAAATTAGGTGCAAGTTTATTACAAGTCATGGATGAATTTTCAAATGAATGAACTCCATGGCATTGACATTCATGACATAACATGGATATTGGTTGAGGTGAATTTTTTTTTTCCACGCATGAGGGGTTCAAAGTGTAAAAACGTTGTGGCGATGGTGTTTAGAGAATTGAAAAATGCCCCCCACAATCCAATACTCATTGTTTTGCAATTCAAAGGGGGTCTAAGGAACATTGTGAGGCTAAAATCATTAGAAAGACAACAATTTCCAATGACATACTTTATCCATGTTATGATGGCTTGTGGTGTGACTTCAAATGGTCAACATGTACCCATCGCAAGTTTTTGTTTTGTGTTGATGATTTACTTCATTATGTCAGAGGCATCGTAAGTAAATATGTTATTGATAGGTTAGTTGTGCTTGTGATATGGTTTATGCAAGTAGTGACCAAGTTGACTTGGGATGCAGTCACAACATCAAAAGAAGGTGGATTTGTTTTATGCAAATAACAAATATGTGTGCCTTAAACCTTCTATGGGAGCAAGAATTGTGGCCCAATGAAGGTTCAAACTTTGGATCCATATTCTTGGCCAAAAAATTGTAATAATAAAGTTATTTGGTGGCCAACAACATTGACATTTTCAACATGTAATTGAAAAAAAATGGGAGGTCAATCATGTTTTGGAAGCTAGTTTCACTAAAATAAAAATTTAAGTTTATGACCCCATTTATAATTGATTTTGTAGTTACATTAAACATTATATGATCAAAGGGCCTTTAGTCATATCAAATGAATTGTTTAAGAGAAGAAGTCATTGAATGTTTGATATGTCATTTTTCATCATGTACAGTAGCCTCCCGCCTAAGTACGCAACTTGAACCTGGGAGGAGTGTGTGTACTTAGCCGGTAGGTGCGCACTTAAGACTAATCACTTTTTTTTGTAGCCACAACAGCAACTTTTGCAGCATCCTTATCAATCTGTTGACCATTTGAGGGTTTCACGTTCTTCTCACACGAGGGGATTGCAACGAAGGCAGGGGTGGGGTTTGAGTTTGGTATTGCCAATTTGGTTGATCCTGCTCCAACTCATCACTTTTTGTTGTTGGTGCTTTTTGAAAACCAGATTCAGTACCCAATTGAGTTTGCTGCAGCGCAGGATCATGCAATTCCAAATCCCATCTTCCCTCTCCAGGTTGTTGCTGTTGGTGACCACCGTCTTCTGGGCTCCGCTCAAGAGATTCTTCAAATGCTACACCTCTAGTGTCGAGCTGGGTTTGCTATTGTGTGGGTTCATCAAGCTTCTCCCCGACGAGACCAGTCCTGACAATTCCAGCTTCGGCAGTGGACCCTGTCGTCTCTTGCTCTCTTCCAAGAGCTAGAGTGTCCTCGACCAGCAACTGATCATCTGTGCCGAGTTGTGTTTGATCTTCAACGGGATTTGAGGGGGGGATTTGGTCAAGTTCACTTCCTGTTGGCCCTGGAACTCCATCAGTTGTTCCAAGCTGAGTTTGCTGCTCTACAGGATCACCCAATTCACCAAACGGCATAGACTCTGAATCATCCAAGCGGTCTTCAACAAGTGGCTGGACAACAGCTGTTGCGTCCCCAACAGATTCTTCAGCTGCACTTTCAGTGTCGAACTGCGATTGTTATTGTGTGGTGGTCTTATCCATCCTACCCACAACAGTCCCGATCAGCACAAGATCTAGTTCTACATGCTTTTTTTTTTGTTCGGATGGTGCTCCGGTTTGCCCAGGGGTTTCTTCATCAGCTTTAAACTGCGATTCTTGTAGTTCAGGATCATACATCTCCTCCTGAGGCAGATTCGATTCTTGGTTCAAGTTACTAGTGGGACCGGTCTCCTCTTCAACTGGCTAATGAGTTGTTACGACCTGATCTGTGCGGAGTTGAGGTTGGTCTCCTTTAACAGCGCCAGGTGCAAGAGTTTGCTCAAGCTCATCTCTGTTAGAGGTCTCATCGTAAGTAAGAGGACCCTGGTTGAATTCATCTACATTCTATTGCTGAGATTCGGATTCTACGGAGTCGACAGTCCCTGCAATGCTTGCTGAGGTGGTGTTAGTGCTTTGTTGTAGCCTAACAGTTCCTTGATCTCCATAGCCAGCCACTCCCGCACTAATTTCTTGAACCCTATTTTTTCGGGAAAATAATGCGTACTTTACTGGGATGCGTACTTAGGCGGGAGGCTACTGTAGTCATAGAAGACAATTCTTAAGTTATAGAGGACAAGTCATAGGTGTCATGGTAATGAATGATTGGAATTTAATTAGTAAATAGTGGACCGTTTCACTAGTCAAATTTATATACTAGATTAAAATCATATTTTTGGATTATAATAAAAAATAAATTTTAAATAGGTAGGTAATAAACCCTACCTACCTATTTAATTTATTTAATTTAGCCTACCTACCTTAACTTAACTTAACCTAACCTACCTACCCTAGCTGACGTGCTCCCAAACTGTTCAATAGACTCAAATGTGAGTCCAAACTGAAAACAATGGAAGAGCAAAGAGTCTGGGCATGCTCCCTAGCTTGTAGCATTTTGGAGGGGTAGAGGGGCGTGTTGGAGCTCCAAGATGGGACTAGGAAGAATGACAAACATCAACTACTCACACAGACTTGCATAAAACCAACACAAGGTGGTTAGTGCATAGTTGAAGCACTTTTGGTGTTAGGACAAGCCATGGGCAACTCAGATTCACAAGACACACCATGGCCTAGACTTGGGGGAAGCCACCACTTTCCCCCTTATAATATATTCTGTGCCTCTCCACGAGGCTCACATCCAAATTCCCAAAGTTAGGACTCCCGCGACTTTGGGGCCCCATAACTTTGTGTGCACACTTCCAATTGAGATGAAGTTTGAAGAAAAGTTGTAGCCCTTGTCAATAGCTTTTCAATGATATGTCGCACATCATCTGCACGCAAGGAAATCAGGTCAATTCCCGACTTTTAGTGGTTGGGAGTCAAACTGCCAATTTGACTCCCGACCTTTCTTTTGGCCGTAACTTGTGTTTCATATGTCCAAATGGGTCATGCAAGACCATTTTAGACATCTACGTTTCAATATCTTTTCAATGGTATAAATAACTTTTCAATCCATTGGGTTTTGACCCTTGTAATCGTTCTCTAAACATTCGGGAGTCCACCGGGACTCCAACTCCCAAGGTGGGAGCTCCCTTGGGAGTGTGAGGGTTCATTCCCTCACATTTCCTTTCACTCCCAGGCTTCCTCTTTTGGCCCACAACCTTGCAACCCATTGCCTTGGTCACAAGCCCAAGGTTAGGGTTGCGACATTAGCTTTTTAAGAATGCACACAAGTTGCAAGTATTAAGAATTGAACCCCTCACCTTCACAATGATAAACCAACTTTTTACTAATGGATTACACCATCAAAAGGTGTCCAATATTTGTTAAGTCTTTTATTTCACATGTTTATTTCACATCATTACAAGATTAGGAGATAGGTAGTAAGTACGTAAATTGTGGAATGGTAGGTAGGTTGTAGAAATAACTAGGTGGGTGGGTGGGTAAATAGGTAACACTACAACATATCATGTTTATTTCATTGTCTTTTGTGATTGAAATTTTAGTTATAATGGACACTAGACAATTTTTGGGTAAGTAAAAAATAAAATCATTTAAAATAGTGTTTAGTTAGCATTTTAATCATCTTCATGTAATTGACGATGATTGAAATTTATCATGTTTGTTTTAACTAAAATGTGTCTGGTTCATTTTGCTAGGTAGTTTTAGTTTACATGGCAATTATTTTATTTTAATTACTTAATTATTATTTTAAATATGTTTAATTTATGAAAATTTGAAAATCCAATTTTTTTTATAATTATAGAAACCAAAAAATAATAAGAGGATTTTTTTTTCTTGGGCATATTTGCTTATCATTAATTCGTCATCAATGATGTGTTGATGTGGCATCACACCTATAACGTGATTGATTTTAGTCAAAATCGTGAGATGTCAAAGGTGGGGTTTGAACCTTCATCTTTCTTTTGTGTTTTTAGTGGGGATTTTTCAGTTTCAAAAGTTTACTAATTTATGAAGAAAGGACTACTATAGTGGTGAAGGGGTGTGGTTTTGTGATTTGCTTAGGTAGTTGGTTGGGATGTGACAAAAAACTAGGGCACACGATAATCAAAACACATAACACATATATTAAATGGTAGATACATTTTTTGAATTACCCACTAGCATGAGCTTGTGGTCACCTCATTTAGATCTTGGTCTTAGTTATTCCCTTTCTCAACAAAGAGAGGCTTGAAGTCTCTAAGGGGTCAGATCACTTTGGTTTCTCTCTCTTGAACCCAATGGCCTTCGTTTTCCTTTTTTATTTCTTCAAACCATATGAACCTAAAACCACATCAAATTTCCATAGGAACCCAAGTTTCTGTTTACATTTGGTAACATAGATCCCTAAGCCCAAATGGATTACATAAACCAGTGCTCTTGACACCGTCCTTTAAATTGACAACACATAAGAACAAGAAAACAACACAATTCTAGTCCTTAATGATTGCTTCACAAGTTTTACAAAGAATCATAGCCCCCCTTTCACATGGTCCACCTTGTAAAATTCAACAAACTATGGCTGTTCTTTAAAGTTCCCAATAATCAGGGTACTTTCATGATATGCATGCCAACAACATTCACATATAGATCAACCTGACACACACATATTGAAAAGGTTTCAGGCAGCTCTTGAAATCCCTAGGATTTTCATCATCCCCTTCATCAACCTTCAAAACCATCCCTTAGATTAAATTTTTGCCTCTTCAAATACATTGCATAGTAGATTTCTTTGTACCTCTGTTTGAAACAAAAAATCCAACCTCCTTCTCTAAAAACCTCTACCAATTGAAAAACAAACCTCTCCTTCTCCCACTTATGTGTTTTGTTGTTCTTCATTCTTCCGCTCCACAATGAGATTTCCACCTGTTGCTCTTCATGTGGTAGCTCCCTTGCCACACAATTAGCCAATGTCCAACAATATCCACAACAACATAGTCATCCCAAATAAAAGAAAACGACATAAAAACATCAAAATCATCAACACCACTGCATCTCCTTTGCTCCTTTTTCTTGTCTCCATTGTTGTTGTGAGTAAACACTCTGAGCCAAAAATAGGAGAAACGCACTTTCCTTGAAACCCTAAAACTCCTTCTTATTCACCCAAACCCTAAAGTTAAAAACTTGTTATAGGGAGTTCAAATCCCAACTCGACCCCCCTTTTCCTCACGTTCTAGTCGGCTACCCTAGTGGTTAGGGTTGAGGCTGTCACCAAAGTTAACAAATACAAAAAATAAAATAAATTAATAATCTGAGGGTTATCTAACAAGCACATTTTGAAGGAAATGTGCATCCATACTGTTGTACCTTGGTAGCTTTAACACTAGTATGTCAAATAATTAATTAATTTTG
>Ga0116226_10001647_pt1 | contig 19397 bp, 21 predicted proteins | sample S1TSphfallax_FD_89692 | JGI IMG/M metagenome (GOLD analysis project Ga0116226, IMG submission 89692) | Host-associated microbial communities from peat moss isolated from Minnesota, USA - S1T2_Fa - Sphagnum fallax MG | ecosystem: Host-associated > Plants > Peat moss > Unclassified | place: USA... | reverse complement strand
CCGTCATGCGATGCTTCAGGTCGCGGATATCGAGCTTCATTTCCGCAATGTCTCCACCTATCGCCCAAAGGTTCTCCAAAACCAGATCGTCGCTCACGCCAACTCCAGCCCACAAGTCGCTCACTTATTGTCGTCGCGGTCAATCCGTGGCGTCCTCGGTCGTCTCCGGCACATCATCCGGGCGGGGTGCCTCGCCGCCGGAGCGGTTCAGGATGCGGCGGAAAGCCTCGCGATCCGCACGACTACTGCGTTCGGCGAAGAATGTTTCCGTCTGCATGGCAGCGAGCTTTTCGGCAACCGCCACGCTTTTGGTTCAAGCCACTTCCGTGGTTTATCCACGCAGCGAGGTGGGATCGCGGCATCGGGTTTCGCCGACCGATACCGAGAGGTGGCGCGGCTACTACCAGCCCTGGTCGCTGGCCGGCTGGGTCCAGGCATTGCGGTAGATGATGAAGGCGAGCAGCAGGACCGTGGGGTCAATATACCAGCGGTCGTGCGACGATACGGTGCCGCCGAGGCCGTGATAGGCGCGTTGCAGCACGAGGGACGACGCGACGCAGATCGCGGCGAGCGCCAGGAGCACACGGCCACGCAGCGGTGCGTTGCCCCAGGGGAAACGCCTGACGGTGCGGACGAGGGCATAATATTCCGCGCAGAGCAGTGCGCCGAGGGCGCAGGATACAAGCAGGCTCATCGTTGTAATCCCCGTTCGTACGCTACGCCGCCCTCCTTGGCGTTGCGGATGGCGTTATGAGTTAGCGGATTCCGCGGCTTGCGCAAGATCTTCCGGGTGCTGCGTTTCACCGACCAGGCGGGCGATAAGACGGCGGACGGCGGCGCGGGTGGCGCGTGCCTGGCGGTCGGAAAAGGGCGGCTCGCTCTGCTGGGCGGTAAGTTTCTCTGTTGCTGCCATGACGAGGAACTGGTTCACGCTGGTGCCTCTGCGGGCGCTGATTTCCTCCAGCGAGGCTTTCAGCGACAGCGGCAAACGCACGCGGACGGTAGCCGTCTCGGGGGTCATGGCGGTTTCCTTCCTGGGCCGTTATTTCGCCAGGCGGACGACGTTCATGCTCCACGGCGCGAGGGTTAGGGACAGGGGAAGCGTTTGCGCGCCCAGCTTTGTTTCGGAAGGCGGCGACCAGACGTTGTTCTTCGAATAGTCGTAAATCGCCTTGTCGTAGGTATCGACGGTGACGGCGGAGGAGGACGCCACGCCGGTGACCGATATCGTTACCGGCGCCGTGAGGTTCTTGTTGACGTTGAACAGCACAAGCGCCGTGCCGCCGTCCTGGGTGGCGGCGTAAGCGCGGATGTTGCCATGCATGCCGCCGAGGGTTACGCCAAGCGCATGTTCGCCGTTGTGGGCAACCAGGGAAAACAGTTCAAACGCGCGCGACGTGGGCAGCATGGTGCCGAGCGGCGTTTTCGTGGCGTTGGAGCAGCCATACTCGGGCGTGCCGTCGGACCACACCATGTAGCCGCCGAAATTCTGCCAGCCATACAGCGAGTTGGACCAGTTGCCGCCACTGGGGTCCGAGCAGCCGCCGAAGCCGAGCCACCATGTGGCGCGCGAGACGCCGTTGTTCATCATCACGCCGAGAACTTCGCCGGCATACAGCGCCTGCGTGATCGATGACGTCTGCTTGCCGGGATTGTAGGACACCGAACCGAGTTCGCCGACATAGATCGGCGTGTACGGGTGGCCGGCCGTCTTGAGATCGGCCCTGAGTGCGCGGATCTGCGCCGCAAAAGCCTGCGGCGCCGTATCGACAAGATAGGCGTCCGATTCCGAGCCAGGCTCTTGCGCGTAATAATGGAACTCGACAAAATCGTACTTTGCCTGGCTCAGCACGATCGGATCCCACGGCGGGCTCCAGCCCGGTTGTGCCACGACGCCCACCAGGGTGTTCGGGTTGGCATTTTTCATGTCGGGGTAGAATCCGGTGGCGACCGCCTGCGCATAAGTTGTGGCGTCGTGCTTCGCCGCGTGCAAATCATATTCCCAACTGCCGTAGACTTCGTTGCCGACGGTCCAGTGGCTCACCGGAATGTTGTTGGCGAGCGCGTAAGAAACCCAGGCGGCCGCCTCGGTCGGGTCGCCGCCGGCGTTGCACGCCGAATTGGAACCGTAATTGACGGTGATGGCGAGATCGAACTTGCCGGGGGTGACCACGTCGCCGACGAAATCCTGGAAACTCGCGTTGCTGTTGACATAGCCGCCGTTGCACTCTGAATTGGTGGCATAGTGGAACGTATCGGAAGCCGAACCGCCGGGCCAGCGCAGCGCCTTGATGCCGCCTTTTTGCAGGAAACCGGCAAGACCCGTCTGCGTCTGGTCGAACCAGTTGGCCATGTTCATGCCGAGTATCTGGTCGCTCACAGCGGAGCCGATGTCGGCGGGATTGACGGTCACGGTGGCCTGGGCGTGCACCGCGGCCGGAACGGCAAGCATGCTTGCGGCAATAAGGCCGCGCGTTGTGTGACGCATGGGGAAAGTTCCTCTCCGTATCGGACGGCGTTCAGGCGCCTTCGCTTTCCATCATGGCAATAAAGCGCTTAAATAAATAGTGAGAATCGCTCGGGCCGGGACTCGCCTCGGGGTGGTATTGCACGCTGAAGGCGCGTTTATTGGCGCAAGCGATGCCTTCGTTGCTGCTATCAAACAGGCTCGTGTGCGTCACGACCACATCTTGCGGTAGTGTTGCCACGTCAACGGCAAACCCGTGATTCTGGCTGGTTATTTCGACGCGGCCGGTGGCCAGGTCGGCCACCGGCTGGTTGGCGCCGCGGTGGCCGCGGGCGAGTTTGTAGGTGCGTCCCCCAAGCGCCAGCGCCAGCAATTGATGGCCGAGACAAATCCCGAATATCGGCACACGCGCGGCGAGCACGCCCTGAATGGCGGGCACGGCATACACGCCGGTCGCGGCCGGGTCGCCGGGGCCGTTGGAGAGGAAAACGCCGTCGGGCTTGTGGCGCAAAATATCGTCGGCGGTGCTGGTGGCTGGCACCACGGTGACTCGGCAGCCGGCGGACGCAAGGCAGCGGAGAATGTTGCGTTTTGCGCCGTAATCGACGGCCACGACATGCAAGCGGGGTGCGGTCTGGCGGCCATAGCCGGCGGGCCAGGCGTAGGTGGTTTCATCCCATGTGAAGGATTGCGTGCAGGAGACTTCGTGGGCGAGATCCATGCCTTCCAGGCCCGGCCAGGCGGCGGCTTCCTGCACGGCGGCCGGCAGGTCGAACTTGCCGTCGGCCGGATAGAGCAGGATGCCGTTCGGCGCGCCGGCGTCGCGGATGCGCAGCGTCAGCGCGCGGGTGTCCACGCCGGACAAGCCGGGGACGGAGCGGGATTTCAGCCACGTGTCCAGGTTCTGCAGGGCCCGCCAGTTGCTCGGCTCGGTCACGTCCTGTTTGACGATCAGGCCGCGGGCGGCGACGTTGGTGGCCTCGAGATCCTCCGCGTTGGCGCCGACATTGCCGATGTGCGGAAAGGTAAAACAGATCAACTGGCCCGCGTAGGACGGGTCCGTGAGCGTCTCCTGATAGCCGGTCATGGCCGTGTTGAAGCAGATTTCGCCGACATTGCCGGGCGCGGTGTGGGCGCCGAAACCTCGGCCCCAGTAGATGGTGCCGTCGGCGAGCACCAGGGCGGCGTCGGCGCCGGCCGGCGCCGGCCCTGGCGGTTCGGCTTGGAAGTCGGCCAACGTGAGGCCGGTCGCGGCGATGATGGCGCCCCAGTGTTTGGCGGGCACCGCGCCCGCCTGGCGCCATTTGCGCATGGCATCCTGGGTGACACCCGTGAGGCGCGCGGCCTCCTCGGGGCCGCCGAGGCGGTGGAGGATGTCTTCGACGCTGATCATGGGGAGGTGACTTGGCGGAAAATTTTTCCGGTGTAAGGGGCAGACGTCGGGCGTGGAAAAATTATCCCAGAGAAGAATGGAAGCAGTTCTTGAAAAAAAGAACTGCTTCCTTTCTTCCTCTTGGCGCCTCACATCCGTCCCCATGCCAGTCCGCATCGATATCGATCACCGCAAGCCGCGCCACCCGGAAAAAGCGCATCGCCCGGACAATCCCATCCAGCGCAAACCGGATTGGATACGGGTGAAAGCGCCCACGCATCCGATCTATCACGAGACCAGGGCGCTGATGCGCGAGGGCGGCCTGGTGACGGTGTGCGAGGAGGCTGCCTGCCCGAACATCGGCGAATGCTGGTCGCAGCGGCATGCCACCATGATGATCATGGGCGACACCTGCACCCGGGCCTGCGCGTTCTGTAACGTGGCCACCGGCCTGCCCGCGCCACTGGACGCGACTGAGCCCGCCCGGGTCGCCTTTGCGGTGGCCAAGCTCGGGTTGCGGCACGTGGTCATCACCAGCGTGGACCGTGACGACCTGGCAGATGGCGGGGCGGCGCATTTCGTGGCCGTGGTGGGCGCCATACGCGCCGCGGCACCGGCGACCACAATCGAGATCCTGACGCCCGATTTTCTCCGCAAGCCGGGCGCGGCCGAGGCGATCGCCGCCGCACCCCCGGACGTTTTCAACCACAACCTGGAGACGGTGCCGCGGCTTTATCCCTCCGTCCGGCCCGGTGCGCGGTATTACCAGTCGCTTCGCCTGCTGGATGAAATCAAGCGCCTATCCCCTGGAATATTCACCAAATCCGGCATGATGCTGGGGCTCGGGGAGGACCGCGCCGAGGTCGCCCAGGTGATGGATGATCTGCGCGTGGCGGAGGTCGATTTCCTCACGCTGGGGCAGTATCTGCAGCCGACGGCGAAACATGCGCCGGTCGCGCGGTTCGTGCCGCCGGACGAGTTTTCACACTATGCCGCGCTGGCGCGGTCGAAAGGGTTCTTGCAGGTGTCGGCCACCCCGTTGACGCGCAGTTCATACCACGCGGATGCGGATTTCGCGGCGCTGCGGGCCGCCCGCGCAGCGCATCCAGCTACGGCTTGAGCCCGGCCCATGCCGACATTCGCGGACCGAGTCCTGGTGTCCTACCGTCCGGACCAGATGTTTGACCTGGTGGCCGATGTCGGAAAATATCCGCAATTCCTGCCTTGGTGCGCGGGCGCGCATATCCGCGCCCGGTCGGAGGAGGAACTGGTAGCGGACCTCACGATCGGGTTCGGGCCGTTCCGCGAGTCGTTCACCAGCCGCGTCGGGCTCGAGCGCGCCGGGCCGGACCGCGCCGGGCGAATTCGCGTGCGCTATGAAAATGGGCCATTCAAATACCTGAATAACCAGTGGGTTTTCACGCCGCACGGCAATGGTACGCAAATCGATTTCTGGGTGGATTTCGAGTTTCGCAACCGGCTGCTGCAGAAGGCGATCGGGGTGGTGTTTTCGGAAGCTGTGAAACGAATGGTATCGGCGTTTCTCAAACGGGCACAGGACGTTTACGGCCCGGCGCGGGAGGGCCATGTATCGGTGAAGGCGGGGCTTTCCGCCGCAGCAGGCTCGTAGCCACCCCCGGCTGCGCACCATCACCACCCTTTTGCCCATCAATACGAGGGAACCCATGAGCACCAAGGCTTTCTTGCTTGCCGTCGGCGTCGCGACAGTTTCGCTGGCGGGAACCGCGCTGGCGCAACCATCACCGGACCAGGGGCCGCCACCCGGCTATAACGGCCCGCCCCCAGGTAGCGACCAGGGCGGCAATCAAGGCCCGCCTCCAGGTTACAATGGTGGCCCCCCGCCAGGGTACAATGGTGGGCCGCCGCCGGGCTATAATGGCGGTCCGCCGCAGGGCGGCGCCATGATGGGGCCGGGCGGCCAGCAACACCACAGTCTGCGGGATCGGTTCGCCGCGGCCAATACAACGGGCGACGGTCGGCTAACGCAACAGCAGGCGCAAGCCGGCGGCATGCAGGGAGTCGCGGCGCATTTCGCCCAGATCGACCGCGACAACAAAGGCTACGTCACGCTGCAGGATATCCATATGTGGTATGCGTCGCGCCGGGCCAACGCTGGCGGCGGCATGCAGGGGCCGCCGCCGGGCGGCTACGGTGGCGGGATGCAAGGTGGCCCGCCGCCAGGCTATAACGGGGGTGGCATGCAAGGCCCCCCGCCGGGTGGCGATCAGGGTCCGCCGCCGGGTCAACCGCAGTAACATTCCGGCGGTCGGCGGCCTTCCGGGGGGCGATGTTTGAGTCTGTTTCCGATCGACCTGGTGCGGGCGGAATTCCCCGCGCTCGCGCGGGGGGGCCGCATTCATGTTGACAATCCGGCCGGCACCCAGGTGCCGCGCCGGGTTGGCGACGCCGCGTGCGACGCGCTGCTGCATCATAACGCCAATCTGGGCGGATACTTCGCCACCAGCGAGGCGGCCGGCCGCATCGTGCGGAAGGCCCACGAGGATGCCGCGCTGATGTTCGGTGCCGGCGACTGGCGCGAAATCGTCATCGGCCAGAGCATGACCGCGCTGACCTTCCACATGGCGCGCGCGCTGGCGCCGACATTTTCGGCGGGCGACGAAATCATCGTCACCGGCATGGATCATGACGGCAACGTGGCACCCTGGCTCGCCGCCGCGGCCGAACGGGGCTGCATCGTGCGGCGCGTGCCGTTCGATGCGGAGTCATGGCGCATCGAGCCGGCGGCACTGGAAGCGGTGCTCACACCGCGCACCCGCCTGCTCGCTTTGAATTACGCCAGCAACCTGACCGGGTCGATTAACGACGTCGCGGCACTGACCGCCCTGGCGCACCAGGCCGGCGCCCTGGTGTACGTGGACGCGGTGCAATTCGCGCCGCACGGCCTGCTGGACGTCGCGGCCCTCGGCTGCGACTTCTGTGTCGCCTCAGCCTACAAGTTTTTCGGGCCACATCTGGGCGTTCTGTGGGCGCGGGCGGACCTGCTGCGCGCATTGCAGCCGCACAAGGTTCGACCGGCAAGCGAGGAAATTCCCTGGCGCTGGGAACAGGGCACGCCACAGATCGAGTTGCAGGCAGCCCTCTCGGCCGCGATCGGCTACCTGGACTGGCTCGGCGGCCAGGTCGGCGATGCGGCAACGCCGCGCGAACGGCTGGCCGCGGCATGGACGGCGTCCACCGCCTGGGAGGCGTCCCTCGCGCAGGCGCTGATTGCGGGGCTGCGCGCCCTGCCCGGCCTCACCATCCATGGCATCACCAACCCGAACCGGATCGGGTTTCGCGTGCCCACCGTGTCGTTCACCCATGATCGCGTAACACCTGCGACGATCGCGCTTGCGCTGGCGGCGCGGGGGATATGCGTGTGGTCGGGTAATAATTATGCGCTGGAGGTGGTGCGGCAATTGGGGATTCCCGAGGATACCGGGGTGCTGCGGATCGGGTTGGCGCACTATAATACGACCGATGAGGTAAACCGGGTTTTAGAAGAAGTGAAGGAAGCAGTTCTTTTTTGAAAAAAAGAACCAAAAAACTTTTACTCATTGGCGCCCGCGTCTACTTAGCGCCGCGGAGGGATCCCTATGGCCAGCAAAATATACCCTAGCGCCGAGGCGGCGCTCGACGGCGTGGTGTTCGACGGCATGACGATCATGTCCGGCGGCTTCGGCCTGGCGGGCAACCCGGAGACGCTGATTGCCGCGCTGGAGGCGAACGGCGTGCGCGGCCTGACGGTGATTTCGAACAATTGCGGCGCCGACGGGTTCGGCCTGTGGTCATTGCTGAAAACCGGGCAAATCGCCAAGATGATCTCGTCCTATGTCGGCGAAAACAAGCTGTTCGAGCAGCTTTTCCTGGACGGCAAACTCGGCCTGGAACTCAATCCACAAGGCACGCTGGCCGAACGAATCCGCGCTGGCGGCGCCGGGATTCCGGCCTTTTATACCAAGACGGGCGTGGGCACCGTCGTGGCGGAAGGCAAGCCGCACGATGTATTCGACGGCGAGACCTACCTTCGCGAAACCTGGCTGAAAGCTGACCTGTCGATCGTCAAGGCGTGGAAAGCCGACACGGCGGGCAACCTTGTCTATCGCAAGACGGCGCGGAATTTTAATCCGGTAATGGCCACGGCCGGCCGTGTCACGATTGCCGAAGTGGAGGAAATCGTCGACGTCGGCGCACTCGATGCCGATGCCATCCACACGCCCGGTGTCTACGTCAACCGGATCATTCTCAGCACCGTCAACGAGAAACTGATCGAAAAGCGCACCGTGCGCCCGCGTCCGGTGAAGGAGCCTGTGTAATGGCATGGACACGTGAAGAAATGGCCGCCCGCGCCGCCCGCGAATTGAAGGACGGGTTTTACGTCAATCTCGGCATCGGCATCCCCACCCTGGTGGCCAATTACATCCCCGACGGCATCGAAGTGACATTGCAAAGCGAAAACGGCATGCTCGGCATGGGTCCGTTTCCTTATGAGGGCGAGGAGGATGCCGACCTGATCAACGCCGGCAAGCAAACCATTACGCAACTTCCAAGCTCGAGCTTTTTTCATTCCGCAGACAGCTTCGCCATGATCCGCGGCGGCCACATCGACATCACCGTGCTGGGCGCCATGGAAGTATCGCAGCGCGGCGACATCGCCAACTGGACCATTCCGGGCAAAATGCTGAAAGGCATGGGCGGTGCGATGGACCTGGTGGCCGGCGTGAAGCGCGTCGTGGCCCTGATGGAACATGCCAACAAGGCCGGCGTGAGCAAGATCGTGAAAGAATGCACCCTGCCGCTGACCGGAAGCGCCTGCGTCGATCTAGTGGTAACGGACCTGTGCGTTTTCAATCTCGACCGCCATGGTGGCGGATTGACGCTGATTGAAATGGCGCCGGGCGTCACGTTGGATGAAATAAGGGCTAAGACAGCGGCTGAATTTAGTACGTAAAGAAGGCGATCAGGTAAGCGTTTTTCTCCTCTCAGCATCCCTTCTGATCGGTGGTTCACCTGTGGTTTATTCGTTTCTAGGAAAATGCGCTGGCGACGGGTGTACGCCTCTGGGAGACCTGCTTGACGTAGGCGGCACGCTGTATGGCACAACGATGGGAGGGGTCACTAATGCCAACACCGGAATTGTGTTCGCTGTGACGCCGTGACAGGCGCTTCGAACGAGAACCCGCCAGTGGATGGAATCCTACGCTTGGTACCCGCTCAAAGTGATGCAGCTAAGCGCAACGAATCGACAAGCAAGCAGTTCTTTATCGCGGTCACCTGGTGGCCAAGAATATGTTCCACCCGCGCGCGCACCCGCGAACGGGTTTTGTTGCCGGCCTTCTCGCGCTCGCTGAGCGGATGATTGCGGGCGCCGCGCCGGTGCACGCGGCTGCGCAGACCGCGCGCCTTGAGCATCTCTTCGTGGGCCTGCGAGCAGTACGCACTGTCCGCCCAGGTGTCGGCGGAACTGTTGGTGGAATCGAGAACTTCCTCGAATTTCTGGCTGTCGTGGCAGGCCGCGTCGCTGACCGTGTAGCGGCGGATGAACTTGTGCTTGCGGTCGGTGCAGACATGGTTCTTGTAGCCAAAATAACTGCGCCCGTGTTTTTTGGTCCAGCGCGCGTCGCGGTCGTTCTGGCGCCGTTTCGCGGGTTTGTCGGCCCATTCCTGTGGCGTCTCGCCCGCCAGCAGGGCTGCACGAAGCTGCGGCCGAAACGCCTCCCACGGAACCAGCTTATTCAGCAGCGGCAGCGGGTCGCGCTTGCTATCCAGCCCCTCGTAGCGGCGGCTAAAATCATGGAATCCCATCTGCCCCATCGCTTGCCCCTCCTGTCACGCCGATGACCCAGAGAACTCATTGCGCCCGCGTCGGGAAAGCGAATTTTTCGAGGTGCCCCTTCGTTACTTCTTAGTGAGTTCGCCTCCGCACCCCCCAATCCCCCCTGACGTCGAAATTTAGCGCCCCCGCATTCAGCAGGCGCGCGATGAAGCGGCCGGCGATACATGGGACCGTTGACCCGACCGCAATTCTTTCCAACAAGGGCGCCAGTCTCCCGGCGCCCACCCTTGGGCATTGCGCGCCAGGCCGCCCGGGTCGCTTGGAAAATCCCCACGCAGTATCCCCCCTGGGCCGGGACCAAAAACGAGACCCAGGGCGGCAACAGGTGACAAGCTGACCGAGAAAGTATGATTGTGACACCGAGCCTTGCCGATTTTTGTTCCGCAGATCAGAACAGTGGCAGAAATTTGCCGATGCCACGGTCGACCACCCAGGTAAATCATTGATTTTACACGAAGAGTTTCTCGTGAGCTCGAACCCGCAGTTAGCACCGGGCCGCATGCCCGACGGCCGCCGCGCTTATGTGATCGGCGACATCCATGGTTGCCTGGACCGTCTGGTGTCCCTGCATTTTCAGATCGCCGCCGACCTCGCCGCGCGCCCGGTGCCCTACAGCCTGCTCATTCACCTCGGCGACTACGTCGATCGCGGCCCCGACAGCGCCGGCGTGCTCTGGCTGCTTGCCGGCGACGTGCGACCGCGCGTCAATCAGCGCGTCGACCTGAAAGGCAACCACGAAGTGATGATGCTGGACGCGCTGGCCGGCCGCTCCCAGGCGCCGGCCCATTGGATCGACAATGGCGGTGACGCGACCCTCGAAAGCTATCGCATCACGATCGGCGACCAGCTTCGCCCGGCGGAGTGGCGTGCCACCGTCCCCAGCCTGCACGTGGACTGGATGCAGCGGCTCGACCTGATGCACCGCGAAGGCAACTATCTTTTCGTGCACGCCGGCATCCGCCCCGGTGTGCCGATCCGCGCGCAGAAATCCGACGACGTGATGTGGATTCGTGAGCCATTCCTGTCAGATCGCGGGGCGCGGGAGGTGGTTGTGGTGCACGGACATACGCCGCGGCCGCAGCCGGAAGTGTTCGAAAATCGCATCGGTATCGACACGGGGGCGGCGATGGGGGGAAGGTTGACTTGCCTGGTGCTGGAGGGGGAGGGGATGCGGTTTTTGACGGCGTAAGGAGGGACGCTGTTCTTTTTTTAAGAAAAGAACCAAGAAACTTTTATCTATAAGGTAGCACCGACTTGGCTCATTGGAATCAGCTTCCTTAATGGCTGTCTACACCGAAGTCTCCGACGACGCCCTGGATGCGTACCTGGATGATTACGACATCGGCTCCCTGGTCGCGTTCCGGGGCATCGCCGAAGGAGTCGAGAACAGCAATTTTTCGTTACGCACCACGGCGGGCGATTTCATCCTCACCCTTTACGAAAAGCGCGTGGACCCCGTGGACCTGCCCTGGTTCCTCGGCCTCATGCGCCACCTGGCCGCGCGCGGCCTTTCCTGCCCGCTGCCGGTCGCCGGACGCGACGGCGCAGCACTGCGCACCCTGTGCGGCCGCCATGCCGCCATCACAACGTTTCTGCCCGGCGTGTGGCCGCGCCGCGTCCGCCCGGACCATTGCCGCCCACTCGGTGAAGCGCTCGCCCGCCTGCATCTCGCCGGCGCCGACTTCGCACCTGTCCGCGCCAACGCGCTCGGCCCGCAAGCCTGGCCCACGCTGCTGGAAAAATGCCGCGCCCGCGCGGGCGAAGTGCAACCCGGTCTCGCCGCCGACCTCGACGCGGCGCTTGCCGATCTCCTCGCCGCCTGGCCGCAACACCTGCCACGCGGCCACATTCACGCTGACCTGTTTCCCGACAACGTTTTCTTCCTCGACGGCCATCTTTCCGGCCTGATCGATTTCTATTTCGCCTGCACCGATGTGCTGGCCTACGATGTTGCCGTCTGCCTCAATGCCTGGTGCTTCGAGCCCGATTTCGCCTTCAACGCCACCAAGGGCCGCGCCCTGCTCGCCGGTTACGACAGCGTGCGCCCCCTGTCGGAGGCGGAACGGTCCGCCCTGCCCATTCTCGCCCAGGGTGCCGCGTTGCGTTTCCTGCTCACCCGCCTTTACGACTGGCTGAACACCCCGCCCGGCGCCTTCGTCACCCGTAAGGACCCGCTGGACTATCTGCGCCGCCTGCGTTTTCACATCGTGACGAAGGATTTTCATGCTTACGGACTCTGAGCCTTTGCCGAATGAACATGTCCAGATCTGGACCGACGGCGGCTGCAAGCCGAATCCCGGCCCTGGCGGCTGGGCGGCCGTGCTGTGTTTCCGCGGCGTGGAGCGCGAGCTTTCCGGCAGCGAGGCTGCCACCACCAACAACCGTATGGAGCTCACCGCGGCGGCGGCGGCACTCGAAGCCTTGAAGCGCCCCTGCACCATCGTGCTGCACACCGACAGCCAGTATGTGAAGGACGGCATTACCCGCTGGCACACCGGCTGGGTTCGCCGCAACTGGCGCACCGCCGCCGGCGACCCGGTGAAGAACTACGATCTATGGCAACGGATTCTTGCCGCCGCCGCCCCGCACAAGGTGGAATGGCGCTGGGTGCGCGGCCATTCCGGCAACGCCATGAACGAGCGCGTGGACCGCCTGGCAACCGAGGCAAGGGAACGCCACATCATTTCCTGTTCTGGACGGCAAGGATGAAGGTAAGCCGGCCGCGCTAAAGCGGCTTGCGATACACGATGAAGGACGTCCGCTCGGCCAACGTATCGTACAACGACCGCGCCGCCGCGTTGAATTCCTGTGTGTGCCAATAGAGCCGGTCCGCGCCGCGCGCGCGGGCCGTTTCCGCCACCGCCCCGATCAGCGCCTCCGCCGCCCCGCTGCCGCGCGCGCTTTTGGCAACAAAAAGATCCTCCAGATAGCAGGTCGGCGCCAGCGACCAGGTGGAGGGGTGGAACAGGATATGCGCCAGCCCGACGACGCTGCCATCCTGCACCGCGAGCAAGCCGGCCACATCGCCCTGGGGATTCAGCAACTTCTCCCACAGCGCCGCGGTGGTTTCCGCCGGCACGTTTGCCCTGTAAAACCGGTTATACCCCGCCCAAAGCCCCCGCCAGGCCACTTCGTCATCCGTCACCGGGAATCGTATCGTAGTAGTCATATGTTACCCAGCCATTAGCAAAGTTTCTTGCTTCCTTTCTTCAAAAAAGAAGGCCTTCCTTCCTTATTCCACAATCGCACACCACCGATAATCATGTTTCAAAAACGTATGGCTCAACGTATATTGAATCCGCCGCACTCCTGGTATCCTGTCGACCGTCGTGTGCAGAAACCGCGCGAGGTCCTCGCTACCCTCGACCAGTGTCATTGCCAAGATATCGCTCCGCCCCAATAATGTCGCGACAAACCCGATTTCCTTCAGCCCAGCCAGCTCCCGCGCCACCGCGGAAATTTCATCGGTAGAACCTACTTCAATCCAAAGATACGCAAGCAGCGGATTGCGCAGATATTTCACATTCGTCACTGCCGTCACCCGGATCGCGCGGCCCTCCAGCAGCCGTTTCAGCCGTGCCCTGATCGACCCCTCGGTCAGCCCGAATTCGCGCGCGATTTCGCGGTTGCTCGACCGCGCATCGACAAATAGCCGATCGATAATCTTCCGGTCCAACTCATCGAACGGCGGCTGCATGGTCAGAACGGCACCCAGGTTGATTCGTATTTCAAAATTTGCAAGGCCAGCCCGGGGGTTATTCGGCCCACCCCTTCTATCTTGGCAATTTTTTCCGTCAGCGTTGTTGCCAGTTCGGCGAGGTCGCGTGCCACCACCTGCACTTCCAGGTCCTGCGGCCCGATCACCACCGCCACTGTCATCACTTGCGGAATATCCGCCAGGTCCGCCCCCACTTCCGACACCGCCCGTCCGCGCACCTGAATGCCCACCGGGGCCACGAAATTAAACCCGGCGGCCTGCAAATCCACCATCGCAACAACCCGCATCATTTCGCTTGCTTCCAGTCGGCGGATCCGGGCCCGAACGGTGGCTTCATTGACGCCGGCTGCGCGCGCCAGATCGCGGTTTGAAATGCGGCCATCGCGCCGCATATGCTCGATAATGCAATCATCCACCCGGTCCAGCGGCGGCGGGGCCTGGCGCGCGTCGGTCTGGCGCACGGCCGGCGCCATGTGGGCAATCTGGGGGGCCGGGGCAGGGCGGGGCAATGGCGACTCCTATGGGGCCTTCGCAGTCTATCCGGTCGCGCGCGCCGCACAACGCCGCCCCCGCCGCGGGGTACTTTACAGCATGCGCAGCAAAATGCCTAAATCCACAGCGCAAACCGGCCTTCGGCACCGCCGGAAAGGGAGAAATGGACCGGCCGTTCGACACCGACGAGGGCGCCGTCGCTCTCTGGGCTAAATTCTGCCAGCGCCTGGAGACGGCCGGCCGTCTCGCCATGACGCATCCGGCGGCGCCCAAAACACCGCTCGATCGCGCCGAGGGGCTGCGCTACCTCACGCGCCTGCTCCGCCTCGGTCTCGAAATGAGTCTCGAATTCGCCGATCCGGATTTTCCGCAATTCTACGCCGCTTCGCACGCGACCGCAAAGATTGGCGCCGACAACCCCGACGCGATCTACCAGAACGCCACCATCCAGGGCGCCAACACCTACCGCATCCACGGCAGCCGCGGCACGATCGATTATTTCAGCGTCGGCTCGAAAGCCAACCGTTATCACATCGACGGCACCATGGCCTCCACCGGCGAATTGCGCGGCGCTGACCTGCAAGTGGCGCCCGACGGCACGCTCGAAATCATCGCCAGCGCGACACCCCACCCAGGCAACTGGCTGAAGCTCGCCGCCGACAGCAGCATGATTATTGTCCGCCAATTCCATCTCGATCGCGCCCGCGAAGTTCCCGCGATCCTGCACATCGAGCGCGTCGGCGGCCCAGCGTGCCCGCCACCCCTGGACCCCGCCTTCACCGCCGCCGCGCTGGCGCGCAGCGCCGATTTCGTGCACGGCACGACCGCCACCTTCATCCGATGGTCCGAACTTTTCATGACCCGCCCGAACGAGGTGCCCGATTTCGGCCAGGACCTATTTCAGCGCGGCGGCGGCGACCCGCGCATCTTCTATTTGCACGGCTACTGGGCGCTGCAACCTGGCCAGGCGCTCATCATCGAAACGGAAGTGCCGCAATGCCCATACTGGAATTTCCAGCTCGACAATTGGTGGATGGAAAGCCTCGACTATCGTCACCATCCCGTCACGGTGAACAAGCATACCGCCAGGCTCGACGAAGATGGCCGCCTGACGCTCGTTATTTCGCCGTGCGATCTCGGCTACGGGAACTGGATGGACATTTGCGGCCACCTGAGCGGCACGCTTTTGTTGCGTTGGGCGGATGCACCGAACCCGCCGGTGCCGCGGGCCAATATAGTCACCATCTAAGGAAGGAAGCAGTTCTTTTTTGAAAAAAAGAACCAAAAAACTTTTGTCTATTGGCTTCCGCCGCCCATTTCGAATGAAGCCACGCCTCTAACAGCAAGAGTTTTTGGATTTTTATTCAATAAAGAACTGCTTTCTTCCTCTGTACTGGACCCAAATGGAAACCCTAACCGTCGACCACCTCGTGAACGAGTCCCGCCGCCAAACGGACCTCACCGATTTCGGCTCAGACCGCTTCCTGGAACCATTACGCATTCTTGTCAAAGCCATCAACACCGAAGCCGAACTCACGCCGTCCGGCTTCGCCGCCCAGCGCGCGCGCCTGATAAACGCGCTCGCCAACCGTCTGCGCAAGCAGGCCCTTCTGCAAGCCCATCCAGAAATCCGCGACGTGCCCGCCGAAGTCGCCTTCGCTATCGTCAGTCTGCCCCGCACCGGCAGCACGATGCTGCAACGTCTGCTCGGCGCCTCGCCCAGCCTTACTGCCACCCGCTGGTGGGAAGCGATTTTTCCGCTGCCGATGGCGGGCGAGGGTCGCACCGGCAATCAGATTCGTATCGCCCACGCCGACGCCCTGATCCAGCAGATCACCAACGCCGCCGGGAACCTGCACACCATCCACAAGATGGACCCGCACGCCCACGACGAGGACCTTCTGATTGTAGAACAAAGTTTTGTCAGCACCATGCCCGAAGCCATGATGTATGTGCCCAGCTATGGCGAATATGTTCTGCACGCGGACGCCACCTGGGTGTACGACGAATTGCACGAATACCTGCAAATCCTGCAATGGCAGACCCCGGGCCGTGAAACCCGCCGCTGGGTGCTAAAATCCCCCAACCACTTGCTGCACGTCCCGGTCATCCTCGACCGTTTTCCGACGGCCGTTGTCATCATGACGCACCGCGATATAACCCAGGTCATGGGTTCCTGGTACAGCATGGCCGAATCGCTCCGCCGCGCCGATTCGAGTGCAAACCGAACGCTCGACAACGTGGCCCACTGGAACCGCCGCTGGCGCGCCGGCCTCAACGCCATGGCCATCGCCCGCCAAACCGACCCAGATCGGTTTTTCGATGTCCAGTACAGCGATCTTCTCGCCGACCCCATGGCGGTGGCCGCTGCCGTCCACGCGCGCGGCCTGCTACCCTTCGGCCACGCCGACCGCACGGCCCTGCGTGCCTGGCTCGATGCCAACCGTCGTGACGACCGGCCTTCGCACGTTTACTCCCTTGAGGAATTCGGTATGAACGCAGATCAGGTTCGCGCGTTGTTTCCCGAGGAATAGTCCTGGATGAAAACCCACCACCGCGTAGCCCGTCATGAAGCGAATCGGCAGCCGGGGCTTCGGTCGCTTAAGCTGAACGGTACAGCCTTGTTCGGCTTACGTGCCGCAGAACGTTTGGTGCACAATTTCGTCCGGACGCGGTGGATCTGCGTACTGCGCATGCGCGGGTTGGTCGTCATACGGCCGCGACAAAACCTCCATCAGCTCGTCGAACCTTGAAAAATCATCTTGCTCGGCGGCGGCGATAGCTGCCTGAACTCGATGGTTACGCGGAACAAAAGCCGGATTAACGGCCTGCATGCCCGTACCCTTGCTCCCCTCACGCCCCAACCTTTCATGCCACTTCAGCAACCACGCGTCCAGACCAGCCGTGTCTGCAAACATGGCCCGCAAATCATCCTCCGCCCCGGTTTCGGCGGCATCGCAAAGGCGCCTGAATGTCAGCGTGAAATCGGCCCGTGCGGCTTGCATGCAGGCAAACAACTCGCGCGCCAATTCGATATCGCTGTCTTCCACTGTCTGAAAGCCAAGCTTGGCCCGCAGGCCAGCGTGATACGCATGCTCAAACAGAGGCGGATACGTATCGAGCGCCGCATGCGCCGCGGCCACCGCCGCCTCGGCATCCGGCGCCAGCAACGGCAACAACGTCTCCGCGAACCGCGCAAGGTTCCAATACGCGATGCGCGGCTGATTGCCATATGCGTAACGGCCAGCATGATCGATCGAGCTATAAACCATGCCTGACTGAAAATAATCCATGAACGCACACGGGCCATAATCGATCGTCTCTCCCGCCACCGCCATGTTGTCGGTATTCATCACGCCATGAATGAACCCGACCAATTGCCAGCGCGCAATCAGCGATGCGGTGCGCGCAATCACCGCATCCAGCAGTGCGCAGTAACGATTTTCCGTGTCTTCCACCTCGGGGTAATGCCGCGAAATGACGTAATCCGCGAGAACGCCCACCGCTTCCGCATCGCCGCGAGAAGCAAAGTACTGAAACGTGCCGATCCGCACATGGCTTTGCGCGACACGGGCCAGCACCGCACCCGGTTGCGGTCCCTCCCGGAACACGAATTCACCGCTCAACACTGCCGCCAGCGTCCGCGTCGTCGGAATCCCCAGCGCCGCCATCGCCTCGCTCAACAGGAACTCGCGCAGCACCGGCCCCAAGGCCGCACGCCCATCGCCACCGCGTGAAAACGGTGTCGGCCCGCCGCCTTTCAGCTGAATGTCGCGGCGCACCCCGTCGCGCCCGACAACCTCGCCGAGCAGAATGGCGCGTCCGTCGCCCAATTGAGGCACGAAATTGCCGAACTGATGCCCCGCATACGCCATCGCAATCGGCGCGGCGCCTTCGGGCACCTTGTTGCCCGCCAGCCACGCAACACCCTCATCGCTGCGAAGCATTGCCGGATCAAGCCCAAGCAATTGCGCCAATCCGTCATTCACCCGTATCAACCGAGGCGCCGCCACCGGTGTTGCCGGCAGGCGGGCATAAAACCGTTCCGGTAGCCGCGCATAGCTGTTGTCGAATAAGGATCCCGTTGCCAATCCGTCCATCACTTGGGCGCCGCAGCAACGAACGCCGCGCCTTCCGCCCGCACCAGTTTCACCAGGTCGCCCTGCGTCAACGCCACGTCAATTATATGCAGTCCCCAATCCGGCAGCGCGTGGCCAAACACAATCACATCACCCCCCACATCCCCAAGCCGCTTATCGCCCGGCCTACCGTTTGTCGAAATCGACAAATACGTATTTCCCCCACTATGCACGCACTGGCCTGAAATCAGACCAGGAACAGTAACGAAAGGCGTCGTGATATCCTCCGGCGGGTCCGTCCAGTCATTACCCCGCCTGCCGACATGCGTCGGAAAATACGATTCCAGCACCGCCGTCCCGCCCCGAAGTGCAGCCGGATTGGTGCAAACCAGTGTCATGCCGTCACCCGGATCATTGCCATAGCGGCTATGCTTTGGCGGCGGCGCATTGGCGCGAAACGACGAGTAGGCGATAGCGCACCCAATTTGCGCCGGGGCCGTGCAGGGCTTGATGCTGTGGAAATCGCCACCAGTGTCCCGCCCAACCGGCACCGCCACACTATTGCCCAGCAGCATGACAGACACGAGGTGCGCCTGCACCGCCTTGCCCTCGATCTCTTCCTGCACCAGTCGCTTCAACAACCTTGATCCCTGGCTATGCCCAATCAGCACCACCCCACGGCCCTTGTTATACCGCGCAAGATAAGTTTCCCACGCATTCCGTACATCGCCAAAGGCGAGCTCTCGGTCGCCGGCCGGGCCAATACCAAGAGCACTCGCCCGCAATGCCCGCAGGGTAGTTTGCCGGTACAGCGGTGCATAGGGCCGGCAAACGGTGCCGAATCGGGCGAATTGCACATAGGCCACGAAAGCAACTTCGTCGGTCAACACCAGGCGTGCGTTCGCCGTCGGATCTCTCGATACGGTAGGATAAACATAGAAGCAGTCGATCGGCGGGTCGGCTTGGCGTGTCACCGCAAGGTGCTGCAACGTTCCGTCCGCCGCGATGGCCGTGGCATCCAGATTGTCTGCGCAGCTATCGGCCCGTCCCGGCAGGCAGACCCAGTTCGCTTCATTGCCAAAATCGGCCCTCGTCTCAATCGGGTTCGGCTCTGGTCTGAGCCTGTGATGGATAAATATCCCCATCACCGCGCAAAGCAGCACCAGCGCCATAAGTCCGGACAGCAGAACCACGCGAACCCGCCGCACTCTCCCGCTCACGCCTATATCTCCCTGCCACGCGTCAATATCGGCGCACCCATCCGGCAAGCTTCGCCACTTCCGTCACCACGGCAACAGCGAAGCGGACTATCGGTCGTAGATCACTTCCAGCACCACACACCAGTGATACCGCCCGTCCACGGGCTTGCTATCGGCCCCCGCCAGCATGCCGTTCGCCGCGGCCGGCACATG
>Ga0116226_10001646_pt1 | contig 19403 bp, 15 predicted proteins | sample S1TSphfallax_FD_89692 | JGI IMG/M metagenome (GOLD analysis project Ga0116226, IMG submission 89692) | Host-associated microbial communities from peat moss isolated from Minnesota, USA - S1T2_Fa - Sphagnum fallax MG | ecosystem: Host-associated > Plants > Peat moss > Unclassified | place: USA... | reverse complement strand
GCCGCCGCAACGCCCGCCAAGGTTTCGCCGCGGCGCATCTTGTGAGCGCCATCGTTGCGCTGCGCGAGATAGCGCTGGGCGGGCGCCAATCTGGCCCATGCGTCGGCGAGTTCGGTGCTCGGCGGCGTGCCCGGCAACCGCAAACCGTAACCGCGCGGCACGAACCGGCTGCCATTCCAGATGGGCGGTCGCAGCGCCGGATTGAGCACCTGCAGCGCGCCCATGTCGACTTTGAACGCCTTCGCCAGCGCATCGATGGGAATGTAATCCGGCACTTCGACCACCGTGCTCTGCGTGTCGGGCAGGTGCGTCATGGGGCCGAAGAATTTCTCGGCGTTGCGGTCCACTTCCAGCGCCGCGAGGAAGGCCACATAGAAATTGCGCGACGCGAATCCAAAAGTCGAACCCTGATAGCGCTTGACGATCACGGCGATGTCGCTGGTGCCGAGTTCGTCCTGAGCCCGCCGCAGGCCGCCCGGCCCATGATTGTAGGCCGTCACCGCCAAGGGCCAGGTGCCGACCAAGCGATAGTTGTAGAGCATCAGGTTGGCCGCCGCCTCCGTCGAGGTGTAGGGGTCCAAGCGTTCATCGACGAGGCCGTCGACGCGCATGTAGCGCCGTGCCGTGGAGGGCATGAATTGCCACAGACCGGCGGCACCCACGCGCGAATAGGCCGCCGGATTGAACGATGATTCGACGTGCGGCAGCGCGCCGATTTCGGCGGGAACGCCGCGTTCTGCGAGAACCTTGGAGATGTTCCGTTCGAACAGCTGCGAGCGGATCACACCTTCACGAAAACGATCCGCCTGCCCGAGCTGGAAGCGGATGCCCTGCATGGCATCGCGAAACTCCGCTGGCGTGGTCTTCTCGCCGAACGCATGCAAAATGCGGCGTTCGTGGGGCGTGAGATCCTCGGTATCCCCCGCCGCGAAACGCCGCAGGAGATCCGTATAGCGCGCCTTGGCGAGCGCGACGCGATGCTCGCGCCGCGCCGGCGAATCGGCCGGATCGAAACGCAGCACTTCGTACACCACACCGAGATTCCAATCGTCGTGCAGCAGGCCGCCATCCGTGGTGACCTCGGTGTACACGCGAATCCAGAATCGTATGTCGCGCTCCAGCGCCGGCGGGTGCTCGAAGGGTCCGCTGGTCTCCTCGGCCCGGGCCGCGCCGCACAGCAGCCCCAGCAGCAGCACGGCCAGCATCGACAGCGACAGAGAACGTGACGGGGGGTTCACGATCGTCAGTCTAACAACTGCGTCGCAGACCCAGGAGTGACGCCAGCCACAGCTTTGCGCCGCCCCGAACAGGCGTTCTTTCGCGGCTAAAGCGCCTCGAGAATCGTCACGTTGGCGATTCCCCCGCCCTCACACATGGTTTGCAGGCCGTAGCGCTTGCCGCGGGCCCGCAGCGCATGAACCAGCGTCGCCAGGAGTTTTGTGCCGGATGATCCCAGCGGGTGGCCCAACGCGATCGCGCCGCCGTTGACGTTCAATTTTTCGGGGTCGGCACGCAGCGATTGCAGCCACGCCAGTGGCACCGGCGCAAAAGCCTCGTTCACCTCGTACAAATCGATGTCGTCGATGCTCAAACCCGCTCGTTCGAGCGCCAGCTTCGTGGCTCGAATGGGTTCCTCCAGCATGATGACCGGGTCGCCGGCGGACACCAGGAACGTATGTATGCGCGCCAGCGGCGTGAGGCCGTAGCGCTTCAATGCGCGTTCGCTGACGATCAGCGCGGCTGAGGCACCGTCGCAAATTTGGCTCGCGTTGGCCGCCGATATCACGCCGCCTTCCTTGAGCAACTTCACCGCGCCAATGGATTCCAGGGTGGCGTCGAATCGGATGCCCTCGTCCTGCTGGTGCGTGGACGTGCCGTCGGGGGTCGAAACCGTCACGGGCACGATCTCATGCGAGAACGCGCCGGATTTCGCGGCAGCAGCCGCCCGCTGATGACTCGATAGCGCGTATCGATCAAGGGCCGCGCGATCGAACCCGTACTTCTTCGCGATCATCTCCGCGCCGACGAATTGGCTGAATTCCTCCACTCCGTAACGTGACTTGATGCGCTCGCTCAAAGGCCCGGTCCCGATCCCCGCTTTCTGATGGAGCACCACGTTGCTGAACATCGGCACACGCGACATGCTCTCGGCACCCGCGGCAATGACCACATCCTGCGTTCCCGACAACACCGCCTGGGCGGCGAACTGCACTGCCTGCTGCGAACTGCCGCACTGCCGGTCGATGGTCACCGCCGGCACCGATTCCGGCAGCTTCGAGGCGAGGACCGCGTTTCGGGCGAACGCGAATGCCTGCTCCCCACCTTGCGTGACGCAGCCCAAAATCACGTCCTCGACCACGGCCGGATCTATCTTGGAACGATCCACGACCGCATTCAGCACTTCCGCGGCAAGGTCGGCCGGATGCCAGGCCGCCAGCTTGCCATTGCGACGACCGCCGGCAGTCCGCACCGCTTCCACGACATAGGCATTTGCACTCATTCATTCACCACTCTTGTTCGTTTAACGCGGCAGCTATTCGCCGCTGAAATTCGCCTTCCGCTTGGCAACAAACGCCGCCAGTCCCTCGGCACTTTCCGCGGAGCGCCCGGCCGCCACGATGGCCCGCGCCTCGCGTTCCAATTGCGTCTCGAGGCTCGAATCCAAGCTTTGCAAAAGAAGTGCGCGCGCCGCGCCCAGTGCCTGTGTGGCAGATCCGGCCAGCGTCGAGGCGATCTTGGCGCCCTCCCCCGGCAATGCGTCATCGTCCACCACGCGCGTCACGAGGCCGATTCGCTCCGCTTCGGCTGCGTCAACCCGCCGATTGGTGATGAGCATCTCCTGCGTCTTACGCATGCCGATGAGTCGCGGCAGAATCCAGGTCATGCCGCCGTCAGGCGTCAGGCCGATGGCGGAATAAGCACTGGTGAAGTGCGCCGAGCGCGCCGCGAGCACCACATCGCCCGCGATGGCGAGGCTCAAGCCTGCGCCCGCCGCCGGCCCGTTGATCAATGTCAACAGAGGCTTTTGCATGCGCGCGAGGCGCGTCACCGCAACATGCACCGTGCCGGCGAGCTCGCTCAAAAAAGCGCCAATCCGCGGCCCGGCATCGATGAAGGAACTCAGATCACCGCCGGCACAAAACAGCCGGCCGTTGCCGGTCAAGACCACACAGCGAACCGAAGGGTCGGTGTCACATTCGAGAGCAGCGGCCGCGAGTTGATGCGCCATGCTTAGATTGATGGCATTGCCCTGCGCCGGACGATTGAGTGTGATCTGGGTGATCGACCCGGAGCGGGTGACCAAAACGCACGCATCGCTCATCGGCAGGCTTCCATGCTGTCGCGAGCCAGACGGGCCAAAACCGGAAAACTCGCCGCCCGCTCGCGCGCGTTGGCGGAGGCGGCCGTCCCTCGCAGCACTCGTCCCTTGATACCGTGAAAGATGGCAGCCAGGCGGAAGAAATTGAACGCCACATAAAAGTCGTAACCGGAAATGCACGGACGATTCGTCCGGGCACAGTACGCAGCCACATATTCCGCTTCGGTTGGTATGTTCATGGTGAGGAAGTCGACGCCCAGCAACCCCGCCACGATGTTCGGCGGCATCCGGTACATGATGGCATGGTAGGCAAAATCGGCCAATGGATTTCCCAGCGTGGATAATTCCCAGTCGAGGACCGCGAGAATGCGCGGCTCATGAGGATGGAAGATCATGTTGTCACAGCGAAAGTCACCATGCGCGATGCTGGTCTGATCCTCGTCGGGAATGTTGTCCGGCAGCCATTCGAGCAACCGATCCATGTTCTCGTCCCGCCCCGCCTCGCTGTCCTGCACATACTGCCGGCTCCAGCGGGCGATCTGGCGCGCAAAATAATTTCCGGGCTTGCCGAAATCGCTCAAGCCGAGGGCGGCATAGTCGATTCGATGCAAAGCCGCGAGCGTCATGTTCATCGCATCGAAATAGGCGCGACGCTCCTCGCGCGCGACCTGCGGAAAAGTGGCGTCCCAAAAAATGCGCCCCTCGACCATCTGCATCACGAAAAAAGGCGACCCCAGAACGGAGGCGTCTGCACACTGCGCGTACACATGCGCCACCGGGAAGTGGGCGCCACCCAGCGCCGTCAGAATCCGCGCTTCCCGCTCCACGTCATGCGCCCCCGGCAAAAGGGGGCCCGGAGGCTTTCTCCGCAACACGTACGACTGGTGGGGCGTGATCAACTTGTAGGTGGGGTTCGACTGCCCGCCTTTGAACTGCTCGACCCGCACAGGCCCGTTGAAACCGGCCACGTGGTCCCGCAACCAAGCCTCGAGCGCCTGCTCGTCGAGCCGGTATTCCTCGCGTACGCTGGTCGTGCCGAGGTTGGCCTCATCCGTCGCTGCGCTCATGAAGTCGTCGCGCTCATGAAGTTGCGGCCCTCATGAATGGGTGCTGTTCCAATCCCGCTTGACCTTCTTCGCAAGCGACCATTTGTGCACTTCAGTCGGGCCGTCATAGATCCGGAATGCGCGAATCTCGCGATAGATCTGCTCAACCACGGTGTCATCGGTCACGCCGGTTCCGCCCATGACCTGAACACAGCGGTCCGCGACTCTCATCAAAGCTTCCGACACGGCGACTTTTGTCATTGAACTCTCCGTGGTCGCGAGCGAGCCCGTGTCGATGACAGCAGCGCACCAGTCGATCATGAGCTCCGCCTGCTTCAGATCGATCATGTTCTCGGCAAGCATGAACCCGACGCCCTCATGATCGATCAACACTTTGCCGAAAGCTTCGCGTCTGTTGGCGTAGTCCGTGGCGATCTCATGCGCGCGGATGCAGGCGCCGAGCCATCTCATGCAGTGCGACAAGCGCGCCGGACTCAAGCGCACCTGCGCGTAAGTGAAGCCCTCGCCGCTCTTCCCGAGCATCTGATCTTTGGGAACCCTGAGATCGGTGATCTTCACCACGGCGTGACCGCCCGGCATGGAGCTGTCGATGGTGTTTGGAATGCGTTCGATGACCACCGCGGGATCGGGTAGATCCACGAGGAACAGACACGCGCCTTCCTGCGACTTGGCCATCACGATTCCCACGCGCGCGCCCTGAGCGCCCGTGATGAACGCTTTCCGGCCGTTGACCACCCAATGGTCCCCGTCGGGAACAGCAGTCGTTTTCATCATCGATGGATCGGAGCCGGCCCCGGCGTCGTGCGCAGGCTCGGTCATGAAGAAAGCAGAGCGGCACGCACCGTCTATCAAGGGATTCAAGAAACGCTGCTTGATCGAGTCGCTGCCGACCTTGCCCAACAGGTACATGTTGCCTTCGTCCGGCGCAGCGGTGTTGCACGCCGGCGGCCCCAGTGGCGACAAGCCGGTCTTGCGCAACACCAGCGCGGTCTCGAGCTGCGTGAGATGAGAGTGATCGTCGAGGATATGGGGCGTCAGCACGCCCGCCGCCCGCGCCAGTTGCTTCAGCTCCGCCACGAGTTCGTCGGTCGGATTGCCGTGGTGATCGCGCCGCGGATCCTTCTCGAAGGGAAAGACGACGTTGCGCACGAAAGCCTCGACTCTCGCAGCAATGGCCGCCGCACGGCCGGTCGTCGCGTCGGTCACTTGGGTGCCATTCGTATCGCACCGTCCAACCTGATCACCTCACCGTTCAGCATGGGGTTCAAGATGATGGATTGCACCAGCTGCGCGAACTCGGGCGGCTGACCGAGCCGGCTCGGAAACGGCACCTGCCGCCCCAGCGAATCCTGCACCTCCTGTGACAGCGAGGCCAGCAAGGGTGTGAGGAATATCCCCGGCGCGATCGTCATGACGCGAATGCCGTAGCGCGCGAATTCCCGTGCCAGCGGCAAGGTCATGCCCACCAGTCCGCCCTTGGATGCGGAATAAGCGGCCTGACCAATCTGTCCTTCGAATGCGGCCACGCTCGCGGTGTTGATGATGACCGCCCGTTCCTCGCCGAGCAGCGGGGCCGCGTGCACCCGCGCGGCGAATTTGGAGAGCACGTTGAACGTGCCCAGCAGATTGACCGCGACGATCTTGGAGAAATCGGCGAGTGGTAGCGCCTTGCCTTCCTTGGTGATCACCTTGGCGGGCGTGCCGATACCGGCGCAATTCACCAAAATGCGCGCCGGCCCATGATGCTTTTCGGCCTCGGACAAAGCCGCATCGACCGCCGCCTCGTTGGTCACATCGAGGGCGGCGGAGCGTCCGCCGATCTCCCGCGCCTTCGCCTCCGCCAGTGAAGCATTGAGGTCGAAGATCGTAACCTTCGCGCCTTCGGCAGCGAGTAAATCCACGACCGCTCCGCCCAGGCCCGAAGCGCCCCCCGTGACTATCGCCGACTGTCCCGTGATCTTCATCGTGTTCCTTGCAATCGGTTCATGGAATAAGTACCGCCTTGATGCAGTCCCCGCGCAGCTGAGCCGCTATGGCCTCGTTGATTTGCGTCAACGGATACGTCTTCACCAGCTTGTCGAAGGGGAAGCGTCCCGCCTTGAAATGACCCAACAGCTCCGGAATGAATCCATCGAGGTCGCTGTCGCCCTCGATGATGCCGTGGATCCGATGGCCAAACGTGATCAGCGACGCTAGATTAACCGAGATTGCACTCTCGGGTCGCGGCGGAACACCGACCAAGCCCAGCAACCCGTGGGCGCCGAGCGCGCCAAGCGCGGTCAAGACGACCTCCTCGCGCCCGCTGGTTTCCAGGGCGTAGTCGACTCCGGCGGGCAAAATCGCTCGAATGGCCTCGCCGACCGCCCCCCCGGCAGGGTCGATCACGTGTGTTGCCCCGAGCGACATCGCCATGTCGCGCCGGGCAGCAATGGGTTCCACCAGGATGATGCGCTGACAGCGCGTGATGGCCGCGCCCATGACGGCAGCCAGGCCCACAGGTCCACCGCCGAATATGCAAAGACTCGATCCCGGCTCGCAGGCCAGGGAGCGGATGACCGCGCCGGCACCGGTCTGAAAACCACAACCCAGGGGCCCCAGAATCTCGAGAGGCAGCCCGCTGTCGTCCACCCGGACCACGTTTCGCTCCCGCGTCAGGGCGTGGCTCGCAAAAGAGGATTGACCGAAGAAGCTCGCCGAAATCGCTGCGGCCCCGGCGCTGATTCCCGAAGACCCATCGTCTCGACGGCCGGTATAGTTGAGCGACGGAAAAGATGCGCAATAAGACGGCAACCCCTCATGGCAACGCGCACAGTGACCGCAACTGGAAAAGCTCATGACGACGCGATCGCCGGCCTTGACCTTGGTCACCTTCTCACCGGCCGCCAACACCACGCCGGCACCTTCGTGTCCCAGGATGGCGGGCAGCGGTATGGGAATGAATTGGTCGCGCGCGATCAAATCGGTGTGACAGAGGCCGACGCCATGAATCTTGATGAGCACCTCATCGGCACGCGGCTGCTCGATATCGACTTCTTCGATGCTGAAAGGCTGATGTGCAGCGCGTGCGACGGCGGCGTGGATTTTCATGCTGCTCCCGGGCTGTTTCTCATAAAGTCATAAAGCCACGACGACCGTCTTCGGCTCCAGGTAGGCCGCAAAAACATCGGGTCCGTTCTCCCTGCCGATGCCTGACCGCTTGAGGCCGCCGAAGGGAAATGCAGGATCGGCGAGCAGAATGCAGTTGACGAAAACCGTCCCCGCCTCGAGTCTTGCGGCCGCGTGATGCGCCATCGATAAATCACGCGTCCACACATGCGCGGCCAGCCCGTAGTCGCTGTCGTTGGCCAGCGCAATCGCCTCATCGAGGTCGTCGAAAGCCGCCGTCGTGAGCACCGGGCCGAAAACCTCGCTGCGGGCAATTTCGGCGTCCGCGGCCACGTCGCGCAAGATCGTGGGCGGGAAATAGTGCCCTCGAGCCGGGACTGCCACGGGCGGTCCGACGGTTTCGATACCGGCCTCGGCAGCACGCGCGACAAAGCCACGCACCTTCTCGTGGTGACGGGCACTGATCAACGGTCCCAGTTGGCTGCCGGGATCCGAGCTGCGACCGATCTTCTGCGCGCGGCCGACGGCTGCAACGCCTTCCAGCACCCGGTCGTAGATCGAGCGATGGACGTATAGACGGGTGCCCGCGTAGCACACCTGCCCGGAATTGAAAAAACAGCTCATCGCTGCTTGCGGAATCGCTTTCTCGAGATCCGCATCCTGGCAGATGATGGTGGGGGATTTGCCACCCAGCTCGAGCGTCACCCGTTTCAGGTCGGGTACGCTCGCCTGCAAAATCGCCTGCCCGGTCGCCGTGGAGCCCGTGAAGGCGACTTTCGCCACGCGCGGATGCGAGGCGAGCGCCGCACCCGTCGAAGCATCGCCGGTGACCACTTGCAGGACACCCGGCGGGAAACCCACTTCGCGCGCGATCTCGACCAACCTCAATGCCGACAACGGCGTCTCCGGGGCCGGCTTGAGCACGACGGTGCAACCGGCCGCCAGCGCGGGCGCGATTTTCCACATCGACAAGACGATGGGAAAGTTCCACGGGGTGATCGCCGCCACGACGCCCACCGGTTCACGCCGCGAGTAACAATGAAAATTTCCCGCCGTCGCCGCCAAACTTCCGGCGGCGCCGCTCAGTTTGCTGGGCCACCCGGCATATGTTCGCAGCCATGAGAGGGCAGCCGGGATATCGATGGCCGCAGCCAGCGACACCGGCTTTCCCGTATCCAGTGCCTCGAGTGCCGCGAGACGGGGCGTGTCCGCCTCGATCGCGTCGGCAAACCGGTGCAGCAGCCGTTCGCGCTGCAGCGGGGAAAGATCCCGCCACTCAGGCCGACGGAATGCCTTCCAGGATGTCTCGACGACGGCATCGACGTCGGCGGACGATGCGATGGGAACTTCCGCGAAGGATTCTCCGGAACACGGATCCTCATCGATGAGCACGTTTCGGGTGGTGAGCGTGTCGAGACCCGCACGAATCACCAGTTCGGGGAGCTCGAGGCCCTCGAAACCACCGAAGCTCATTCTTGCCCGGCTTCCGCGCATCGTCGGCGGAATTCACTGGGCGTGTGGCCGGTGAACTGCCGGAATGCGCGCGTGAAGTGGCTTTGACTGGTGAATCCCAGGCATTCCGCAATGGTCGCCAGCTGCATTCGCGACTCGCGCACCATTTGTTGCGCACGTTCGAGCTTGGCCTTCATGACGTATTGATGAGGCGACGCTCCGGTGGCCTTGCGAAACACACGGCAGAAATAGGAGGGTGTCACACCCGCGTCGGCGGCCATCTCTTCCAAGGTGTAAATACCCTCGGGGTGTTGCAAGACCGCATTCATGATGTGATGCAGCCGATATGCCGAAAATCCCGCCGTCGGAATATCGTCGGCGCCCGCCGTCGACGAGCCGCGTAAAATGTGCGCTTTGAGCGCGTTCACCAACGCGGAGACGTAGGTATCGCGCTCCGGCGCCGGCGGCGCGTACATTTCCGACAGCACCTGACGCGACAGCGCGACGCCCAAGGGATCGGAGAAAGCGAAACGCATGCGACGGAACTGGCCTGCCACCGGGCTCGACTTCAATTGCGCCGCGGAGATGCTCAAGGTGACGACATCGAGTTCACCATCCACCAACCAGCCCGTCTTCTGGCCGGCGGGAACGATGGTGGCGCATCCCGGTGTGGAGCTCATTTCGCTCCAGGCGCCCTGTTGCCACGTCCTCACGTGGGGCTTGCCCGCGATGTGAACGACGAAGATCGGGTCGGGCAGCGCGGGCAGATCGTAGCTGCCGACAAACTGCCGCCAACGGCATAAGCGCCAACCATCCGCCTCTGAACACAATTCGACGTCGGGCGCGCGTCCCAGCGCGTCGCTGATGATGGGTTCACTCGTCAAAAACTTAGCCGCTTGTCCCATACCCCCGCCTCACACCGGCACCAACCTGACGTTCAAGTCCTTGAGACCATTGATGAAGTTCGATCGAAAGCGCTTCGGTGACGATGTCACTTCAAAGCGCCGAACGCGAGCCGCCAACTGTGAAAATGCTACCCTAAGTTGCATCTCTGCGAGGCGGAATCCGACGCAGACATGTTGTCCCGTACCGAAGGCGACGTGCTGGACATTGCGGCGCGTAATGTCAAATTCATTGGGCCGTTGATAGACATCCTCATCGCGGTTTCCGGCGATGTACCACATGACCACCTTGTCGCCCTTGGCGATTTTCTTGTTGGCGAGCACGGTGTCCTCGGTCGCTGTCCGCCGCATGTGCATGACGGGACTCGCGTAACGCACCATCTCCTTGACCGCCGCGGTCAAGATCTCCGGTTGCCCGCGCACCGTGTCCCATTGCTGCGGATTGTCGGCAAAAGCCACCATGCTGTGACTCAAGGAGTTGCGGGTCGTCTCGTTTCCGCCGACCAGCGCCAGAATCAAATTCGCCACGAACTCCTTGAAAGGCACCGGCTTGCCTTCGATGGTCGCGTTCGCCAGCACCGTGGCCAGATCCGCACCCGGCTGTGCGCGCCGACGCTCGAAAAGATCCTGGGAAAATTCGAAAAATTCACTCAACGTCTGGGCCATTGCCGCCGGGGAATTGCGAAAGTCCGGGTCGTCTTCTCCCACGAAGGCGTTGGTCCAATCGTAGAGCTTGGGCCACAAGGCGGCGGGCACATCCAATAACTCGGCCAGGGTCAAGAGCGGCAACGGCGCGCACAGCAGCGGCACGATATCGATCGGTTCATTCAGCGGAATCTTCGCGATCAGATCGGCGCATCGCGCATTGATCCGTTCTTCGATACCCGCCAACCGCGTTGGCGCCAGAGCCGGCATGACGATTTTTCGATACTGCGCGTGAACCGGCGGATCGATCGAGATGAAGGGAATGCCGATTGCCGACTCCCCTGCGCCGGTCAACCCCACCTCGTTTTCATTGAATATCCGGTGGCCGCCGTGCTCGTGAGCCGACGAGAACAGCGCGGGTTGGCGCGAAACCAGGTTGATCTCCGCTTGGCGGGTCAGCGCCCAAAAACCGGCGCCATCCTTCTCGGGATTCCAATAGACGGGATCTTCGCGGCGTAACTGGGCGAAGGTTTCGTAGGGCACCTGATTGACGTACAGGTCAGGATCCTTGAGGTCCGGAGATGCGTTCTGCGTGCTGACGACCATCACGAAACTCCCTTAGAACGAATAGCGGCCACTGATGCCGAATGTCCGCGGCGTGGATGGAACGAGGAAGTTGTAAGGGAAGCCGGCGCCGCGCAGGTCCAAACCGTAGGTGTAGACCTGGCGGTCGAAGAGATTGTCGACCCACGCCCGCACCAGGATATGGTCCTTCGTCCAGTTGAGTGAGGCATTCACCTTCGAATAGCTGCCCTGCTGCAGCTCTGAGTTGTCCTGCGCAGAGCCCACCGCATTGACCGTGTCGAAGGGCGAAAAGTACTGGCGGCTGACGTAGTTGGCGGTCGGCGACAGGGCGAGTTCGCCGCCGGCGATGTTGACGATGTTCCAATCGAAACCAAGCTGGCCTGTCCAGGTTGGTGCGAACGGCAAGGTATTGCCCGCCAGATCCGTACCCTGCAAGGTGAGTTCCTTGTAGGTGGCATGCAGATACCCGAACGAGCCACGCAGCGTAAATGCGGGTATCACGCGATAGGTGGTTTCCGCCTCCGCGCCATACACTTGTGACTTCGGTGCGTTGACGAGGAAGGACACCGGTCCGGGCCGGGTGTCCTGCAGTTGTTGATTGGTATAGTCGTAATAAAACAGGGCGGCTGACGCGTTCAGAGAGCGATCCAAGAAGCGGCCCTTGCCGCCAATTTCGTACGCGTTGACGGTTTCAGGCTTGATATAGGTGATGCCCGACGAGGAGGTGTAGCCTCCGCCGTTGAACGCGCCCGAACGATAGCCGTGGCTGAAGCTGGCATACGTGAGCAGGCCGTTGTCGAACGTATAACTGAGCGCCGCCCGTCCCGTCGGCGCGTCGTTGTCGCCGTCCAGCACGTACCTCGCATTGGGATCGTATGCACAGGTGCCCGGCACTCCCGCACAGGGAACGGTCGAGGCCAGCGGCAGCTTCGGTCCCCCGACATTGCCGGCGAACAGATACGCATAGCCGTCATCGTAGCGCGCACGATCTTCCGTGTACCGGGCGCCCAATGTGAAGGTCAATTGGTTCGTGATCTTGTAGTCGCCCTGCAGGAACACCGCCGAGGATTGACGACGTTCCCGGTAGTTCTGAAAGAAGCCGCCGTTCACGCCCGGAGCCAGTGCGCTGCCGATGTCGAAGGTATTGTCGGTGGTGGTTTGGTCCCAGCCGTAATAGACGCCGCCGACCAGGGCGAGCCGGTCATTCTCATAGTTGAATCGCGCTTCCTCGCTGTACTGGCGAAAGTGCGACTGCCAGTCGATGTCGAGAATATCGTAGGGCGATCCATCGGCCGCCTGTTGCAGGTCTTGCCTGCCCACATCGATCGAGGTGATCGAGGTGACCGACAGTTCCGGACTGAATGCATAGGAGATGTTGGCAGCCACACCGGAGGCGGAGGTTTCATTCTCGCCGATGCGGTTCTCATCGACCTGAAAGAAGCTCAAGTTGGCGCGGGCAGGCAAAAAACCCTGTACGGCGGCCTGCGTCGGGTTGTCGCGTCCCGCGTAGGCGCGGATCTTGATGTCGAGACCATCGTCACCCGGCTTGTAGCGCAATGATATCCGACCCTGGCGGGAGTCCTGGGAATTGGGGTTCGGGCCGCCCGGATACACGTTCTCTATCTGGCCACCGCCATGCACCCAGTTGCCGGCGACGCGAACGCCGAGCTCTCCCGGAATGATGGTTTCCTCGATCGCACCCTGCGACGTGAATGTATTGAAGTTGCCATAGCCCGCTTCCAGGTAGCCGTTCGATCCGTCCAAGGAAGGGCCGCGCGTGATGAAGTTGATCGCACCGCCCGTGGTATTGCGGCCGAACAGGGTCCCTTGTGGGCCTCGCAGCACCTCCACCCGCTCCAGATCGAACAAGCCTGTGCCCTGGCTGGTTCTGGGAGCGATGTAGACGTCATCGATGTACACGCCGATCGGCGATACCTGATTCGAGTTGTATTCGTTCGCGACGCTGATCCCGCGCAGTGAAAAGTTGGGCTGAGTGTTGCCGTAGGGACTGCTGATCTGCAGGTTGGGCACCGCCGTCGCCAACTGCGCGGAGTTGCTGATGCCTTCCTTCTCTAGGGTGCTGCTGTCGAGCGCTGTGATGGCGAGCGGCACGTCGGAAATGGATTGAGCGCGTCGTTGCGCCGTCACCACGATTTCACCGATATCATTCGACGCAGCGGGATCGGTGGACGCCTGCTGAGCGAATGAACGGCCCGACGGCGCCAGGAAAAAGATGCAGACGCAGACAGCGAGCCTGCAGAGATTATTCATCATGATATGCCACTCCCAATTGACGTTGGTCAGCCATGACCACTCTTGTGGGAGGGGAGTCTAGGCGTATTGTCGTCGGTTGCTTTTCACCGGGTTGACGCAAGATTTGTCATTTCTTGACCTCACCTTGCGCCATCCCCGGTTTTTTCGTGTGATGGCATCGAGAGCAGTGAACAGCGCGTCTGGAGTGGCCTTGGGACGCATGTTGTACATAAGCAACGTGTACATAAGCGACAAATAATAGTATGCGACAAGTAAGAGTCTGCGATGCACCCTAAAGTCTTTGCGCAATCGAATCCCGACAAGTTGGCGCTCATCGACGCCGACACGGGCCGGCAGCTGTCGTATCGGGAGCTCGACCTGTTGGCGAATCAAGGCGCGCATGCGCTGCGCCATCTCGGATTGAAGCGTGGCGACGTGGTCGCACTGCTGCTCGATAACAGCGTGGAGATCTTCGAGATTGCCTGGGCCGCCCAACGTGCCGGATTATTTTTGACCAGCATCTCGACGCGGCTTGCCACCGCTGATGTTGCTTACATTCTTGAGGATTCCGGTGCTCGGATGATCATCGCGTCCGATCGACTGGCTTCGGTGGCAGCCGCGGCGCTCGATCAAGTCCCGCATGGGGAGGGTGCCTCGCATGCCCAGGGCATTTCGAGTGCCCAGGGCGTTTCGCGTGCCCAGGGCGTTTCGCATATCAAAGGCTTCTCCGCCTCGTCGCGGGCGGGCAGCCTCGAGAGCTGGAAAGATCTGCGCGACATTCAACCCGCTACGGCGATTGCGGACGAGAGCCCCGGCACAGACATGCTCTACTCATCCGGAACCACCGGCCGGCCAAAGGGCGTGCGTCCAACTTTGCCCGAAGGCGACCTGGCGGCGATCACGCCGCTCATGCGCATGGGAACCGGCCTGTACGGCATGCGGGCGGAATCCGTATATCTCTCGACGTCGCCCCTCTATCACGCGGCGCCCCAGCGCTGGGCACTGACGGTGCAGCGCCTCGGGGGAACCGTGATCTTCACCGAAAAATTCGACGCGGAGCGAACCCTTGCGCTGATGGAAAATTACCGCGTATCGCACGCCACGTTCGTGCCTACCCATTTCATCCGCATGCTGAAACTGCCGGATGATGTCCGCACGAAATATGACCACTCGTCGTTGACGGCGGTGATACACGCAGCGGCACCCTGCCCCATACCGGTGAAGCACGCGATGATCGAGTGGTGGGGGCCGATCGTGCACGAGTACTACTCGGGCACCGAGACCTGCGGCATCACGGCGCTGGATTCGCAGGAATGGTTGAGGAAGCCAGGTTCGGTGGGTCGAGCGGTTCTCGGGACCGTGAAAATCACCGATGACGGCGGCAACGAATTGCCTGCGAATACAGTCGGCAACGTGTATTTCGCCGACGGTCCGAGATTCGAATATCACAACGACCCGGCGAAAACCGCCGAAGCGTATGACAGCCATGGATGGGCGACATTGGGCGACATCGGACATGTCGATGAAGACGGCTATCTTTTCTTGAGCGACCGCAAGAACTTCATGATCATTTCCGGCGGCGTCAACATCTACCCGCAAGAAATCGAAAACCTGATCGTCACCCATCCTAAAGTTGCGGATGTGGCGGTGATCGGAGCGCCGGACGAGGAAATGGGCGAGCAGGTGATCGCAATCGTGCAGCCGCTGCGTTGGCAAGATGCCGGACCCTCGCTGGCGGAGGAGCTGCGCAACTTCTCACGGACCGCACTGGGCGGCGTCAAATGCCCGAAGCAGTTTCACTTTCGTGAAGTTCTGCCGCGCGAGCCTACCGGCAAGCTGATGAAGCGTTTGCTGCGGGACGAATACCGCCTGCGATAGCGGAGGATTCCCGATATCCTTCGCGATCCATGTCCGCAGAAGCCGCGCCGCCGAGCTACAGCACGCTGATTCGTTTTGCCATTCCGGTGATGCTCGCGGCCATCAGCACACCGCTCATGGGCATGGTAGACACGGCGGTGCTGGGCCGGCTGGGCAACCCGGCGGTGATCGCGGCGGCCGGTATCGGCGGCACTTTGTTCACGGTGATTTACTGGTGCTTCGCGTTTCTGCGCTTCACCACCACGGCGCTCGTGGCGCAGGCGGTGGGACGCAACGATCGGCGCGAAGTACTGGTGGCCGGTCTGCGCGCCATGCTGGCCGCGGCGGTTGGAGGGCTGGCGCTGTGGCTGCTGCAATGGCCCATCGGCCGCTCGGCGCTGCATTTCCTGGCGCCACCGCCGGAGGTTACGCCATTGGCGCAGCAGTATTTTTCGGCCCGGATCTGGTCTGCGCCGGTGACCCTCTTAGGCTATGCGCAATTTGCCTGGCTGATGGGCCAGGGCCGCGCGCGCCTGGTGATGCTGCTGCAGATCGCGCTCAATGTGCTGAACGCCGGCCTGGCGGTGCTGTATGTGTTGGTGCTGCATGGGGGCATTGCCGGTGCCGGATGGGCCACCGTGACCAGCGAGGCCGGCATTTGTGTCGTCACCTCGGCGCTGATGCTCCGGATGGTGCCGCTGGCGCAGTGGCGCGCCGCAATGAGCCTCGTCTGGGAACGGTCGGCGTGGCGGTTGCTGTTCGGCGCGAATGTCGATATCACGCTGCGCACGCTGCTGCTGACCGGAGCGTTCGCGCTCATGACGCAGCGGGGGGCACAGTTGGGCATCCTGGATCTGGCGGCGAATCAGATCTTGATGCAGGCCTTTCTCGTGGTGGCGAATCTTCTGGACGGCTTCGCGTCGGCCGCCGAAGTTTTTGGTGCGCGCGCGATCGGCGTGGGTTCACGCGTCGGTTTGCGGCAAATCGTGCGGCGCAGCGCCCTCTTGTCGCTGGGTTGGAGCGCCCTCGTGTCGTGTGCATTGTTGGCGCTCGAGCCTCTGTATCTGACCGTGATGACCTCGAGTCTGTCATTGCGCATCACCGCCGCGGCGTATTGGCCGTGGCTGGCCGGGCTGCCGATGGTGTGCGTTTGGGCGTTCCTCTGGGATGGAGTCTTCATGGGTGCGATGCGCACCCGCACGCTGCGCAACACCATGCTCTGCAGCGTGGCGTTATACGCGCCTGCGCTCTTCCTGTTGTCGTGGCTGTGGGGCAATCATGGCATCTGGGCCGCGCTGATGCTGCTCATGGGCGCGCGCAGTCTGTTCCTGACCTTGGCCTGGCCGCGTCTCGTGGCATCCGTCGGACCGACGTGAGTTGCCGCTCGCGATGACCTCCTAATGCGCGAGTTGGAAGTTAGTCGATACCGCCCAGCCTTCGTTGCCGAGCTCATCGTTGACCTTCCACCACACGCCGACCTTTTCGCCGGTGGGATAGAGCATCATTCCCGGATCGAGGTCCCGCACCACCGTCGATTTCAGGTTTGCCTGCTCGTAAAGTTTGCCGGGCTTGGCCATGGTGACGGCCTGCTGCACGTTGTCTGCCTTGGCGTCCGGCGTATTGGCCTGCACGTCGGCGATCATCTTGATGTAGGCGTCGAGATAGGCCCGTGAGATCACCTGGCCGATTTCCGTGTTCGCGTAGCTGCTCACGCCGCCGGCCGCAAACGCGCCAAAAAATCCACCACCGCCGGCGCCCCAGCCAATGTCGGTTTTCTTGGAGTGCCCTTGTTCCAAGGACACCTGCTCGGTCGAGCGCACATCGGTGAGCGTGAGAACCACGTCGGCGGTCTTGCTCTTCAGGCTGATGCCGCCGACCAGCGCGCCGAACCCATGGGGAATGAAGCCGGCCACGACGCCACCGACATTGGTGCCGCCGGAATTGTTGTTCTTGCTGGCAATGTCAGGTATCAGCACGTAATCCGCGGCCTTCATCGGCCCTTGCCGATGTTCGAGCCGACGCGCTCCTCGCCGCTGGCGGCCAAGGCGCGCTCCGCCTGGGCGGCCTCCAATCCTTTGCCGCGGTCCACCAAGGTGAAGCATTTGGACTGCGCGACGTAAACCTTGATGAGAGCCGCGGGCGATTCGAGCTGATAGGCTGACCACCAATTGGTTTCAGGATCCTTCACCGCCAACGCGCCGATTTTCTTGGCGCACGTCGGGATGACGGGGGCCGGCTCATCCATCGCCAGTGAAAGGCTCGGGATCAACTCGATTGCGGCCAGACCGATTATCGAGGTCAACGCAAGGTGCATGGCAACGCGCGGCGTCTTCATTATCGAACTCCCTGTCTGGTTTTGAGCGCGCCTTATTATTACTTGCGGGAGAGGAATCGCCAAGCAAAGGTTTGCGTTCGATCAAGCCTGATGCCGCCCGCACACGAATCAAGGGCACTGATGAAGGGGATCAATCCAGCGCGTCAATCATCCGCATTTCGAGTCGCCGCAATTCAAGCAGGTCTGGCATCCGTCCATCATCACCACGGCGGCCGTGCTGCACTTGGCGCAGAGCTGCGCGCCATCGGGGAAATGCGACTTGGAGAACGCGTCGGTTTGCTTGGCGCGCGCCTCGAATTCCGCGCGCTTCTCGGCCACCAGCTTCTGCTGATGCTCATCCAGCCCCGGCTTCTTGAGAAGTCCGATCGACTGCAAATGCCGCTCTATGACATAGCCCAGTTCGGCGATGGTCGAAGGCATAAACTTGCCGCCGGGCTGCCAGTAACCACCCTTCGGATCGAACACGGCTTTCAGTTCCTCGACCAGGAACGTGGTGTCGCCGCCCTTGCGGAACACCGCGGAGATGACCCGCGTCAACGCCACGATCCACTGGAAGTGATCGAGGTTCTTCGAATTGATGAACACTTCGAACGGCCGCCGCTGCTCGTGCGGTGTTCCCTCATTCAGCACGATGTCGTTGATGGTGACGTACATCGCGTGATCGGAAACCGGGGTCTTGATCTTGTAGGTCGAGCCGATCAAGACTTCGGGACGCTCGAGCTTCTCGTGCATCCAGATGACGTTGTCCTGCGCCTTCAGGGCTTCCTTGGGAGCAGCCGCCGCCGCAACTGCCGCCGCGGCCGCAGCCGCGTCTTTGTCCTCAGGCTTCTGCACCCGGAACTTCGAGATTTTCTTGTCGATCTTGATGGACATGTTCAGAACTTCCCGTAATAGCCTTCTTTCAGCGCATCGAAGAGATTCGCGGCGGAGTGCATCTCGCCGTCGTACTCGATCTCCTCATCGCCTCGAGCCTCGACCTCCGTGCCGTCCTCCAGGGTGAACACATAAGTCGTGTTCTTGAGGTCATCCTCCTTGACGAGTACGCCCTGGAATGCCTCGGGATTGAAGCGGAACGTCGTGCAGCCCTTCAACCCCTGATCGTAGGCGTACATGTAGATGTCCTTGAAGTCCTCATACTTGTAATCCGTCGGCACGTTGGCGGTTTTGGAGATCGAGGAATCGATCCACATTTGCGCCGCGGCCTGGATGTCGACATGTTCCTTCGGTCCAATGTCGTCGGCAGAGATGAAATAGTCCGGCAGCTTCTCGGCCGCATTCTGTGAATTGGGCATGGCTCGCGGATTGACGAGCTCGCGATATGCCAGCAACTCGAAGGAAAATACATCGATCTTTTCCTTGGACTTCTTCCCCTCGCGTATCACGTTGCGGAAGTAGTGATGCGCGAACGACGGCTCGATGCCGTTCGAGGCGTTGTTCGCCAACGACAGGGAGATGGTGCCGGTCGGCGCGATCGACGTGTGATGCGTGAAGCGCGCACCGATCTCGGCGAGTTCATCCACCAACTCTGGCGCAGCCTCGGCAATGCGTTGCATGTAGCGGCTGTAGCGCGCGTGCAGCACGCGGCCCGGCACCTTGGCGCCCACGCGCCAGCCGTCCTTCACCATCTCCGGCCGCTTGCGCAGCATTTCGCGCGTCACCGTGAACTCTTCGCTCATGATGGGCGCCGGCCCCTTCTCGCGGGCCAATTCCAAACCCGCTTCCCAGCCCGCCACGGCCATCTCGCGCGACACGTTCTGCGTGAACGCCACGGATTTCTTCGAGCCGTACTTCATGCCGAGCATTGTTATCGACGAACCCAATCCGAGGAAGCCCATGCCATGCCGTCGCTTGCGCATAATCTCGTCGCGCTGCTGCGGCAACGG
>Ga0116226_10001645_pt1 | contig 19413 bp, 17 predicted proteins | sample S1TSphfallax_FD_89692 | JGI IMG/M metagenome (GOLD analysis project Ga0116226, IMG submission 89692) | Host-associated microbial communities from peat moss isolated from Minnesota, USA - S1T2_Fa - Sphagnum fallax MG | ecosystem: Host-associated > Plants > Peat moss > Unclassified | place: USA... | reverse complement strand
TGACTCGACTTCATGCCATCAAATACAGCGTCTGCGCGCTGGTTTTTCTCTCGATCCATTTCATCTCGCCCGCAGCTCTGGCAGCGACCGCTGACCCAGGCCAGCAACTCGCTGACCAGTGCCGTGACGCCTACAAGAGCGCCCGCTATTCGCAGGCTTTCGATCTATGCAGCAGGGCATATCGCATGGGGAACACGGAAGCCTCGGTCGGCTTGGCGAGAATGTACAACACCGGCAACGGAGCGCCGAAGGATTTGGCCAAAGCCGCGGAGCTTTGGGCCGTGACCGCTCACCTATCGGCAATCTCTGCGTATAACCTCGCGAGCATGTACGCCTCCGGCAGTGGCGTGGCGCAAAATTGGGAACGAGCCCGGTTACTCTACGTCGAAGCCTGCCACAAAGGCCACGCCAAGAGCTGCGCGGACGCCGGCTACATTTACGAACTGGGCGAGGGCATACCGCGCAACCGAGAGACGGCAATCAGCTATTTCAATCAGGCCGGGAGCCTGGGTGACGATAAGTCCGGGCAGATCGCCAGACTCTTGCGCGACCCATCTGCCCCACAGTTTCATAGCGCGGAGGAAATCGGTGACTCCGTTGGTAGGGTCATTGCACCGGCGCTTAAGACAGATTCTCTCGTGCCGGGAACGGCGGCGGGTCAGGAAAAATATGCTGACCTTCCGCCCTACGCACCTCCGTCCGGCAATCTGGCCGGGGCATCGGCGGAGCAACTCTGGAAAGCGTCCCAGGAGAAGTATCTGAATATGGACCACCGCGGCGCAGCGATCCTGATAAGACAGGCTGCTGTCGCCGGCAGCCTGATCGCCACGTATGAGATCGGATACCTATACGAAAATGGCGACGGCGTTGCGCAGAACAAGGCAATGGCGGTCGAATGGTTCGGCCGGTGCGCGGCCAAGAATTACCCGGCTTGCGATCAGTCCCTGGGTAACTTCTATGAACTCGGCGATGGCGGCCTCGCACAGAATTGGATTACTGCCGCAAAGTATTACTCAAAGGCTGCGGCACAGGGGTTTGGCCAGGCGGAATTCAGTCTGGCGCGATGCTACGAGTACGGGATCGGCGTGCCGTTGGATCTAAAGCAGGCGGTGGCGTGGTACCAGCGCGCTGCCCAGCATGGAGAAGGTGCTGCGCAGGCCGAGGCCAAGTATCTACTCGACAACCATCTGCAGAGCGATCTGACACTGGCCAATAACACCGAGTCGAGTCTGTTCACCAAAATAGAATTGCGACCTGTTCCTTATGGACGACTGTTTCACAATGAAGCCGAGCGTATGGACTACCTGCGCGGAGTTGAACATTACAATGCCCAAGTCGACGCACAGGAAAAGCGCAACGTGTGGAACATGAAGAACCACGATTATCAGGAATGCCGGCAACAAGGGGGCGAGAATTGCGCAGCGCCGGGGCCGGTTCTCCACTAGGCGGGACCGGGGCTATCACTGACGTGCGGCGCACCAGCTCAAGCATCGGCCACCAGCGACGTACCCATCGGTCAAAGTCTTCAAGAACGCCACGATCGCGGTGACGTCCGCCGCGGCCATCGCCGGCGGTGGAGGCGGGGAGCGGCTGTCCGCTCCCCATTCTCGTCACTGCTTACTTCGAGGAACCGCCGTGCGAGTGTTGCCCGCCCTTGCGGCCGGCCTCGCTCGCCTTTTGCGGATCATCGGCGAAGTTGCCCGATCCGCCGCGCCGCGAGCCCGTGGGCTCATCGTCGGACTCGCTCTGCGATCCACCTTGCTTGCTCGCGCCGTGCGACCCGCTTTGTTTGTCGCTATGCGAGCCACCCTGCGACTGCTGGCCACCCTTGCGGCCGGCCTCACTCGCCTTTTGCGGATCGTTGGCGAAGTTCTCCGAGCGGCCCCGGTCGGAGCCACCGGACTCGTGCTGCGAGCCACCCCGGTGCGATCCGCCGGACTCCTGTTGCGAGCCGCCGTGCGAGCTGCGTTGCGACGACTGCTGCGAGCCGCTTTCGCGCCCCGTTTGGTCATTGCTCTGATTGGACCGTTCCGAGCCACCAGAGTGGCTGGGCTCCCCGCTGTGTTTACTAGCCATGGTTCGATCTCCTGATTGATTTGGAACCTGTAATTAATCGACGTGCGCAGGATGGACCCTCGTTCTCGCCATTACCGTGAGACGGGGGTGTGACCCCCTGTAAGACCTCGCTGTCGGAGCGCTGAGCGTACCCAGGCGGCGCGCGGCGTTGTGGGTCCGGATGTCCTACCCGGGAGCGGTCCAGAATCTGCGCTAACGGGCAGCCGGAATGCGCAGCCCGCGGGGTTCAACGCCTTTTGAATCGAAAGCTGCCCTCGCTCGCAGGATCATGGGGGAACACTTCAGGTTTTCCCCCACTCAGCCGATACCTGGCGTAACAAGGAGAATTCTATGTCCATCGATCCAGGCACCATCTCAAACCAATCCGCCGGTTCAGCTGCCGGCGCCGTAGGCGTTTCGGTCCTCAAGAAGGCAGTTGATTCGCAGGCCAATGCCGTGCTCCAGTTGTTGCAAAGCACCGTGATACCTCCCTCTGTGGCAAGCAGCGGAAGCGTCGGTACGCAACTCAATCAATACGCCTGAAGGTCATCCCTCAGGCCGCGCGCTTCGGCGCCGACTGCTTCAAATACGGCTTCGCCCCCGGGGAACGGCGCACCTAGGACCAGCTGCCCCAGTTGTCCTCTGCCGGCTTCGGTCGATTTCACGAACATCTTACGTGCCGAAACCACTCCGGACCGTCCAAATCCACCACCAGGAAATACGGTTTCGCCCCCGGGCACGGGATCCGTCCGTCCGCGGTTCAAGTCAATCGCTCGCTCGTCATCGCCGTCATCGTGAGCGCCATCGGTGCGGCCTTAAGTTTCACGTCTGGCGGCCGCTATCAATCTGGATGGGTTCGGAGAAGGCAATGTTGCTCTGAGCCAAACGGTGTCCCGATGCAACCGCTATTCGAGAGAGTCTCGTATGCTTCAGTTTGAGTGCTCCCGTGCAATCGGGCGTGATCGATGAGCGGTTACACCAAGTCCGCAATCCCGTCTTACGACGCGACACCGTACACGCTCGATCGGAGTGGAGGTCAGTTCACGGACCTTATCTTGTACCGCGCGCTCGTCGAGCATGCCGAGGATGCCATCATCGCGAAGCGGCTCGATGGAACGATCGTTGCCTGGAATGCCGGTGCCGAGCGACTCTTCGGATACAAAGCCGACGAGATCATCGGCAGCTCCATCACTGAACTGGTTCCGCACGATCGCGAGCACGAAGAGGGGACGCTCGTCGCGCGTTTGATGCAGGGTCAAAGTATCGCGCATTTCGTCACGCGTCTGCTGCGGAAAGATCGTTCTGAGCTGGACGTGTCGGTCACATTCACCCCCATCAGGGATGGCGCGGGCGCCGTCGTCGGCGTTTCGACGATCGCACGTGACATTACGGCGGTGCATCAGCAGTATCTAGCGGCTGCGCTCAGCGCCGCCATCCTCGACCACAGTGAAGATGCAATCATCGCAAAGGACATTGCCGGCGAGGTGCTTCGATGGAACAGAGGCGCCGAGCGGATGTTTGGGTACGCCGCGACGGAGATGATCGGCGGCCCGATCACCCGCCTGCTTCCCCAGGATCGCTTGAACGAAGAGGACGCGTTGATCGCGCAACTCCAAAGCGGCAAGAAATTGTCGGATTTCGAAACCCGACGGGTGCGTAAAGACGGCGTCACGATCGAGGTTTCGGTGACCTTGTCGCCCGTACGTGATGAGACCGGGAAGATCGTCGCCATATCTAAAATCGCCAGAGATATCAGCGAGAGGCGCCAAACCCGGGAACTGCGCGAGAAGAATCTGCAACTCGAAAGATCGAACCGCGATTTGGAGGATTTCGCCTATATTGCCTCGCACGATTTGAAGACACCTCTGATGGGCATCAAGGCGGCCGCTGCCTGGATCGAGGAGGATTTGAAAGACAGTCTGCCGGGCGACGCACGAAAAATACTCGGACTCATGAGCAGCCGGGTTTCCCGCATGCATACGCTTCTCGATGATTTGCTCGCCTACTCCCGCGTCGGCCGAATCGATGCGGCCGTGGCGGAGACAAACGTGGCGACGATGCTCGGCAGCATTCTCGCAACCCTCATTCCCCCGCCGCACATCCGGGTCCGCATCGAAGGTGAGTTCCCGGTCATCATGACGGCGACAGCGCAATTGGAGCAGGTGCTTCGCAATCTCATGGATAACGCAATCAAGCATCACGACAAGGCGAACGGGGAAGTGGTGCTCGTATGCAAGCGAGTCGGCGATCGGATGGACTTTCTCGTGCGCGATGACGGCCCGGGAATTCCACCCAGGTTTCACGAGAAAATATTTGAATTGTTCCAGACGTTGAAGCGACGCGACGAAATCGAGGGTACAGGAATCGGACTGGCGATCGTCAAGAAATTGGTGGAGCGACAAGGGGGGCAAATCACCGTGCGTTCTCGCGGCGATGGCACCGGGACGGAGTTCCATTTTCAATGGCCGATAGTGCAACCGATCACGGACGCCACGGAGAAATGCGATGCTTGAGCCCAGGTGCGCGCACTTGCTGCATGTCGAAGACGACGAAATCTGTCTACTGTTGCTCAAGCGCGCGTTTCACAAAGCAAAAATCATCAATCCCATCAGCGTTGCCCACGACGGAATCGAGGCATTGGAGATGCTGAGGGGAACCAATGGTCGCGAGCGCCTTCCTCGTCCCTACTTGATTCTCTTGGACCTCCGCATGCCGCGGATGGGAGGGATCGAGTTCTTATCTGAAGTGCGCCAAGACCCAGATCTGAAGAAGAGCATCGTGTTCGTCATGACGACGTCGAATGCTGAGCGTGACAAGGTCGATGCGTATAACCTCGGAGTAGCCGGATATCTCTTGAAGGAGAATCCCGCCGACGCATTCCTGGAAGCCACTGCGCTGTTGGGCACTTACTGGCGCGTGGTCGAACTGCCGCCAGAATGAAGCGCCGCGTCCGAGCCCAACGAGTTTAATGAGGCCGGCCGGTACGCGCGCCCTGCATAAATGCGGCCGTCGTCAGCGGCAGGCGGTCGCGCTGGCGATCGTTGCTAAGGGCTGGTGACCACACCGACCAGAGTAAAGTAGACGGTCTCCGCCGGGTATGCGCCAGGTTCCTCCTAGCGTCGTCACCGGAACCGCGAGAAAGCACTGCAAAGTGCTGGTCGAGTTTGGAAACCGGTAGAGCGAAACCGCCTGCAGCTCAAGAATCTTCCCCGTCGTCGTCACGGGCGTCACCGTCTGTTGACCAACCGACTGAGATCCGGCGGGAAATTCGATGGAAGAGAAATACTGTACGCCATTCGCAACTTCGTTGACCGTGGTTGTGGCGGAGACCGCCGTGCGCTCCATTGCGGGAACACCTCCGGCGCATCATCATCTCCTTGATGATCATTGCCGATTCGTGCGTGGACAACGAAGGCGACGACCTATGTCAGCTTGATCGCCCAAGGCCGTCGGGTTGCAAAGCCGGGGGGCATACGCGACCATGGGTCATGCGTTATTCGTATCCGCCAAGCGGGGACCGGGTCGGCGTGTCCACGCGGGCTTTTTGGGTCGATTTGTTCGAACCGACCGCGGAGGAAGTCGCCGCCGTCGAATACGAATATGGCTTGCATTTGCCGACGCGCGCGCAACTCGACGAGATCGAGAACTCTAGCCGCTTACGGGTCGAGGGCAATACGCTCTACCTCAGCATGCCTGCGACCGCTCCGTTCACGGAGCCGGATAGCGCGCCCAGTCCGATCGGGTTCGTGCTCACACCCGAGGTGCTGGTCACGCTGCGTTATGTCGAGCTGCATTCGTTCGCACGGGTCCGCGAAGGCATCGCGGCTGATTCGCGCTGCACCGACAGTGCAGCGACGTTCACGATGCTGCTCGAAGCCCTGGTCGACACGGATGCCGATTATCTCGAGCGGATTTCGGCGCAGCTTGCGACGATTTCGCGCCAGGTGTTTCGCCCTGAGGGTGGCCACACACGGCGCGTCGCGCGCGCCAATCGGCTGCTGCGTGAGATGCTGGTGCAGGTGGGAGATGCCGGCGAGAGCCTGTCACGAATTCGCGAGAGTTTCACGGCACTGCAGAGGCTGTCTGGTTTCGCCGCCGACACCCAGGGCTCCTGGTTGCACCAAGACATCCAAACACGGTTGAAGACCGTGCGGCAGGACGTGAACTCCCTGACCGATTTCGAGTCGCACCTCTCGGGCAAGGTGCAATTTCTGCTGGATGCGGTGCTCGGATTCATCAACACGGAGCAGAACGAAATCTTCAAGGTCCTCACAATCGCTTCCGTGGTTGGCATTCCGCCGACGTTCATTGCGAGCCTCTATGGCATGAATTTTCGCAACATGCCGGAACTCAGCTGGAGTTATGGCTATGCCTACGGCTTGGGGCTGATCGCATTGAGCACGATCCTGCCGATCGTGTGGTTCAAATGGCGGGGTTGGTGGTGATCCTGCCATCGACTGCACTTGCGGGACGATGGGTCAGGGCAATGAGTATCGCAGTCGCGAAATTGACCGATTGCCTGCAGCGCGAGGGCGCGGCAACCCGGGTTCGCATCACGGAGGATGGCGAGGTATTCAGTCCGGTCTTCCGCTTTGTCGCGCGTTTCATTGTCGGCCCGGACCGCAACATCGAGAATTATCTCCACGCGCTGGCGAAGGCGACCGGCGGGAAGATCGAGATCACGGACTAGGCGATAGCTCGATCGGCCGCTATCAATCGGCGATGCCGGCGACACCACCCGGACATCTCATCCAGTTCCCGGGTCATCTTATCGCACGGTCTGTACCGCGCGTGTCGACAGCGGGAGATTGGCGTGAAGGTCCAGTGTCGTTGGCGCCAAGAACGATATCGACTCGGCATCCGCTGCCCGGTGAGGAATCCACCGTGATCCTTCCGCCGGCCATGCCGACTCTTTCGGATAGACCACTAAGGCCCAGCCGACGCCGGCCATCGTTAGGAACGGCTGCCGGATCGAACCCCTTACCAAGGTCCGAGACAGACAGCCGGAGTGCGTCGCCAGCGATTTCCAACAGGACCTTCGCCTTGGTAGCCTCGGAATGTTTGAGAGCGTTCATCAGCAATTCCTTGACGGCTCGATAGACGAGCCGATTGTGCTGCGCCGAACGCGACACGTCACCGAAGATCTGCCAGTCCACGTCGAAGCGATAGCGCCGTTGAAAAAACTCCCCGAGCGTTGCGAGAATATCCTTCAAAGAAGCCTGGTCCATCTGCGGAAGGTACAGGTCGTCGATCGTCGCGCGTACCGCGGATTGCGCCTCACGGGACGCCGCAAGTGCCTCTTCCACCAGATCCTTCAAAGCATTGCGAGGGGACATGCGGTGAATCAAAGCATCGAGAATCATGGTCTGCCCGCTGATGATCTGCGCGACGCCGTCATGCAAGTCCTGCGCTGTCGTGTGGCGCACAGCATTCTCAGTGTCGTCGAGGACCTTTCCGTAGGCCAGCAGCATCGCCTGCTTCAGCCGCGAGTCCTCCAGCAACTGCCGTTGTTTCAGCACCATGCTGTTGATGAGCATTGTTCCGCCGGAGGCAATCAAGAGAAATACCTGACAGGACAGAATGCCGTCCTGCCATTCGCCGAGCGAGACCAAAGGCGGAAATTGCCCGAAGCCCCGAGCGCAAGCACCCGCGATCAGAATCGATACGAGCGCGCAAAACACGGTGACGACGAAGTGCGAACATCTCAATGCAAGCCAGAGCATCGGGCCGGCCAGGAGCATGAGTTCGAGAAACCGGTCCAATGGCCAGGGAGCGATGTAATAGAAGCCAAAGAGCATGGCGAAAGATGTACCTATGCCCGCAATCTCCGTCGCACGCGCGAGGGGCAGCTCCGTTCCCTCGACTCGTCGCAACACCGCCAGGAACAGAGGGCTGATCGTGACGATCGTGAGCAAAGCGGACAACATGCGAACAGAGACATCCTCCGCCTTGATCGACCCATGAGCCGCCCGCGCGTGGATCCAGGTGGCCAAGAGGTCCCCTGGGATCGACCCCACCGCCAGCGCCAGAAGCAGCAGAGGAACCGCGATTGGATCGTTGTTTCGAGCGCGCGTCTCGAGGCCTAGCATACGAACCGCCAGAGCGGTACCCATGCAGATGAGCGCGCTCGACCAGGAGACGATCAACACGTATTCAATCGTGGGTTGTGTGCCCGCGACCATGTGCGTTACACCGGAAATGATGAGCAGGTCCCAGACCGTCGTGGCGAGGAGATTGACGGCCCACAAGGGTGGGGGAAGCAGATAGTAGGCGCAGAAAGCGAGCGCATTGGGCGGAAACAGGGCGGGTGCGATGCTGACCGACGGCTTGAGCAGCACCGATCCGATCATCAGCAGAGGATAGACTGCCGCCAACCCAATCCAGGCTCGGATCGCGGTGTTGCCTCTTAGCAATGGGTAAGCCGACTTGCGGGCAGGCCAGCTCGAGTCGTAGGCAGTGCTCAAGAAAGGTGACTCCGCACTTGCATGGAGGAGCTACTCTTAATGCTGAAGCGTTCAAACGCGCAAACGTCGAGCCAGCGATACCTTCTCAGAACCCGAGCTTACCGGACCGGTCGACGCAACGCCATCGACGATTGAACGGGTACTCCGGAGGGTGAGGCTCGGGTTGCCTTGGCGTGGGCGCGATGTTCGTCTCAGAGGGAGGGGTGGTCGGCGACTCTCGCGAACGGCAACTATTGTTACTCGACGCCGGCGGTTGCCTACGGCAGGGTGTTCGTCGGCGCCTGCGACGCCGTCTATGCCGCTCAGCGAATATGGGCCTTTGGAAAAACGTGGAATGAATGCGGGGAATCAGGGGCGCCTTCGCATCTCGGCGCATCCTGACGCCACAGCGAGAACCCGGTCGGATCGACGTTGCGCGGCGAAGCTTGCTCTCGTCCCAACTTCCGGTGCATACGCCAAACGCGGCGGGTCTCCGATACGGAACTCGGTATGTAGATCGCAGTAGGCCGCTGCATCTACATCCGCACTCTCAGGGAGCGAGCAATGGCAGAAAACGCAGGATTCGCCTTCGTAGGCTGCATTTCGCAAGATCTTGCCAACTCAGGTTTACGAGCCTCGGTGGCCAGCATGGTCCCGCCCTACACGTTTACGCTTCCGAGTTCGGTATTCGTTACTCCCGCGGCGATTGGTATCTCAGGCTCCTTGGCGGTCCTTGCTCCACAAGTCCAACTCGAAACCCGCGCTGACGATCAGGTCACGGCAACTTTTTCATTCGCAGGCGCGATCACGTTCACGGAGGGGAGTGCCCAGCAACAAGAGGCGGTGGTCATTCTTGCGACGACTCTTACCCTGGGATTGTTTGCCAGCGTGGCCTTGGTAGGCACCGATCGCCAGGTTTCGGTTGGCTTGTCCCTCGCCACTGCAACCGTCGAAGCAATCGAGATCGCGGTTTTGACGGGACCATCACTCGCTCCGCGCTACAGCGACGCATTGAATTCCGCAGACGTACTGACGGCCTTGTCCGAGGGACTGCGCAAAATACCCCCGGACCTCGTCACATTCGCCCCGTCGAGTCTCACCATTCCGGCAACCGTCAACGAGACCTATCAGCCCCCTGGACGCCCGATCTTCCGGCCGGATACGCTGTTTTCATTCCAAGTCGCGATCGCCCGAGTCGTGGTTCGGCCGCTTGGCCCGGGCGGAGGGCAACCGGGTGCGTTGGTGGTTGCGGTCGATATCGCATCGCCTGTCGCAAGTTCGGGTGATCCGAGCGCGTTGATCGATCTGACGCGCGCCGGCGCCTCCCCGGGTTACGCGATTGACTACACCGGGGGCACTCCCCGATTCGGTGGAACGACGGCGGATGGGCAGAATAGCGTCATTACGCTCAACGGCGGATGGCTCATCGCGTTGGTAAACGAAGTTATTTCGCCGCAGCTCGCCGCCAAATCGCCGGCGACGCTCGCGAACAACCAGTTGGCGCTGACCGACACGCAGGATTGCGTTCAGCTCTCGATCGATACGTTCACGGCATCTCTGGACAGTGCCTACCCGATTCCCACGAGCATCGTCCTTACCGGCCTGACCTTGGTGATCAAGGCTACCCGCTTTGTTGAATCGCATCTTGATCCAAATGGATACTTTGTCGGTGACAAGGCGGTCGGCAACGTCGAAGCGACCGTCACGGCCAATATCATTCCTGCGCTTCATGCATATCCGGAGCCGGCGCGTGAGCTTCCGACCGGTGATGCCATCGCAAGCAACAGCGTTTCGTTCTGGTCGGACCCCCGGGGAGGATATCTTTTCGTCGATGATGTTCTGCTCAATGAATTCCCGGAGTCGAGGCAGCTTTCAAGTGGCACGCATACTGTGATGGCCGATGCCACGACATTTCAGAGCTGGGAGACGTTCGGGTCGGTCAGCGTCGACAGCACGAGTGCGCCCACAGCCAAACTGACGGTTGCGGGGTCCGGCGGTCTGCTCCTTCATCTGAACGCGTATGACCCGTTCGTCACGCAGGATACGTGGAATATCGATGTCGTTGGCACGGATATCTCCCTTGCGGGGTGGGTGACGGCGCTGGCCATTATCGGCGGACCACTTTATTTCGTCGCGACGATCGTCGCCGGGCTGTTCAAGGCGAATATTTGGATCCCAGCAATCATCGAGAGCGCCAACTCGCCTCTGCCGCCGAAGCTGACGAAGGCGGCCAATGCCCTGGTTCCGGTGCCGCTTTATTTCCAGCGTGTCGTGCAGCTGCCGAACATTCTTCTGCCATGGATGCTCGAGATTCAGGATCTCGTGGTCACGCCTTCGGGAATCGACGCCTACGGCGTCGTCTCTCCGTACGGTTCCTACACACCCAACCTGCAGATCGTGGCCGCCAATGAAACCGCCGCCTTCGGCAATCGCGTCTTCATTTACACGCCGAGTGTTACCACGATCGGGTCGGACGGAGGTCAGGTGACTTGGGACGTCCACAGCGTCAGCCCGATTCTGGTTTTGCTGACCGTTCCAACGGGTCTTTACAACGTCAATGACCCGTCCCTTTTTGTAACCTGGACGGTCACTCGCAACGATACTGACGTCGAGCTCATATCAAGGCAATTGGGCGCACAGGCAGAAGATTCCTTTGGCGGTGCGGTCTACGTCATCCTCGACCACGCATCCGCCGCATTGCAGGCATGTGAGGCGTTCACAGTGTCCTGTCAATTGGCATCTCGCCAGGCAGATGGGTCCGCTTCCTCCATTTTCGACAGCACGTTCACCATCAATATTGCCGATCATTTCGACCGACATCATCCTTTTGTACAGTGGGGTCCGAAGGTCAAATACATCTATCCGGGAGAGCCCTACTGGAGCGCCATTCCGAACAGGAGTCATGTCCCCGGCAAGCGCTGGGTCAAACAGGTGCCGATGTCACGCATTCATCGGACCGACGTCTGGAGCGGCGGCAAGCGCTGTCTGGTTGCGGATACTCCCGGCCTCATGGGAAACCCGCCTAGAGCGCGCGGGGGCAAAGTGGCCTTACCCGACAAGGTCCAGGCGCCGCGAACGCTCTCGTACCCGTGGACGTATCTCGATACGCTGCCGCTATCCCTCGACGACGTGCGCCAAGACCGGGAACGCGCGCGCGGAATCCTCTGCGACTATTGCTTCTTCGGTGGACCTACACGCACGTCTTTGCGGGGGGATTTTCCTGTCTAGCCAATCAGATCGATCAGACGCGTTGCGTTCATGCGTCCGAGTAGCGATATCGTCCCAGGAACAACAGAGAGGCGCCGTTCCACAGCGACAACGCAATGAGGCATAAGACCGCGCCCCGATAACCCAGGCCCGCGTCGTAAGCTGCGTTCAGCAAGACCATCGTGAGCGCGCCTGCGCCGAGCAGCACGCCCGCAGCGCCGCCCGTGTCTCGCTACCCATCGGCCTTTGAGCTACTTCAAGAAAAGTGATAAGCGGAGACGGCTTTGCCCCAGATGTGACCACCGAAGACATGCTTGCCACCATCCGCACCCGCCGCACCCGCAGCAACCATCAGCGGCATCAGATGCTCTTCGCGCGGGTGACAGGCGCGCGCGTGCGGGGCCGTCAACCAACGAGTCAGGAGTTCCGTTCTATCGCGCGGTGGTGACTCACAGAGCGTGTGCGTCAACCAGTGATCGAATTCGGCGGCTGGTCGGTTGAACCGCGGATCCGTCAGTGCGCCGAGATTGTGAAAGCTCAAGCCGCTGCCGATGATCGCGACGTTCTCCTCCCGCAGGGGACTCAGGGCACGACCGATGGCCAAGTGTCGGGCGGGGTCCAGTCCGCTTTGCAAGGAAAGTTGCAAAATGGGAATGTCGGCGTGTGGAAAGCTCACTTTGAGCGGAATGAATATCCCGTGATCGAAGTCTCGGTGCTTGTCCTCGTCGCTTTCGATGCCTGCGCCGGCCAGCAGCTCGCGCACCTTGGCGCCCAGCGCCGGTGCACCCGGTGCGGGATAGGTCAACTGATAAGTATGCGGCGGAAAATTCGAATAATCGAACAAGAGCCCCGGCGCGGCGGCACTGAGCACGGTGGGCCGTGGGCGCTCCCAATGCGCCGAAATCACCAGCAGCGCGGCCGGACGCTGTGGCAAAAGCGTGGGTAAGGCCGCCAGATATTCGCGCATTGCTACCCAGCGCAAGGGATCGTCCGGCGGGGGCTCCATGAAGAAGCAGGGACCGCCGCCGTGCGGCAGGTAGATCGCGGCTTGTCTCACGGCGCAGCCTCCTGCGTGAAATCCGTGGGTATCACGAACGTGGATCGTGGCGCCAACCGAACACCTTCGAGTAGAACTCTGCAGGGGTCCGCGGGATCGCCCGAGGCTAGATCAACGAAAATCAATGAATTGGGTCGGCTCATGAGTGCTCCGGATCGTTCGAGCAAATAGTGTACGACATGAGGAACTTTCCCAATCGCATCGGCGTCACCGGACATACTCATGGGGTGCGCGTCGCGGCGATTCTCTCGGCGGCTCGATATCCCCAATGGGCCGCTTCCTCGAACAAGGACAAGCCGGACAGATCGGAGTGAGCGAAGTACAGCGGGCCGTCCGAGCCGCGCAAGGCTGCGATTCCGGGTCGGGACAGAAAACCGGGATGTGGAATGGCCATCGCGTGGGCGCGGATCGTGATGTCGACGCGCTCGACGCACAGGGGCAGCCGCCAGCCATAGGCAAGGCGCAAGTCCCTGGCTGCCAACTCCGTCAGTTGCGCGAGAGTCGCTCCGTCCAGCCACTGTCTACCGGCGGTGGGTGACAATTCCGAGAGGGCATAATACGCCGTGAAGGCCGTGCGTCGCGGCAGGCTCATGCGAATGTCCTGATGGGTCGACACGACGTAGCCCAGGCCGGGTTCTCGGTACACGACGTTGTCCCATGAGAGCGGCGATCCGGGCTGTTCCTCGGGGAAGGCGTGGAGCACGAAGTTGCTGACGATCCAGGGCGCGTATTCCGGCAGGTCTCGCCCCGCTTCGAAGCCGTATCGCGGCCCGTCCTCGAGGACGTGGGCGAGCACGAACAAGGGCATGGCCGCGATCCCCTGGCGCGCGCGGACGCGGAAGCTGCGCGGTTCTCCATTCTGGGTCCTGACGCAGAGCGCTTCGATCCCGTTCGCGGTGGTGCGCAGCCGTGCCACGCTCGCTGCACGCAGCGAGAATCCCTTCGGCTGGGCGCGCTCGAGCTGTGTCGCCAGCGCGGACAATCCTTCCGGCCAGGTGAGCACCGCGCCCCGGTCCGCATTGGCGGCGAGGCCGCCGCGTCCGCAAAAGTAATGCAATCCGGCCCAAGCCGAGATCTCCTGGTCGTGGCGGCCGTAATCGTCGCGGCAACAATAATCGAGATACCAGCGCAGCGTCGGCGAGCGCAGGTTCTGCGCGTCGAGCCATGCCGCGAAGCTCTGCGTGTCGAGGGCGCGATAACGGGGGTCGCTCGAGGATAGTTCGAGCGGCACCGCGAAGGCGCGTCTGCCGTCGCTGCCCAGGGCGCTCGCGTATTGCTCGACCAAGGCGAAGAAGCGCTGATGGTCGGCGCGCTCCGCCGCCGATACGCGTTCGCTCGGCAGATAGCCCTCTTCCCAGGCGTTCTCGAACAGCACCCGTTCCGCCGGTCCATGGACGAGGTAGCGCTCGTCGAACCAGGGGCGCTCGGCGTAGGGATCCCCCTGGATCACGCCGAAGTCCGCGAGCATCTCGCGGATGTGCCGGGACTCCATCGACGGCAGCGGCAAATAGTGCGCACCGGTCGGAAAGCTCAGATCCCCGTCGCGGCCGCAGGCCGCATTGCCTTGGGGTTCCGGGCCGCTCAGCAACATCAGATCCTTGATGCCGCGCTTGCCGAGCTGCCAGGCTGCGGTCAAGCCCGCGACGCCGGAGCCGGCGATCAGCACGTCGGTGTCGTAGGTCTCCGTGGGTTCCGGCCAGGTCAATGTGTCGCGCAGCCGGTGGCCGGCCTCGCGGCCTGGATACCGTGCGGTGGCTCGGATCTGCTGTCCTTGCCAGTAGATCCCGCCGCCGCCGGCGGCGAGCGCGGCAGCGCCGAGCACGAAGTTGCGCCTGCGCATCAGCTGCGTCCGTCGTCCATCAGCGGATCACCCGATGCCAATCCTCGTCGAAATAGCGGACCAGCACCTGGGTGTTGAGATGGTTGGCCTCGACGGCGATGCGCTGCATGTCGGGCGGGAAGCTGAACATCTCCGCGGTCACGGCCGCATTCAAATACCGCATCGGCAGTCCGTACTCGGTCGGCGGCGTGAAGTCGGCCTCGGGACTGGCGAGGATGAAGCCCCACTCTCCGAACGAGGGCACATAGGTGTGATAGGGGAAGGTCTTGAATCCCGCTTCGCGCAGCGTCGCGTCGATCGACCAATACGCGTGCGGCGCGAAGTAGGGTGAGGTGGCCTGAACGACGACGAGGCCATGGGCGGACACGTGCTTCTTGACGAAGGCGTAGAACGGCACGGAGTAGAGCTTGCCCAGCGCAAACGTCGAAGGGTCGGGAAAGTCCACGATGATCATGTCGAAGCTGTCCTGGTTCGCCGCAATCCAAAGTGCCGCATCGGCGTTGAGCAGCCGCACTCGCGGGTCATGGAAGGAGTCGTGATTGAGGGCCACCAGCGGCTCAGAAGTCGAGAACAAGCGCGTCATCTCCGGGTCGAGATCGACGAGCGTGACGGCGCGTACATTCGGATAGCGCAGCACCTCGCGCAAGGCCAAGCCGTCGCCGCCGCCGAGGATCAACACGGAGCGGGCCCAGGGCAGAGACTGCAACGCCGGATGCACGAGCGCCTCATGGTAGCGATGTTCATCGCGTGAGGAGAACTGCAGGTTGCCGTTGATGTAGAGGCGCAGATCGTCCTGCCAGCGCGTGATCACCAGGCGCTGATACGGCGTGGTCAGCGCATGGACGATTTCGTCGCCGTACATGCCGCGCTCACCCCAGTAGGTCAGGCGATCCGAGCCGAGGAAACCGAAGCCGAGCAGGAGAAATACACCGCCGGCGCGCAACACGCGCCCGCGCGCGCCGCTGACCGCTGCCCCGAACGTGTGGATCGTCCACAAAGCCACCGCCACGTTGATCAAGCCGAACAGAAATCCGGTTCTGACCAGGCCCAAACGGGGCGCAAGGAGGAGCGGAAACAGCAGCGCAACCGCGAGAGCGCCCAGATAATCGAAAGTGAGCACACGGCTCACCAAATCCGCAAACCGCGCCTCCCGCTCGTGAAGGGCGCGCATGACCAGTGGTATTTCCATGCCAACGAGCGCCCCGATCAGGAAAACCACGAGGTAGAGCAAGGCCCTGAACGGCGCGGCGAGCCAGGAAAAGGCCACGAACAGCAGCGCCGCGGACAGGCCGCCGATCAGCCCGATGCCGAGTTCGACGTCGACGAAACGGGCGAGCACGTCACGATCCCGAACGTAGCGGGAAACGTGGGCTCCGACGCCCATGGCGAACAGGTAGCATCCGATCACCGTCGAGAACTGCAGAACCGAGTCGCCGAGCAGGTAGCTCGACAAGGCGCCGGCAATGAGCTCATAGGCGAGCCCGCAGGAGGCGACAAAGAACACGGAAATTATTAGAATGCGATCGAACATGGGTCGCGGCTCATGACCCGACAGGGGACAACATTGGACACGATGGTCAATTATGCCTTGCGCCTCATAGCCGCAGGTCTGTTGTTGTTCGTTTTTTTTCTAATTTACTCCTGGGTGACCCCCTTCGACGAGATGACGCTGATCCGCCGCGGCAACGTGGCGGCGTCCCTGACTCTGGGCGGCGCGCTGATCGGTTTTTCGCTGACGGTGGCTTCGGGTCTCATCCATACGGATGCGCTCTTGTCATTTCTCGGCTGGTCCGCCGTCGCGGCGCTGATCCAACTCGCCACCTACGTGTTCGTCTCGCGCGTGCTGCACATGTCGAAGCAGCAGATCGAGGGCAACAACGTCGCCTTCGGCATGCTGATGGCGTCCATCTCGATTTCCATCGGCGCGGTCAGCGCCGGAGCCCTCGCCTGACCAGGAGGATGAAGCACCATGAGCCTAGGATCGTTCATCAAGAAACAATTCATCGACATCCTGCAATGGAACGAGGATGCGGACGGCGTGCTCGCCTGGCGTTATCCGATGCAGGACTTCGAGATCCAATATGGGGGCAGCCTCACGGTGCGCGAGTCGCAGGTCGCCGTGTTCGTCAACGAGGGAAAGATCGCCGACGTGTTCCTTCCCGGCATGTACAAACTCACTACGCAGACATTGCCGGTGCTGACTTATTTAAAGAACTGGGACAAGCTCTTCGAGTCACCGTTCAAGTCGGACGTTTATTTCTTCAGCACGCGGCTGCAGACGGGCCGCAAATGGGGGACGCCCCAGGCGATCACGCTGCGCGACAGTGAGTTCGGCATGATTCGGTTGCGGGCCTTCGGCATGTATTCGTACCGGATCGCGGATGCGCGGGCGTTTTTCACGCAGATCAGCGGCACCCGGGCCACGTACACGCGCGACGAGCTCGAGGAGCAACTGCGCGGCATCCTGGTATCGACGATGGCCACCGCCCTGGGTTCGGCCACTGCATCCTTTCTCGACATGGCGGCCAACCAGACCGTGATGGCGGCGCAGGTCAGCGGCGCAATCGACAAGGCTCTGCATAATTACGGCCTGGCGCTCGACGTGTTCAACGTCACCAGCATCAATCTGCCCGAGGACCTGCAGGAGGCGCTGGACAAACGGATCGCGATCGGCATGTCGGGAGATCTCAATAAGTTCACCCAATACCAGGTTGCCAACGCCGTGCCGCTCGCGGCGCAGAACGAAGGCGGGCTCGCCGGGGTCGGCGCCGGACTCGCGGCCGGAGTCGTCTTCGGACAGACCATTGCGGCGGGACTCGCGGGCACGCACGCATCGCCGGACGGCACGAGCGGCGCCCCCAGCGTCGCCGCGGCCACGGGTGGCGCCGCATCGGATGCCGAAGCACGCTTAGGACAGCTGAAGAGTCTGCTCGACAAGGGCTTGATCTCCGCCGGCGATTTCGATTCCGCGAAGGCGGAGATCCTCAAGAAACTCATCGGCTGAGCGGCCGCCGACGAATGCAGCAAGTGACCTGTCCCGGCTGCGGAGCGCCGGTGGAGTTCAAGTCGGCGGCTTCCGTGCTCGCGGTCTGCGGGTACTGCAAGACGACGCTGCTCAAGGATGCCGACTCGGTCAAGAACCTCGGCAAGATGTCCGAGGTGCTCGAGGATTACTCGCCGCTGCAGATCGGGTGTTCGGGTCGCAAGGGTGAGCGCGGCTTCACCGTGATCGGGCGCATCCAGCTCCAATACAGCGCCGGATTCTGGAACGAGTGGTACGTGATGTTCGACGGCGGCGGCGGGGGCTGGCTCTCGGACGCTTCCGGCCAGTATGCGCTCACGGTCGAGGAGCCGACGAGCGCGGCATTGCCGCTGTTCGAGAAGCTCGTGCCGGGCAGAACGTTGCGGGTCTCCCCGTATCTGTACACGATCTCGGACGTGCGCACGGCCCGCTGTACCGCCGGTCAGGGCGAATTGCCGTTCGAGGTCGGGCCGGGCTGGGAGGCCCGGGTCGCGGATTTCCGCGCACGGGACCGATTCATGACGCTGGATTACTCGGATGCTGCCGCGACGCGCGTCTACGTCGGCGAGGCAGTCGATCTGCACGGCCTGCAGGTTCAGTTGCTGCGCGACTCGGCACAGATCAGCGACGCCGCGGGTCGATTCCGCGGCAAGATCGCGGCCCTGAACTGTCCTTCCTGCGGCTCTTCGGTCAAAGCGGTTACGGGTATTACGGTGCAAAGCCTCTGCCCGAGTTGCCATGCGCAAATCGACACGGCGGGATCGGCGGCGGTCGTGCTCGCCGCCGGGGCTGCCGTCGCAGCCGTGCACTTCACGCTCGAACTCGGCGCAAGCATGAGTCTCGATGGCCAGTCCTATACGGTGATCGGCGCGCTGCGACGGACCGAGGGCGACGGCAGTTCGGTCTGGAGCGAGTACCTCGTCTATGCGCCCGGCAAGGAGTTCATCTGGCTCGTCGAGACCGATACGGGCTGGCAGCGCGCCGAGGTCATGAACCGCTGGCCTGACTGGGACGGTGCGCAGATCGCCGGCTTTGACGACCAGCGATTCGCGCGGCAGACCAGCTATGACGCGGTCGTCGCGTTCGCCGTCGGGTCGTTCAACTGGCGCGTGGCGGTCGGCGATCGGACGCGCATCCTGGAATTCTCGAACCACGGCACGCGCCTCGCGGCCGAAATCACCCGCGAGGAGATGACCTGGTCGCGATCGGTCCCCGTGCCGCTCGACCAGGTGCGCGCCTGGTTCGGGCGCGAAGTGCACGCGGAGTTATCGCCGCAACCGACCTATCGAGCGACGGCGCGAAAAATGTTGATCGCGCTGGTCCTTATCAACGTCGTGCCCCTGTTCGCGGCGCCGTCGACCACGATTCTGTATTCGCTGCTCGCGGCGCTGGGGATCTACCTGCCGGCCTATTACCTGGACAGGCTCGATGCGGAATAAGTTCACGGCCTACGCGGTCGTAGTTCTGTTGATCTGCTCGCTCGCGAATTGGAGCAGCATGGCGAGCCGTGCCACGGGCGGTCAGGGCAGCGGTAATTCGTGGCACACGTCGAATTCCGGTGGCGGCTACAGCGGCGGCGGGTGGGCAACCGGGGGCGGAGGCGGCCACAAATGAAAGCTCCGCCCGCCGTCATCGGTAAACATCTGCTCGCTGATCTGTCCGGGATCAGCGCAGAGTTGTTGCGCGACTCCGCCGCGCTGGAAGCTCTGCTGCGCGCCGCCGCGCGTGCAGCCGGCGCGACGGTACTTGGCAGTCACTTCCACCATTTTGGCGCGGGCGGCGGCGTGAC
>Ga0116226_10001644_pt1 | contig 19414 bp, 16 predicted proteins | sample S1TSphfallax_FD_89692 | JGI IMG/M metagenome (GOLD analysis project Ga0116226, IMG submission 89692) | Host-associated microbial communities from peat moss isolated from Minnesota, USA - S1T2_Fa - Sphagnum fallax MG | ecosystem: Host-associated > Plants > Peat moss > Unclassified | place: USA... | reverse complement strand
CTCCGTCGGCTCGGCGAGCGTCTCGACGACGATCGCCACCGTGCCGTTCGCCACGGCGTCGGCCGCCTCGGCACGCACCTCCGGCGCGCGCTGCGGCTTTCCCGAACGTTCGGCAAGGCGAGCGAGCATCGCGGCCCACTGGCGCTCGAGATACGGAAGGTCGGCACCCAAACGCGCGAAGTCGTTCGGACTCATACGCACCGTGAAACGACGCCCGGAACGCGCGGCGGGCGACGCGTTCGACTCGAACGACGCGACGAGTTTACGCGCGACGTGCACCGGCTCGAGCGCGCTCGGGAATGCCACGGCAAACGCGCGCTCCACCGCATTCGCGCACGCCGTTTCCAGCTGCGCGAAGAAGCTCACGCCGAGGCGCGCACGAGCGACGCGATGTAGAAGCCGTCGCGTCCGTCGATGCCCGGCGGCACGACGATATCGCCGTCGCTCGCGAACGCTTCGTAGCGCGCGGGAAGCGCGGCGCGAGAAAATGCGGGCGCTTCCTCGAGGAACGCGGCGATCACATCGGGGCCTTCACGACGGTCGCTCGAGCACACGCTGTACACGAGTCGCCCACCGGGCGCGGTCCGTTCGGCCGCGGCGCGAAGGAGTTCGCCCTGAAGGATCGCGAGGCGGCTGCCGTCCTCCGGTGTCTTGCGCCAACGCGCTTCGGGATGGCGCCCGATCACGCCGATGCCGGAGCACGGCGCGTCGAGGAGCACGGCGTCCGCGCGGATCTCGCTCGCGGCGTCGCGACCGTCGCCGATCACGATGCCCGCGTTCGCCACGTCGGAGCGTTCCATGAGCTCGCGCCACGCGCGTACTTTTTTGTCGTCGATCTCCACGCACACGAGCGATCCCTCGCCGCCGAGACGCGCGGCGATCTGCGCGGACTTGTTGCCGCGACCGCTGCAGAGTTCGAGCACCGATTCTCCGGGCTTCGGGTCGAGCACGTCGACGGGCATCGCCGCCGCTTCACCTTGCACGCTCCAGCGGCCACCGTCGTCGTCGCCGACCGTACCCGATGCGACGAGCAACGTTTCCGCGACGAAGGGTGACGGTTCCGATTCGACGCCGCGTTCGAGCAATGCGGCGCGCACGGTCGCAACGTCGGTGCGAAGGGTGTTGACGCGGATCGCGTGTCGCGGCGCGACGTTCACGCCGGCGAGCGCGGCTTCGCTCCGCCCGTCGTACGCCGCACCGAACTGCGCGGCGACCCACGTCGGCACGGAAAACGCGACGCCGAGATAATCGTCGTGGCTCTTGAATTCGGATTCCACCATCTCGCGCGGACCGTCGGCGAGCATGCGGCGCAAGACGGCGTTCACGAGTCCGGCCGTACCTTTGTGGCCGTGCCGCCACGCGAGGTTCACCGTCTCCGAGACGGCGGCATGATCGTCGACACCGGACATGAAGCGCAGTTGGTACACACCTAAACGAACGACATCGTGGATGGCGGGCGTGAGCGGCTTGTCGCGGCCGCCGAGGTACGGTTGCAACTGCCAGTCGATCAGGCGACGTTGCTTGATCGAGCCGTATGCGAGCTCCGCCGCGAACGCGCGATCGCGCGCATCGAGCCCCGCTTTGCGCGCGCGCACGTCGAACGCGGCCTGCGCCGTGCGGCCCTCGGGGCCGAAGACGTCGCGGACCACGTGAAACGCGACGTCGCGCGCGGCTAATTTATCGGGGGCGTTCACGTTGCATTCACCATATCGCGTTTGATGCGTTCGCCGCGCGAGCGTGCGTACGCCTCGCCCGTCATCGCGCTGCGACCGGCCGGCACGATCTTCTCGAGGACGACGAAGCCGCTCCCGGTCGCAACGAACCCACCCGAGAAGGAGCCGGGCGCGAGAGAGGCGAGGCGCGCGCTATCGACGTTGCCGCGGAGATCCTGCGGTTCGAGAACGCGCGCCGCGAGAATCTTCACGGGAGCGTCGTCACCCGCGAAGTGCGCCCGCGCGCCGGGTGCCGGCGAAAGCGAACGAATGCGATCGACGACGGCACGCGCCGGCGCCTGCCAATCGATCTCGAGATCCGCCTTCGAAAGCGGACGCGTCAGCGTGCGTGCCGCTTCGGCTTCGGAGCCGAGCAGCGCTTGCGCGACGTGCCGATGGCGCCCCGAGGCGATATCGTTGAGCGCGCGCGCGAGCAGTTCCGCACCGAGTGCCGCGTAGCGATCGTGGAGTTGCCCGTACGTCTCGTGCAGACCGATGGCCGAGCGCTCCGCGAGAACCACGTCGCCCGTGTCCATACCCGCATCCATGACGATGATCGAGACGCCGCCATCGACGACGCCGTCGCGCAGTTGCGATTGTAGCGGCGTCGCGCCGCGATAGAGCGGCAATACGCTCGGGTGCACGTTGAGCGCGCCGAGGCGCGGCAAATCCAAGATCGCCTGCGGAACGATCTTGCCGTACGATGCGACCGCGTACACGTCGGCATGCGCGGCAGCGAGAACGACGACGATATCGCGAAGCCGCTCCGGCTCGACCGTCGGGATCCCGAGTTCGCGCGCCGCGATCTTCACCGGCGTCGGCTGTAACTTGTGGCCACGACCGGAGGGCCGGTCGGGCTGGGTCACGACGAGCGTGCACGTCACGCGCTCGGCAAACGCGCGAAGCGCCGGAACGGCGAATTCGCTCGTGCCGAAGAACACGCCGGTCAGGCGCGAGGCGCTAGACAGCTGCGGTTGCGGCTTCGGCGTTACGCTCGAGCGCGGCGCCTTCCGCCTCGACCTCGGCGAGCGCCGCCTTCTCTTCGTCGGTGACCGCGGGGCGAACGTTCTGCGCCTTGTCGGTGTACAGGATACCGTCGAGATGGTCCATCTCGTGCTGCAGGCAGCGGCCGAAGAGGCCCGTGCCGACGAGTTCGATCTTTTTCCCGTGCCGGTCGAATCCCGAGCAAACGACGCGCTCGTGGCGCTTGAGATCGCCGATCATGCCGGGAACGGAGAGGCAGCCCTCGATCGAATCGATCTCGCCCTCGACGACCGTGAACTTCGGATTGACGACGACGAAGGGCCCGAATTCCCCATCTTCGTCGTCGAGGTCGACCACGAAGAGGCGCTTGCTGACGTTGATCTGCGGCGCCGCGAGCCCGATGCCCGGGGCATGATACATCGTCTCGAACATGTCGTCGATCAGCTGCTGGAACATGGGATCGTCGAGCTCCCGGAGGTCCACCTTCTTGGCGACCTTCCGAAGCGTCGGATGCCCGTCAGTAATAATCTCGCGAATATAGGCCATCTGCGCTCATTATAACACCCCCAAGCCACCCAGGTTTCGGCACCGTCAAGGGAGCCCGCGAGTGCGGGCTCGGGGGGGAACGGGGGGCTTCGCCGCCCCGTTTTCAAACTCGCAACAACCGCTACTACAAAATGTACGTGCTTAAGTTGGCGCTATCGACGATCTTCTCGAGCCTGGCCTTCACGTAATCCGCGTCGACCACCACGGGGCCGTTGTCCTCGGGGGCTCCGAAGGAGACGTCTTCCAGGAGGCGCTCCAGGACCGTGTGGAGGCGGCGAGCGCCGATGTTTTCGGTCTGCTCGTTGACCTGCATCGCGTAGGTGGCGAGCTGGCGGATGCCGTCGGGCGCGAACGAAACCTCCACGCCCTCGACGCCGAGGAGCGCCTTGTACTGCTCGGTGAGCGCGTTGCGCGGCTGGGTGAGGATCGTTTCGAAATCGTCGACGGAAAGCGAATCGAGCTCCACGCGGATCGGAAAGCGACCCTGCAGCTCGGGGATGAGATCCGACGGCTTGCTCATGTGAAATGCGCCGGCGGCGATGAAGAGCACGTGATCCGTCTTGATCGCGCCGTGTTTCGTCGCGACGGTGCTGCCCTCGACGATCGGAAGAATATCGCGCTGCACGCCCTCGCGCGAAACGTCCGGGCCGCGCCCTTCGCGTCCCGCGACCTTATCGATCTCGTCGATGAAGATGATCCCGTTTTCGCCGGCTCGCCGAATCGCTTCGCGCTTCACGGCGTCCATGTCGACGAGCTTCTGCGCTTCTTCTTGCGCGAAGATGCGGCGCGCTTCCGCGACCGTCACGCGTTTGCGCGTCTTCTTCTTCGGGAGCAAACCGCCGAGCATCTCGCTCATGTCTTGGCCACCGCCCATCGACGGATCCATGCCGCCGATCATGCCGGGCGGAAATTGCTGCGATTCTTCGACTTCGATATCGACGAGTCGCACGTCGTAAAATCCGCGCAGCACGTCGGAGCGCGCGCCGTCGCGCACCGAACGCGTTTCGTCGGGCGCGGCGGACGTCGCCGTCGCGGGCCCCGTCTGTGCCGTCGCGGCCGCCGGCTGCTGATAGCCGCTGCCGAAGATCGAGCCGAGCGTTTGCGCGAACGCGTTCATCGGCTGCGCCGCGCTCGGCGGTCGCGTCTCCGGATGGAGCAGGTCGATGATGCGTTCCACCGCGGCGGCGTCGGCCGCTTCGCGAACGTCCTCTTGCCGTTCTTCTTGCACCATGCGGATCGACGCTTCGACGAGATCGCGCACCATCGACTCGACGTCGCGCCCCACGTAGCCGACCTCGGTGTATTTCGTGGCCTCGACCTTCACGAATGGCGCGCCCGCGAGCGTCGCGAGGCGGCGCGCGATCTCCGTCTTGCCGACGCCCGTCGGGCCGATCATCAGGATGTTCTTCGGGATGATTTCGCCACGCATCTCGCCGCCGAGTTGCTCGCGGCGATAGCGATTGCGCATCGCGATCGCGACGGCGCGTTTCGCGTTCGCTTGGCCGACGATATAGCGGTCGAGCTCGGCGACGATCTGGCGCGGGGTGAGTGCGGAGACGGCGGTGTTCACCTCAGTCACTTCGGCGCGGCGGGTCCGCTTCCGGTTCGCCCGAGTCCGCGCGCTCGGCACGCTCGGTCGGAGCCGTCAGGAACGTACCGTTCGGAAAGAGCCCGTCGTAGACCGTCGGCAACGGCGCGTAGGGAACGTTGCGTGCGCGAGCGAGACCCGCCCGCACCAGATTGGTCAGCACTCAAAGCATCAGCCGAGCGCCTCGGCCAGCTCGTCGTAGAGATACGCCATCGTCTCGATGCCGCCGAAGAATTGCGCGAGATCGAACTTCTCGTTCGGCGCGTGGATCGCGTCGTCGGGGAGACCGACGCCGATCAGCACCTGCGGTAAGTGCAGGATGCGATCGAAGCTCGAGACCGGGCCGATCGTGCCGCCCGTTCCGATGAAGACGGGCGGCTTGCCGAAGCCGCGTTCCATCGCGCGGGCGGCCGCTCCGACCGCGGGATGATCGCGCGACGTCGTGACCGCGCGTACGTCGCCGTCGTCTTCGATTTCGACGCGCACGCCGGGTGGTGCGACGCGCTCGAGGTGCTCGCGCACGGCGCGCTTCACGCGTGCCGGATCTTGGTCGCCGACCAGTCGCGCCGAGATCTTCGCATGCGCGAAGCTCGGAACGATCGTCTTCCCGCCCGGACCCTGATAGCCGCCGTAGATACCGTTGAGCTCGAGCGTCGGACGGAACCACATGCGTTCGAGCGGGATGCGCTCGCGCTCGCCGCCCGCGAGTGCGGGCACGCCGAGCGCGGCCGCTTCTCTCGCAACGTCGAACGGCAGCGCGGCGAGTTCCGCGCGTTCGGCCGCCCCGAGCTCGGGCACGCCATCGTAAAAGCCGGGCACGGTCACGCGACCGGCATCGTCGCGCAACGTCGCGATCATGCGCGCGAGCGCCTCGATCGGATTGACGACGAGGCCGCCAAAATACCCGGAGTGCAGATCGCTCGAGGGTCCGCTCACCCGCACGTCCCAATGCACGAGCCCGCGTAACGAAACCGTCAGAGACGGCACGTCCTCTGCGAACACCGCGGTATCGGAGACGACGACCACGTCGCACGCGAGCCGCTCTTTCTCGCGCGCGAGAAACGCCTCGAAGCTCGGCGACCCGATCTCTTCCTCACCTTCCACGACGACCTTCACGTTGATCGGCAGCGAACCGCGCGTGCGCAGGTGTGCTTCGATCGCCGCAAGATGCATAAGGACTTGACCTTTATCGTCGACCGAACCGCGACCGTAGATCTTGCCATCGCGCACCGTCCCCTCGAAGGGTGGCGACGTCCAGAGCGCGATCGGATCTTCGGGTTGCACGTCGTGATGACCGTACACGAGCACGGTCGGCGCGCCAGGCGCGTGCAGCCACGATCCGTACGCGACGGGCAAGCCATCCGTCTCCAACACCTCGGCATCGGTGAGGCCGGCAGCACGCATGTGCGCGACGACCGCTTCCGCGGAACGCCGAACCTCCACATGACGCTCCGGGTCCGCCGAAACGGAGGGGCACGCGATCCACGTCTTGAGCTCGTCGAGATATCGCTCGCGATTGTCGCGGATGAATTCGATCGTATCCTGCGTGGTGATCATCGCGCGTACTTCGCGAACGCGGTCGCTCAGACCACCTCGACCACGATATCGTCGTTCGTGTAGATGTCGATGCGGCCGGCCACCTCGAGGGCCGCGCGCGCGATCGTCTCGGCTTCGAGATCGCTGTGGCGCACGAGTGCCATCGCGGCCGCCTGCGCGTAGGGGCCGCCGCTGCCGATCGCCGCGATGCCGTCGTCCGGTTCGATCACGTCGCCGTTGCCACTGAGGACGAAGAGATGGTCGGCCGTTCCGACCACGAGCAGCGCTTCGAGACGCCGCAGCGCGCGATCTTGGCGCCAGTCCTTCGCGAGCTCCACGGCCGCGCGGACGATGTTGTTTTTGTACTCGGCGAGCTTGCCTTCGAACTTTTCGAGCAACGTGATTCCGTCGGCGGCGCTACCCGCGAAGCCCGCGAGCACCGCGCCGCCCGCGATGCGACGCACCTTGTGCGCGCCGTGCTTCATGATCGTCTTGTCGAAGGTCACCTGACCGTCGCCCGCGATCGCGAGCTTGCCGTTGCGGCGGACGGCCAGGATGGTCGTGGAGCGAATACGCATCCCCGCCATTCCAACGCGGCGAGCGCGGGCACCTCGGGTGGCGCGTCGCTAGACGGGCGCGACCTCGCGGCGTTCTTGCAGCGCGGCGCGCCACGCATCGAGGTGCGCGAGCGCGCGGTCGGCGAGGGCGCGACGCCGCTCGCGCTTGTCGCGAATCGGCTTGCCGGGGAGCGGCGAGAAAAACGTCCAGCTGACGTTCGCGGGTTGGAAGTCGTCCGTCTGCTCGTTCTGCAGATGCGCGACGACCGCGCCGAGCGCCGTATCCGCGGGAACGGGAACGGGTGCCTCACCGCGCAGAACGCGCGCCGCCGCCGTGCCGGCGATCAGGCCGCACGCGGCCGCTTCGACGTATCCTTCGGCGCCGGTAATCTGTCCGGCTAGCCACACGTTCTCCGCACCGCGCAGACGCAGATCGGCGGCGAGGTACCGCGGCGCGTCGACGAACGAGTTGCGGTGCATCACGCCGAGGCGGATCCACTCCGCATTCGCGAGGCCGGGAAGTTTCCCGAACGCTTCCTTCTGCGCGGGCCACGTGAGACGCGTCTGAAAGCCGACGAGATTGTAAGCCGTTCCGGCAACGTCTTCTTTGCGCAGTTGCACGACGGCGTAGGGTGCGAGCCCCGTGCGCGGATCGCGCAACCCGACCGGCTTGAGCGGGCCGTAGCGCATCGCATCCTCGCCGCGTAGCGCCATCTCTTCGATCGGCAAACAGCCCTCGAAATACGGCGCCTTGCCACCGGCCGCATCCGCTTCGAATTCTTTCGGCGAGTGCTTCGGGAGCTCGCGCAGGTCGCGCACGAACGTGAGGTACTGCTCGCGATCGAGCGGGATGTTGAGATAGTCCTCGCCCGGGCCCTTATCGTAACGCGACTTCGCGTACATCTGCGAGAGATCGAGCGAGTCGGTCGCCACGATCGGCGATGCGGCATCGTAGTAGTGCAAGCGAACGCGCGACGCGGTCGGCGGCGCGATGCGCGCGAGCAACGCATCGAGCGACTGCGAGAGGCGCTCGCCCGGAAGCGGACCGCACGCGACGATCGTCGGCACGTCCGGATCGATCGCATCCACTTCCTCGCGGACGATACGAACGTTCGGTTCGGCTGCGAGGCGCGACTCGACGATATCCGAGAACACGTCGCGATCGACCGCGAGCGCGCCGCCGGCGGGCACCGCCGCTTCGCGCGCGCTCGTGACGATCAGCGAGTCCATGCGCGCGAGCTCTTCTTTGAGCAAGCCGACCGCGTTCTCGAGCGACGCGCCGCGCAGCGAATTGCTACAGACGAGTTCCGCGAATCGGTCCGTCTTGTGCGCCGGGCCGCTCGCGTGCGGCCGCATCTCGAAGAGATCGACGTCGATGCCGCGGCGCGCCGCTTGCCACGCCGCCTCGCAGCCGGCGAGGCCGGCTCCGATCACCCGTAGCCGCGCCGCGCTCATACCTCGACCGTATCCGGCTCCCGCTCGTCCGCGGCTTCGACGGCTTCGCCCGTCTCGGCCGCCGCGCCGATCGCGCTCGTATCGTGCTCCTTGTTCGCGGAACATTCGAACGTCACGGTGCCGCGCTTCGACTTCGCGGTGACGTAGGCGCCGCAGACCGGACACGGTTCGGGCACCACACGATCCCACGAGACGAAGTCGCACGCCGGGTAGTTCGCACATCCGTAGAACGTCCGGCCGCGGCGCGACTTCCGTTCGACGATCTTACCGCCGTCTTTGGGACAGATCGCGCCCGTGTCTTTGAGAATCGGCTTCGTCGTCTTGCACTCGGGATAGCCCGAGCACGAGATGAAGCGTCCGAAGCGGCCCGTCTTGATGACCATCGGCTTGCTACAGTTGACGCAGATCTCGTCGGTCGGCTCGTCCTTGAGCTCGAGCTTGGGAAGCTTCTTCTCCGCTTCTTCGAGCTCGTGAGCGAACGGGCCGTAGAACTGGCGCAACACGTCGACCCAGTCCATCTTGTGATCTTCGACCTGGTCGAGTTCGCTTTCCATCTTCGCCGTGTACGCGAGGTCCATGATGTCTTTGAAATGCTCGGCGAGCAGGTCGTTCACGGACTTGCCGATGTCGGTCGGGCGGAAACGACGATCGACCTGTTCGACATACTGGCGCGCCTGGATCGTTTCGACGATCGAGCTGTAGGTCGAGGGTCGGCCGATGCCGTTTTCCTCGAGCGCCTTGACGAGCGTCGCTTCCGTGAAGCGCGGCGGCGGCTCCGTGAAATGCTGCTTGGGAAGAATCGACTCTTTCTCGAGCGATTCGCCCTTCTCGAGTTGCGGAAGCATCACGCGACCCTTGGCTTTCGCGCCGGTTAGCGTCGCGGGATCCGCGGCCTCGTCGTCCTTACCTTCTTCGTACACTTTCGTGTAGCCGGCGAATTTCAGCACGCTTCCGTTCGCGCGGAACGCGTAACGCGTCGTGCCGCGCACGGGCGTCGCGGCGATATCGACCGAGGTCTGGTCGTACACGGCCGCGGCCATTTGCGATGCGACGAAGCGCTCCCAAATCAGCGTGTAGAGCCGGAGTTCGTCGCGCTTGAGAACGCCCGCAAGCGAATCCGGCGTGCGCGTGACCGACGTCGGACGGATCGCTTCGTGCGCGTCCTGCGCGCCTTCGCGAACTTTGAACTGCTTCGAGCCGCCGTAGAATTCGGGCCCGTAGGTCTGCTCGATGAACGCCTTCGCCGCTTCGCGCGCGCCGTCGGAGATGCGCGTCGAGTCGGTACGCATGTAGGTGATCAGACCTTGCGTGCCCTCGCTGCCGAGGTCCACGCCCTCGTATAGCGACTGCGCCGTCTGCATCGTCTTGCGGACGCGGAACTTCAATTTGCGCGAGGCTTCTTGCTGGATCGTCGATGTCGTGAACGGCGCCGCGGCGTTGCGTCGCGTCTCGCGCTGCTTGACGCCGGCGACGGCGAATGCGGCATCCTGAAGATCCGCCACGATTTGGTCGGCGCGGCCGCCGTTGTCCACATCGAACTTCTCGCCATCGATCTCCACGAGCGATGCCGAGAACGTCGGCGGCCCCGCATGCTTCGCGAGCAGCGCGTCGATCGTCCAGTATTCGCGGGCGACGAACGCTTCGATCTCACGTTCGCGATCGACGACGAGCTTCACGGCGACGGACTGTACGCGCCCGGCCGAGAGTCCGCTACGGACCTTGGCCCAGAGCAGCGGCGAAATCTTGTAGCCGACCAGGCGATCGAGGACGCGGCGCGCCTGCTGCGCGTTGACCCGGTCCATGTTGATCGCGTGCGCCTCGTCGATCGCCTTGAGCGCCGCTTCCTTGGTGATCTCGTGAAGTTCGATCCGCTTGGGGTTCTCGAGCTTGAGAATCTCCGCGAGATGCCATGCGATCGCTTCGCCTTCGCGATCGGGGTCGGTCGCGAGGAACACGTCGCTGGCCGACTTGCTCGCGCTCTTGAGCTCCTTGATCACGTCGCCCTTACCTTTAATGGTAAGGTAGCGGGGCGTGAAGTCGCCGCTCTCGACGTCGACGCCGAGCGTGCTCTTGGGCAGGTCGCGCACGTGGCCCACCGACGCCTTGACGACGAACCGCGCCGGCAAGAACTTCTTGATCGTGCGCGCCTTCGTCGGCGATTCGACGATGATCAGCGGCTTCTTCAAACTCTCCTCATCTCTCGTTCCATCGGCACAAAGTCCGAAGAAAACGCCCTAAGTATAGCTCTGCCGTCAAGCGGGGTGCAAAATTCGGCCCCGTTTTCGCGCGCGCGCGCGAGCGCGCGCCCTCAATGTTGCATAAATCGCGCACGCAGTATAAGATGCTTCCAAAGACGTTGACCTCGTGTGAACGTTTCCACGCATCGATCGTTCCGCTGCAGCGGACGAGGAGGATCAGTTGGACGAAGTTACTACCGAGCCCGGCGCGGAAGCCGTGCCGGCGCCGGTGGCAAAGCCGGCCCGTAAGAAGTCTGCCAAGAAGAAAAAAGCGGTAAAGAAGACCGCGAAGAAGGCCGGCGCGAAGAAAAAGACCGCCAAGAAAACCGCGAAGAAGACGGCCAAAAAGAAGTCCGCCAAGAAGACGGCCGTGAAGAAAACCGCGAAGAAAAAGACCGCCAAGAAGTCGGGCGCCAAGAAAAAGACGGCCAAAAAGAAGACCGTAAAGAAGACCGCCGCCAAGAAAAAGACGGCGAAAAAGTCGGGCGCCAAGAAGAAAACGGCCAAAAAGAAGACGGCCAAAAAGAAAAAGAAGTAAGAAGTAATGAGGGCGATCGCAGCGGCGATCGCCCTCTTCTTTTACGCGAGTGCGGCGGGAGTGGCCGCGAGGTCCGGCGCGTTGCCGCCGTGCTCCTCGACCCAGTGGCACGCGGCTACGTGGTTCGGCGCGTACGTCTTGAGCGCCGGAACCTCGACGCGGCAGCGGTCGAACGCGACGGGACAGCGCGTGTGAAAGCGGCAGCCCGGCGGCGGGTTCACGGGCGACGGGATGTCGCCGGTGAGCAAGATGCGCTTGCGCCGCGATTCGACGGCCGGGTCCGGAATCGGAATGGCCGAGAGCAACGCCCGGCTGTACGGATGGAGCGGATTCTCGTAGAGATCGTCGCGATCCGCGATCTCGACGATCTTGCCGACGTACATCACGGCCACGCGCGTGGAGATGTGGCGGACGACCGAGAGATCGTGCGCGATGAAGAGAAACGTCAGGCCGAACTGCTGCTGGAGATCTTGCAGCAGGTTGATGACCTGCGCTTGGATCGAGACGTCGAGCGCCGAAACGGGCTCGTCCGCAACGATGAATTTTGGATCGACCGCGAGCGCGCGGGCGATGCCGATACGCTGGCGTTGGCCGCCGGAAAATTCGTGCGGATAGCGGTTGGCGTGGTAGGGCTGCAAGCCGACGAGGCGGAGTAGATCCTGAACGCGCGCCTCGGCATCCTTTCCCTTCGCGAGGTTGTGAATGCGCAGCGGTTCCGAGATGATGTCGCCGACCGTCATGCGCGGGTTGAGCGACGCGTACGGATCCTGGAAGATGATCTGCATCTCCTTACGGAGCATGCGCGTCTCTTCGCGTTTGAGCTCGAGGATGTTCCGGCCGTTAAAGATCACCTCGCCCTTCGTCGCGGGCAAGAGATTGAGGACCACGCGCCCCGCGGTCGTTTTGCCGGAGCCGGACTCGCCCACGAGCCCGAGCGTTTCGCCCGCGCGAATCGTAAAGTCGATCCCGTCGACGGCCTTCACGTCGCCGACGTGGCGCGAGAGCACGCCCGCGTTGATCGGGAAATACTTGTAGAGGTCGCGGACCTCGAGCAGATCGGGCGCGTTCGGAGCGACGCTCATTCCGCCACCACCGCGGGTGCGGATTCGACCGGTAAGCGGCGCTCGCCGACCGTCTTCTCGTCGTAGAGCTCGCAGCGCGCCACGTGGCCGTTCCCGAAGTCGTAGAGCGGCACGGGCGTCTCGCACGCGGGCATGCGGTACGCGCAACGCGGCGCGAACGCACACCCGGGTGGAAGCCGCAGCAGATTCGGCGGCTGGCCTTCGATCGGCACGAGTCGCGCCGACTTCTTCTCGTCGAGCCGCGGAAGCGATGCGAGGAGACCCATCGTATACGGATGCTTCGGTGCCGAGAAAATCTGTTCGGCGGTGCCGTACTCGACGAGGTTGCCGGCGTACATCACGAGCACGTACTTACAGGTCTCCGCGACGACGCCGAGGTCGTGCGTGATCATCACGATCGCCGACCCGAGACGCTGTTGCATCTCGTTCATCAGGTCGATGATCTGCGCCTGAATCGTCACGTCGAGCGCCGTCGTGGGCTCGTCCGCGATCAACACGTCGGGATCGCACGAGAGCGCCATCGCGATCATCACGCGCTGACGCATGCCGCCGGAAAGCTGATGCGGATACTCGCGAACGCGCTTCTCCGGCAGCGGAATGCGCACGAGCCGCAGCATGTCGATCGTCTTCGCGAGCGCGTCTTTCTTGCCGAGCTTCAGGTGCAGCCGCACGGCCTCCGAGATCTGATCGCCGACCGTGAGAACGGGATTGAGCGACGTCATCGGATCCTGGAAGATCATCGCGATATCTTTGCCGCGGATCTTGCGCATCTCGGCCTCGCTCTTTTCGAGCAAGTTCTCGCCGCGAAGCTTGATGGTACCGCCCTCGAAGCGCCCCGGCGGCGTCGGAATCAAGCGCATGATCGAGAGCGCGTTGACCGACTTCCCCGACCCAGACTCGCCGACGATCCCGAGCGTCGACCCGCTCTCGACCGAGTACGACAGCCCGTTTACCGCGCCGACAAATCCGTCGTCGGTCTTAAACCCGACGCGAAGCCCGTTAACCTCGAGAAGAGCCAAGAAATTAGTTAGAATCGGGGCGGCTAAGGCCCCCCGATCCCCCCCGAGCCCGCGCTCGCGGTCTTTCTTTAAAATCGGGGCGGCGAAGGCCCCCCGATCCCCCCCGAGCCCGCGCTCGCGGGCTCACTGTCGCGGCGATTTCTTGCAGATGGATTCGCAAACGCTCTCCTGGATCTACTACTTTTAGATTCCGGTGATGCTGAGGATGACTGCGAAAAAGACCATGCCGATGGCGACGTAGCTCGTCAGGCGCGCGAGTTGCTGATCGAAGCCGAGACGCGGGCGGTACGCCGATTCAACACGTCCTCCAATCGTTCCGGAAAGCCCCTCTTGCTTCGTCGTTTGAAAGGCTAACAGAACGATCAGCCCCACGGCCAAAATGAGAAAGATTGCCGCGAACGTGTGCGTGAGCCACGGCGCGTTCGTCGCGAGCGTCGACTTGTGGGCGTATTGAAACGCCTGCAACTGCTTGAGCAAGTCGGGCGAGAGGGTCGCATTCGCGCTCGGCAGCTTTTGCGTGAGGCCGGTGGCGGCCTTGGCGGCAACCGCGCCCGCGGGGGCGGGCGTCGCGAGCTGCGCGATGATCGTTACGGGGGAAAGTGTCACGGTGCGGTACGGTACTCCAAGCGTATGCCGGGCGCTCGCGAAGACAGGCTCTTCCTACGCCCCGACCGACGTCGATTCGACGGCCGGGGGTGCCGAGCCTCGGGGGTTACGCTCGCGAGGCGGCCGCCGACTCCGAGCTCCGAACCCGGGCCGCGACGTTCTCGGCCGAGAGACCGAAGCTCGCGCGCTGGTTCGGCTGCTTGTCGTGCTGGATGAGGATGTTCGGGACGCCGATCCGTTCGATCGCGACACCGAGGTCGCGGTCCGCCGCGAACTCGACCACGGCCGAGCCGAACCCGCCCGCGAGCGAATGCTCCTCGAGCGTGATGAACTTGCGATGCGTCTGCGCGAGCTCCACGAGGAGCGCCTCGTCGAGCGGTGCCACGAAGCGCATGTTCACGACGGTCGGCTTGGCGCCGTCGGGGCAGAGATCGTACGCATCGAGCGCGACGTCGCACGTGTTGCCGAGCGCGAGCAACGCGACGCCCGCGCCGTCACCCTCACGCAGCACTTCCGCGCGGCCGTGCACGATCGGTGCCGGAGCGTCGAGATGGTTGCCTTGCGAGTTGCCGCGCGGATAGCGGATCGCGACCGGCGTGCCGAGCGAGAGCGCGTGCTCGAGCATCGGCTGCACCTCGGCCTCGATGCGCGGCGCCATGATCGTCATGAACGGCAGCGTGCGAAGGAACGCGATATCGTAGAGACCCATGTGCGTCGGACCGTCGTCGGCGGCGACGCCCGCGCGATCCATGCACAGCACCACGGGCAGATTCTGGATCACGATATCGTGCACGACCTGATCGTACGCACGCTGCATGAACGTCGAGTAGATGGCGACGACGGGCTTGAGACCCGACGCGGCGGCGCCGGCCGCGAAACACACGCCGTGCGCCTCGGCGATGCCGACGTCGAAATATCGATCCGGGTGCTTCTTCGCGAAGCGCTTGAGTTGGGTGCCGTCGGGCATCGCCGCGGTGATCGCGATGATGCGGCGGTCGCGGTCGGCGAGCGTCGTGAGCCCGTCGGCGAACGCTTCGGAGAACGTGGGGCGCGCGCTCGACTTGAATTCGATCTTACCGTTCTCGAGCTCGAAGGGTCCCACGCCGTGGAACGTGCGCTTGTCGAGCTCGGCCGGCTCGAAGCCCTTGCCTTTGACGGTGCGCACGTGGAGCAGCACGGGGCCCTGAATCTTACGCGCGTTCGAGATCACTTCGACGAGCGTGTCGTAATCGTGGCCGTCGATCGGCCCGATGTAACGGAAGCCCATCTCCTCGAAGATCACGGCCGTCTTCGGCTCGCTCGTGACCATGCGCATGCCCGCTTCTTCCGCCGTGGAGAGTGCCTTGCGCGCGGTGTCGCCGAATGGAACGCGGCCGAGAATATCTTTGACCTTCTCGCGCGCCGCGTTGAAGAGCGGCTTCGAGCGAAGCGTCCCGAGATATTTATCCATCGCGCCGACGTTCGGCGCGATCGACATCTCGTTGTCGTTGAGGATCACGATGAAATTTGTCTTGAGCTGGCCCGCGTTGTTGATCGCTTCGTACGCGAGCCCGCCGGTGAGCGCGCCATCGCCGATGATCGCGACGACCGTTTCGTCGGTGCCCGCGAGGTCGCGGGCCTGCGCCATGCCGAGTGCCGCCGAGATCGACGTGGATGCGTGGCCCGCACCGAACGCATCGTATTCCGATTCGGAGCGCATCGCGAAACCGCTGAGGCCGCCGCCCTTACGGATCGTCATGATGCGGTCCGCGCGACCGGTCAGCATCTTGTGGACGTAGATCTGGTGGCTCACGTCCCACACGATCTTGTCCTTCGGCGCATCGAGGACTTTATGTAGCGCGAGCGTGAGTTCGACGACGCCGAGATTCGGCCCGAGGTGGCCGCCGTTTTTCGAACACGCCTCCACCAGCTGTTCGCGAATCGCGCTCGCCAGCGGATCGATGTCCGCGCGCGGGAGAGCCTTCAAATCGCGAGGTGAAGCGATACGCTCGAGAATCATGATTTAGTACCGTTTTGACGAGCGGCACCCCAAGCCCCGCCCGAGCGATACGCCATCCGACAAAAGGGGCATCGGGTGCACCCGGTGCAAGGTAAGCGACCATGCAGTCCGTGCCCGCGCCGACGCGACCGACGCCCGTAGGCTCGAGCCGGCGACGCCGCGTCCTCACGGATTTGGCGCGCATCTTCTCGACGATCTGTAACCCGTTCGTGACGGCGCTCGTACTTTTCGTCATCATCGCGCACCAACTCGCGACCGACACGCCCACGTTCTGGAAGCTGCTCTTCACGAGCACGATCTTCACGTCGATCGGGCCGATGCTCTACGTGCTCTGGCTCTACAGCACGGACCGAATCGCGGACCTCGACATGTCCGTGCGATCCGAGCGCGAGCGCGTGTTTTTCGTATTCGTCGTGTTCTACGCGATGGGAACGCTCGTGCTGTGGCTCTTCCACGCGCCCGCTCTGCTGACGGCGACGATGGCGGGCTACACGGCGGCGTCGCTCGTCGTGCAATACATCACGCGCTACTGGAAGATCTCGACGCACGCGCTCGGCATCACGGCACCGCTCGTCGTGATGGTGTATCTGTACGGCGTGCAGCCGGTACCGTTTCTCGTGTTGATTCCGCTCGTCGGGTGGTCGCGCGTGTGGTTGCGCGCGCACACGGTTTTACAGGTCGTCGCCGGTACGGCGCTCGGCGCGTTTTCGGTGCTCTTCTTCTTCCGCGTCTTCCATCTGATATGACGCGCGCGAACGCCGAACGTTGAAAGCGATTCGTATCGAACTCCTAATCGCGACGCTTGCGTTGCTCGCGAGCGCGGCAGCGAGCATCGCGACGGTCGTACAGACGAGGGTCGTCGGACAAGAGATGAGCGCATCGGTTTGGCCTTACCTGACGATCGAGGATACGCTTTCGAATGATGACTACAAGCTCGAGGTCATCAATCAGGGCCTCGGACCGGCGATCGTCCAGAGCGCGGACCTTTCGATCGACGGGAAACCACAAGCGAACTGGCGCGCGGCGCTCCGAACGATCGCGGCAAAAGATCGCCACCATATCTTCAACGGCCGCGGGTTCCCACTAACGCAGAGCGACTTTGGGGCGACGAGCGTCGTCCGAGCCGGCGAATCCACGCAGATTATCGCCGTTCACAAGCCGGGTCTTGGGGACGCCGTCCGGGCCGGCTACCTGCCGAAGCCGGATCTCGCCGTCTGCTACTGTTCGATCCTTCAGCAATGCTGGCGCGTGGACACGCTACAACTCGAACAGCCGCGAGCGGTTCGCGATTGCGGCACCGACCACGCCATGCTGCAGTACTAGCGGATCGCGCCCGTCAGCGCCGAGCCAGCGTCGCCGAGACGTGCTCTATCGTATCCCGTTCGCTCGCACCGATCGTTTTTTCGAGCGCCCTACGGAACGGCGCGAGCGCGCCCGTCGTAAGATAGCGCGTGGCGCCGCTGCCGACGTCGCCCGCGCGAACCCGCGCGAAAGCCGCGGCACGCTTGGCCTGCGCGAGCGCCGGGTCGATACGCGCGACGTTGGCTCCGAGCACCGCTGCGAATTCATCGTCGAGTAAGGGATAGTGCGTGCACGCGAGCACGAGCGCGTCGATCTGCGAGAATCCGGCGACCGCATCGACGACGGCGTCGCGCGCGAGCGGACCCGAGAGCGTGCCCGCTTCGACGAGCGGCACGAGCCGCGGCGCCGCGATCTCTTCGACATGGATGGCGGGGTCGCGCGCGCGAATCGCATTTCCATACGCGCCGCTCCGCGTCGTCGCTGCCGTCGCCAACACACCGACGCGACGCGCGCCGGATACGGCGACCGCTTCCGCAGCCGCGTCGATCAAATCGAGAATCGGAATGCCCGCGTCCGGCCATCCGCGTTCCGCCGCGACCGCGCACGTCGTATTGCAGCCCATCACGATCGCATCCGCACCGGCCGCCGCTAGGTACGCGACGTTTTGCGCGAGCAACCCCGCGAGATCGTCCGTCGTTCGATCGCCGTAGGGCACGTGCGCTTGATCCGCGAGAAACACGATGTCGACGTTCGGCAACAGCGCGCGCACGCGCCGCACCACGGTGAGGCCGCCGAGCCCCGAATCGAAGATCCCGAGGATCACTCGGCGGCCGCCGAGCCGTTCGAACTCACGGGTGCACCGGGGGTCGCGTAGTCGCCGACACCGTTCGCGATGCCGACCGCGATCTTCTGAAGGAACGCGTCGGACTTGAGCAACTGCGCGTCGCCGGGATTCGAGAGAAACGCCATCTCGACGAGGATCGCCGGCGCCGTGGTGTGGTGGATCACGTAGAAATTCTCTTTGCGGATGCCGTCGTCGGCAGTCGGGAGGCTTGCGGCGAGCCGGGCGTGTACCGCATCGGCGAGACCGTACGAATCCGATTTGTAATAGTACGTCGTGGTTCCGCTCAGTTCGCTCGTCGTGAAGCTGTTCGTGTGGATGCTGATGAACAGCCGCGCCCCGGCCTGATTCGCGACGTCACAGCGAGCCTGCAGCTCGTCGTGGGCGGAATCGTTCGGAGCGAACACATCGACGTCGGTCTCGCGCGTCATCTTTACGAGCCAGCCGCGCGCCGTCAAAAGCGCTTTCAGGCGCTCCGCGACATTGAGGTTGAGCTGTTTTTCGACGAGTCCGTTGTGCATCGCGCCGTCATCGCTTCCACCGTGGCCCGGGTCGATCACGATCAGGCGTGGATTCGTGCCGACGGGAAGCGGAGCGCCGAATTTCCACGCGGACGGCGCCGGTGGTTGGTTACCATCCGCACCCGGCGCCGCGACGACGGCGGGAAGCGGAACGATCGATGCGACGAGCTTTCCGCCCGCGACCTCACCGATACCGACGTGCTGCGGCGCGAGATCGTCGAGTCGATCGACCGCGATCGTCAGCCCGTCGGTCGTCGCCGCGAGGTTCACGATGCGCGGCGTCGCGAGCGTCATCGCGACGCGCACCGTCGGCAGACGATCGTTCGGCCCGACGAAGCCTTTGACACGGAGCGACTCGACGGCATCGCTCGTAACCGGAATGTCTTGCGCGTCGATCGCCAGCGTCGCGGGCTTGAGATCGACGTACCAACGGTTGTCGCTGAGGCGGTGCCACTCGTACGTGACGGGCCCCGAGATCGCGACGTCGATGTTCAGACCATCGCCTTCGGGCGTCGCATCGACCGCGCTCACCGTGGCGGTCGCGAGCCCGAGTGCCGTCGGCGTCGGTCCGATCGCGGGCGCCGCGGGCACCGCGGGCATCGCTTGTGAAGCAGTCGTCGGCGTTGTGTTCGCGAGCGTCGGCTCGGCGAGTTGCGGTGCCGGGACCGCGGCAACCGTCGCCACGCCCGCGGCCGGAATCGGCGTCCCCGAAAGCGCCACGCCGGCAGGCGCGAACGCGATCGAGAGCGCGTTTGGCGATTCGCCCGGCACGATGACGCGATCCGCATTCGGCGCGACGTCGAACGAGACGGTGGTCGTGGGATTGCGCGGCGTGCCCGCCGCGGATATCGTGACGCCGTTCAAGGCGGCCCCGGCGATATCGCGCGTCGG
>Ga0116226_10001643_pt1 | contig 19430 bp, 15 predicted proteins | sample S1TSphfallax_FD_89692 | JGI IMG/M metagenome (GOLD analysis project Ga0116226, IMG submission 89692) | Host-associated microbial communities from peat moss isolated from Minnesota, USA - S1T2_Fa - Sphagnum fallax MG | ecosystem: Host-associated > Plants > Peat moss > Unclassified | place: USA... | reverse complement strand
TGACTGCAACGCTCCGTTCACGTTTAGCGCGGGCGAGCAAGAGTTTTTCGCCTCGAAGGGCTTTACCAATAAGCCCAACCGTTGCCCCGATTGCCGTGCGGCGCGTAAAGCGCAGCGTGGCGGTGGTGGCGGCGGCGGCGGCATGTCGTCGTCCTATGGTGGCGGCGCCGGTGCCGGTGCTGGCCGTCCGCAGCGCGAGATGTTCTCCGCGACCTGCAGCCAGTGCGGCCAAGAAGCCCGCGTGCCGTTCCAGCCGCGTGGCGACAAGCCCGTCTACTGCCGCGATTGCTTCGCGACCCGCTCGGGTTCGTACCGCTAACCTCTAGCAGGAACGAAAACCAAGAAAACGGCCCGCCTCTTCGGAGACGGGCCGTTTTCTTCTGTATCGCGGGATGCTCGGTATGGGTTCTGGACGCGGGCTTGCGCCCAATCAGGTTTGGGCGGGCGCCGGCTCGGGTGACTCGGTCTTGCCATTGGCGGAGGGTTCGGTGGCCGAGGACTGCTTGCCGAGAATCACGAGGCCCGCGGCGAGCGCACCGGCGATCCCGACGGCGAGCACCCACGGCTTGCGGAGCGTTTCTTCCCAGCCGAACGCCGCATCGAGCGAAAATCGCCCCGGGCCGCTCGCCGCTAGCGCAAGCGCCGCGATGCCGTACGTGGACGTCAACTCGTAGCCGTTCTTCTGCATGAAGAATCCGTTCTTGGCGTGGACGGTGCGCCCCGCGACGAGCATCGTCGAGGCGATGACGAGCGGACCGATCGGGCCGCCAAGGCCCAGTGCGGTAAGCGCGGCGCCACCGATCTCGCCCGCGATCGCGGCATCGCGATAGGTCTCGCCCGGTGTGAAGCCGAGGCTCGCAAAGAACCCGGCCGCCTTCTCGGGACCGGGTCCATCGAACCAGCCGAATTGCTTCTGTGCCCCGTGGGAGGCGATACTGGCGCCGAGCGCCATACGCGCGAAGAGCAAAGCGACATCGTTCATCATAACGCATGTTTCCTACCCGGTTGCGACGCTGGCGAAAACGAGCTAGAGCGTTGCGGCCAAGAATCGTTCGAGATAGTAGCGCACGAATTGCCCGCCGATGCTCGCCGGGATCGTGTCGAAGGCATGATTCGACCACGGCACCTCGAGCGAGGCGACGGTGTTGCCGTGCACGCGCAGCGCGTCGCGCATCTCGTGTTGGAAGGCGATACGCACGAGCTCGTCGCGCGCTCCGCCGATGAGGAGCGTCGGGGGCAAATGCGGACGGACGGCATCGAGCGGCGATCCCGCGACATACGACGACATCCGCGTGAGCGGGGGCCCGGCGAGATACAGCGTCAAGATGCGCCGCACGTCGAGCGGGTCGGGGGCCGGCGGAAATTCGTAGCCGCCGACGAGATCGGTCGCGGCGTAGACGCCGACGGCAGCTGCAACGTGAACCGGCTCGGGCGCGTACGCCGCGAGCAGCGCGAGTTCGCCGCCCGCCGAGAAGCCGCAGATCGCGACATGCGCGGGATCGGCGTCCCAGGCCCGCGCGTGTGCGGCGAGCGCACGAATCCCCGACCGCACGTCGTCGAGCTGGGTCGGGAAGCGATACTGCGGCGCTTTGCGGTAATCGACGACCACCGTCGTGAAGCCCGCGCCGGCGAGTCGCGCGGCGAGGTCCGCAAGATCGCTGCGCTTGCCGAACACCCAGGCGCCGCCGTAGACGAGCACGACCGCCGGATGCGGACCCGCCTGCGCGGGACGATATAGATCGAGTGCGAGCGGCGCTCCGTCGCTTGCGGCATAGGGCAAACCGCGATCGATCCGGACGCCGCGCGGCGCGGGCAGACCGACGAACGTATCGACGAGGTTGAACGGTGCGGCTTGCATCCGCGCGCGCTGCGCGTCGGGCGCGGCGTCTTCAAAATCGACCCCGAGCGTTCGCGTCAGCTCGCGGTCGGCGGCGACGAGCGTGCCGGGCAGCAGGGAGAGCGGGATCAGCGCGCAGCCGAGTGCGAACGCGCAGAGGGACGTTGCCGCGATGCGTGGCCAACCGCGCGCGAGCCATTGGACGAGCGCGCCCACACCGAGCGCCGCGACCACGAACCATGGTGCGAGTTCGGGAACCGCGACGGAGGCGACCAGCGTGGGGAGCGTCGGCGCCGGGACGAGCGTCCAGATCTCGAGCGCCGCGAGCATGCACGCGACCAGCAGCGCGAAGAAATTGCCTGCGATGCGCGCCGTGCTCACCGGCGCGAGAGCTCGTGAACGGCCGTTTCGATCGCGCTCAGCGGCGTCTCGGCGGGCAGCGCCGCTCCGATGCGCGCGACGATCGACCAGCGCTCCGGCCCCGTGCGCGTGTAGCAGAAGCCGACGGGAACGATTGCAAGATTCACGCCCGCATCGCGCGCGCGCGACGCGATTGCTCCGAGGCCGAGCGCGAACGGAAGAAACGCATCGTCATCCGGCTTTTGCGAGCCGCGCGGATCGATCGTCGGATAGCCTTCGGGGAAGAGCAGCACGACGCGGCCGGCGGCGAGCAATCGTGCCGTATCGCGCAGCGCCGTGCGGGTGAACCGGACGACTTCCGCGCGCGAGTACGCCGCCGCACCCGCGATCGTGCGCGGTCGCAGCACGACCGGATAGTCAGCGGCGCGACAGGCGGCTTCCATGACGGTTCGGATCGCGCGGTTCGGCGCCCAGTCGAGCCCGACGATGATGTGAACCGGTCGCGGCAAGCGGTCGACCAGCACGGCGCCGTCGAGGAGATGGTGATAATGGCGCGCCGCCAAGAGCACGGGTCCGCTCGCCGGGACGTTTTCCGCGCCCTCGACCGTGACGCTGCTCGTTTGCGTGCGCAGCGCCCAGCTCGCGATGGCCTGTGGGCCGCGCATCCCCCACGGCGGATACGCGGCGGGCAATCAGGCGAAGCGCGTGCGGCGCGACGGCGTGAGGGCGAGCGCGGCCGGCACCAGGCTGAAAATGACCGCCGCAACCGCCGTCGGCCACATGCCCGCGCTGATGGAGAGGATCATCGACCAGACGATATTGATCGCGTACACCGTGAACGGCAAGAGTACCGGTGCGGTCGGCGGATCGGCTTCGCGCCACAAGGCGCGACCGGCCGCCATGAAGATGAGCCCCGTGCCGAACCAGCCGACCAAATTGCGCAGCGGCATGCCGAAATACGGCCCGTGTTCGTGCCAGATCCAGAAGTGCACGTACTGCATCTGCGGCGCGGCCATCGATGGGTCGAGCACGAGATCCCACGCCGTCAAGAGATATGCGCCCAGCGCGAGCGAGCAGAAGGTGCGGTTCGCAAGACCGCGTGCGACGACGATGGCATCGGCGAGCAAAAACGAGGCGAATCCCATGTAGAACCACGACAGCGGCACCGCGATCGGCACGCGACCGAGCAACTTGTAGCCGAGGAAGTCGGTGTACTCATAGCCGCCGAACGGCCAGCCGGTTTTCGTCCCCGTGAGCTCGGCCGCGGCCGAGAGCACGAACGCCGCCGCGAAGAAGAGCAGCGTGCGGCGCAGGCCGATCGAGGCCAGGCCGAACACGAGCATCGCGAGCGCGCCGAGGAACATCCCCGTGCCGCCCGTTTTGTTGATCGCGAAGGCGTAGAACTGCGCGCCGCCCGGCGCGCTCGCCCACGTTTCGGGGTGCGGAATCGCAACGAGAATACCGTAGAGTCCGAGCGTGAGCGCGAGTGCGTGGATGGCAACGAGCAGCCAGGCGGAGATCTTCATGCCGAGTGCTCCGCGACGAGCGTGCGCCCGCGCCAGGCCGCCGTGCGGCGCGTGACGCTCGCCGCGAGCGCGTAGACGACGGCGAGATCGGCGAGCGGCGAGAGCCAATACGTGAGCGGCGGATTCGCATACGCGCGCCGCATCCCGGCCAGCGTTCCGAGCCGCATCATCACGAGACCGACGCTTGCGCCGAACGCCGCATGGGCGAGCGGCGTCGTCGCACCGAGCAGCGCGAAGGCAAGCGCGAGCGGCAGCGGCAGCGCTTGCGCGAAGAAGACCTCCGCAAGGCCGCCGGCCGGCGCGACGAACCGGTCGCGCATCGGCAGCGAGCGCGGCCAATTGCGCCAGAGTTCCGCCCCGTTTGCATACATCCGCACCGTGACCGCATCCTCGCCTTCATAAAAACCGACGCCGTATCCCCGCGCGACCAGCGCGCGAGCGATCGTAACGTCCTCGCATCGCGAATCGCGCGAGAGCGCAACCGCATCCGTTGCGAGCAGCGTTTCGCGCCGCGCGAGAAAACACTGCCCGTTTGCTTGGACGCCGCCGACACTCCCTGCGCGCACGTTCGGGAGGCCGAAGCGATAGACCAGCGTGCACAAGAACGCCGGATGCAAGAGCCCTTCGAGCCAATCGCCGAGTTCCTGTTTCGTCGCGACGCTCAGCGCGGTGAGATCCTCCGTTTCGCGCTTGGCAAGCATGGCGGCGAAGAGCCGCGGCGAGACGCGGACGTCGGCGTCGATCGTGGCAACGTAGGCCGCTTCGGGTGATGCCGCGCGCAGGCCGCAGGCGATCCCCCACGCTTTGCCGTTCCACTCCGCGGGGACGGGCGACGCATCGATCCAACGCACGCGCGGGTCGGCGGCCGTTGCTGCCGCCACGATGCGGGCGGTGCCGTCGCGCGAGCCGCCGTCGACGACGAGGATCTCCCGGACCTCCGGGCCGCAGCGCGCCAGCGCGGCGAGCGCCGCTCCGACGCGCGCTTCCTCATCGAGCACCGGGACGATCGCGCTGACCAGGCCGGCGGCGACCATCGGCGGATCGCCGGCGAGCGGCGAACCGCCCGCGCTGCGGATCATCCGCAGCACAACCCGGACCCCGAAGCCGAGCGCGACGAGGGTGAGGGCAGTCAGAAAAAACGTCACGGCATGATGTTCCCCGCCGCAGGGAAGCCGGGCCTCTTGCGCGGTGCCGGCGCTCGTGGCTACGCCAATCGCGTTGCGGCGAGCCGTTCGGCCAGCGCGGAATAGCGCATGTCGCCCAGCAGCGCGAGCTCGAACGTGAGGCCGTCGTCGTTCCAGAAACGCAGAGCGTCCCGCCGGGTCGTCGGATCGAGCTCGTGGCGCCGGGTCATGCGCTCGAGGCGCAGCGGCGTGCCGTGCATCCCGCAGCCCGGCGGTCCGGGAGGGTCGATCCACCAGTCGCGCAGGGTTCGCTGGCCCGACCGCGCGCGCAAGATCCCGGTAACGATTAGCGGGCCGTGGCTCCAGCGAATTCCCATCGTCAAGGAGACGGGACGTCCGGCCCAACGCTGTAGGGTCTGGTGGAAAATCCCGGTCCGCACGATCGCACCCCTCCGGTCGTGGCATGGTAGAACGCCACGTATGAGCGGACGGTGCCTCGCTTACCTGCTTAATATGCAAGTACGTACGAATTCGCTTGCGGATTCACGGTCTTGCGTGATCGGGGAGCGAATGGAACTCGCAATGATCGCGGATCCCGCCGGCCTTCGGGCGGCCCTCAGCCACCACTTCGGCCATGACGCGTTCCGGCCGCTCCAGGAAGAGATCGTGCTCGAGGTGCTCGCCGGGCGCGATGTGTTCGCGCTCTTGCCGACCGGCGGCGGCAAGTCGCTGTGCTTCCAATTGCCGGCGGTCGTCGCGGACGGCCTCACCGTCGTCATCTCGCCGCTGATCGCTCTGATGAAAGATCAAGTCGACGCGCTTGTGACGGCGGGCGTTGCGGCGACCTTTCTCAATTCATCGCTCGAGCCCGAGGAGGCGCGCTCGCGCATGCGCGGTTTGGAGGCGCACGCCTACCGATTGCTCTACGTCGCGCCGGAACGCTTGATGATGCCCGGATTCCTGGCGGACCTGGAGCGCTGGGGTGCGGTTCGTTTCGCGGTCGATGAAGCGCACTGCATCAGCGAGTGGGGTCACGACTTCCGGCCCGAATACCGCCGCATCGCCGAACTGCGCGAGTACTTTCCCGCGGCGCCGTTTCTCGCGCTCACCGCGACGGCGACGGATCGCGTGCGTGAGGACATCATCGCGCGCCTGGCGCTGCGTGCGCCGCGCGTGTTCGTCGCGAGCTTCAATCGACCCAATCTCACCTATCGCGTGACGGGCAAAACACGCGCCGTCGAATCGCTGATCGCCTGGCTCAAGAAACGCCCGGAAGACGCGGGGATCGTGTACGTCGCGAGCCGCGCGAGCGCGCAGGACACGGCGGAAAAACTGGTGGCGGCCGGGATCGGCGCACGGCCGTATCACGCCGGTCTCGATCCGGCGACGCGGGCGCGCAACCAAGAAGCGTTCTTGCGCGACGACGTGCGCGTGATCGTCGCGACGGTCGCGTTCGGGATGGGGATCAACAAGAGCAACGTGCGCTTCGTCGTGCACCTCGACGTGCCGAAAACGATCGAAGGTTACTATCAGGAAACCGGCCGCGCCGGGCGCGACGGCTTGCCCGCCGACTGCCTGCTCTATTTCAGCCACGGCGACGTCGCCAAGCAAGAGCGGTTCATCAACGAGAAAAGCGGCGCGGAGGCGGCGAACGCGCGCCGCGCGCTGGAGCGGATGATCCACTATGCCTACTCGGGCGATTGCCGGCGGCGCGAGCTGCTGGCGTACTTTGGTGAGACGCTCGCCGGTGAGAATTGCGGCAGCTGCGACAACTGCCTCGAGCCCCGGCCCGAGCATGACGCGACGGTCGCGGCCCAAAAATTTCTCTCCTGCGTGTATCGGATCGGCGAGCGCGACGGCAGCGCATTCGGCGTTACCCATCTCATCGACGTGCTGCTCGGCACGAACAACGAGAAGATCGAGCGTTGGAACCACGCGCGCCTCTCGACCTTCGGAATCGGCACCGACCTCGATCGGAACGGGTGGCGTCATCTCGCGGAGGAGCTGTTGCGGCTCGAATTCATCGCGCAAGATGCGGATCGCTATAACGTGGTCACGCTCACGGCTGCCGGACGGCGCGCCTTGCTCGAGCGGGCGCCGGTGCGGATTCGCGAACGCTCCGCCGCGCCCGCGAAGGCGCGCGCATCGAAACGCGCGCTCGACGAGGCGATCGAGGATCCGGATCTCTTCGCCGCGCTGCGCGCGCTGCGCAAACAGCTCGCCGACGAACGCGACGTCCCCGCCTACGTGATCTTCAGCGATGCGACGCTGCGCGAGATGGCGCGCGCCGTGCCGCGCACGGCCGCGCAGATGCGTGCGATCGGCGGCGTCGGCGATAAGAAGCTGGTCGATTTCGGCGCGCGGTTTCTGGCGACCATCGCCGAGACGCGACCCGTGGTCTGAGGCCACTGTAAGGGTTTTCTGGGAAGATACGGCCGATGTTGACGCGCCTCGTGCGACGTCCGGGGTTGGCTTTGTTGCTGATGTTCGCGGTCGTTGCATCAGTTTTTCCCGCTCGGCCCGCCGAGGCGCAGTACAGTGCCGACACCGGGATCATCTCGATCACGGTGCGCGGCAACGTCGACGGCAAGCCGCTCGCCGACGCGCGCGTCTTCTTACTCGGCCCGGCGACGGCAAGTGCGCTGACCAACCGCAGCGGCATCGTCAAGTACACCGACGTTCCCAGTGGTCTGTATCGCATCCGGGTCAACAAATCCGGATTTTCGGGCGCGTTCTCGGGTGAGTTCGAGCTGCTCGGCAACAAAGAAGTCGACGTGATCTTCAACCTGCAGCAGGCCGTCGCGCGCAATCGGCCGGGCAGCGGCCCCTCGCCGTCGTCCGGCGAGTCGAGCAACCTCAAGGTCATCGGTTCGGTCAAGGCGCTCGTTTCGGTGAACACGCGTGATGTCGACGCAAACGGCGCGCTCGCGCGGGTTTCCGACGGCCTTGCCGACGCCCTCAACAAGATCGCCGGCGTCGACGTCACGACGCCGAACAACGATCCCGACGCGGCGCAGACGATTTCGCTGCGGAATATGGATGAGTCGCAGACCGCCGTGACGGTCGACGGAATTCCGCTGGGGGCACCCGGTTCGGCCGTCAACCTGCGCTCGTTCGGCACGGATCTCTTCACCGGTGCCGGAGCGAGTTTCGCGCCGCAAGCGGGCTCGTCGGCCGGTAGCGTCAACTTCCGCACGCTGCAGCCGACGCAGACCTGGCAAGAGCGTTTCTCGGTCGCCGACGGCACGTTCGACAAATACAATTATCAAATCGGCGAAACGGGTTCGATCGGCAAACTCGGAATCGCCGTATTGCACAGCGATCGCGGCGGCAACAACCCGCTGACTTTCGACGACTACGAAGATCAGAGCGGCCTCATCTATCCGCACGGCGGTGAATCGACCAGCGAAGGCGATTATCTGAAGCTGCGATACGGCCTCGGCGATGCGACGACGCTCACCCTGACGGCCCTCGAGAACAACAACGGCATCGCTTCGCTGTGCACGCAGGACACGGCGAGTCTGCCGTGTGGCATCGGCCCGGGGAACACGTCGGATTCGCGGGCGCAGCTCGTATACGTTTCGGCGTCGACGCTGGTCGGCGAAACCGCCGTGACCGCGACCGGCTTCCTCAACGATCAGGTCAACAACAGCAACGATGCGAACCGCTACATCGACGGCGTCAACTATCCGTCGATCGGCGCGACCGATACGCTCGCGCGCGGCTACGTCATCTCATCGACGCTGACGCGCGATAAGCACACCTTCAGCCTCACGGCGCAATCGTTCGGCTCGCTCACGACGTTCGATCCCAAGGTCGATGAGTCGCCGACGATCGACATCGGACACTACGTGTACGCGACGACCACCGGCTCGCAATCGCAAACCTATACTGCCGCCGACAGCTACAAGGCATCGGATCGGCTCTCACTTGGGCCGAACCTCTCGTATGCGACGACGACCGGGGCGGGATCATCGCTGCTCGCGAACGTGTCGGCGACTTGGCGGCCGAACGTTGCCGATACGTACACGGCGCTCGTCGGAATCGGCAGCTCGCAGCCCGGCGCCGGGATCATTCACACGTATAGCGATCCGGCCTCGGCGCGGTTCACGTGCGTCGCCGATACAGCCAGTGTGAGCGGACCCGGCGACGAACCCGGCCGCCAATCCGCCGCCAACTATCAGGCGGGTTGGACGCATACGTGGCGGACGGGCGGCTTCGACTTCTCGCTCTTCCAGCAAAATCAAACCGGTCAACTCGTCAGCCAGCAAGTCGATGCCGCCGGCTTGAATTTGCCGCCCGATTATTTCGCGCAGGTCGTGCAATTCGGGATGCTGCCGACGAATTGCGGTCCGGGGTTCGTGCTGCCGGTTCAGAATCTGTACGTCGGCGAGTCGCTCGGCGATACGACGCGCGTCTACAAAGGGTATTCGATCTCCGGCCAAATCGGCTTGGGTCCGCACATCGTGATCTTGCCGACGTACTCGGTGAGTGCGGCGATGATCACCGCCGCCGACGAAGCGCTCTTGGGCCCGTACTCGACGACGATCCTCGAGGGGCAGCTGCCCGGCCGCCCGCTGCATAAAGGGAACGTCACGATCGACGCGCAGCAGCCGCAGTCGGGCTTCGAGTTTCTGGCCAACGCCGCGTATACGGGCCCCGGCAACTCGCAGCACATCGGTTCGTATGCAACCGTGAGCGCGGCGCTCTCGCACAACCTCGGAATCGGCCGGCTCTCGCTGCTCGAAACGAACATGTTCGACACCGAGACCGCGCTCTTCTCGAGCCTCCTCTACGCAACGCCGATTGCGCTCGCGGGCGGAGGCCACGTGCTCACCGTCGGCAATCCCGATCCGCCGCGGGCGTTCACGCTGACGTACTCGTTCAATACCGGCGCGCGGGCGGGCGCCGGATACGCCGGTCGCGGCAACGGGCGGCTGGGCCGCGAGATCGCCGCCGCGGCGTCGCCGGGGCCAAGTCCCGGTCCGGGCGGCGGCGGCGGCAATCGGCTCGCCGGCCGGTTCACGTTCGTCGCGCCGCCGGCGGGCGCCGATCCGCTGGCGCTGGACACGGCCGATGCGACCCGCTGCCCTGCGGATTCGCAGCCGAAGGCGCAAACCGTGATCGATGAGATCAAGGCGGCGGCGGCCGCGTATTCGGCGACGGGCAAGGTCCCGGCCGGCGCGCCGAACGCCGCCTTCACGATCGTGCCGCACGGCGATCCGCACGGCACCTGGTATTTCGAGTTGCGGCCGGCGTTCGGCCGCGGCCCCGGTGGTACGCAAGGCGGGAATCGTCGCGGCGCGGGCGCCGAACGCGGCGGCTTCGGCGGACCCGGTGGTCCGGGTGGCGGCGGTCCTGGACCCGGCGGCGAGCCCGGCGGCCCCCCACCCGGGAACTTCGGCGAGGGCGGGCCCGGCGGTCCGGGTCCGGGCCGTGAGGGCGCGCCGCCGCCTGCTCCCCGTGCATCGTCCGCTCCCGCGAGCGGTCCGATCGTCGTTACCCCGGCGCCGCAGAGCAGCGGCATTCCCGCGCCGCGCCCGCGGCCGAGCCTCTCGCCCGAGCTGCGGGATCGTTTCGATACGCTCCGTGCGTTCACCGGATGCAGCTACGTGAGCGTGGTTCGCACCCCGGCGGCCAAAGCCAAAGGCATCACCCAGACCAGCGGCTTCGGCTATCTCCCCGGGCTCGGATTCTTCATCGTGTTGCCACCCGACCTGGGAACGGGCGGCGGGAGCGTGAAACAATGACCATGCCGACCACCGCCGCCGTACCCGGAGCTCGCGTCGCCGTCATCGACGACGAGCGCCACTTGCGCGAACTGCTCGAGCTCGCGCTTGGCGAGAGCGGCTTCGAGGTGCGAACGGCACCCGACGGGCCGGCGGGGCTTGCGCTCGTCAAAGAGTGGCGTCCCGATGCGATCGTGCTCGACGTCATGTTGCCGCAGATCAACGGGCTCGATCTCTTGCCCATGATGCGGCGCGTCACCGAAGCGCCGATTCTGATGCTCTCGGCGAAAACCGACACCGACGACCGCGTGACGGGGCTGCGCCGCGGCGCGGACGACTATATCGCCAAGCCCTTCGAGGTCTCCGAACTCGTCGCACGGCTGCACTCGGCGCTGCGCCGCCCGCGGCTCGAACATCCGGCCGTCGTCTCGTACGCCGATCTGACGATCGACCTCGACCGGCGCGAAGTCAAACGCGGCTCGACGCGGATCGATCTTTCGGCGCGCGAGTACGCGCTGCTGCTCACCTTCGTGCGCAACCCCGAGCGCGTGTTCACGCGCGATCAACTGCTGGATCTCGTCTGGGGTAGCGACCGCGACGTCGGGCCGGGCGCGGTCGAGACCTACGTCTCGTATTTGCGGGCGAAGATCGATGCGAACTTCGATCCGAAACTGATCCGCACGATCCGCGGCGCCGGCTACGCCTTGCGCGCGGGGTAGCCGCTCGATGTTCGCATCGGTCTCGCGCCGGCTGACGATCTGGTACGTTACGGCGGCCGTCGTCCTCGTCACCCTGGTCATGAGCGCGCTCGCGCTCGTCGTCCTGAATTTCTACGGCCGGGTGCTCGGGGAGTCGATCGAAGCGGATTCGGTCGAGGCGTCGGCCTTCGCGACGCGGGCCACCGAGCGGCATGAATCGTTTGCGCGGGCGGCGATCGAATTCGAGCAGCGTTCGCACCGCAGCGGTATTCATATCTTCGCCTTCGATCCGCGTCCGCGCGGCGGCCGGAATAGTGCCTTCTCGCGCACAACCGCGTTGACGATCCCGCTGCGCTACGGCATGCCGCCGAGCCCGGATGCCTCGTCCGGTCGCAGCGGCTCGGCGTTCAATGTCATGGGGAGCGGACCGAATTACGCCGATGCCCGGCCGGCCGATCCGCGCTCGCGCGATGCGCGTGTATCGCGAGCGGGACCGGCGCCGCTCCCGCCGCCCGGCGACGGCGGACCGGATCCGCGCTTCGATCCCAACAATCAGACCGTCTACGCCGATGGAAAAGTGATGCACGGCGCGCCGACGAGCTTGCGCAACCGAGGCAGCAAGATCGGCTTCATCGGGCTCGCGCTCTCGAATACCGCGGGGATCAACCGGCCGTTCGTGGGTGGCCGCATGGCGATCGTACCGGACGCCGATTACTACGGCGGCATCGTCGAGGCGCTCGTCGGGATCGTCGCGCTCTCGGCGCTCTTGGCCGCGGTCCTCGCCTGGACCGTCGGCCGCTTCATCACGGCGCAGGCGTTGCAACCGCTGGTCGAAGTGACCGCGCGTCTGCAGCGCTTCGCGACGCGCGATTTTTCGCCGGAACCCATCGACGTCGGGGGGCGCAGCGAGTTCGCGATCCTCGCGCACGCGTACAATGCCGCGGCCGCGCAGGTCGCGGGCGCCTTCGCGGAGCGCGAGGCGGCGGAAGTTCACATGCGTCAGTTCGTCGCCGATGCCGGCCACGAACTGCGCACGCCGCTGACGATCTTGCTCGGCTATCTCGACGTCCTCAAACGGCGCGGCGAGAGCGAGCGCACCAGCCGCGTCTACGAGACGATGACGATCGAGGGCCACCGGATGCGCACCCTGATCGACAACCTGATCTTGCTCGCGCGACTCGATAGCGATGCGGCGCGGGTCATCGAGCCGTTCGACCTGAGCGAACTCTTGCGCGTCGATATACTCGAGGCGCGGCGCGTCATCGCACCCGCCGTCGATTTCACGCTCGATCTCGCGGTCGATGCGATCGTGATCGCGGACCGCAACGAGATCTACGAAGCGATCGGCAACGTCGTCGACAACGCGCTCAAATATGCGTCGGGGTCGCCGATCGCGATTCGCGTGCGCCCGGCCGGATCGCTGGTTCAGATCGACGTCGAGGATCGCGGGCCCGGAATCGCCGAGAGCGATCGCGGCGCGATCTTCGATCGGTTCTATCGCGGCGAGCGGCGCGGCGAGATCGAGGGCTCCGGTCTCGGACTTGCGATCGCGAAGCGCGCGATCGAGCGCGCCGGCGGCTCGCTCGCGCTCGCGCACACCTCGGCGGCGGGCACGACGTTCCGCTTCCTCCTGCGTGCCGACCGGTTGCGCGCGCCGGCCGCGCCGCCGGTTCCCGTCTAGCCGGCTGCTACCGCTCGGTCGAGGTGCCGTTCGCACGGCCGAGCTCGACCATCTCGCGCATCCGCGGGTGGTCTTTCTCCTGGCGCTTCATCCACTGCTCGAAGCGCGGCACCGGCGCGCCGGTGCGGAAGAGCCAGTAATAACAGTTGAGATCGCCGAGAAATTTGAAGCGCGCCTTCGCGTCGTTCCAAAGCGCGTCGTAATCGGGGAAGCCCGCCACGTACGCCGCGACGCTGCCGAAGTCGTGCTCGATCGCGAGCAGCGCGCGAGCGTTGTGAATCGTCGCTTCGATCTTGCTGCGCGAGTGGACGATGCCGTCCGTTTCCAGCAATCGTTCGACCTCGCTCTCGCCGTACGCGGCAACGCGCACGACCGAGAACCGATCGAATGCGGCGAGAAATTGCTCCCAGCGCGCGGCCATGAACGCCCAGGACAGGCCGGCTTGGAAAATCGCGCGGGACAGCACGGCGAGATGGTCGTCGAGCGACGGCTCCGCGATGCGTTCGGGTATGTCGCCGGCGGGTGTCGCGCGTTTGGGCGTCTTGATCGGCGGTGCGCTGGGCTTCGGTTTGGGCATCGCCCGGCAGTGTTCGACGCACGGGCAAGCGGCGCTTGCGCCGCCGTCGCGGTGCCACCCTGCGGGCACTCTGCTCAGGTACCGTCGAAGGTGTGAGTCCGGAAATGATGATCGACGAACCTTCCCCGCGCGCGTTCACGTGGTCGCCTACCGACCTCGTCGGCTTCGTGGCGTGCGAACGGTTGAGCTGGCTCGAGCGCGCCGCCGAACGCGGCGCGCGCACCGTGCCGGCGCTCGACGATACGGCGCGGCTTGCGATCGAAAAGGGCCGCGAACACGAAGCGGCTTACCGGCAATCGCTCGCAGCGCCCGGTCGCACGATCGTGGACATCGAGCCCGGCCGGACGCCTGGTGCGCGCGCGCTGGCCGCGCAGGCGACGTTCGCCGCGATGCGCGCGGGCGCGGACGTCATCGCGAGCGCGACGTTCGTCGACGGCGATTTCGTCGGCATCGCGGATTTCTTGGTGCGCACGGACGGCCGCTCGGAGTTCGGGCCCTGGCAATACGACGTCGTCGACGTGAAATTGGCGGCGACGGCGAAGACCTCGGCACTCTTGCAACTTTGCGCGTACGCGGAACGCGTGGCGTTTCTGCAAGGCGCGCCGCCGGATCGCATCCACGTCGTGCTCGGCGACGGTCGCAGCGAAGCGTTTGCCTTCGACGATTTCGCGGCGTACTATCGCGCCGCGCGCACGCGGTTCCTCGAGACGCTCGACCGTCCTGATGAACCCTATCCGGAGAAGATCGGCCACTGCGGCACGTGCCGCTGGAGCTCGTCGTGCGCGCAAACGCGCCGTGCCGACGATCACCTCAGCGAGGTGGCGAACATGCTGCGTTCGCAGCGCCGCAAACTCGAGGCCGCGGGCGTTCGCACGATGCACGATCTCGCCGCGCTCGCGGACGATGCGCCCGTGCCGGGGCTCGCGCGTGAGATCTTCCTGCGCTTACGCGATCAGGCGCGCTTGCAGTGCGGCACGCGCGACGGCGGTCCGCTAGCGTACGACTTCCTCGATGCCGGGCCGGGGCGCGGCTTCGCGCTGCTGCCCGAAGCCGATCCCGCAGACTGCTTTTTCGACATGGAAGGCGACCCGTTTTTTAGCGGCGGCGGGGGCCTGGAGTACCTGTTCGGGGTGACGCTGCGCGAGCGCGATGGCGATGGGCCGCGGTTTCTCTGGTTCTGGGGCGACGACCGGGTGGAAGAAAAGCGCGCGTTCGAGGCCTTCGTCGACTTCGTCGTCGCGCGCTGGGAAGCGGCGCCGGCGATGCACGTCTATCACTACGCGAATTATGAGAAAGCGGCGCTGATTCGCCTTGCCGGCCGTCACCAAACGCGCGGCGCGGAGATCGATGCGCTCTTGACGGCGGGCGTTTTCGTCGATCTCTTCGCGGTGACGCGTCAGGCGCTGCTGTGTTCGACCGACAGCTATTCGATCAAAGCGATCGAGCGGTTCTATCGGCCGCCGCGCGCGGCGGACGTCCACGATGCACTCGGATCGGTCTTGGTCTACGAACGCTATCGCGCGAGCGGCGATCCGGCGCTCCGCGCGAGCATCCTTGAATACAACCGCGACGACTGCGAGAGCACGCTCGACCTCGAGGGCTGGCTGCGGGAGCGCCGGGCCGAGTACCTCGCCCGTGGCGGCACGATTCTGGCGGCGCTGCCCGATCCGCAATCCGATCCCAAGCGTGCCGCGGAACGTGCCGTCGAGCGCGCGGAGTTGGATGCGCTGATCGGAGCGCTCGGGAACGGACCGGCGGAGGCGCGCTTGGCGACGCTGCTCGAGTACCACCGGAATGAAGCGCGTCCCGCCTGGCGCGAACATTTCGCGCGCGGCGAGAGCGAGCCGATCGATCTCATCGAGGACGATGAGGCGATCGCGGGGCTGGTCCCGACCGGCGATCCGAAACCGACCGGACGTGGTTCGTTGCTGCACGCCTTCACGTTTCCGCCGCAGCCCACGAAGCGGAAAGCGGGAGATGATTGCGATGCGCCCGGCTTGCACGGTTCGTTCGAGATCATTGAGGTCGATACCGACGCCTGCACGCTGGTTCTGAAACGGACGAAGAAGTACGGACATGAACCGTTACCGCAGGCGATCTACGGCGGAAAGCCGATCGCGGATAAACCGCTGCGCGAAGCGCTCCGGTCCCTCGCGCGCGGCTTGCCGGAGGGGCGGTTTGCCGCCGTACGCGCGCTGCTCGAGCGGCGGCCGCCGGTGCTTCGCGACGGCACGTTTTTCGCACCGGACGGCATCGCAAGCTCGGAGATCGCGGCGGTTGCCGATCGGCTCGTCGCCTCGGCGCTCGTCGTCCAGGGGCCGCCCGGGTCGGGAAAGACCTACACGGCGGCGCGCATCGCGGCGGAGTTGCTGGCGCGCGGACGACGGATCGGGGTCACGGCGCGCAGTCATCGCGCGATCCATCATCTGCTCGCGCAGATCGAGGCGGCCGTTGCCGAGCGCGGCGAGTCGTTCGCGGGCTACGTGCGCGTGCGCGACGGCGAAAGCTACGAATCGCCGCGCGGGTTCATCACGTGGGGGCGTGACAATCTGGCGGATTGGCCGGGGCAACTCGTTGCCGGGACGGCCTGGGCCTTCGCGGCCGAGTCGATGCGCACGGAATCGCTCGACGTCCTTCTCATCGATGAAGCCGGGCAGCTCGCGCTCGCCGACGCGATCGCCGTCGGGGTGAGTGCGAAAAACGTGATCCTCTTCGGCGACCCGCAGCAGCTGCCGCATGTCGCGCGCGCGACGCATGCGGAAGGTGCGGGGGTCTCGGCGCTTGCCCACCTGCTCGGCGACGATCGGACGATCCCGCCCGAGCGCGGCATCTTTCTCGCCCACACCTACCGGCTCGAACCGGCGATCTGCGAGTTTGTTTCGACCTTGATGTACGACGGCCGTCTGCACCCGGCACCCGGACGCGAGCACGGCCGGCTGATCGGCGCCGACCCGCGCTGGTCCGGGAGCGGCTTGCGCGCGCTCGCGGTCGCGCATGAAGACTGCGGTCGTTCGTCGGTGCAAGAAGCGGACGCGATCGTAGCGGCGGTCGAATCGCTCCTGCGTACCGAGATCCAGCGCGGCGGCCGGCGGCGTCTTCTTGCGCAGCGCGACATCATGGTCGTCGCGCCCTACAATCGCCAAGTCGATACGATCCGCACGGCCCTCGATACGCACGGGCTGACGGCCGTCGAAGCGGGGACGGTCGATCTGTTTCAAGGCCGCGAGGCGGAAGTCGCGCTGTTCTCGCTGACCTCGTCGAGCCAAGACGATCTGCCGCGCGGGGTTGCGTTCGCCTTTAGTCGCAATCGGCTCAACGTCGCGATCAGCCGGGCCAAGACGCTTGCGGCGCTGGTGTATAATCCACGCCTGATCGCCCTCTCAAGTGAAGACGTCGAAGATATTCGCATGGTCAATGCTGTCGCACTCTTTACCGAATGCGCCATTTCGTAAGAGGGCCGACCAACTCTGATGCGAAGGGCGCATCGTGATCTTGGTAACGGGTTCGACCGGTCGGATCGGCCAGGACGTCTCTTTCGGTCTCGTGCTCGCGGACGTACAGTTCCGAGTGCTTATCCACAACGGCACCGGCGCCGAGTGGTTGCATTGGTCCAACATCGAAACGATGATGGGCGACTATGGAAAGCCCGAGACGCTCGAGCCGGCGCTCGACGGCGTGACGGCCGCGTTTCTCGTTTGCCGTCCGGGTCCCGATGGCGTTGCGTACGAGACCAATTTCGTCGAAGCCGCGGTGCGTGCCGGGGTGAAGCACGTCGTGAAGGTCAGCATCCTCGGTGCCGCTGCGGACGCGACGTGCCGGTTCCAGACGCGGCACTTCGAGGCCGAATCGGTCTTGCAATCGAGTGGGATGCGCGCGACGATTCTGCGGCCGAATCTCTTCATGCAGAATCTGCTCAACCAGGGTTACTCCGTCGGGCCGCCGCGCAAACAGACGGCCACCAACCTCGATCCGGCGACGCGGATCAGCATCATCGACACGGCCGACATCGCCGAAATCGCGATCGCTGCACTGCAGAGCGAGGACGGGCCCAGCGAGACGCTCGAGCTGACCGGTCCGGTCGCGATGACGCAGCCGGAGGTCTACGCAGCACTCTCGGCCCACCTCGGGCGCACGATCGAATACGAACACCGCGCCGCGGCCGATCACCTCACGGAACTGCGCCAAGCCGGCGTGCCGGCCGATCTCGCAGAGGGTCTCATCGAGTTTCATGCCTGGCAGAACGGCGGCGCCGCCGCCGGCGTGACCGGCGACGTCGAGGCCAAGACGGGGCACCCGGCCCGTTCGCTCGACGACTTCCTGAAGCGGCTGGCCAGAAAGTTCAACTAGGCGATGGCCTATGTTCGAAACGGCGCGGTCTCCCTCGCGCTCGAAGAACGCGGTCACGGCCCGGCTCACGTGCTCTTCGCGCACGGCTGGATCTCGGCGCGCCGAATGTGGTTCGACGTCGCCGACCGGCTCGATCCGGAGCGGTTCACCTGCCATCTGTTGGATTTCCGTGGGGCGGGGCTTAGCGACCGGCCGACGGAGGGTCACGAACTCGAGGACTACGCTTCGGATCTGCGGGCGGCGCTGGCCGTCATCCCGGGCGAGGTGACGGTCGTCGCTCATTCGATGGGCGGGAAGGTGGCCCAATACGTCGCGCTCGAGCCGCCGGCGAATTTCGTGCGGATGATTTTGGTCGCCCCGGGCAGTGCGCGCTCGTTTGCGATGGACCCCAAACACCGGGCGCTGGCGGTCGCCGCCTTCGGGTCGCGGGAGAAGATCGAGCGCTTCCAGCGTAGCGCGATGACCCGTCCGCTCCCGCCCGCCACGATGGAGCGGATCGTCAACGACGCCCTGGTCGCCCACCACGAGCACTGGTTCGGCTGGTACGACAAGGGCCGCACCGCCGATTTCTCCGCCCGCCTCGGCGAGATCCGGATGCCGACGTTCGTCTTGGGCGGCGACCGGGATCCCCTCGCGCCGGTCTCCCGCCTTGCGGCCGACGTGGCCGGAAAGATCAGCGGGGCCGTTTCCATCACCCTGCGCGGGGTCGGCCACAATCTTCCGGTGGAAGCCCCGGACGAAGTCGCCACGCTCATCAGCCGGGTCGCCTAGCAGATCACCCTTCGTCGCAGGCCCATCCTTCGACAGGCTCAGGATGACACGCTGGCACCGCCCAAGCAAGCCTCGCGCGTCCTACCGGGCTCGGGGTCTGCCATCTATAGTAAGGGGCGTGCCACCATTGTCATCCTGAGCCTGTCGAAGGATGGGCCTGCGAAAATGCGGCGGGGAACCGGCCAAGCACGCCTGGCTGCGTTGACTTGGGGAACCCGGCTTGGTATACTCGTCGGGTTCCGGCCCACGACGCTGTGGGCCGATTTTGTGTGTGTCATTCCGGTGCCTCGAGCACCGAAGAGGGACTTCGTGCCGACGATTAGCCAACTGGTCCGCAAGGGCCGCGAAAAGCAGCAAAAAAAGGTGAAAACACCGGCGTTCCGCGTCGTACAGACGGGACCGAAGCCGGGTCACCCCGATTTGCCGCTGCGTTCGTTCGAGGTTGCGGGGAATCCCCAGCGCCGCGGCGTCTGCACCCAAGTCAAGACGATCACCCCGAAGAAGCCGAACTCGGCGCTGCGCAAAGTCGCGCGCGTGCGCCTCACCAACGGTGAAGAAGTGACGGCCTACATTCCGGGCATCGGCCACAACCTCCAAGAGCATTCGGTCGTGCTGATCCGCGGCGGCCGTGTGAAAGATCTCCCGGGCGTGCGCTACCACATCATCCGTGGCACGCTCGACACGGCCGGCACCGCGAACCGCAAGCAAGGCCGCTCCAAATACGGCGCCAAGCGCTCCACCAAGAAGTAAGTAGGACGATCGCATGCCCCGCAAAGGTCC
>Ga0116226_10001641_pt1 | contig 19445 bp, 17 predicted proteins | sample S1TSphfallax_FD_89692 | JGI IMG/M metagenome (GOLD analysis project Ga0116226, IMG submission 89692) | Host-associated microbial communities from peat moss isolated from Minnesota, USA - S1T2_Fa - Sphagnum fallax MG | ecosystem: Host-associated > Plants > Peat moss > Unclassified | place: USA... | reverse complement strand
GGTGACACCCACACGCTGGCGGTACGCCTGGCGGAACTCGCGTCCCTGACCCCCGCGGCGCGTGCCACGCTCAGTTTGCGATTAATCAATTCTTGCGCGCGGTACGACTGGGATGCCATTGCTGAAGCGACGCTGCGAGTCTTGCAGCGGGCGGCGGGGAGCTGGAATCCCATGGCGGTCGGCGAGCGACGCGTCCCACCGCGTTTAGGGGAAACCTTCCGCCGGTGAACCGTGTGGCGGTGCGCCATAGCGATTTGGAGAACGAGTTCTCGATTAACCCGGGGCGTGGTCGGTGGTGAGTTGCGTGGTTAAGGTCAACTCGCGACAATGCATGGCATGAGTGTTGCTGGCATATTCAGAAAATTGTTTGGCGAGCGCGACTCTGCCGCCGCGGATCCCGAGCCCAGAGTCGCCGTCCGTTCGGGCGCACTGGTCCGCGAAATCAAATCACGCGAGATCAAGGAGCCGCGCGAGGGCAACGCGAATCCGTGGCACGCCGTGTCGGTACTGCCCTGTGCAGGCGCCTGCCATGCCGCTCAGGAAGCATTCGGCATGCGTTATCTGTCGAAGACCGCGCCGACACTGCCGCTGGTTGGTTGCGACGTAGCCGCCTGTACCTGTCGCTATCGGCATCATGACGATCGGCGTCAGGCGCCACGGCGCTCGGGAGACATCTGGTCCTTCGGCGGATCTTTTAAGGGTCCAGAACGGCGCGAGAAGCGCGGTCGCCGTGCCAGCGATCACGCCTGAGCCGCGGTCTCCCGCGAAGTCTCTTTGACGTAATAGCCGCGATACCAATCCACGAAATGACGCACGCCGACTTCGATGGGCGTGCTGGGTCGGTAACCGATGACCGACTCCAGCTCGCTCACGTCCGCAAAGGTGTCTGCCACGTCTCCCGGCTGCATGGGCAGCAAAACCTTCTCGGCTTTACGACCCAGACACTCCTCGAGCACCTCGATATAGCGAAGCAATTCAATCGGGCGGTTGCTGCCAATGTTGTACAAGCGGTAGGGCGCCCGGCTCGAGGCCGGATCGGGCCGCGTATTGTCCCAAGCCGGGTCGGGCTCAGCCGTGTGATCGAGAACCCGGACGACGCCCTCGACGATGTCGTCGACGTAGGTGAAGTCGCGTTTGTGATGCCCATGGTTGAACACCTCGATGGGCCGACCCTCCAAAATCGCGCTAGAAAATAGAAAAAGCGCCATGTCGGGCCTGCCCCAGGGGCCATACACCGTGAAAAACCGAAGTCCCGTGGTCGGCAAGCCGAAGACACTGGAATAACTGTGCGCCATGAGTTCGTTGGCGCGCTTCGTCGCGGCATACAGAGATACCGGGTGGGCCGCCGGTTCGTGCACGGAATAAGGAAGACGCGCGCTCGAACCGTAGACCGAACTCGAGGACGCATAAACCAGATGCGCCACGCCATTGTGCCGGCAGCCCTCGAGCACATTGAGAGTTCCCGCAATGTTGCTTTGGACGTAGCTGTGGGGAGCCTTCAAGGAGTGCCGCACGCCGGCCTGGGCACCTAGGTGCGCGACCCGGTCGAACTTCTCCTGCAGAAATAACCGGGCCATGGCGGCATCGTCGGCCAGGTCCATACGCACAAAACGGAACGCGGGATGACCGGTCAAGCGAGCAAGACGCGCATGCTTGAGCGCGACGTCATAGTAGTCGTTCAAATTATCGAGTCCCACGACCTCGTCGCCGCGATCGAGGAGCCGCCGCGCCGCGAACGATCCGATGAATCCCGCCACACCGGTTACGAGTACCTTCATTGGCTAAGATTATAGCGCCGCGCGATCCTTCGGTTTGGACCGGGGGCTGAATATGTCAGTACAATTCGGGAGATAGTTCCCAAATTCGGCACATAAATGCGCGTTCGCGCGGAATCGCCGGGCCGTGTGATAAATTCCCGTGCGTGTACCCGCTGCCCAAACTATCCGTCATCGTCCCCTTTTACAATGAAGAGGACAGCATCGGCCCCATGCACGCGGCCATCGTCGCCGCCGTGGATCCGTTGCGCATCAGCTATGAGATGGTGTTCGTCGATGATGGCAGCCGCGATTCGACCGCCTCGCGGGCCGAGGAGATCGCGCGCAGCGATGCGCGCGTCCGGTTCGTCAAGTTTCGCCGCAACTACGGTCAGACCGCCGCGATGGCGGCGGGGATCGAATACGCGCGCGGCGAGGTATTGGTCACGATGGACGGCGATCTGCAAAACGATCCGCTCGACATCGAGCATTTCCTGACGAAGATGGCCGAGGGCTTCGACATCGTGGTCGGTTGGCGACACAAGCGTCAGGACAAACTGATGTCGCGCAAGATTCCGTCGGTCATCGCCAATCGCCTGATCGGCAAGGTCACGGGCGTCCCCATCACCGACAATGGATGTTCCCTCAAGGCGTTTCGCGGGTCGCTGATCCGCAGCATCCCACTGTATTCGGAAATGCACCGGTTCATTCCAGCCATGGCGTCGATCGCGGGTCCGCGCATCGCCGAGATCAAGGTGCGGCACCACGCACGTCAGTTCGGTAAATCGAAGTATGGCCTGTCGCGCGTCTACAAGGTGCTGCTCGATCTCATGGTCATCAAGACGGTGACCTCATTCACGTCCCGCCCCCTGCTCTGGTTCGCCCTGCTGTGTCTGCCGCTGACCTTCGTCGGCCTGGTGACCCTCATCGCGGGCTTAGGGTTGGGGTTCGCGAGCGGCCACATGTCGCTGCCATTGACCGGCAGCGGCGTGATCTTCCTATCGGCGGCGTTGACGCTGATGGCGAGCGGCACTCTCGGTGAGTTGATATACAAGCTCGGCGATGTGCGGCCCGAAGACTTTGCCCGGCTTACCCAAAAATGGGTCTCTCCCAATCAGAGTTCCGCGAGCGTATGAGCAATCAATCCATTCAAGTGTCGGCTATCGTACCGGTCGGCGGACGCCAAACGGCGCTGCGCGAACTGTACGCAGAGTATCGATCGGGCATGAAGGCGCTCGGCGTGCCCTTTGAATTCATCTTCGTGCTGGATGGCCCGCAACCGGGCTACGAGAAAGCGCTGGCCGAACTCGTGACTGAGGGTGAGCCCATCACCGTGATTTCGTTGTCGCGCTATTTCGGCGAGGCGACGGCCATCATGGTGGGCTTCGATCACGCCGCCGGCGCCGTCATCATGACGCTGCCCGCCTACCTGCAGGTGGAGGGCAGCGAAATCAAACGTTATTATGACGCCATCGATGGCGCGGACGTGGTCGTGGGTCACCGCGAGCCACGCGCAACGCGGTGGTTCGATAGCCTGCGGCGCCGCGCGTTCCACGGTTTGCTGGCCTATGTTACCCGCCTGCATTTTCACGACCTCGGCTGTAATGCCCGCGCCGTGCGGCGCAAGGTGCTCGAGGAAGTCCGCCTGTATGGCGATCAGCAACGCTTCCTGCCGGTGCTGGCCGAGCGACAGGGCTTCCGCGTCGCGGAAATCGCCGTCAAACAATCGGCCGGAGACCGTCACGATCAGCCCTATGAGCTACGCAACTACACACGCGGTTTCCTCGATATATTCAACGTGTTCTTCCTGGTTCGGTTCACGAAGAAGCCGCTCCGATTCTTCGGCATGATCGGCGTCGCCACTTTCGGCATCGGTATCATCGAACTCTTGTACCTCGTGTTTGACCGGATCTTCCTGAGCACGCCTCTGGCGGACCGGCCGGCACTGCTGCTCGCATCGCTGTTGATCGTGCTCGGGGTGCAAATCTTCGCGCTGGGGCTGTTGGGCGAGCTCATCATTTTCACCCATGCCGGCGGCAGCAAGGACTACCAAGTCGACCGCGTGGTGCAATACCCCGGCGCGGACATGGTCGCCAGCCCTGCGAAATCCGCTGCGGCCAGCCCGGTGAAGGTCGTCGCCTAACGCGAGCTGACCCATGCTGTTCAATAGCAGCATATTCGCCGTGTTCTTCGCGGCGTTCCTGCCACTCTATCTGCTGTGCCGGCGTAATGTGACCGCGCGCAACCTACTGCTCATCGTGGCGAGCTACGTGTTCTACGGCTGGTGGGATCCGCGTTTCCTGATCCTGGTCGCCATCTCGACCGCGGTTGATTACGCCGCGGCCTTGGGCGCGGCCGGCAAAGCGGTGCGACCTGCCGATCTGGTCAAGAGCGCCGGCTTTCTCGTTCTCGTCACGATGGCGTCGCTGGCCTTTGCCATGGACGACCGGTGGCTTTTCCTGCCGGTGGCGGGCGGCATGGCGGCGATCGGCCTGTACATCGCTGCGATCTGGCGGTTGCCCTCGGCGACGCAGCGCAAGTACTGGCTCATCCTGTCGCTCACGGTCAACTTAGGCATACTGGCCTTCTTCAAGTACTTCAATTTCTTCGTGGGTTCCGCGGCAACGCTGCTCGGGAATTTGGGAGCGAACCCGAACATCCCGCATTTCTCCATCATCCTGCCCGTAGGCCTGTCCTTCTATACGTTCCAGGCCATCAGCCGCACCATCGACTCGTATTACTCACGCTTCGAACCGCGCTACTCCATCGTCAATTATGCGGCTTTTCATGCGTTCTTCCCGCAGCTGGTCGCCGGTCCGATCGAACGAGCGGGCCATTTGATGCCGCAATTCGAAATGGTGCGGCCATTCGAGCGGCGCTTGTGCGTCTCCGGTTCGATGCTATTCGCCTGGGGCCTTTACCAGAAAATCGTCATTGCCGACAACGTCTCACCCATCGCGGATGCGGTGTTCGGCGCGCCCGCGGGTCAGACCGGCGGTGCGACGCTCGCCGGTGTACTCGCATTCACCATCCAGATCTATTGCGACTTTGCCGGCTATTCGAACATGGCGCGCGGCCTCGCCAGAGTCCTCGGATTCGATCTGATGATGAACTTCAATCAACCCTACTTCGCGCGCACGCCGTCCGAGTTTTGGCAGCGTTGGCACATCAGCCTCTCGCAGTGGCTGCGCGATTATTTATACATCAGTTTGGGCGGCAACCGCGGCGGCCGGCTCAAGATGTATCGCAATTTGATGGTCACCATGTTGCTCGGCGGCCTGTGGCATGGCGCGTCATGGACGTTCGTCGCCTGGGGGGGCTTTCACGGTGCGATCCAGGTGATCTACCGCATGCTGGGCGTCGATGCGATCGTCAAGGAGAGCCGCTTCGCAAGTGTACGCGGGTTTGCCATACAAATGAGCGCGTGGTTCGTCACGCTGATTCTCGTGTGCATTGGCTGGATACTCTTCCGCGCGCACACCTTCGGTGATGCGGTGACCATCGTCGCCCAATTGGGCTCCACGACGGGATACACGGCATCGCAGTTCTCGACGCTGCTTAGTTTTGCGGCGCCGCTGATCGTCATCGAGATATTCCAGCGCGCCTCGGGCCGGCTGGAGTTCCTGACCTGGGGGCCGTTCTTGGTGCGCTACACGATGGCCACGGTGCTGATATTGACCCTGATCGCATTCAGCGCGCGCGGCACCCACGAGTTCATTTATTTTGACTTCTGACGTGCCATGGTGGCTCACCATCGCGAAACGGCTCGCCATGGCCGTCGCGCTCGTCCTCTATACGGTCCTCATAGCCGAACTCTATTTCCGCGTGATCGACCCACAGGCGCTGATGCCGCGCTACGTGACCGGTACGCCGTTCGGTATCCGGGGCAACATCCCCAACGCACGCTATTGGAATCACACGCCCGAAGTCGATGTGCAATACCGAATCAATGGTCAGGGACTGCGCGCGGACCGAGACTATCCGCTGAAAAAGCCCTCCGGCACGTGCCGTGTAGCCGTGTTCGGTGATTCGTTTTTCTTCGGCATCGAACTCGACGTGAAGCAGACCTTCGAAAGTCAGTTGGAACGGCGTCTGAACGAGGCCGGCTTTCGCGCCGAGGTGCTGAACTTCGCGGTGGGCGGCTTCGGCACCGCCGAGATGCTGCAAGATCTTGACCGGTTCGGCCGCCAGTTCCAGCCGGATGTCGTGATCTTTTCGTGGGACGATTCAGATTTGCTCGACAATGTCCGGTCTGGCTTGTACCGCCTCGATGACGGTCACCTCGAACGCGCCGGCACGGAATATCTGCCCGGGGTCAAGGTTTCCGACTGGCTAATGCAACATGCGTGGTACCGCTTGATAGCGGATCACAGCGAGTTTTACTCCTTCGCGCGCGACAAGATCGAATTTCTCATCAAACGGCATCAGCGGCGCGCGAACAAGGACAGCATGGCAGCCGCGGAGGGCAGCGCCACGGGCGCAGCGGCACCGCCCGCGTCCGCGCCCCCGAAAGACGCTGACACCGAAGCCGCCGAAGATGCCATCGCCAATGCCAGGGCGAACGCCCTGCAGCGGCAACGCAATGCCGAACTCGCCTCGGCGCTGCTGCTGCGCGCGAACGACGTTGCGCATGACATGGGTGCCGACTTCTATCTCGTGGAAATTCCCTGGAAGGTCTCGCGAACCGAGTTCACATCGTCGCTCGACGTGTTGTCCGATGCGGTCCGGTCGGATGTGAAGCTCGTGCACACGGCGGCCGCCCTATCCCGGGCAGCGCGTCCCGATCTGGAACTGTACTTCGAGACGGGTCAAGGCCACCTGACGCCCGTCGGCGAGTCGTTGCTCGTGACTGAAACGATGCAGCAACTAAAGTCGTCGCCGCAAATGGCCGGCTGTCGCGCAACGCCGTGACCCCGCAGCGGACCGGCGGTGGCCATGAGCCCGCGACCACCGTCGTTCCCCAAGCTACCGTCATGGATAATTGGCAGGATATGCGGTCCGGAGCAGCGGATTCGCGGCGCACACGGCCGCCACATTGACCCATTGGGCGGCGGCGGGCGTTTTGCCCACCATGCGTGTCCAAAATGCATGCGTGGCCTTATAGGTCACGTTGAGAGCCGTCACCAGGTCCTCCGGGCTCCACGGTCCGCCCCATTTGTGGAAATACGTGGTGGTCATGTCGCCCGACTCCACATCGAACATGGCCGGCATGACCGGCCGCAAATCGGTGGTGCCGCCATTTGTGGTGTTGACCCCAAGGTAGGCCTTAACGCCGTCGCTCAAACCGTTGAAATGATTGGCAAGGATACTCGATTGCCCGAACGTGTCCGCGGTACCGGCGGCAATACGGTTTTTAGCCATCCACTCTTCCAACGCCACCGCGCTCTGGCCGTTGGCAAAATAAGCATTGCCCATGATCACGCTGGTATGAGGAAACGCCGCCGTCGCGGCCGAGAGCATCCGTTCGGCCTGCGCCAGCCACGCCGGGTCACTGTAGTGCGGATCATTGTTGCCGAAACCGGCCGCGGCCTGCACGATCGCGGACTCTTCTTGGACGAAAAACGCCTCGACGTTGGGATCGGCGTCGAGATGCTGACCCAGCGCCTGGACCAGCGCGATGTAACGGTCCATCACGGGCGGATAGTAGACGGCCGGTGCATACATGCCGGTCGAGGCTCCGCCGCTATTGCGTCCCCACCATCCGTAGCTGCCCGCCACGGGGCTCGCCCCATACGCGGGATCGTTTTGAATGTAATCGGGTTGACCTCGTCATCACCGCTCGACCAGGGGCTCGGGCTGTACCACACGAGCATGATCACGAGCCGCTTCGGCTTGTTGTACTGAGTCTTGAGCCGCGCGAGCGCGGCGTCAATGACCGAGAAGTCGTAATTGCCCTTACTGGTCTCGATCGCCGACCACGTGATGAGCATGCGGTAGCCCAAGATCGCGTCGCGATTGTTGAGATCATCCATCTCGCCATTGACGAAACTACTGGAACCGCCGCCACCACGAACGATGCCATAAGAAGCCATGTAGTGGCCGGGGTTCCATTTTATCTGACCGCTGCCGGTCGTCGGCGGCGGAGTCGGGATCGGCGTCGTCACACATTGATTGTTGACGCACAATTGCCCTGGCGGACTCGGCGCCGACTGAGGCGCGGCCGTCGCCAAGGTCGCCACACAGGTCGCGGCCACGGCGGTCAATAGTGCAAGCCGGGCAGTGCCCGCGCTGCGGTAGAGTCGGTTCATGAGCTTCACTCCTAACATGACGATCCAGTCAATTGCCGCAGGCACGTGCCCGTGGACGGAGGTGAAGCTACTCTCCCGTGCGCAGCAATCAACTGTCTATGCGTTGCGACAATGCAGTTTTGCGATGCAACCGCCACCGTTTGACGTAATCCGCCTGCTCGGGCGTTTGTGGCACGCTGGGCCAGGTTTTGGCGCGTTCGCTCTGCTGCCAGAGACGGTTTAGATGCTTGAGCGCATCCTTGCCATCGCGGCCCTCCTCCACCAAAAAGCAGCCGATCACGGTACCCGTGCGGCCGATGCCGGCCCGGCAATGCACGTATACCCGCCGGCCCAACGTCAGGGCATCGAGCAACGTGGCCAAAATCTGCTGCATCTGCTGCGGCCGTTCGGGGACCAACATGTCGGGAATCGCGTTGCGTACGTAGTCCGTGTGGGCAGGCAGCCACGGCTGGTAGGACGGACGTTCGCCCTTCTCGGTGAGGTCGATGTAGTAGTCGATGCCGGCCGCTCGCAGCACTTCCAGCCGCTTGCGCGATTCCGCGGTGTCGTTGCCGGTCGGGTGCTCACCGGCGAGCAATCTGCCGGGAATCACCCAGTAGGTGTTCGGTAGCGGCGGCGCCAGCTTGGGCGGTTTCTTGAAAATCATGGCCACCAGATGCGCCGCTCAGCGCGCGAGAGTGGGCTGTAAATTCGTCGCCCGGGTGGCGCGGACTGGTGCCTGACGCAACATCACGAGCCGAGCACAGATCAGCCCGGAAAAATACCAATATAGAAAAGTAACGGATGGGAAGAAATGAAAGTTGTTGTAAAAGATCGCCAACATGAAAATGGCGACGACTCCCGTCCACCCGGCCGCGAGAGCGCCCACCAAACCATCATCCCGACGCGCCACGGCGAGACTGTCGGTGAAGATGAACCAATTGAGCACGCCGATCAAGATGACGCCGAAGATGCCGAACTCCAACACGAACGACGCGAAGGAAATGGTCAGCACGCTTTGGAACAATCCGAAGTAGGCACCCTCGAAATTCTTGCCGCTCTGCGACGGCGAGACATTGCCGAGCCCGAGTCCGAAGGCAAGCTCCACCGGATCCTTCGCCAAATACTTGAGCGGGATGCCGATGGACTCACCGCGATGCGCGGTCTTGGTGCCGCCCAATCCGACGCCACGACCGCTGCCCTTCGACACGAGATACGTACTCATGGTCTTCTGGTCCGTGAAGAAATCCTCGATGTTGACCTTCGAGGCCATGCCTTCTTCCATCTTGTCGTAGATCGGCACGAAGATGGCGCCGAACACGACCAGCACCGCCGCGGCCAGACCCGCATAGCGCAGCCGCTTGCCGGGCTCGGCACCCAGCATCAGCGTCACGAACAGTCCCAGCGGCACGAACACGACCGTGACCTTGGTCTCGTTGATGGTCGTCGGAAAGAGCAACACCAGGAACAAGAGTACATAGCGCCAAATACCGATGCGCCGCTTCAACATCATGCCCGTCAGCACCAACGCCGCGCAGATCAAGAACATCGACAGGATTCCCGAATCCATGATGGTCCCGCGCACGTCGTCGCCCGAATTGCGATCCGCGGCGATGATGACCCATCGCTGCCAGACCGTCACCGGCAGCTGCAGGAAACAGATACCGAGCAGGAGTTTGAATTGGCGCCACAACTGCACCTCGTTGGGCGGCATGACCATGCCGAGAAAAAACAGCGGTGCTGCGCGAAAGTAGAACCGCATCCCGCTGATCAACGGACCCGCACCGGACTCATTGTTGATGACGCCGCACAATACCACGATGACCAGTGCTCCGAAGATGAGCCAATACTTCGGGGCAACCCACTTGAATCCATCCCGTGTGCCGACGATCAAGACATAGACCACGACGAGCATCGAAAACATCTCGGGCAGAAATTTGAGCAGCGGCGGCAGCTTGAACTGCTGCACCAGGAACTCGGATAAAGTTACGCAGCAAATCATCGCCAAAGTAATGGGTTGCATAAGGGATCAGTTTAGCCGGTCGCGTCCAACAATCGCTGCGAAGTTTAGCAGCATGGTACCGGCCCAGGGCCGCCTCACGCGTGCGTGGGTGCTCACTTTTGGGGCGGCAAAAATGCTAGATTCCAGCCGATGATCAATCCGCACGCCAGGGTGCCGGCTCCCGCGCAGCCGGACGGGAAAATCCGATCGCTGGAGAGCCTGCGCGGGCTGGCCGCCCTGCTCGTCGTCATTCATCACATCCCCGATTGGAACGGCCGCATCCACGACGTTCGCTTCCTGCGCAACGGCTACCTGCTCGTCGATCTGTTCTTCGTCTTGTCCGGGTTCGTGATCTACAATGCCTATGCCGGCAAACTCTCCACCGGCGCCCAGGTGGTGCGGTTCCAGTTCCTGCGCCTGGGGCGGCTGTATCCCGTCCACCTGTTGTTCCTCATCGTGTTCGTCGGCATCGAACTGTCCAAGTACTTCGCCCAAAACAGGTTCGGAGTCGCGATGCCGAATACCTCACCCTTCAAGGAGAGCGGTTGGACGGCGCTCGTCGAGCATGTTTTGCTCCTTCAGGCCATGGGTCCCACCGGCAATGCACTCACTTTCAATTCGGCAGCCTGGTCCATCAGTGTCGAGTTCTACACGTATCTCGTTTTCGCCCTGACAGTGTTGTTCGCCGCGCGCATCAAGCATGTGGTGTTCGCCATCTTCGTGGCCACTTCCATCGCGCTGCTCGTCACCAAGCATACCTTCGGCGCCACCGACCTCGTGCGGTGCATCGCTGGATTCTTCACCGGCTGCTTGACGGCCGCCGCGTACGGAAAATTCTCGCCACGAATTCACGCCGGCTGGTCGGCGGCATTGATCGTGGCGCTCGTGGTTTTCCTCGCCGTGCAGACGAATTCGCGGCTCAATTCGCTCACTGACTTGCTGACGGCCGCGCTGATCTGGTCCCTTGCGGCGTCCAAGCATGGCTGGGTTCACTCGCTGCTCGAGGGGCGCGTGCTGACCTGGCTCGGTACGATTTCCTATTCGATCTACATGTCCCACCCCGCGGTCATCTGGGGGTTCAATCAGGTGTTCCGTGTGGTGCTGAAGAGACCCGTGCTTTTCCTGGACGATCGCATGACCCCGCAACTGCCGTTCGCGGCGACCCTGCTGTCCTATGGGCTAGTGGTCATCTGTGTCCTGATCCTGAGCTGGCTCACGTACTGCCTCGTCGAGGAACCCATGCGCCGCAAATCGCGCAGCATGGACTTTCCCCGGGGTTTCGCCCAGCGCCGCTGAACCTCTGAACTCATGGATCGAGGTGGGTCGAGCGCGGCGGCGCCACTGGACGCTCGCGAAACACCACCTTGCTCGAAAACAGGAAATTGGTCGACAGCCCCGCCAGTGACCCAACGGCCACCGCGAGGATCGGCATCCAGCCGGCGCTGCCCCGCCAGGCGATGATCCCCGCGTACACCAACAGATTGATCGACGCGCCGAATGCGTTGGCGAGCAAAAATGCCAAGAATTCCCGCAATGGTGGCGCGGTCGAGCGAAAGGTGTAGCGTCTATTGAGCCACCACGTCGTCGCCACCGCGAACAGATAGGAACACAGCCGCGCTTGATAGGGGGAGAACCCCAGCCCGCGCACCGCGATCGCCACGACGGCGGCGTCCACGCCAAAACCGACCACGCCAATGATCGCAAACCCGACGAAGGCTTTGCGCTGGTCGCGCATGCGTGGTGTCAGCGGCGCTCCCAACGGATGGACTGGGCCAGGTAGTGCAGCCGCTTCATCTCGTTGCGCGCGCGGGTGACCGTGGACAAGACCAATCCGCACACGAGGCTCAAGATGCCCGACACGACCAACCCGACCACCAACACGGCAGTCGGAAAACGCGGCACCAGGTGCGTATGCAAATAGGTGATCCACAACGGGATCGCGAGCACGACGGCCGTCAGAATCATCAATGCAGATACCGAACCGAAGAAAGCCAGCGGCAATTCTTCTTTCACGAGCAGCGCAATGTAGCTCAAGATCCGATAGCCATCGCGATAGGTGGACAATTTGCTGACGCTGCCCGCCGGCCGCTCCTGATAACGGGTGCGGCGCTCCGCAATCGGACAGCGCAACTGCAGGGCATGAACCGTCAGCTCCGTTTCGATCTCGAAGCCCGAGGATAAGGCGGGAAAGCTCTTGATGAAACGCCGCGACATCACCCGATAACCCGACAGCATGTCCTGCGAACGGTTACCGAATATGAATGCCACCAATCCCGTCAGCAGCCAGTTGCCCAAGCGATGTCCGCGGCGATAGGCCGCCGCCGAGTCGTCCTCGCGTATGGCGGTGACCATGTCGACGGACTCGGTCAGCAACACGCGGATCATGTCGGGTGCCGACCCGGCATCGTAGGTATCGTCGCCGTCGACCAGCACATAGATGTCGGCCTCCACGTCGGCAAACATGCGCCTGACCACGTTTCCCTTGCCCTTCTGAGGCTCGAAACGCACGACCGCGCCATGTTCGCGCGCGACGCGCGACGTCTCGTCGGTAGATCGGTTGTCGTACGCAAAGATGGTGGCATCAGGCAGGGCCTTGCGAAAATCATCAATGACGCGGCCGATGGCGATCTCCTCATTGTGGCACGGGATGATCACCGCGATCTCGGGAGAGGCGCGCGGCGCCGTTGGGTCTTCCTGGAGATGACTACGTTGCAGCGTCGGCAGCATAAGCGTATCGCAATTCAAATTTTTTCATGGCGGCGCCCGAAGAGTAGCGCCGGAATGGGGAACGGGCACGGAACATAAGCCAATTCTGAGGACTGGCTCAAAGAACATCACGGAGTCGCTCCCGCAGCCGCGGGTGCCTCGATCAGCACGACGCTGGCGGTCCGCGAGTCGGCCGTCCAGACTCGCCGGAATGACCAGCCGGCGGCGGCGGCGGCGGACTTGAGGCCCTTTTCGGCGTAACCAAAGACGCTCAGATAGATCCGATGATGGGCCGCCAACAGCGGCTTGAGTGCATCAGCCGTGTACAGCACCGGACGGTTGGTCCAGCGCTCCGTGCGGCCGTCCGGACACACGTAGGCCTCGTAGCGATTGTCCGTCGCGTCCAAGAAGAAATAATCGATCGGCGCATAATATTCGTCTAGGCTCGGCACTCCGGTTACCACGAGGTCTCCCGGGCGCACGTGCGCGGTCAGCCACTGTGCCGCCCCGCCGATGTCGTTTCGCGGATAAAAGTGGTCAGCCCATTGGGCCGGCATTCCCACGCGAAAGTTGACGGCCGCCGAGTCGACGTCACGCAGGTGGCGTGGTTGAAAATCCTCCGTACCAGCAAAACACAAGAGCGGCGCGATGGCTGGGACCAGCCAAGATACCGTGCCTCTGAGCCGGGATGCCGGGAGTCGCGCTGCCAGCCGGGTGGCCGGAGCTAGAATCGCGCACACGCCGAACAACAGCAGCAGCGGGTACAAAAAGAACGTATAGCGCGTCTCGATGCGATCCGTGGGAATCGCCCCGACCGCGAGGATCAGCATGACCACCAAGGCGAGCAGCCCCGCGAGCGCGTCGCGCCGACCTTCGCGCCCCGTCACGGCCCTCCAACACAGCGAGGTGCATGCGACGAGCAATCCCAGCGAGAGGATGGGCAGCGTACGCGACCAGGGCAAGAGCACGCGTTCGATCACGTCAGGCGCCTCGAACAATTGCCGTACGACGGTGGATTGGTCGAGGCGCACCGCCGCGGCGCCGGCTGCGTTCGCAGACCGCGCCACCACCACGGCCCACGCCACAGCGAAGCCGCCGAGCGCGGCCCAGAAATAACGAGCCCGCCGCCAGGCGAGTTCCGACCACGCGATGCGTCCCATGAGGAGCATCAGTACCAGGATGCCGACGGCGGCCGTGAACGCATGCAACGCCGCAGCAGCCAGCGTCAAGCACAGGCCGGCGAATACCATCGGTCGGTCACGGAACGCGAAGATCCAACGCAGGGCCAAACAGACCCATAAGAGCGGCAGCGCGAACGCGGCGGCCCAGACCGGATGTTCCGCAAGCGGCGCGAACCAGGCTGCGACGATCTGCAGGGGCGTCGCGGCATCCTCCGGCACCGCACCGGCCACCGCCGGCACGTCGGCAAAGATGCGCAGATCCCGAGTCGCGGCATACAGCGGCACGAGCAGCAAGGCGAACAACGCCATGCGCACGAAGTCCCTGGCCACCGGTGGACGATCACCATTGCCGTTTGCCGGGTTGCCGCCTTGGACGACCAGCAGCGCGAACAGATTTGCGAAACCCAGCAGCATGCCACCCTCCCATACCAGCACGCCCAACACCGACGTCACGGCCATCCATATGAGCGCCGCGTCGCGACGCTCGATCGTGAAGCGCAGATAGGCAACCACGTACCACGCGAAGACCGCTTGGAACGGCGCATACATGCGCGCGAAGCGCGCCATCTCGATTTCCCAAATCGAAACACACAAGATGATGACGAGCAACCACCCGGCCAGCGCGCCCGCGACGCGTCTGGCCGTCAGATACGCGGCCGGCAGGACCAGGAGGCTCGAGACGGCGGAGACACCGCGGCTCGCGGTTTCAGGCGACCACCCGCACAGCCGCAAACCGGCAACCACGTACTGGTACAGAAGCCCGCGGGAGTAATAACCGCCGCACGGAAAGGCCGGCAAGCCCGTGCGTAACACATTGTCGATGGAGCGGGAAATGTAGAACTCGTCGACGCCCAACGACCACATGCCGATACCCTTGAAGCGCCCGTAGAGTCCCGTAACCAGGGCAAGCGCACCGGCGATGACGACGAATGCGCGCAATGCCGCGGGACGCATTTCATTGCGGTTCGACTGAGCCGTCACGATCGAGTCACGACCATGACGTCGTGCCTTGTGCTTTTCTCGTTATCTCGGGCATAGTCGTTCACGATGAACAAAGTACTGGAAGACCTCAAGGCCCAGCGTGAAGGCCTGCTCGGTTTGGGCTTTTGGGCGCTCCTGGTCTATCGCTTCGGCCACGCACGGTTCGTGATCCGAAATAAGCTCATCCGCGCACCCTGGACCATCGTGTACGTCATCTTGAGCAAGCTCGTCGAAATTTTTTGCGGCATCACCATCGGCTCCGCCGCGAAGATCGGTCGACGTTTCTGCATCGAACACCACGGCTGCATCGTCATCCACGGCAACAGCGTCATCGGCGACGATTGCTTGATACGTCACGGCGTCACGCTCGGCAACACGGGATACGATGACCCGTTCGGTGCGCCCACGATCGGCAACCGCGTGCAGATCGGCGCGGGTGCCAAGATACTGGGCCGCATTTCGATCGGCGACGGTGCAATCATCGGTGCCAATGCCGTGGTGATCCGCGATGTGCCGGCGGACATGGCCGTGGGTGGAGTACCTGCACGACCGCTATCCCGCGCCGCTGTTCGCATCGATGAACCGGACTAGCGCGGCGACATTTCGCAAAGAATGATTCGCTGCGGCGTGCCTGCGCCCCCGCGCCGCATACGTGGCGCGAACATCGGGGTCGTCGATGATTTTCCCAACCGCGGTGGCAAGACCGGCCTCGGAATGGGCGATGATGCCCGCCCCGTCGGCCAGCACGTCATCCGGATCCACGCTCAAGCTCACGATGACTACATCCCGCAGCCACGCCTGAATGAAGGTGTTGGGAAACCCCTCGTGAATGCTGGTATTCACGAAGACTTGGGCGCGCGCCAGCATCTCATTGACCTCATCATGGCTGCGCTCGCCGACGAACTCGAGATTTTCCATACCCTCGATCTGCTGCATCAGCGATTCCTGCCAGCGACGATTGGCTGCGGTGCCGGCCGGCGCGCCGACCATGACGAAGCGCACGTCGCGGCGTGTGCGAAACGCTGCGGCCAGACGCACGAACACGTCGGGCCGCTTCCACGGCTTGAGATTGGCGATCCACAGCACCGTAAAGGGTCCCGATTTGTCGAGAGTCTCGGTCGCCGGTGGATGGAAATTCGGGATGACGGCGTCGGCATCGCGCGCAAAATTGGTGCGTAACAGCGCGGCCTGATGTGCCGTCTGCACGATGATTCTTCCCGCGCGCCGCGCGCCGTAATTCACAGCCCACCGCTCCAGGTGTATGCGCAAAAAGTTGCGTCCAGGGTCGAGCGACTGCGGCGCGACGTCCGTATCGTGAGCCACGTGCCACAACAGGGCACTGCCATGGCGGCGCGCATACCAGGCACAAATTCCCGTGTAAGCGCACGCCACGCGTTGATAGATGGCGCGCGGCGCGATGGCCCGCAATGCCGCATACAGCGCTGCACCGTCCATCAGATAGCCCAAGCGAGGCATGCCACCGCGGCCGATGCGCACCACGTGGTAACGGCGGGTTCGCGTGCGCGTGTCGACGAAGTGCGTGAGATAATGGATATCGTATCGTCCGGCGTCGGCCAGTGCCTCGATCAGCAAGCTGATCTGGTACTCGGCGCCCCCACCGTGTTCATAGGGATTGACGATGCAGAGAGCCGGTGTCGTAGCCATGGAGTTCAAGTCGCCGGACGCACGCCCGCGACGACGTTTTGCAGTTCGCGTTCCACGGAATCGGCGATCACCCCATAGGAGCGTTGTTCCACTGCGTAATGGCGCCCACGCTCGCCCATGGCCCGCGCCGCCGCGGGATCGAGCAAGAGGCGCACGATCGCCTCGGCAAACGGTTCCTCCTCGAAGGGTACACAATAGCCTGCGCCGCTTTGCTCGATCACGCGCCGTTGTTCAGGATGATCATTGCCGACGACCGCCTTGCCCATGGCCATGTATTCCACCAGCTTGGTCGGTGACGTGGAGCGCAGCACCGGTGACGGGTAAAACGGCGACACGCACACGTCCGCTTCCCGGACGTAGTCCAGTGCTTGCACCTGCGGGAGCTGGCCGACGAACACCACCGATGCGCCGAGTTCGAGACGCGCCGCCTCTTTCTCGAGGAATGTGAGATCGTCCGGGTCTTCGCCGCGTCCTACGACATACAGCCGTGCGGCGGGTACCTTCGAGCGCACGCGGGCGAAGACCTGGATCAGGAATTCCAGGTGGCGCGCCCGATCGAGGGTGCCCAGATACAGCACACAGGGCACGGCGGCTGGAAGCACGCGACGTTCTTGTTGCGACTCCGCCGCAGAGAACATGTCCACGCTGACGCCCATCGGCACCGCCGTCATCTTGCCCAACGGGATGCCCGCGGCCGCGACGTCCATGCGCATTTGCTCGCTCTGCACGAATACATGATCGGCGCCCGGCAGCAAACAGCGATACAGCAGCCATTTGAATGCCCATCCGCGCAAAAGATATAGCAAGGGATACCGTGCCGTGCCATCGCGGGCGCGCAGCAGATAGTACTCGGGGATCGGAAATGACAGCCAATAGACGAATCGAATTCGAAATAGCCGGGCCGCGACCAGCGCCAGGATGCCCGCGAGGAACTTGTCCTTGACCTCGAGCACGTCGTACCGGTTGGATCGCAGCCGTGCGAAGAGCCGGAAATCGTTGACCAGCCCAAGGGCATGTTTGCGCACACGGCTGAACAGCGATACTCCCACATCCATGGCGCCCACCCAGGCCGTACCGCCGCCCCACTCGGTGGTGTAAGCACGGCGACATGCCGCCTCGCTCTGCAAAATCCAATCGATCCGGTGGCCACGCCGTGCAAGCTCGATCCCGAACAGAACCGAGACATCGACACGGGTGGGGGGATAAGGGTCGGAGGAGACCACCAAGAGTCGCAGCAGCGCCATGAATCCGCCGGGGATCAGCGCACGCTCGGAGTACCGATCGCCGGAGTGACCAAGCCCAGCAAACGCAACACCCGGATTTCCTTGCCCGGAAAGAGCCGCAGCAGGATCGCCCGGTCCGACGCGCACAATATGGGCCCGCGGATGTGCAGGAACGCGAAACAGACGAAGACCAGAACACCGATAACCAAATGCGCCACCGCAGGCATGCTGACCAGCGCCTTGATTCCGAAACAGACGACGATGGCCGTGCCCCACAACGCGACGCTCGCCGCGACGGACGTACCTGGATTGAGCCAGCGCGCGCGGCGCCGCATGTGCCACCAGACGAATGTATTCTTCAGAATTTGCGACGTGCCGACGGCGAGCGCCGCACCATAGAGGCCGAAGTACGGGACCAGAACGAATAGCGCTGCGATATTGTATACGGCGAAAATCTTGCTCAACAATTGGATGTGCGATTTTTCCTCGTACTGCGCCACCAATGCCACAGGGGTCGAGAAACTGTTGACGGTCGCGAAGGCCAAGAAGACGCAGAGCAGCCATGACTGTTCGATGAACTTCCCGCCGAACACCACGCGCACGATCTCGGCGTGATAGGGGATCGAGTAAGCGAGCAACGGCCAGAGCACCAACAGGTTCATATTCAGCAGGAACGTGAAATATTGCGGCACGCGAAGATCCGCCTCGGCCGGTTTTATCGCGAAGAACATGGGCTGGATGATGTTGTCGAACAGGCGGCTCGGCAACAGGTTGATCGCCATTTCATTCAGTCTGAGATAAAACGAATAGATGCCCACCGAGATCGCGTTGATGAAGCCGGCGATGAAGAAGTTATCGATTCGCGACTCCAAGAAGAACGTGCCGGCATCATTGAAATTGTTGAAGACCCCGTAACGCAGCAGACGCTTGCGCTCTTCCCTCTCAGGTTTGTAGGAGAGATCTCCGATGCCGGCGACGCAGTACCGGTGGTACATCAGACGCAGGAACACATAGATCGTGAGATAGGCCGCCGTGTCCGCATAGATCGCGGTTTGCAGCGTCAGCGCGCCGTTCAATGCCAATAAGGAGTACCAGATGAGCTTGCCGTAGGACAACATGGCCACCGATCCGACGCTGAACCGGTGCATCATGTGCGCGGCCATGGTCAGCTGCAGGATCTGCGTCTGAAAGTACAACAGGATCAGAAAAGCAAAGGACAGGAACTGGGTCTTGTAGGCACCGAGTCCGAACAGGGGTGCGACCTTGTTCCAGGCCAGGATGACGATGCACAGGACGACGCAATTCGCGACGAGTCGTAGGCTCGCGATGCGCTTGACGAGCCATGCGGCCGCCACCGTGTTGCCAAGCTTCAAATACTCGGGCTGGAAACGCCGCAAAGTCTGTTCGAGCCCCAGCGACACCGCCGTGCCCACGAGTCCGACGAAAGAATACAGTAGATTGAGTACGCCGAAATCTTCCTTGTGCATCGCGCGCACGAGAACGACATAGCTCAATACGGTCGCCACCTGCGATGCAAGACGGAACGCGATGGTGTGGAACAGCGACCGGCGCGCACGGCTCCGATCGTATAAAGGCGTACTCATCGCCGGCAAGCTCTAGACCCTTGTCCCGCGGGTGCCGCTACCGGACGCCCCGGTCCGCCGCTTCGTAAGCGTAGTCGTAAACCGGCGTGGTCTCCACGGCGC
>Ga0116226_10001640_pt1 | contig 19446 bp, 14 predicted proteins | sample S1TSphfallax_FD_89692 | JGI IMG/M metagenome (GOLD analysis project Ga0116226, IMG submission 89692) | Host-associated microbial communities from peat moss isolated from Minnesota, USA - S1T2_Fa - Sphagnum fallax MG | ecosystem: Host-associated > Plants > Peat moss > Unclassified | place: USA... | reverse complement strand
ATAGAATATATCTTTGAATAAAGGGTCTTGATCGGCAGCCCATTCATCAAATAAATAAATTGGGCGGTCTTCTAAATAAGCTGTGAGTAGGGCTAATCGTTTACGTTGTCCTTGAGAAAGGGCGGTAGTAGAAAATTGTCCATCTTTGACAGTGACTTTATGGTCAAGCTGTAACTGGCGTAAATATTTTTCAGCTTGAATATCTAAATTAGTATCCTCTAAACCCAAAAGTTCCTCAAATAGGTAGAAATCAGAAAATACTACAGAAAAATGCTGGCGATACCATTCCCGATTTTCTGCGGTGATTAATTTACCATTCAAGTAAATTTCTCCAGTCTCAGGAATATAAAGTCCAGTTATGAGTTTAGCGAGAGATGATTTACCACTCCCGTTCCCACCGACAATAAATACTAATTCCTGGGGATGTAGTTTGAGATTTATTGGACCCAGGACAAAACTTGTTTCTTCTTGGTCTATATGGTAAGTATGAGTGACATTGATCAACACTAAACTTTCCCAATTAGGGGATAAATTGCTGACTCTAGTATTAACCTCAGCGTGGTCAGTTAAGGATAAACCCAAAGACTCTATTTTCTTTAAGGCGACACTAGCTTTGCTTATTAACGGCAAATTATTGACGATATTATCCATCGGTAACATTAAATAAGTAAATGTTAATATATAACCAGATAGAGTTTGGGAATTGATCGTCAGTAAATGGGGTAAAACAAATATAAGAAAACCAATAGCGAAGAAAAAGACGAATTTACCCCAGATGGTCGTAATCGCAAATAAATTTAGTCCCTCAACATTATGACGCCGAAATAAATTGGCTGTTGTTTCTAGGCGCTTGGTCAAAAATATTTCACGACGTTGATAATGTAGTTTAAGTTCCTTGATCCCTGAAGTGACAGTCGCAAAGTTTTTGAATAGCACATCTTGGTCTTCTCGTGCTAGGGCTAATAATTTCTCGCCTCTATTTAGGAGCCAATGACAGCTACCAACGGCTACCAGCATTAAAAGAGAAACTAACAGAAAAACTAACCAGGATAGCCAAGTGATATACAGTAAACAACCTAATACCATCGCTAAATCAATACAAAGGAATGGTATAACATACACAGCATTGGCTACGGCTTGCACATCTTCTGTTAAAGTTGCCAGTAATCGGGAACTTCCCAATTGCTCTAAATGACTTAATTCAGAGGCTAGTATCTGCTGACTTAAACCTATGCGTAATTGTAATATGGCATTTTGTGATAAGCGAATTAACATAACCTGCGAAATCACGCCTGTAATTAATGCGATGATAACTAAACCGACAAAACCCCAAACTATATTTATCAGGAACGATGATGTGTGGCTATGACCCGCTGTACTGCTAATTAAAGCAATTAAACCGGCACTGCTACCACCACTCAAAAATCCAGTCAGGATGGCGATCGCGACCATTATCCAAGAAGAACGTAAAAGGAAATAAATTAAATTCATGTTTCGGTCATTGGTCCTCAGTCGTCAGTTTCTAGCTCTTATGCGGTAATTATGTTAATATTTTGTCTGTCAGCCGTCTTATTTTACTGTTATGGGATTTATGCTGCGCTGGTTTTTGTCCATTCCTCGCTCCCTGTTAATCCTGATTTTCATCCACCTGTAAGCATCCTCAAGCCGCTTTGCGGTGTGGACGAGGGAACCTACGCTAACCTAGCTTCATTTTGCCAACAGCATTACCCACAATACCAGATTGTCTTTGGTGTACGCGATCAGGCTGACCCTTGTATAGCAATTGTACAAAAACTCATTCACCAATTTCCCCAAGTCGATATTAGTTTAGTTGTCAGCGATCGCATTATTGGTGCTAACTTAAAGGTAAGCAATTTAGCTAATGCTGTCACTGCTGCTAAATACGAAATCTTAATCATTGCTGATAGTGATATTCGTGTGGGTACAGATTATCTCCAGCGAGTTATCCAACCATTACAAGATGAATCTGTGGGTGTGGTTACTTGCTTATATCGTTCCTCTGCTCAGGGATTGGCTGCGAGCTTGGAAGCTATTGGAACAGCTACCGATTTTCATCCGGGAGTTTTAGTCAGTAAGCAATTAGAAGGGATAAAATTTGCCTTCGGTTCTACTATTGTTATCCGCAAACCCGCTTTGGAAAAGATTGGCGACTTTACAGCAGTAGCTGATTATCTTGCAGATGATTTCCAACTTGGTTACTTACCTGCTCAAGCAGGCTATAAAGTGGTACTATCTGATTATGTAGTTGATCATATATTAGCCCGGAGTACTTTGATAGATTCGCTCAACCGCCAAAGTCGCTGGACTCGTTGTATTCGCGTCTCTCGTCCTTGGGGCTATTTAGGACTTTTGTTCACCTTTGGTACAGTTTCTAGTCTCCTATTGTTGTTGACTACAGGCGGATCACCTGTGGGTTGGATGGGTTTAATAATTACCTGGTCAATGCGATTAATTATGGGTTGGTTCGTTGGGGTGAAAATCCTCAATGACTCGGTAACTAAAAAGTTTTTCTGGATAATTCCTTTATGGGATTTACTCTACTTTGTCATTTGGTGTTCGGGTTTTACTGGTAATACCATCGAATGGCGAGGTCAACAACTAAAATTGATTAAAGGTGGTAAATTAGTACCAATAAGTACTCAATAAATTATCCTGGATTATCCTGGATTGTGAATTTCGAGTTGTACGGTGATTGCAGCTATAGCAATTAACATTTCATCGTTTTGGTCATTGAGCGAGGGAATGGCTCGTCCATGGACTACCATACCCCCAGATTCTACGAGCAGAGATTTCTGGCCGAAAGGAAGTTCAGCTAATACTTCCGCTTCTCTTACCCTAGATGGGTAAGGTACGGCTATTTTGACTTCTACAATCATTTGATTTAGATCCTGGACACCAGCTACCTCCACAATCCCCACTAGAGCATTATGGGCGATCGCATTTCTCACGGCTCTAGCTGCGGCGACTGTTGGGTCTTGTCCATGTTGGTCTATACCCATACCCATTTCGATAATAAAGCGTTTTAGTACCATAGGTTGAAAAAACTACTCTGATTTAGCATGATGATCAATCGTCGCCAATTTCTCAGCACTTTGGGATTGACTACTTTAACTACTCAAATTCCTCGCTCCAGCCAAAACCCTCTGAAACCAGTGCGTTTAAAAAAAGGCGATACTGTAGGACTCATTTCCCCAGCGGGTATTGTTGACTCACAAGAGATAGATCAAGCAAGACACACTCTAGCAGATTTAGGGTTAAACATCAAAATCGCAGCGCATATTTTAGACAGTTATGGTTATCTAGCAGGTAAAGACATTGACCGTGCTCAAGATATTAACACAATGTTCGCAGACCAAAGTGTTAACGCCATTATTGCTATGCGCGGTGGTTGGGTTTGTAATCGGATTTTACCCTGGCTCAACTATCCTCTTATTCGTTCCCGTGCGAAAATTATTATGGGTTATAGCGATGTTACTTCTCTACTCTTAGCCATTAATGCTCGGAGTCAGTTAATTACATTCCATGGACCAGTCGCTACATCAAATTGGAATCCATTTACCCTTGATTATATCCAACGTACTTTATTTAATGGCGAACTGGTAAAAATGCAAAATCCCTCTAGTAGCCCAGATAGTAGCCTAGAAAACATCCAAGTAATTACGCCAGGAAGAGCTAAGGGTAAATTAATTGGCGGTAATTTGACTACTTTGACAGCAATGATAGGCTCTATTTATCTACCATCTTGGCAAAAAAGTATCCTATTTGTCGAAGATGTAGGGGAAGATGTTTATCGAATAGACCGAATGCTAACGCAGTTAAAAAATGCTGGTATTCTGCACCAAATCAGTGGTTTTATTTTTGCACAGTGTACTAATTGTCAAGTAGGCGATGCGCCTTTTTTGACGTTAATCCAAGTTTTGCAAGACCACATTCAGCCATTGGGAATTCCCGCTTGGTATGGTTCTATGATCGGACATATTCCAGATAAGTTTACAGTTCCTATTGGTTTAATGGCTGAGATTGATGCTGATACTGGAGTAATTCAGCTTTTGGAAGCAGCTGTAATTTGAAATCACGCTAAGATATGGGAATCTCAATCACAAATTCTGTAGAGATAGAGTATTGCTACATTAAGTAGCACATATTTTGGGAATCGGAAAGAAAGGGAAATACTCATCTGAAATACTCATCTATAACTATTTATAAGTATTTTCCCAACTCTCGATTCCCAAGGAGATGATTAGCTACAAGTAGCTTAACTGTAGGTTCTAGTTAAATATTTATCCTGGTCACCTAATAGAGAAAACCGCCCATTGTGAGTAAATCGCTGACTGACAATTTGTTGATAAACTGCTTCATAGCCATCTGTCATCTGCTGTACAGTAAAATGGTTTTCTACATACTTTCTACAAGTATGGCGGTCTATATTTCTAATCTGGTCAAGAGCATCGATACATTCAGCAATATTGTCACAGAGAAATCCAGTTTTTCCATTAGTAATTATTTCTGCTGTAGAACCTCTACGTGTAGCTATTACTGGTGTACCTGCAGCCATTGACTCTATCATGACTAAACCAAAGGGCTCTGACCAATCGATGGGAAATAGAGTAGCAACTGCGCCTCCTAAAAGGGCATTTTTCTGTGTATGGTTTGCTTCTCCAACAAATTGAATCTGTTGACCATCAATGTGCGGTTGTACATGATTAGCAAAATATTCTGCATCTACCCCATCTACCTTACCTGCTAATTTCAACTGCCAACCAGACCGTTTAGCAATTTCAATAGCTAAGTGTGGTGCTTTTTCTGGAGACATGCGACCTAAAAATACTAAATAAGGTGGCTCTATTGGTTGAGAATAAAATTCGTAGCTATCAACATCAATCCCATTATAAATGGTCGCTACATAATTCAAACCTAACTCTTCTTCTCTTTGATCCTCAGAAATACTTACGTAGGGTAGTTTTTTGGCATATTTATAGATTTTTCGATTATCTGGGGTAAAAATCCCATGTAAAGTATGAATTGTGGGTGTTTTAGCTAAATTTGCATAGGTGAGTGAACCGTGACCCATGTGGGAGTGGATGATATCAAAATCTCCTGCTTGTTCATATGCTAAACCTATTTCTAATAATTCGTAAATTATGTGGTCTTTGACAGTAGGGTCAAGTCTAAGGGCGCGAGGATGCACCGATACTATCTTTGCCAAACTAATCGAATCTCCACTAGCAAATAATGTGACTTGATGTCCCCGTCTGACTAATTCATCGGTGAGTAGTCCCACGACTAATTCTATGCCACCATATGTTACAGGTGGTACTCTCTCCCAAAGTGGAGCAATCTGAGCAATTCTCATTATCAAACTCCTATGAAATTAGATGGGAATTATTGGTGTTTTCTCAAGTTCTTCAGTTATTTTCTTAGCCACTTATTCTCTGCTAAGACTCTTAGTATACACTCAATATATGATTTATTCCCACTAAAATCTTAATTTAGAAGTTTACTATTCTTACTCTATCCTAGTAGGGAAAATATTCTCTACTGCAGAGGTAAATTAGTCAATGAATTTGTCCAAAACTCAACCGGAAATTTTGTTATTTTTAGGGATAAAAACTAAAATACGGGGATTTTACTGTTAGAGAGTTCCCTGTTCCCTCTTAAGACCGGAGCCGGAGCGTCTCCAGCTCCGCTTAATCCATGCTTGACTTTTGCGAGAAATATATTATAATAAGATATCTGGAATTATGACTTAATATATAACTTAATTAAAATGAGAGGTTTTAAGCTTTCTCCAAGACCTCGTGTCCCATGGCAGTTGGTTTTATCAGTACTAGTATTTGTGTTCATGTACTTACCAATCTTAGTGCTGGCCTTTTATAGTTTTAATAGTTCTCCTTACAGCGCAATTTGGCAAAGCTTTACTTTAGACTGGTATGGTAAATTATTTAGAGACGAGCGAATTTTATCAGCTCTGAATAATAGTTTGTTAGTCGCTTTTTTTGCGGTGGGGATTTCGTCAGTTTTGGGTACTTTAATGGCGGTAGGAATTGCCCGCTATGAGTTTCCTGGTAAGCAGTTATATGTGGGAATCTCTTATCTACCCCTGTTAATTCCTGATATTGCGATCGCTGTTTCCACCCTTGTGTGTTTAGCCGCCTTTGCTATCCCTTTGAGCCTAACCACAGTAATTGCAGCGCATGTTGTATTTTGCCTCTCTTATATTGCACTAGTAGTATCTTCGCGGATGAATAATTTAAATCCACATTTGGAAGAAGCTGCATTAGATTTAGGCGCAACACCAACACAAGCATTTATCCAAGTTTTATTACCTCAATTAATGCCTGGGATTATTTCTGGATGCTTATTGGCTTTTGTTCTCAGTTTAGACGATTTTTTGATTGCTAGTTTTACATCTGGAAGCGGCTACAATACCTTACCTATGGAGATTTTTAGCCGGATTAGGACTGGAGTTAAACCTGATATTAATGCTCTGAGCGTAGTGTTGATTTCTGTAACTGCTGTAGTCGCCGCTATAGGTGAATTGATTCGTGCTTCTGGAGATAAAGAGCTTATGAGCTAATACATAAGCTCATAAGCATCAAGCTCAAGTTCCAGAAGTCCAAGAGTTGATATACTTTATTTGGTCCGACGTAAGAGAATCTATATTAATCCCCAATGCTTGTAGCTTCAAACGAGCAATTTCTTTGTCTACTTCCACAGGAATAGAATGTAAACCAGGTGCTAATTTACCTTTATTCTGCACAAGGTATTCACAAGCTAAGGCTTGGTTAGCGAAACTCATATCCATCACTGCGCTAGGATGTCCTTCTGCAGCAGCTAGATTTACTAACCGTCCTTCGCCTAAAACAACCACTGATTTACCATTGGCGAGCAAATACTGTTGAGCAAAAGGACGGACTGACTTAATTTCTTTAGCTTGACTAGCTAGATATTCTAGGTCAAGTTCAATATCAAAGTGACCGGAATTACAGACAATCGCGCCATCTTTCATGACCGCAAAATGTTCTCCGCGAATAACATGCTTATTCCCAGTAACAGTGATAAATAAATCCCCTTGAGATGCAGCTTCTGCCATAGGGAGGACGCGGAAGCCATCCATTATTGCTTCAATTGCCTTAATAGGGTCAATTTCAGTAACGATGATATTACCACCCAGACCACGGGCGCGGAGTGCAGTTCCCTTACCACACCAACCATAACCAGCGACCACAATGGTTTTTCCTGCCAATAAAATATTGGTTGCCCGGATAATTCCATCTAAGGTTGATTGACCAGTTCCATAACGATTATCAAAAAAGTGTTTTGTATCAGCATCATTCACATTAATGGCGGGGAAAGTCAGCACCCCATCTTTAAACATAGCCCGCAGACGTACAATCCCTGTGGTTGTCTCTTCAGTTGTCCCAATCAGATCAGCTATTTGGTGTTGGCGGGATTGGATTAAGGAGGCGACTACATCACTACCATCGTCAATAATAATATTGGGGCGGTGGTCTAAGGCTATCTGTACATGGCGATTATATGTAGCATTGTCTTCGCCTTTGAGGGCAAAAACAGGGATTTCATGATCAACAACTAAGCTCGCAGCTACATCATCTTGAGTAGATAGGGGATTACTAGCAATCAAGACAGCATCGGCTCCACCCGCTTTTAAGGCGATCGCCAGATGGGCTGTTTCTGTTGTCACATGGGCGCAAGCAACTAGACGTAGTCCGGCGAAGGGTTTTTCTTGGGCAAAGCGATCGCGGATTTGCCTTAATACAGGCATCTCCCGTCCAGCCCATTCAATCCGTTGTCTTCCCAAAGGAGCGAGAGCGAGGTCTTTAACCTCGTGCTTTAGTCGGGGGGAAGTTGCTGTCATCAAAATTATCCTCTACGAAATAAAAAAGGTTAAAAGTCCTTGCTCACTAGCTTGACCCTTGATTAGAGTATTTGTCAATATATTATCAACACGGTAGTTAAGGGTTGAGACTCAACCCTCAACTTAACCCTCAACTTAAACAGCTAGTTAGTTTCTGGAACAAGAACAACACCTTTCAAGAAGATGGGAACTTTGCGATAATCTTTATTTTTATCACCATCTTCAGAGTTGTAATCTTCTTCTGGTCTATATCTCCCTCCAGTTAAAATTTGCTGTTCCTCTGTGGATAATTCCCACATAAAGTCAGATGAAGAAACTTGAGTTGACACCATGATTACTCTCCTGTTTGTGACAGAAATGTATACAACTTAAAAAGTTAGGTAATTGATACCTATCTCTTTTTTAAATCACGATTCTCTAATCTGCAATTACTCCCTAGTAATAGAATTTAGGATATTGAATATATAACTATTGGATTAAGATAAATTTAGTCCCAAGTTGTATGATCATAATCTATGATTATTCATCATTCCAAATTACTATAAACTATTACCGCATATTACCTAATTTATTCCCTTGGATATATAAATATCTACTTGCAACAATCCTATGGACAGAGATAGTTAATTTTTATTTTCGCTAAATATATAATGAGTACCTGGTAATTACCCAATTTCCCAAGACGGATTATTCAAAGGTAAATAATATGTATGTTAAAAACACATTACCAGAGCATGTAGCACGTCAACAAAGGTTTGATGTTGTTTTTCATAGCGAGGCTAAACCTGACCAAGGACATCAAAATGATTTAATCATTCCTGATTTATTATTGTCTTTATCTCCTTTAGGCTTGATTTTTATTTGGGCTATTTTTCTATTTATCTGCCAAAAAGTGCGCTCTAACTTAGATGATAAAATAGTTTTTCAGCTCAATACTTTACAAAAAGTACCTTGTAAAAATTGCCGATTTTTCTCTAATAACCATTACCTAAAGTGTGCAGTAAAACCAGATACAGTCCTCACACAAGCAGCCATAGATTGTGCCGAATATTCACCTAAGAAAAGTAAATTCCTTGGTAATAAGTTATTTAGGTAGGAAAGATTGCTTCTATACCCTACCCCCTTCTATCCATTCTTTCACTTGAGCAGCGATGAGTGGATGGGGGTCTTTTTGTAAATCAGGGAGAATTTCCCACAAGACACGTTGAGAAACTACACTCAGATAAGAGATCGCCGCTTCTCGGACAAAGCCTGTAGGATGGCGTAAAGTGACAATAATCTCCGCTGGGTTGAGTCGAATATGGGCGACTTGGGCAAAATGAAAACAACAAGCTAAACACCAATCTGATAATAAATTACTCAATGTGATCAGTCTGCGGAGGCGATCGCCTATAGGCATATTTTCATGATTTACCACTTCGGCTTCTATCAGATATCTCAGTTTTTCCTGTGGTGGGCGGCGGTCCAAAATATTGAGTAATAAGGATTTACGAGATAAAGTTATGGTGTGGTCTAAGATTTCTAGTCCTCTGGCTAGGTTAACTACTGATTCAGAACGAATATTAAAAGCTGCTGCTTGCATTTTTTCCGCTGGATAAAGCAATTTGAGCAGTAGCATTAATCTTTCCTTAATATCTTTTTCTAAATCTAAGATGGAACGTTGAAGTAATTCACTTATATGGGAAATGCGTCCATTCGTCGGATATTCCTGTTTTGTCTGCAATTTTTGGGTATCTATATAGGCAGCATAAATTTCTCCTAAGAAGCGTAATTCTTGTTCAATCAAAGTTTCTACCCTACCTTCATAAAAACTATCCGTGAAATTCGTATTTTTTGACTGCTGGTGGATTTTGATTAAACTCCTCAGTATGTAGTCCCTATTAGAACCCCAGGATGTTTCTAAATAAGTCCATAGACTCTCTATAGCTTCTGTGGTTTCAATTTGAGCAATAGCCCGCCAAGCGTTCATTCTGACGATTTCTGGCTTGTAGATATTCGTAGCAATTTGCAATAGTAGATGTAGCCCTTCGTTTCCTAAGCGAACTATAGCACGCATCGCTGTCGCCCGTGTTGATTTATAATATAAAGCTGCAATTAGTGAGGGATAATGCTCTTCTAAATGCGTGGCTGCAATCATTTCTAAAACAGTACAACGGACACGCAAGGATTTGTCTTGTAATAAGTCGGGAATATGAATTCTTAGTTCTTGTAAATATACAGCTTCTCGCAAGGCTCTTACAGCATTAATTCGTTCGCGTTCTTTTTTATGCGTTAGCATTAAACGTAGTGTTTTTGTAGCGGCGACTCTTTGCATCAGGCTTCCCTGTCGGAGAATCAATGTAGCAGCAGTAGCACGAACTAGTGCGTTTTGTTTGGGTTGTAGGTATTTTTCTAAGAGACTCAAATCCAGATTCGTCTGAGCTGACCAAACATAGCGTAAAGCGAGAGCGAACACTTCAGGGTCAACTTCCCGCTGCTGCTCTAATAATAAGCTGACTTCAGGAACATAATGATGATTGACGTCCCCTAAAAACATCACCTCTAAACTTTTGCGTTGCAAGTCTGGAGATAGTTTTGTCAGCAGAGGTGCGAGAACTTTGGCAGATCCTTGGGGGTCAATTTGGGATAAAAGTTCCAGACAGGAACTTTTATCCATATTACTTGTGGTGTCAACTAGTAAAGCTTTAACTATCCCTTGTTTTAGCATTGATAGACCTCCACCAACACTAGTTGTATTTAGTTCTCCTCTATTTCCAGTTAAAACTAACAAATCAACGTAGTGTACGCGCAGTTCCCAAACAACTTTTAAACAAGCTATAGCAACAACTACTGTTTCACCTATATATATCCATTTTTGTAGTCCTAATGGGACATAATGCTGAGAGACAAATAAAGTTATAAAAATTACTAAGCCTGTCACCCCGGAGGCGATCGCTTCGGCGGTACCACCGGATAATATTTGTAACCGACTACGAATATGTTCCGGGATGGGTTGATAGAGAGCAGGTCCGCTACTGAGAACAAATGTATAGCGGAGTAGTTCATCAAAAAATTTCAAGCCGATCAGACCCCAGAAAAACCCTTGGATTTGCAGGTTAGGAAAGAATAGTCCCAGCAGAGCAATGATCAAGGGTAAAACAAATCCGACAATAATTGGTAAAAGTGCGGCGGTGAAAAAGACACCGATCTTTTCAATCAACCGGCTAGAAATAAACCATTGTGTGAGTAGCTCAAATAGCCCTACAATCCCACCAAATATACCCAAGAAGCTAGCTAGCTCCCTGTTACTCAAATTAGCTCTCAGTTCGCTCAAATACTGAAAATCGATCAATAACCCGATGACTTGTAATAGTGCGACAAAAGAGGACAGGTATAGAGCATAGCGCTTAATTGGAGTTTCTAAACGGCGACGGCGCACGGCTTGTTCTTCAGGAATATCTCTTTGGGGAGTATAGGGAAAAGCTGTGCGGTAGTTATAAGTTAGATAGAGTAAGATTGTCGAACCTAAAACAACTACTAAACAGGCAATCAGTAAAACTTTATTCAGTTGAGCTAAATGTAACAACCAGGGCAAACTAAAACCACTGATTACATCTGCTACTAACAAACCACTGCTGATGAGTGGATAGGTTCGTTTAATCTCACGAATATTGAATAGTTGATTAGCTACAATAGATGTGTTGACATGATTGATCACATAGCAAGCATCTACCCATAACCTGAGGAGAAAGATGATAATTAAGGCTAGATAAGGAACAGTTACTTCCCGATGCAATAAGATCAAGAACAATATTGGTACTATCATGCAGGGCATAATCCCTACAATAACAGAGCGGAGCGGAAATACTCTTTGTAGCCATGAGTATACAACAACTAATCCAGCACCAACTGCTGCACTACCTATATAAATCCACGCTATGTTACTAGTGCCGTATTCTAAAAACATGGCGACACTACAATCTTCTGCCCACCGTAATCCTACTGATACAGTGGTGTAGAAGATAAACATTAGCCAAGTCCGTTCAACTTCTTCTGGTCGGAGATTCACCGAATGAAGTAGTTGTTCTAAGGCACTCTTAGTCACACTAAACCAGTGATTTTTCAATTCCATGCAGTTTTCAAATTCCTGGGTTAATCACAGCGCAGCAAATAAGTAATAAGCATAACAGTAACTCAATGGCAAAAATCCTGAGCAACTGAGTATTATCTTTCCCACTCAGGTCTCAGGAATATCTTGATAAAATAAATTTACATGAAAATAGAGAGTCTATTTCTTGGGAGAGATTAGCATCATCATATTACGCCCTTCTTTTTTGGGTGCTTGCTGGACTTCTCCAAACGGCTCTAGATCTGTCGCCATTCGTTTGAGTAATTCCTCAGCGAGATCGCTATGTTGAATTTCGCGACCTCGAAACATAACAGTAGCTTTTACTTTGTCACCATCTTTCAAAAAACGTTCTGCTTGTTTAACACGTACATTATAGTCATGTTCTTCTATTTTATAGCGCATCTTCACTTCTTTAACATCAGCTGTATGCTGCTTCTTGCGGGCCTCTCGCGCCTTCTTCTCCTGCTCAAACTTGTACTTCCCATAATCCATAATCCGACATACTGGCGGATCGGCTTTATCACTTAACAGCACCAAGTCTAGTTCTTTTTCCTCTGCTAGCTGTAAGGCTTCTGGTGGCGACATAATTCCCAGTTGGGTACCATCAGTATCAATCAACCGAATTTTCGGGAAGCGAATCCGTTCGTTAATTTGGGGCAGATCGCGAGTTCTTTTTTTCTCAATCACAGTCATTATGATTTTAGTGGGAGCTCTGTTAGTGAAAGAATTTTGCTTGGGGTTACTTAGTGGGAGTATGCTTAACTTCTGGCTTGTAGTTAGGATAGAAACGACGACTCGACGGCTCGAAGCTTGCCTAACGTCTCAAACACATATTGCAAGCATCTCTAATCTCTAGGTTATCTAATCCATGAGAGTTATGGTAACTTGATCAAATATATAAAAGTTGATAATAAACGATGAGGAGCTAGAATATCGGAAGTTAAACAATTTATTATACTTTAACCTAATATATCTTTTAGATACAACGACTTAAGTAAATTATATAAATTTATTAATATCGGCTGTATCACCACCCTACACCCTACACCCTTGTGAAAGTTGGCAATCAAAGAGATTGGATTTGGCGGGGTTGGCAAATTCGCTATACCTTCATCCGCCCGCATCTGGAATATCAACAGCAGCCTCCTTTAATTCTCTTACATGGTTTTGGTGCTTCTATTGGTCATTGGCGACATAATTTGGCAGTATTAGGCGAATACCATACAGTCTATGCTTTGGATCTATTAGGATTTGGCGCTTCTGAAAAAGCTGCTGTTCATTACAGCATAAAACTTTGGGTAGAACAGGTGCATGATTTTTGGCAAACATTTATTGGCCAACCAGTAGTTTTAATCGGTAATTCTAATGGCTCACTCGTTTCCTTGGTAACAGCAGCAATCCATCCGCATATGGTACAAGGGATAATAATGATGAGTTTACCAGACCCTTCTTTAGAGCAAGCAGCAGTCCCGACCTTTTTACAACCACTCGTACTGGGAATTAAAAAAGTAGTCGCATCCAGTATTATCTTACAACCGCTTTTTTATTTTGTACGTCGCCCAAGTATATTGCGCCGTTGGGCTAGTTTGGCTTATGCTAATCCAGCAGCTATCACAGACGACCTGATTGATATTCTGGCTGTACCTCCTCAGGATAGAGGGTCAGCACGGGCTTTTACTGCTCTATTCAAAGCCACAATTAGTATGGATTTTAGCCCTAGTGTCAGGAAAATATTACCTGGTTTAACAATTCCTATGCTGTTAATTTGGGGGAAAAAAGACTTATTTGTCCCGCCTAAATTAGCTAGCCAATTTGCACTTTATAATCAAAAGCTAGAATTAATTTATCTGGAAGACGTGGGTCACTGTCCTCATGATGAATCTCCAGAGCAGGTGAACCAGATAATTCTAGATTGGATCAGGACTAGGGTGTAGGGTGTAGGGTGTAGGGGAAAGTTAAGACCTGAGTAAGTAATTTTTTTGGGGGGAAGTGTAAACAACGCAGATATTGAGTTTACAATTGGATACTCTGCTTTAAAATTCAGTGATGATCGAAGATGAAACATACCCTCTCAGTTCTTGTAGAAGATGAAGCTGGGGTTCTATCCCGCATCTCTAGCTTATTTGCTCGCCGTGGTTTTAATATTGAAAGTCTCGCTGTTGGTCCAGCTGAACAGGGAGGAATTTCTCGGATTACGATGGTCGTCCCTGGCGATGATCGCGTTATTGAACAACTTACTAAACAACTATATAAATTAGTTAACGTACTCAAAGTACAGGATGTTACAGAAACCCCTTGCGTTGAGAGAGAATTGATGTTGTTAAAAGTCAATGCTACGAGTGGTAATCGCTCTCAGGTGATGGAACTAGCTCAGATTTTCCGGGCTAGGGTTGTGGATGTGTCAGAAGATTCTCTGACTTTAGAAGTTGTGGGTGACCCTGGTAAAATGGTAGCGATCGTTCAAGTACTGCAGAAATTTGGTTTACGCGAAATCGCTCGGACTGGGAAAATTTCCCTGACTCGTGCATCAGGTGTTAACACAGAATTACTCAAGTCTTTAGCTACTAAAGTTTAACACTCACCACCGGAGCCGGAGCTATCTTTGCTCCACTCCATTCTTTGACCCTACACCCCACACCCTACCCCCTACACCCTTCTTTCCAATATCTCACCCAACTGGATGAGTTCGATCGCCACTGTTAAACTATAACCTGGGAACAGTGGCTTGCTTGAATGGATTATAGTTAAGTCCCAGTTAGAGCCTTGATCTGAGTGGGTATTTACTGCCGAATAGTGGATTTATGCATATTACAGACTACAAGCAAACAGAAGTTAAACTAAAAGAGACTGAGACTAAATATTTAGCTCTTTTAGCTGCTATCCCCGATTTAGTCTTACGCATTAGCCGTAATGGTGAATATTTAGAAATGAGGAGGGGAGAGCAATTAGACTTTCCTTATGCTCCAGAGTCCATCATTGGCAAAAATTTGGGCGATATCTTATCTGCTGATGTCGCTCAAACTGGCTTAGAGGCGATCGCTGAAACTTTAAATTCTGGAACTTGTCAAATCTGGGAACACCAAATAACCGCCAATACTGGAATACGTTATTATCAAGCTAGATTAATCCCACATAGTTCCCATGAAGTTCTGGCGATTATGCGGGATGTGACAAACTGTAAATCCACTGTTCAAGTAAATTTAGCTGCTCAACGCGATCGCATTTTAGCAGAAACCTTATCGCGGATTCGCTCTTCTTTGGATTTAGAAGCTATTCTACAAACGACAGTCACGGAAGTTAGACAATTTTTGCAGGTAGACCGAGTTTTTGTTGGTCTTCATGATTCCTTAACAGCAGTAAGAACAGTAGCTGAATCAGTTGATCCCCAATATCCATCAATTTTGGGTTGGTCTACCCATGATACAGTCTTTATCCGGGAATTGCGAGGTCTATTCGCCGCGAATTGTCTGCGGGTGGTGGAAGATATCAACAAAATTAGCCACGAATTACCTCCCAAACTGAAAAAGCATTACCAAGAAATGCAAACTCGCGCCACTCTGGCTGTACCAATCATTCTGAAAGCCAAATTACTGGGAGTATTGGTAGCTCATCAATGTCGGGGAACCCGTGTTTGGGAATCTATAGAAATTGATCTACTCCAACAAATTTCCCAACAATTGGCGATCGCTATTCAGCAAAGTCTAATTCACCAAAAAATGACACTATTGAATAGTAGTTTAGAACGCCAGGTAGCTGAGAGGACGACACAATTACAGCAAAAAATGCAGGAGTTGGAAAGGATACAGCGCATCAAGGATGTGATGCTGCATACAGTCGCCCATGATCTGCGGACTGCGGTTATGGGTAACTTGATGGTGGTACAACATTTCCTCCACACCCGTCAATTGAGGAAATGTCAAAATTCAGATCCTGCGCTCATCTCCATATCTGATGCTATTTTAGAACGGATGATTCAAGGTAATGAACGTCAATTGGGGATGATTGATTCCTTGCTAGAAATCCATTATGGCGAAAAACAAGGGATAACGCTGAATTGCCAAAAAATTGCGTTTAATAGTTTAATCACCACAATCCTCTGCGATTTACAACCACTTTTCCAGCGTAACCAAGCCACAATTAACCATTTCATTAGCCCGGATATACCACCTGTTTTTGTGGATATGGGTCGGTTACAAAAGGTTTTTGCAAGTTTATTTACTCATAGCTTACAACATAACCCACCAGGATTAAACTTGCTATTGAAAGCTGAAGTTAATGGTGAAATGATTTACACTCAGATTCAAGATAATGGTGCTACGATGAGCAAACGAGAATGCGATCGCCTATTTGATTTGTATGTCCGCGATCCCCAAGCACCTTGTTCCACAAGCATTGGTTTAAAACTCTACTTATGTCGCCAAATTATCCGAGCGCATGGGGGTGAGATTGGCGTAGCCAGTAAACAGCAAAACGGCTTAACCTTCTGGTTTACCCTCCCTATAGCTTCATAACTCCCCTACACCCTACACCCTCTTCATAATGTATAAGTGAAATCTTCTACCAACATTCCTGGAACCAAGCTACCTCCTAATTGACGACAATCATATGTTCCCACATCGGGAATTAATTCTTGAAAGTTAGTCAAATCGATTAAATTCTCTTTTCCCCAAAAGCAATAGAGACTTTCATCAAAGCGGAGGTTCTGAATCGGAGCAGATATCTCGCCGTTTTCTACCCAAAAACAAGCATAACGGGTCATTCCTGTAATTCTTCCCTTGGGGCGATCGCTCCAATTGAGATAGTGTAAATTGGAGACATATAGTCCTGTATCTAGACTAGACAAAATCTGGTCGAACTCCAATTCGCCAGCAATTATTTCTGGCGCGCGTAAAGTTTCCGCACTATTAGCACCATTAGCCAATTTATGATATTCCTTAGCTGTACGAGAATTAACCAATTCATTTACCAAAACTCCTTGGGTGATTAAATTTAATTTTGGTGCTGTCAATTCTCCCAACTCATTAAATCTAGGAACTAAACTGGCGTGAAAATTTTCCTGTAATGTAAATTTGGGTGACATCTGTTTTTGGCGATTTGCTAAATCAGCTAAAGCACTATTACCTTGTTGAATACTTGCGGCGCTGATTGCTCCCCAAGAAAGCATATGTAATAAATCTGCTACAGCTGCGGGAGCAAAATAGGTTTTATATTGTCCTCGTGGTAACTCTATTACTGGATGAGACAGTAATTCTAATTGTTGCTTACCATGATTTATTTTCCCTATATAAGCAGATTCATCCCAATGAGTTCCAGCAAAATTACCTTTAACAGCTTGTCCTGATTCTGTAAATAGGGAATAGTCTAAATTAAATGAATCGGTAGAAAACCAATGTTTTTGACCTTGAGAATCTCCATAAGCTCGTGTAATCATTCCTCCAGCATACAAACCAGTAAAATCCAAATTAGCTACTGGTGCTAAAATGCTAGAAGATAATATTTCCGTGGTTAACAAGTTCCCCCGATGAATTTCCCGACTACTACTATTTCCAGTAGGTAGAACTAAATAAGGGTCTTCAGGTAAGAAAGTTAACTGATCGCGCAATTCTTGCAAAGCTGTATATGCTAACTCACAATCTATTTTCCCACTTCCTGTCAAGGGAAATTGGTGAAAACAACTGCGAGAATCTGCCATTAAAGTCAATTTCACCCAAGCATCATCGACAAAACCTGTTTGTCTGACTTTAGCACCATTGAAACGAGTAAATTGACTTTTCTCACTACTCAACGTGACAGTAAAAGATTCATTCTCCGCTTTTTTTAACAGGAGAATATCAATTAATTGATTAAAACTCGCCTCTAAATTACTTATTTCCCCAATTTCCATAATTCCACCTCTATAAAATAAATTTTTCTCCCCTGCTCCCTAATCGCTCTTTTCCAGTTTCGCTAACCTGGGATCAACAATTTTTTGTCCTAATCCAGGGAATTTAATCGCTACAGAAATTTTCGTCCCTTCTCCAAAAACATGGGTTATTTCACCATTTCCAAAGGTTTTATGCAAAACAGCATCTCCTACTTGCCAAATTTGATTTTCTGTTGATTGATCGTTCTTCGTCAAATTAGTTTTTGTGGTGGAGCGTCCCGCCCTAAAATTGGATTTTTGTCCCGATGTAAGTAACTCCGCAGGTAACTCGTCTAGGAATTGCGATCGCATTGCTGGTTCCCGTGACCCATACAAGCGCCGTTCCCTAGCATGGGATAAATATAAACGTTCTTTAGCACGGGTAATTCCTACATAACATAGACGGCGTTCTTCTTCTAAAGATTTAGGGTCATTGATTGAACGGTAGTTAGGAAATAAACCTTGCTCCAAACCAACTAAAAAGACAACGGGAAATTCCAGACCTTTGGAAGAATGTAAAGTCATCAAGGAAACTGCTGCTTGTCCTTCTTTTAAATTATCTAAATCAGAACTCAGCGCAGCACTTTGTAAAAACGCTTGTAACGAAATATCTTCATTTTCTTCTTGAAATTGGATAACGGCGTTATACAGTTCTTTGACATTTTGGATTCTGTCCTCCGCTTCGTCTGTCCCCTGACTTTGCAAATCTTGAATATAACCCGATTCCTCTAGTAGTCCTTGGACAATCTCGGTGACAGGCAGTGTAGTTATTTCATTTTGCCATTTTTGGATCATCTTAGCAAAACCATTTACCGCTTTTGTGGATCTTCCTGCTAATGTGTTGACAGAGGTTTCATCGCTAAGGATTTCCCACAGAGTCGTTCCCAGTTGTTGAGCCGCATTGACTAAACTGTCAATCGTGGTTTTACCAATTCCCCGACGCGGAGTATTAATGACTCGTAATAGGCTGACTGTATCAGATGGATTGGCGATCGCTCTCAAATAAGCCACAACATCTTTAATTTCTTTGCGGTCATAGAATCTCATTCCTCCGACAACAGTATAAGGGATTTGGTGTTTGACTAACAGGTCTTCAAAAGGACGAGATTGAGCATTAGTCCGGTACAATATAGCAAAATCCCGCCAGTTTAATTCAGGATTTTGATGTTCTAAAGTCAGAATCTGATTAATCACAAAAGTTGCTTCGGCGATTTCTTCATCAGCTTTGTGACAATAAATTTTTTCCCCTACTCCTCTGGTAGCTTTGAGAATTTTATCAATTCTTTCGGTGTTATTTTCGATCAGTTCATTAGCTGCTTGAAGAATATTTTCACAAGAGCGATAATTCTCTTCTAACTTCACCATTGAACGGGTATCTTCATCTGCTAAACCATCGCCAAAATCTTGCTGAAATCCCAACAAGATAGTAAAGTCAGCCATCCTAAAGCTATATATAGACTGGTCCGCATCTCCAACGACAAACACAGAACGATTTTGCCATTTCCACTCACTTTTACGAGTTTCGCCATTTGTTGT
>Ga0116226_10001639_pt1 | contig 19448 bp, 20 predicted proteins | sample S1TSphfallax_FD_89692 | JGI IMG/M metagenome (GOLD analysis project Ga0116226, IMG submission 89692) | Host-associated microbial communities from peat moss isolated from Minnesota, USA - S1T2_Fa - Sphagnum fallax MG | ecosystem: Host-associated > Plants > Peat moss > Unclassified | place: USA... | reverse complement strand
GCGCGAGTGCTTCAGCGTCTTGGTGATGGCGCGCTGGTGCTTCGCACACAGGCCGGTGTACTTGCGCGGGAGGATCTTGCCCGTGTCGGTCACATAACGGCTCATCAGGCCCGGCTCGGTGAAGGGAATCTCCGCCGGCGTGAGGGTCTGCTGTTTGATTTCGGGCTTGGTCTCGGGAAGGCTCATGGGCGTTGGTAAACTTTGAAGGGGAGAGCGTGCATCCGACGGCGCAGTTGTCAACGCCCCAGTTGGCCCGGACCTTTCATGGAGGTGGGAGAAGATCGGCCAAGATGCCGGATCGACCAGGGTGCGATGCGACCGCCCCGGGTTGCTCAGGCGGAGGGCGCCGGCGGATTCGGCGCGGGCTCGCCGCCGGGGCTGGGATCGTTGTCCGTCTGCACCGTCCAGCGATTGTCCCGGCGCAGCGAGAGGTCGATCGGGTCGCCCACGCCCACCGTGCCGCGCACCACCTGGTAGGCCCAGACCTGGAAATGGCTCAGCATCGCGGCGCCATAGATGGTCGAGAACGCGCCGTCGACCGCGTCCTGCCCGCACGAAACCTTGATCCGGCCGATGCGCGGGACGTGGAAGCGCGCGTCCGTGGTGAACCATTCGCCGCCCAGATAGACCTCCGCGTACGCATGGAAATCCATGTGGTTGTCCGGATCGGGGAACCCGATGTCGGGCAGATGCCCGGTGACATACCTCGCCGGGAGATTGAAGGTGCGGTTGAGCGCGATCGCGAGATGCGCGAAATCGCGGCAGACGCCGTAGCCGCGCTGGAGGATGTCCCAGGCCGACAGATCGGGGCGACCCGACATATAGCGATACTCCAGGTTGTCGTGGATCCACTGGCTGATGGCCTGAACCCGGGGCCGGCCGTGCTCCACCCGCCCGAACTTGTCCCACGCAAAATTGGCCAGCTTGTCCGAATCGCAGTAGCGGCTGGGCAGCGTGTAGCGCAGCAGCTCCGGCGGCAGGTCGCTGGGCTCGATCGGCGCGGCGTCGGCGGCGCGGTCGTGATTGTCGGGCAGGGACGAGACGGCGACGATCGCATCGTGCCGCACGAAGTGCGTGCCCGGCCGGAGGTGGACGCGCCAGACAGCGTTGCCATGGCTGTCCGTGAATTCCTCCGCCGGCAGGTTGTCGCCGAGCGTCAGCGCCTCGAAGATTACCTGATGGTCGCGATTGGGCCGCGGTTTGACGTTGAAGAGCAGCGCGGCCGTCCCGGTGACCTCATACCCCAGGCTGCACCCCACGCGGACCGTCAGATTGAGGTGAGGCGGCAGGGAGGGCGGCGGCGAAAATGAGCGGAGCATGGACGCATGGACGACGGCGAGGCGTGCAGGTTCCACGCCGCGCCTCATTCGCGGCCCTGGCCCGGCAACGGGTGCGGGCGGGTGGCATATAACGTGCAGGCGTGGGTCCGCCATGACGCGGGCCGTCCATCTGTCGGGAGTTTCCAAACGCTTCGGCGCGACCGTTGCGCTCACGGGGGTCGATCTGACGATCGCCGACGGCGAGTTCATCGCATTGATCGGCCCGTCGGGCTGCGGCAAGACGACGCTGCTGCGCCTGCTGGCGGGGCTGGAGACGCCCAGCGGGGGGACGGTGGCCATCGGCGATACGTCCGCGCGGGAGGCGCGCGTGCGCCAGGAGATCGGGATCGCCTTCCAGCGTCCCGCCCTCGTGCCCTCCCGCACGGCCCTGGAAAATGTCCGCCTGACCCTGGAAATCTGCACGCGCCCGGAGGTGCTGTCGCCGGAACGGCTGCTGCGGGCCTTCGGCCTGGGCGACTTCATGCACTATTATCCCCACCAGCTTTCGGGCGGCATGCAGCAGAGGGTCAACATCGCCTGCGCCATGGTGCACCATCCCGCGCTGCTGCTGCTCGACGAACCGTTCGGCGCCCTGGACGAACTCACCCGCGAAGCCCTGTGGGACTGGCTGGCCGAGGTGCTCGCCGCCGATCGGCAAACGGCCGTGCTGGTCACGCACAACGTCGAGGAGGCCGTCACCCTGTCCGACCGGGTGGTGGTGCTCTCGCCGCGTCCCGGCCGCATCGACCGAATTCTGAGCATCGATCTGCCGCGGCCGCGCGCGGATCGCATCGGGGCGGCCTTTCTCGCGGAGGTGCGGCGGGTGCGGGAGGCGCTCTACGCGGTCGCCAAAGCCTCCACCGCGCCCGCCGTCCCCGCCAAGCCCCCCGCCCCCGCCCCATGATCTCCCTTCGCTCCCTGTTGGCCTATGCGGTGATGCTGGTCTCGATTCCGGCGCTGTGGCTGCTGCTCGTGCGCTTCAGTCATTTGCCGGCCGTCGTGCTGCCGCCGCCGGACAAGGTGGGCGCGGCGCTCTGGCGCGACGCGCCGCTGCTGTGGGACAACACCCGCGTGACGGTCTTCGAGGCGCTGCTGGGCTACGCCTGGGCCAATGCGCTCGCGCTGGCCCTCGCCCTGATGTACCTGTACTTCCCCATCAGCGAGGCCTTTCTGACGCCGTGGATGGTGGTGATCAAGAACGTGCCCTTCGTCACGGTCGCCAGCATCCTGCTGATCACGCTCGGCGACACCCTGACGCCCAAGATCATCGTGGTGGTGCTGGTGTCGTTCTTTCCGATTCTGGCGAATCTGGTCAAGGGCCTCGGCGCGGCGGATCCGGTGCTGCTCGACCGGCTGAAGGTGCTGAATGCGTCGCGCTGGCAGCTCTTTGCCAAGGTGCGGTGGCCGGCGGCGCTGCCGTATTATCTGGCGGCGCATGAGATCGCGTTCACCGGCAGCATCATCGGGGCGATTGTGGCGGAGTGGTTCTTTTCGCGGCAGGGACTGGGGTATTTGATCGTCAACGCCACGGTCGAATACCGGACGGATCGGCTGTACGCGGTGACGCTGATCGCGAGCCTGCTCGCCATCGCCGCCTATCTGCTGTGCAAAGCGACGGAGTTCTGGCTCTTCCGTTGGAAAACCCGGCCCCCGGCGTGAACCCGTCCGGGGGGTGGGTCCGGGCACGGCATCTGCTCTAGCGGAGGCGCTGCGGAGGGAGTCCCTCCGCTGCCGCCACCACCATGGTCAATCTCATTCTGGGCAAGAGCATTGAAGACATTCCAATCCACCGGGTCGGAGCCACCGACGAGGAGTCGTTTGCGGCCTTTCAGCAGGACCCGATGATGTTCCATGTGCGGGCCCACCGGAAGTACGGATCGGTTTACCGGACCTGGTTCCGCGACCGGATGTGGGTGGTGTTTGCCGGGACCGAGGCCAACGATTTCATCTGGAAGCGGGGCGAGCTCTGGAGCTATGCGGGCGCCAATGCGCCGTTTCTGGAAGAGATGGGGCCGGACCATGTCACGGCGCTCGACGGTCCGCATCACCGGGAGAAGCGAAATGTGCTCAAGCCCGCGTTCGATATGGCGCCCGCGATGCGGTTCCTGCCCCAATTCAACAGCGGGTTTCACGCGGCGCTGGCGGCGGCGTCCAGGGGTGGCCAGCCGGTGGAATTGGTGAAATTCTGGGCGGACGAGATTACGCGGATCAATGCGCGCACGGTGGCGCAGGGCAATTTGCCGGACGAGGCGATTCCGCGGCTGGCGCGGTGGGAGTACCAGATGCTGCGGGGACTGTTCCTCGACGATGCCCGGGCCTCGTATGTGCAGCGCGAGGAATACCGCGCGCTCAAGGAGCACGCGATGATGTGGCTGGGCCGCATGGTGGACGAACGGCTCGCGCGGCCCGACGCCTATGATGACAATTTCGCGGGGACGATGCGGGCGCGGATGGAACTCGAAGGCGGCACCCCTGACCGGGATCGCTTGATCAACGATCTTTACCTGATCCTCCTCGCGGGCACCGACAACACCTCCAACCTGATCAACTGGGCGCTGATCTTCACCTTCACATCGCCGGCTTGGCTCGCCGCCCTCAGGACGGAACTGGACGGCTGGGACGGCCAGGACATCATGGCGCTCGCGCGGCTGCCCACGCTCAAGGCCATTTTGATGGAGACCCAGCGGGTCCGGCCCGGCACGTTCGTGCTCACCAAGGAGTGCGTGCAGGATTTCGAATTCGGCGGATACCACTTTCCGGCGGGCACCAAGATCGTGCATCCGAACACGGTGGGCCATTTCATGGAGGAGTTTTACCCGGAACCGCTGCGCTTCGACCCGCAGCGTTTTCTGGAGGGCGGCCGGTTCATCCCGCGCACCCAGGGGACGTTTGGCGGCGGCATTCATATCTGCCTCGGCCGGAATCACAGCCTCCTGCAAAGCCCGATCGGGGTGGCCCAGCTGGTGAAATACTACGATCTCGAATTCCTGAAGCCGCCGGATTTCGACGTGCGCGTCGGCTATACGGGCGGGCGGCTGGACGAAGAACTCAACGTGCGGCTCATTCCGCGGTCCGCTTGAACCGCGTCCGATGAGCGCGTGGGCGCGGCGGGGGGTGGCCCGTGGAGGGGGGCAGGTCGAGGCGTTAAACAAAGCGCCGGTCATGCCTGCGCACGATTCGCCCTCTTGCGGAGGGGAATGGTCGGCGACGCGGGCGCTGCCGGCGGTGATGGCGTTCCTGCTCCTCGTCGGCTGCGGTCGGCCGGCCTCGGCGCCCGAAGCGGCTTTGCCGCCGCGACCGGCGGCGGAGGCGCGAGCGGCCGTGGAGGCGCGGTTTCCGCTGGACCGGCATTTCACGAATGAATTCATTCCGGCTCCCGGGGCCGCTCCGCTCGCCCCGCTGGTGCCGATGCGCAAGGTCAAGCTCGGGCTCTACTGGGTGGAAAACGACCAGTGGGCTCCGTGGTACGTCGGGATCGCCAAAGGGTTCTTCCGCGACGTGGGCATCGACCTTGAACTGGTCGAGGGCGGCCCGGGTCGCGAGCAGATGAACGCCCTGATCGCTGGGCGGGTCGAGCTGTACATCGGCGCGCCGGAGGCGGCTTTTCGGGTGGTGACCAGTCCGACGGGGGCGGATCTGGTGATGATCGCGGCCGATCTCAAGGCTCCCGTGCTGGCCTTGATGATGTTGGACGGCACCGTCCCGCAGAACCAGCGGTCGACCCGCCACCTGACCGCGGCGGATGTCCGCGGCCATCGTCTCGGACTGCAGCCGGACGGTTATTACTTCGCCCAGATGGTGGCCGACCGGATGGGCTTTCCGGTGAGCGAACTGACGATTGTGAATGCCGGCGCCACCCCGGATGGACTGATTGGCGGGGCGATGGATTTCTACCTGGGCTGGCTCGATAATCAGCCCCGGATCCTGGAGCGAAGCGGCTACCGGAACTGGAACGCGATCTCGTTCGCCGAGCTCGGCTACCAGGGCTATGGCGATATCACGATGGTGACGCGGGCCACCTACGAGCACGACCCCGAGATGCTGCGGCGGTATGTGGCTGCGCTGGATCGGTCGGTGCGCTATCTGCTGGCGCACCGCGAGGAGTCGGCGGCGATCATCGCCCGGGCGTCGGCCGCGTATGCGCTCACGCCCGACGAAGTGCGCTGGCGGATCGACCGGGATGCGCCGCTCTTCACGGGCGACGGGAGTGAGCCGCTGCTGGCGATGGGCCGCGCGCGGATGCTGGAGAATTTCGTGCAGCTCTACCGCTACCGGCAGATCGATCTGCCGGGCACGCCGTAGGCCGCGGCGGTGGACGGCGGGCGACGACGGCATGCGCATCGACAGCCATCATCATTTCTGGCGCTACGCGCCCGAGCGTTTCCCGTGGATGCAGCCGGCGTGGACGGTGGTGACGCGCGATTTCACGCCGGCGGATTTCGCGGCCGTGCGCGCCGGCACGGGCGTGACGGGTTCGGTGCTGGTGCAGAATTTCCAGACGGAGACGGAAACGGCGGAAATGCTGGCGCACGCCGCCGTGGACCCGTCGATCCTGGGGGTCGTGGGCTGGTTCGACCTCAAACATCCGGCGGTGGGGGACCAGCTCGACCGGGCGCGGGCCCAATCGGCCAAGCTGTGCGGCACCCGGGTCATCCTGCAGGGGACGGCGCCGGCGGAGTTTTTTGGGGACGCCGCGTTTCATCGGGGGTTGGACATGCTCGCGCGGCGCGGGCTGACCTACGATCTGCTGATCAACGAAGTCCAGTTGGAGGCGGCGATTGCGCTGGTCGACGCGCACCCCGAGCTCCGCTTTGTGCTCGATCACCTCGGCAAGCCCGACGTCCGCGCGCGGCGTCCGGCGACGTGGGAGGGCAATTTCCGGGCGCTGGCGCGGCGGGATAATGTCGTCTGCAAACTCTCGGGCCTGCCGTTCGAGGGCGATTGGGCGGCGTGGACGATTGAGGATATTCGAGTCTATGCGGAGATCGCGCTGGAGAGTTTCGGCCCCGACCGGCTGATGTTTGGTTCGGATTGGCCGGTCTGTTTGCTGGCGACCCCGTACCGACGGTGGGTCGAGACGGTGGAGGAATTCGTCGCGCCGCTCAGTGCGTCCGAGCAAGCGGAGATCTGGAGCGGGACGGCGCGGCGGGCCTACCGGCTTCAGGGCGATTCGTAGATTTCGATCAGACCCACGCCGGTCGTCGAATTGGCCCCCGCGAGCTGGGCGGTGTAATTGCCTGGCGGCAACGTGATCAGCATCGCGGTATCGGCCGAGCCGGCCGTCAGCGGGAACGCGCCGACCGCAGCCATGGCGGCGGCCGAGGCGGCTTGCGCCGGCACCGTCGCGGCGCTCGCGAAGGGCCCCTGCACGGGAGCGTTGCTCCAGCCGTTGAGATTGGTGGCGATGATTCCGCTGGTGTTCGAAAGGGTTAATTGGGGAACCGTTAGGGTGCCGGCGATACCGTAAGCGGCGAGGGCCGGACCGGTGCCGCGAATCAACACTTTTTCCGAGCCGGCTCCGGCGATGACGAATCCGGCGATCAGGATATTGGAGCCGGTCCCGACGCTGGCCCGTGCCGCCAGATTGATCAGGCGCGCAGTCGGCGTCCCGGTGTCGGCATCGTAGATCTCCGCGAGCGCCACTCCGGTGCCGCTGTTCACCCCGGAGATCGCGGCGGTGTAGTTGCCGGTCGAGAGCGAGGTATACAGGGCCGAGTCGGCGGAACTCGAGGGCCAGGGGAAGGCGCCGACCTGCGTGAAGACGTTCGAGAGCAGGGTGGTGCCCCCCCAACCGGTATTGGTGTTCAGGACATTGCTGTTCACGTCGGCCAGCGAGAGGATCGGATTGCTCAGGACGCCGGTGATGCCGTACGCGGCCAGCGAAGGCCCGTCGGCCCGGATCAGCAGCGATTTGACCCCGCTGCCGCCCACGACGAAGCCCGCGATCAGCTGATTGCTGCCGGTCCCGACGGCGGCCCGCGCCGAGAGGTTCGTCAGATGGGCCGTGATGATGAGCGCGACGGTGGCGGAGGAGGAGGTGACGGAGCCGGCCGGGTTGCTGACCACGACCGTGTAGGCGCCGACATTGGTGGCCTGCACGCTGGCGATCGCATACGTCGAGCTGGTCGCCCCCGCAATGGGGCCGTTTGTGCCGTTCCGATACCACTGATAGGTCAGGTCATTCCCGCTGGCGGCATCGGTGGCGGCGACGCTGAGCGTGACCGACTGGCCCGCATTGACGGTGGCCCCGGTGGGTTGATTGGTGATCGTCGGGGCCCCCAGGACCGTCAGCACCGCCGAACTGCTGGTGACGGTGCCGGCGGAATTCGTCACCACCACCGTGTACGTGCCGGGGGCGACGGAGGCTTGTTGGACCGTGTAGGAGCTGTTGGTGGCCCCGGCGATCGCGACGCCGTTCAACTGCCATTGGTAGGTGGGCGTCGGCGTGCCGGTCGCGACCACGGTGAAGGTTGCACTGCTGTTTCCGGCCACGGTCTGCGAAACCGGCTGGGTCGTGATCGTAGGCGCCGCGGGTGTGCCGAAGGCGAGGGTGACGGCGTTGCTGATGTTATAGTTGGTGTAGTAGGTCCCGTTGACGGCGACCGTGAACGTATAGGTGCCGATGTCCGCCGCGGTCACATTGGCGATCTGGAGAGTGAAGCTGCCCACGGTCGTGCTGCCGACGGTGGTGCTGGAGGCGGAGAGTTGATTGAAGCGGCTCCCATCGTTGTTTCCGTTGAGAAACGCCACGGCCGCCAGGCTGGCGGCCGCAACCGGGACCGATACCGAAAACGAAAACGTCGCGTTGCCGCCGGCCGAACTCACCACGCTGACCGGTTGCTGGGTGTAAGTGACGGGAACGGGTGCCGTCTGGGCGAACACGGAAGCGGTGAGGCAGCTGCCGATGAGGGCCAGCATAGCCCAGCGAAATGCACGGGTTGCGATCATGAGCTTGGGGAAATTCTCCCTGGGGGGCGGCGGCAGGTCGAGGATGTTTTGGCCTTCCCGGCGGTCGCCCGGGAAAGGGGGAGGGCGAAAAAAGCAGGTACGAATCAATAGCAGACAGGCATCAAATACGCAAATGGAGGTATTTCCATGTCTCGATGATTTGAGTTAAGCTACGTGCATGACCCCAACGCGCAAATCCTCGGTGGAAGAAATCCGCACCCGGTTCGATGGCGAGGTGGAGCGATTTGCCAATCTCGCCACCGGCCAGACGGCGACCGTCGACGCGGCGCTCTGTCTGGAACTCGTCGCGCAGGCCGCGGCAGCCGCCAGCCCCGGAGCCATCCGGGCGCTCGACGTCGGTTGCGGCGCGGGCAATTACTCGCTGAAGCTGCGCGAATACCTCCCGGGTCTGCGCGTCCATCTGGTCGATCTCAGCCCCGCGATGATCGACCGGGCGCGGCAGCGGCTTGGCCCCTCAGTCGAGTCGGCCCAGGCGGCGGACATCCGGGAGCTCGATTTCGCCCCGGGCAGCCTGGACGTCATCCTCGCCGCCGCCGTGCTGCACCATCTGCGCACCCCCGCCGAATGGGAGCAGGTCTTTGCGAAGTTTCACCGCTGGCTCAAGCCCGGCGGCGGACTCTGGGTGTTCGATCTCGTCGCCCATGAGGACCCGGCCGTGCAGCGTCTTCTGTGGGAGCGTTACGGGCGCTATCTCGCCGCGCAAGGCGGCGACGACCACCGCGACCGCGTCTTCGCCTATATTGAGCAGGAGGATACGCCCACGCCGCTCACCTATCAGCTCGAGTTGCTGCGCCGGGCCGGTTTTGGCCGGATCGACGTGCTGCACAAGCACGCGTGCTTTGCGGCGTATGGGGCGGTGAGGTAGCGGTGTTTGGTCGGCCGCAGAGGGCCGCTGCGGCAAACCCGGCGGAGGGGGCGATGTGAATCCGTGCCAGATTCCCCTGGCACGGATTCCGCTCCCGTTTCCGAATCATGCCTCTTCGCGCTTTTTCAGCCCTCCTGATGCTGGCGGTCGCCGCAGCCATGCCGCCTTTCCCACTGAACGCCGCGCCACCGACCGCCGTGGAGTCGATCAGCTTTGCGATTGAGCGATTCGCCGTCCCGCAACAGGGGCCCCAGGTCGTGGACCTCGGCGTGCGTCTCGACTATGCTCCGGGCATCGGCCCAAAGGACTATCCTGATTTTGAGGAGGTCTACCGGAAGCTCCAGGGATGGATGACCCAATACCCCAACAAGAATGATTACTGGGAAGTGTTCAACAAACAGCTCTGCACCCAAGTACTCAGCGCCTATCCGATGCTCAGGGCGGTGACCTTGGAGCTGACCGTTCGCCCCACTTTCTCCGTGCCTTACGCTCAGACGATTCGCACCACGCTGACCCGGTGAGCTAGCGTGCGGACGCCTCGTCGGGGACGCGTGGGATCGGCCGGTGCACTTGCATTGGACCGGGCAGGGGCTATGATCCGCTTTCATGCTGAACGTCGAACTTTCCCGTACGGCCTTGGAGATGTCTCCCGAGGATCGCCTCGAGCTTGCCCGCCGTTTGGTCGAAAGCGTGGTGGAGCCAGCTGCGCTGACCGAGGCATTCAAAAACGGTATCCGCCGAATTGAAGACGTGGCCACCGGTAGGACCGTAGGACTGACCGAAGAGCAGTACCACGCCGCCTTGCGATGAAGGTCCTGTTCCACCCGGAATTTCCGAATGACCAACGGAAATTCCAGGCGGACTACGCGGCGGTTTCGGAAGGTCTGGCCCAGCGGTTTGAGGCGGAGATCAGCGCGGCCATCGACGCCGTCAAATCGTCGCCCACCGGCGCAGGACACTTCGTGAACACCGGCTCTGCCGTCGTCCGTGAGGTTCGTCGCCGGAATCTACCTTCGTTCCCGTTCTTCGTGCTCTACGGATGGTCCGATCAATTTTTGATTTTCGGCTCCATTATCCCCACGCGCTCCGACCCGTTGCATTGGTTGACGCGATTCCAGTAGGATTGAAAGCAGCCGGTTTGAATTTGCCAGCAACGCCGGTCGGCCCCAGAGGTAATGCTGGACGAACTTGGTAAATATAACATAAGTCCCCGTAGCTCAACTGGATAGAGCAGCGGTTTCCTAAACCGCCCATCCCGGTTCAAGTCCGGGCGGGGGCACCAACCTGGCAATTAGCTACCAAGAACCTTGCCACGATTGAGCCGATGCCGCGGTGGATTTCCCGAATGGAGAGGGAAAGGCTTCTTTTCATGTGAAACTATCATGTTTTACATGATTAAAGTACATGGCATTGTGGCGACATGAACGAAAGCACACTGACCGAACGGGGGCAGATTTCCATTCCGTCTGCTCTCCGCAAGGCGATGAAACTTCGCCCGGGGCAGCGGCTGAAATTCACTGCCGTCTCCGATCACGAGTTCCGCGTGTTCAAGGAGAATGATGCCCCGCCGGGGCCGTTGGCGATGCTGGGCTACGCACGGAGATTGCGGGCGGCTCCGGGCCGCCGGACCAGCGAGTGGATGCACGAACTCCGCGAAGGGGAGAGCGGGTCGTGATGTGGGTCGTCGACACCTGCGTCGTTCTGGATGTATTCGAGAACGACCCGCAGTTCGGCAGGAGTTCCGCCGCCCTATTGGAAAAGCTTCTGCCCGGCGGCCTTGCGGTAGCGCCGGTGACGATGGTCGAACTTGCGGCCGCCTTCGACGGCGATATCGCGGAGCAGAAGCGATTTCTGGAGGGGGCGGGCATCTCCCACGCCGAAAGCTGGAATGCTGCCGATACTGAGGCGTCGCATCGAGCCTGGAACGCTTACGTCAAGAGTCGCCGGGCGGAGAGAGCGCCGAAGCGTCCTATCGCCGACCTATTCATCGGTGGCTTCGCCGCGAATCGCCGAGGTCTGATTACAAGAAATCCTTCGGACTTTCGTCGATGGTTTCCCGGGCTCGCGATCCGCGAACCTTAGAAACTTTGTGAGGGGCTCGTTCTTTCTCCCGGCCGAGCGGATGCTGCCAAGCGTCCTTCAGTGCCGAGTACAGAACGCGTTTGGTCGCAGCCTCCAGCAGGACTAGCGTCGAGCCCGCTGCACCCCAGGCGCCGTTGGCCCGACTGAAAACGCGCGGCGCCTTTTTGCTCACGACGCTCTGCTGTTCGGGCGTGAGCTTGACCATGCCGCGGGTTTCATCGGGGTAGCCGAGCGTCGCGAAAACCCGCTTGCCCACCCGAAAATCCGGATGGCGCATGTGGGCCGACTCGGTCGCGCCGGGCAGGGAAAGGGCCAGCCGGCGAAAATCATCGGCCGTCATAGATTGTTCGTACTCCAGCGCCGTCGGCAAGTCCAGCCGGTGATACGGATACACGGGCTCGACCCTGCAGCTTTCTAGGTACGAGCAATCGGCCCTCCGGCATGCGTCGTGCTTGGAGGGGTGGTGGCCTTGGCGCAGTCAGAAATCCCCGTCTCCCAATCCTTCCCGGTTGGCGACGACAGCCTTAGAATTTCGCTGCGGCGGGTCACCAAATCGTACGGCGGCGGTCCCCCGGTCATCGATGGCCTGGACCTCGTCGCCGAGCCGGGGGATTTCATCAGCCTGATCGGCTCAAGCGGCTGCGGAAAATCCACGCTGCTGAAACTTATCGCCGGTCTCACTCCGCTCACTTCGGGCGACATCTCGATCGGGAACCTGCAGGCGCACCAAGCCCGGCGCTGGAGCTCCTTTATCTTTCAGGACGCCACCCTGCTCCCTTGGCGAACCGTCTTTGACAATGTGGCCCTGACCCTCGAGCTGAAGGATTATCCCCGACGGGATCGCGAAGCCAAGGTGAAGGCGGTATTGGACAAAGTGGGCCTGGGTGGCTGCGGCGATCGTTATCCGCGCCAGCTTTCCGGCGGAATGAAGATGCGAGTCTCGATCGCCCGTGCGCTCGTCACGTCCCCCCGCGTCCTCTTGATGGATGAGCCGTTCGGGGCGCTCGACGAAATGACGCGCGACCGGCTGCATGAGGAATTGCTCCGGCTTAAGGCCCAGCAGTCGTGGACGGCCTTCTTCGTCACGCATTCGGTGGCCGAGGCGGTCTTCCTTTCCAACCGGGTCGTCGTGCTGAGCAGCCATCCCGGTCGCATCGCCAGCGAGACTAATGTCCCATTTCCTTATCCCCGGCTTCCGACTCTGCGCGGCGATCCCGCCTTTCTGCAACTCGTCGCGCAGGTGTCCGAGGCGCTTCGTTCGGCGGCCCCACCGCCATGAAGGTGCGCTCGATCCTCTTCGGCCCTTTTCCGGTCCTGGTGGCGCTCCTGGCGCTCTGGTCGCTGGTGGTCAGATCATTCCATTTGCCGTCCTACATTTTACCGGGGCCTCTTGCGGTGGCGCACGCCTCAGCTACGCACTGGCATTCGCTCGTCACCGCCTTCAAGGTCACGGGCCTCGAAGCCGGCGGCGGGTTCATTTTCAGCCTCATTGCAGGCATCGTGCTGGGATTCCTCTTCTCGCTCTCGAAGTGGATGCGCCGGTCCCTTTACCCTTACTCGTTGGTCCTCCAGACTGTACCGATCGTGGCGATCGCGCCGCTGATCCTGATGTGGTTTGGGTCGGGCCTGCAGTCGGTGATGCTGGTGGCGTTTATCATCTGCCTCTTCCCGGTCGTGGCCAACACCACGCAGGGCCTGGTCAGCGTCGATGCCAACCATCTGAATCTTTTCCGCATGTCCGATGCCTCGGCCTTTCGGGTCCTGGTGAAGTTGCGTCTCCCGAACGCGCTGCCGCACATCTTCACGGGATTGCGGATCGCCAGCGGCATTGCGGTCGTCGGCGCGATCACCGGCGAGCTGTTTGCGAGTTCGAACACGGTGGGGCAGGGTGGCCTGGGCTATTCGATCACCTACGCCAGCAGCCAGATGCAGACCCCCTATTTGTTCGCCCTCGTCCTGGCCTCGTCCTCGCTCGGATTTCTATTCTATTTCGCCGTGGTTCTGGTCGAGTGGCTCTGCCTCCACCGCTGGCACGATTCGATCGTGACGCAGGAATGAGGCGCGCGAGCCCGCGGTCAGGTGGCGACCGCGAGGGACAAAGGCTCGGCCGCCGTAAGGCCGAGGCAAAACGCCACCATGGGGAAGAGCTTGTGACTGAATTCCTCGGGCGTCCACACGGGGCCGCTGCGGGTCCAGCGCATGGCGGACGTGCAGATCGCCGCGGCGGCGACGTCGGCATTGAGGTCTGCGTCGAACAGCCGGTCGGCCCCGGCTCTGGCGGTGGCCCATGGCAGCAGCGTCGCGCGCACCAGAGGCCGCATCGCATTCTCGGCGGTGGGGTCGTTCGCCGGCGATCCGAGCGAGGGACAATTCCGCACTTCGGTCAGGAAGGAGCAGATGGCTGCGATCATTTCGGCGAATACGTCGGGCCGCGGTGGCGCGCCTTCGGGTACGCGTTTGCGCAGGGTCTGCTTGAAGAAGTCCGTCAGGAGATAGTGGAGGAGCGCGTGTTTATCCTCGAAGTGCGAGTAGAACGTGGCGCGGTTGATCGTGGCGCTTTCGAGAATGTCCTGGACCGTGATTTCCTCGAAGCAGCGTTCCCGGGTCAATCGCTGCAGCGCTTCGGCCAGCAGCTGCTTCGACCGGCCGATACGAGGGTCGACCCGCTTGCCGGTCCCATCCTGACGTTGGCGGACGATGTCCGGAAGGACATGGCGGCCGACGCAGCTGCCCGACGACTTGGATGACTTGGACGCTTTCCTGATGTTCACGGGGGGGGGAGCGGTCGAGGGCGGCGGGGACAGAGAATCAAACGGACGCGCTACGGCGGTAGATGAAAACCGGAATGTTGCCTGGAACCGGGACGGCGACGATATCGAGCATGGAGTGTAACGCGGGCAGGCCAACAAATTCCAATCGATATTGGGTCATAAAATTTGCTACCATGAGGGGAGACTGGATTCGCGCCAAAGGCATGCCGAGGCAGGAGTGGGTTCCGCCTCCGTACGTCCCATGGGCGCCCTTGGGGGGAGCCGCCGCCTCCCCGAGGAACCGGCTCGGGCGAAAGGCCAGCGGCTCCTCGTAAACCTGGGGTAGGAAATGAGGCAGGGTCTGCAGGTGCAGCAGACGGCTGCCCTTCGTGATTTCATGGCCCGCGAAGGAGAAGTCGCGCTTCGCAATCCGCGGGATGAAAGGTCCCGGCGGGGCCAAGCGTTCGGCCTCCAGGAGCGTAGCCCGCAACTTTGGCCAGGGCTTCATGCTGGTGAAAGCCGCCGGGTCCCAATCCCTAAGCTCTGTCTCCAGTTCGTTTCGCCATGCGGGATGGTGAGCCAGAAAGAGCAGAGTCCACAGCACGAGGGTCGAGGTGGTGCTCGATCCGGCCATGAAGAGTTGGGTGAGGTCGTACACGAGCTCCTTTTCGGTGAGGGGCTCCGCGTCGGGCGGATGGCTCTTGAGGATCAACGAAAGGACATCGTCCCGCTCCAGAAAGTTATGGCGCCGCTCGGCCAGGATCTCCCGCAGATAACCGAAGATTTTCCATCGGCGCCAGTTGCGTCGCGGGTTCAGGTAGATCAGGTAGCGTTTCGTCCGCAGGGTGTTGGCGCGGAGCGCCTCCTTGTTCGCCACCGCCATGATCGTATCCATGCCGGGTGGCAGGTCGGCCTGCAGCAGGGCGCGCGCGGTCATGTTGATCACGAGTTTAACGCACAGCGGTCGCAGGTCGGTCACGCGACCCACCGCGCCATCCACCACGTCCATGAACGCGCGGCTCATGTCGCCGGTGTGGCTCATGATCATGCTGGGCTTGAAACCCGCGTTCATGCGCGAGCGTTTCCGGTGGTAGGCCGCGCCCTCGAGCTGGTTCAGGTAGTTGCCATCGAACTGCTCCCGCCACCCCTTATTGGATTGGGCATAGTCGAGCACCTCGGCATGCTGCCAGATGAATTCGTTGGCTGCGGTGCCGGCGAGCGCGATGAAATCGCGGCCGAACAGGCGGCAGCGAAACACCGGCCCCAACGCCTCATAGGCGGCCACAAAATAAGTCAGCGGCTCGCCGAGAAAGCCGGGCGTGCAGTCGGGCGAGCCGTCCTTGGCGGTGAAATACGGAATCGCGCTGGACCCCATCATCGGGTGGCGGCTCTGGGGCGGAGGAGCACTTTGACCTCTGCTTCAACCGGCGTCGTCGAGACATCGAGTCGACAGCGCAGTGACGGGAATGGCCGAAACTCCACCTCGAAACTCTTGAGCAAGTTGGCCACGATCAGCGGCGGGAGAATCCGGGCCAGCGGCTGCCCGAGACAGAAGTGGACCCCGCCGCCGTAGGTGCCATGCACCCACTTTTCGGGCAGCGCTTCGTTTTCCAGGAAGCGCTCGGGGCGGAACTGCAGCGGATCGGCGTAGTTTTCCGGCAGGAAATGTCCGAGGGTCTGGAGGTGAAGGATGCGCGTGCCCTTGGGTATTTCGACCCCCTCGAACGTGAGCGTGGCGGTCGTCGTGCGGGACCCTGAAACCACGCTCGGCGGCATCAGGCGCTCGACCTCGAGCAGCGTGGCCCGCAGTTTCGGGAGCAGCTTCATGCTAGAGAAGGCCTCGGGATTCCAGTGGGCGTCCAGCTCCGCCCTCAGGGCCGCAAGCCAATCGGGCCGCGAGCAACAGAAGATGATGGTCCACAGCACCAGGTGCGAGGAGGTCGTCGAACCAGCCATGAAGAGCTGCGTGAGATCGAAGACGATCTCCCGATCGGTCAGGGGTGGCTCGGTGGCCGGGTGGGCGGCGAGGATGAGGCTCAGGACGTCTTCGGATTCAGGCGGCCGGCGTTTGTGCTCCCGCAGAACCTGGCGGAGAAAGCGGAAAATCTTTTGGCGCCGCCACAGCCGCTGGGGCCGCAGATAGAAGAGATGGCGCCATGGGCCGAGCCGGCCGGCCTTGAGCACGTCTTTGTTGAACAGGGCCATGGTGAGGTCCATGCCCGGCGGCAGCCGGTATTGCATCAACACCGGTCCGGTCATGGCCACGATCAGTCGGAGGCAGAGGCGTCTCAGATCGATCTCCTGGTCGGCCAGTGGGTTCACCTCCTCGAAGAACACCCGGCTCATCTCTGGGGTGTGGGAAAAGATCATCGAGGGCTTGAAGCCCATGTTCATCCGCCGGCGCTTTTTCGAATGCGCTGCGCCGTCCAGCAGGCCGAGCAGCGAGTCGTCATACTGCTCGCGCATGAATTCGTTGCCCGAGGCATTTTCAAAGGCCCCCGGGTTACCCCAGACGAACTTGTTTGCCTCGACCCCTCCGAGCGCCGCGAAGCGCCGCCCGAAGAGATCGCAGGAGAACACCGGCCCCAGTTCCCGGTACGGACCGATGAAAAAACCGCGGGGGTCGGCGCCGAAACCCGCATTGCAGGAGTCCCCCCCGCCCGGCGGCCGGAAATGCGGGAGGGGACGAGCGGTCTCGGTCGCGGCGGGCATGACCTAGAACTTGTACTTCACGGTTCCTTCCATGTGGAAAGGCAGTTCGGCGTAGGCGGCGTCGAGTCCCGTCTGGGAGTTGCCGCCGCTCCAATTCTTTTGATTCGTCAGGTTGAGGAAATCGAGGCGGATCTCGAAGCGCTTGGTGCGGTAGAACAGGGCCGCGTTGGCGGTATACTGGTTGGGGATAACGACCGTGCCCGCCCAATCGAGATTCTGCCGGCTCTGGGCGACGATGCCGCCCTGGAGACCGAACCCGGACTCGAGCCGATAGTTGGCCAGCAGGTTGAAGTTGTGTTCCGGGATCAGTGGCACCCGGTAATTGCCATACGGCAGCGAAGCGCCGTTGCTCGGGCTGCCCTGCCCGGTTCCGACGATGACGCTCGGGTCGAGGTCGTTGAAAGGCGCGGTATAGGAAATTGTCCGCGGCGTCACGGAGGTGCCGTCGGCGTTCGCGGCCAGCAGCGCATATCCCGCCACGATGAAGAATGCCTTGTTGGGTTGGTACGACAGCCCGACTTCGGTGCCGTTCACGGTGTAGGGGATGGCCGGCCCGCTGATCTGCGGGTCGTCGCGGGTCTGGTTGAAGACGGCCACCGACAGGAACATGCGGTCCTTCAGCAGCGAGAATTTCGTGCCCGCCTCGAAGAGGTGGCTCTGGACGTGGAAGGTGCTCGGCGAAAGGCTGTTGTAAGTGGTGATGTCGCCCGGCGTCGCGAACGTGAGCCCGTAACCGCCGCCAGTCTGGCCATCGGCCGACTGGCTGTAGCTATAGGTCAGGTAGGTTGTGATCCACGGGACCGGCTTGTAGATGGCGCTGAGATTCGCCGACGGCAGCAGGTTCGTGATATTGCTGGCGACCGGGGTATACCCTGGAGGCGGCAGCGGGTCGATGAAGCGCGTCACCATCAGGTCGGCGCGCGCCCCCATGGTCAGGGCGAACTGGGGGCTGAAATGCATCTCATCCTGGAAGTAATACGCAGGTTGGTACGTGGTCGAATCGGTCGTCGAGCCGTTGCCATTGAAGAGCTGATACGGTCCGCCGGTGTAGGTATAGGGGTAGGACGCGCCGGGGGTGCCGTACAGATTCGTGCCGGGAATCCGGAGCGAGGAGTTGTAGCCGACGGGAATATTGGCGAGCGGAAAGGTGTTCAAGCTGGGGCTCAGCGAGAGGTCGTAGGCGTCGGTCGGCGAATGGTAGTAGTCGATGTAGCCCACGACATGCTCCAGGCGGAAATCGACGCCGGTGTTGATCACGTTCGTCACCTTCAATCCGCCGAGCGCGAAAGCCGACTTGTCGTGGATCTCCGTCCGGGAATCGATCGCGTAATTGCCGCTCAGGACGAGCGAGAGATAGTCCGAGTTCAGCGTCGTCTCGTTGACATAGTTGAAGAGCGTGTTGTTGACGATCTGGAGGTCGTCGCTGACGTGCAGCGTCTGAATGACCTGGGCGATGTCGGTTTGGCCCCGCGAGCCATCACCCGGGGCATAGAGCGTGCGGTTCCGCGGGAGCTCGACCTCGCCGGTCGGCGTGATCAGATTGCCCTGGCTCGTCACATTGTTCGGATAGGCGCTGGTCGAAGGGACGATCGGGCTGCCGCCCGGATACACCTGTGCGACCGGGACGCCCGTGATGTAGAGACCGTCCTTGATCAGCTGTGGGGTGACCCGATTGATCCCCCAGACCTGCGTGTATTTCACGATGTCGACCTGATTGTTGAACTCCAGGGTATACCGGCTCGAAGGCCGCCAGGTCAGGGCGGTGTAGAGGGAATTGGAGCGGTCGTGGTAGTTCTGGTAGTAGCCGCTCACTTGTGCGCCCTCGTAGGCCACCCGGTAGGCGAGCGTGCTATTGATCGGGCCGCCGAAATCGGCGGTCCACCGGTAGGTGTTCCAGGTACCGGCGGTCATGCTCACCTGGCCGTGGAACCCGTCGAAATACGGCGCCTTCGTGATGAGGTTGATGCCGCCGCCGACGTACTGCGAAGCTCCGTCCACGACTGACGCGGGCCCCTTGAAGACATCCATCGATTCGACGCCGATGTAGCTGCGCGGAACGCCGCTGCCATCCGTGGCGCTGAGGCCGAGGCGCTGGCCGTTGACGAGCACGTCCGCGACCTGGCCGCGGAGAGTGGGATTCACCGAATCCCCGAAGTCCGCCGGGCTGTAGGCACCCGCAGTCAGCTGCACCAAATCGCGGGTATCGGTGAAATTCACCGCATCGATCTCCTCGCGGGAAATCACGTCGACCGAGCGCGGGGTATCGAGAATCGACTCTCCCAGTCCGAACACGGACTGGTAGGGCCGGCTGGTGGGCAGGATGTCCTGCGCGACCGGGACGTCGCTGATGTTGAAGGTCTCCATGGTCGTCACCGCAGGGCTCGGCGGGGGCGTGGTGGCGGGCCCGGTCTGGGCCATGGCCAAGTTACCCACCGTCACGAGCCCGAGACAAAACGCCTGCCTACGGGTAAATTTTTTCATCTCGTCCGCTCAGCACCGCACGTGCCAACTTTGTTGCTTAACATACAAAGTTTGGAAAAAGGGCCCGGGTCGGTCAGACGCCTCCCGATGGTGCAGATCGTGCTCACCTGCGCCCAATGAAGACCTGGATCCCCGATCGGTACCAGTTGAGCTATCTAACCTGGAAACAGGTCGAGGCCATACCCAAGGAGGAGGCGCTGATCATTCTGCCCACCGCCGCGATCGAACAACACGGGCACCACCTGCCAGCGGCCACGGACTCGCTTCTGC
>Ga0116226_10001638_pt1 | contig 19448 bp, 17 predicted proteins | sample S1TSphfallax_FD_89692 | JGI IMG/M metagenome (GOLD analysis project Ga0116226, IMG submission 89692) | Host-associated microbial communities from peat moss isolated from Minnesota, USA - S1T2_Fa - Sphagnum fallax MG | ecosystem: Host-associated > Plants > Peat moss > Unclassified | place: USA... | reverse complement strand
TATCCGGTGCGCCTCACGGGCCAGGATAGCGGCCGTGGCACGTTCTTCCACCGGCACGCCGTGCTGCACGATCAGGTCACCGGTCGAAGTTTCGTGCCGTTGCAGCACCTCGCCACCAATCAACCGACTTTCACCGTCACCGACTCGGTGTTGTCGGAAGAGGCGGTGATGGGGTTCGAGTATGGCTTTTCGTCCACGGAGCCGCATTGCCTGACCATTTGGGAAGGTCAGTTCGGCGATTTTTGCAATGGCGCCCAGGTCATCATCGATCAGTTCATCAGTTCCGGCGAGGCCAAGTGGGGTCGGCTGTCGGGGCTCACGTTATTCCTGCCGCATGGCTATGAGGGTCAGGGGCCGGAGCACTCATCGGCGCGGCTCGAGCGTTTTCTTCAGCTTTGCGCCGAATACAACATCCAGGTGTGCGTGCCATCGACGCCGGCCCAGATGTTCCACATGCTGCGGCGGCAGATGGTGCGCGCCTTGCGCAAGCCGCTCATCATCATGACGCCGAAGAGTTTGTTGCGTCATCCGTTGTCGGTGTCGCGGCTCGAGGAGTTGGCCTCGGGCGGCTTCCGCAGCGTGATCGACGAGGTGGACGATGTGAAACCGTCGGCCGTGACGCGCATCGTGCTGTGCAGTGGCAAGGTGTATTTCGATCTGCTCAAGGCGCGGCGCGAGGCGAAGATCGACAAGGTGGTCATCATTCGCATAGAACAGCTCTATCCGTTCCCGTCGGAAGAGTATGAAGCGGTGATCCGCAAATACTCGAATGCGCGGGAAGTGGTTTGGTGCCAGGAGGAACCTCAGAACCAGGGAAGCTGGTACCAGATCCGCCATCGGCTGCAATTACCATTGAGCGTCAAGGACGAACTCTTGTATGCCGGCCGCGCGGGCGCGGCGGCGCCCGCCACGGGAATCGCGGCGTTGCACGAACAACAACAGAGAAATCTCGTCACCGCCGCCTTGCAAGGCACACCCCCCGAAGAGTCTTCACGGCAAACGATGCGCCTCCCGGCGGCTCACACTAGGACTGGTTCATGACAATCGAAGTGCGCGTGCCGCAGCTACCGGAATCGGTGGCTGACGCCACGCTCGTGTCTTGGCATAAGAAGCCCGGCGATGCCGTGGCGCGCGATGAAAACCTGGTCGATCTCGAGACCGATAAAGTGGTGCTCGAAGTGCCGGCACCGTCGGCCGGCATTCTCAAGGAAATCCGGCTGGGCGATGGCATCACGGTGACCAGTGGCCAGGTCATCGCGGTCATCGATGAAAACGCCGGCGTGAGTGCCGTGGTGCCGGGCGCGAGCGCGCCGGCCATCATGGCCGCGCCGGGCGCTGCGGCGGCCAAGTTGAGTCCGGCCGCCAAGCGGGTGGTCGAGCAGAGCGGCGTCAATCCCAGCGACGTGGCAGGCTCGGGTCGCGACGGCCGCGTTTCGAAGTCGGATGTGTTGAATCACCTCGCGGCCCAGGACGTCGCCGCACCCGTCACGGAGGCGCCCGCTGCGAAACCGGCGCGACCCGCGAGCGCCGCGCCGTTGGCGGCCCCGGCCCCGGCGCCGATCGCGGCGCGCGGTGAACGGGTTCAGAAGCGCGTGCCGATGACCCGACTGCGGGCGCGCATCGCCGATCGCATGGTGCAGGCCCAGTCCACCCAGGCGCTGCTCACTTCATTCAACGAGGTGGATTTGAAGGCCGTGAACGAATTGCGCTCGCGCTACAAGGATGCATTCGAGAAGCAAAACGGCGCGAAGCTCGGCTTCATGTCCTTCTTCACCAAGGCCTGCGCCGTGGCGCTTCAGAAATTTCCGTCGGTCAATGCCTCGGTCGAGGGCAGCGACATTCTCTATCACGAGTATTTCGACATTGGCGTGGCGGTGGCGACGGAGCGCGGCTTGATCGTGCCGGTGTTGCGCGACGCGGATCGCATGAGCTTCGCCGAGATCGAAAAATCCATCGCGACGTTCGCCGGACGCGCGCGCGCCGGTACGATCACGATGGAGGAGTTGACCGGTGGGACGTTCACCATCACCAACGGCGGTACTTTCGGTTCGCTGTTGTCGACGCCCATCGTCAATGCGCCGCAGAGCGCCATCCTCGGCATGCATAAAATTCAGGATCGGCCCGTCGTGGTCGACGGCCAGGTGGTCGTGCGGCCGATGATGTACGTGGCCTTGACCTACGACCATCGCATCATCGATGGCCGTGAGGCGGTGCAGTTTCTGGTCACCGTCAAGCAATGCCTCGAAGACCCGGCGCGCATGGTCTTGGGCCTATGAGCGACAGCTTCGACGTGGTGGTGATCGGCGCGGGTCCGGCCGGCTATCCGGCCGCGATTCGCGCCGGTCAGAACAAGCTCAGCGTGGCCTGTGTCGACGAATGGAAGAACTTCGACGGCAGCTATGCGTTCGGGGGCACCTGTCTGAATGCCGGCTGCATTCCATCGAAGGCGCTGCTCGAGTCCTCCGAGTTGTTCTTGCGGGCCAAGGAGGAGTTCGGCATCCACGGCATCAAATTGGCTGACATCACGCTCGATCTCGCCGCGATGCAGAAGCGTCGTGCGTCCATCGTCAAGACGATGACGGGCGGGATCACGGCCCTGTTCAAGGCCAACGGCGTGGTGGGTATTCAAGGCCACGGCCGCTTGCTGCCCGGCAATCGAGTCGTGGTCACGGGTGCCGACGGCGCTGAGCGAACCTTGCTGGCCAAGAACGTGGTGCTCGCGTCGGGCTCCACGCCGATCCGGTTGAAGACGGTTCCGCACGACGGCACCCACATCGTCGATTCGTGGAATGCGCTGGAATTCGACGCGGTGCCGCCGCGCTTGGGCGTCATCGGCGCGGGTGTGATCGGGCTCGAGTTGGGCAGCGTGTGGCGCCGCCTGGGCAGTCAGGTGACCGTGCTCGAAGCGCTCGAGCAATTCTTGCCGATGGCGGATCAGACCATCGCAAAGGAGGCGCAGCGGCATTTCAAGAAGCAGGGCTTGGACATCAAGCTCGGCGCCAAGGTGTTGCGCGCGGAGGTCAAGGGTTCTGCGGTGGACGTCGTGTATGCGGACGCTCAAGGCGAGCATACGCTGCAAGTCGACAAGCTCGTCGTCGCGGTGGGTCGCCGACCGTTCACCGACGGATTGCTGGGCGAGGGCACCGGCGTCGAACTCGATGCGCGCGGTTTCATCCAGGTGGATGAGCATTGCCGCACCAACGCGGCCAATGTCTGGGCCGTGGGCGATGTTGTGCGTGGACCGATGCTCGCGCATAAAGGCAAGGAAGAGGGTGTCATGGTCGCCGACCGCATTGCCGGTCATTTCGGCGAGGTCAATTACAAGGTGATCCCTTCGGTCATCTACACCGCACCGGAAATTGCCTGGGTCGGGCAGACCGAGGAACAGGTCAAGGCAAGCGGCCGTGCTTACAAGGTCGGCGCCTTTCCGTTCGCGGCCAGCGGGCGCGCGCGCGCGATGGAGGCGGGTCAGGGCATGGCGAAGATCGTCTCGGCCAAGGACGACGACGAAGTCTTGGGTGTCCATGTGATCGGACCGATGGCGGGCGAACTGATCGGCGAGGCGGTGCTGGCGATGGAATACTCGGCGAGCACCGAGGACATCCAACGCACCATGCATGCCCATCCCACGTTGTCCGAGGCCATTCACGAGGCCTCGCTCGCGGTCGACAAGAAGGCGATCGACAGCATCAATCGCTAGCGTTTGCGTCGGGCCGACACCACGTTCGGCACCTGGGTGATGCGGGTGAGTGCGCGCGACAGCTGCGGCAGTCCGCTGATCGAAATGCTCATCTGCATGTGGGCGATGTTGTCGCGCTTGTCGGTGACGGTGTTGATGCCCTGGATGCTGATTTTCTCATCCGCCAAGGCGGCGCTGACGTCCCGCAACAGCCCGCGTCGGTCGAACGCCTGAATCTCCACATCGACCGGGAATTCTTGGGTGCTCGTGGTGCCCCAGGCGACCGCGAGCACGCGCGCCGGGGATTTGACGCTCAAACGCGCGAGGTTTCCGCAAGTACGCGCGTGGATGCTGACGCCCCGGCCCACCGTGATGTAGCCCACGATGGGTTCCGGCGGCACCGGTTTGCAGCAACGGGCGTAGGTCGACAAGAGATCGCCGATGCCCTGGACCTCGACGTCGGGTTGACGCTCGGGCACGACCCGCGTCTTGATCGTTTCGCCGAGCTCGCGAGCATGCTGCAAGCGTTGCGCGGCGCCGGCGATCTGTCCGCTGCTCGGCTCCACGCCCCCGACGGCCTCGTGCAGCGCCTCGTTCTGCTTGCGGAACCAGGCCCGCACTTTGTTGCGGTGGCGCGGACTTGCAAGGAAACCGGATTGCGGCGAGAGCCAGTCGCGCGACGGCTGGGCCGACTTCGACGTGATGATCTCGACTGTCTCGCCGTTCTTGAGCTTGGTGTCGAGGGTCACCATGCGGCCGTTGATCTTCGCGCCGCGGGTGCGATGGCCCAGGTCGGTATGCACCTGGTACGCAAAATCGAGCGGTGTGCCGCCCATCGGGACGTCGACGATTTCACCCTTGGGGGAGATCACGTAGACGCGGTCCTGGAACAGATCGACGCGCATGCGCTCGAGAAAATCGTGGCCTGTTTCCTCGCCCTCCGTGGGACGCAGCAGCGAGCGCAGCTCGTTGATCTTGCGCTCATAGGCTTGATCGCCGCGGCCGCCTTCCTTGTAGCGCCAATGCGCCGCGACGCCGCGCTCCGAGTGCGCGTGCATCTCATGCGTGCGGATCTGGATTTCCACCGGCTGGCCACCGGGTCCGATCACGGCGGTGTGGATCGAGCGATACAAATTACCCTTCGGTGTTGCGATGTAATCGTCGAATTCACCGGGGATGAATTGCCACAGGGAGTGGACCACGCCGAGCGCCGCGTAGCACTCGGCCACGCTCTCCACCAGGATACGCGCCGCGCGGATATCCATGAGCTGCTCGAAGGCGAGCCGCTTCGCCTGCATTTTGCGCCAGATACTGTAGATGTGTTTCGGACGCCCATCGATCGAGGCAGCGATGCCGGCGCGGTGCAATTCGCCCTGCAGCGTCACCTTGAGCTCATCGATGTAGCCCTCACGCTCGCTGCGTCGGCTGTTCAGCGCCGCAGCGATGTGCTTGTACTCGGCCGGGTTCAAGTAACGAAATGCCAGGTCCTCGAGCTCCCATTTGAGCTGCCCGACACCGAGCCGGTTGGCGAGCGGGGCATAGACCTCGCGGGTCTCGATGGCGTACTTGCGTTGCAGCGCCGCGCTCGACGATCTTGCGGTGCGCATTTTATGAAGCTGTTCGGCCAGCCGCACGATGACCAGCCGCACATCGCCGATGACGGCCAGCAGCATCTTGCGCAGCGCCTCGGCTTGCCCGGCTTCCAGGCTGCTCTGCGGCGTCCAGTCGGCCGGCAGGCCGAAGTGCCCGAGCACTCCGAGGCTGCGGGCCAGTCGCGCAGGTTCCGCACCGAAACGGGCCGCAGCGGCCTCGCGATCGATGAACTTCGCCTCCATGAGCGGCTGTAGCAGAGCCGCCACGACCACATCGTCGTCGGCGTCGAGCGCGCGCACGATCTCGGCCACCTCGAGCGCGGTCTGCCTGACGGCGGCTCCATCGTCCGGTAAATCGAGCGCGCGCACGCTTGCGAAGGCCGCTTGCAGGCGACCGCTGGCTGTCCGGCTCGTCGAATTCGTTTCCATGGGTTTGGGCGCCTATTGCCGGTATCATAACCGGCCATGCCAATTCCCATGCCCAAGAGCGCCACCATCCGTGTGCTCGGTATCGATCCGGGGTCCCAATGCACGGGATTCGGCGTGGTGGACTCGGTCGGCTCACGACTCACGTATGTGGCGAGCGGCGTCATCCGCACGGGTCAGGGCGAGTTCGCGGCGCGCTTGTGCGAGATCTTCCGCTCGATGCAATCGGTGGTCGCCGAATACCGGCCGCATGAAATCGCGATCGAACGGGTGTTCGTCAATCGCAATCCCGACAGCGCACTCAAGTTGGGCCAGGCGCGCGGCGCGGCGATCTGCGGTACCGCGGATGCGAATGCGGAAGTGTTCGAGTACGCCACGCGCCAGATCAAACAGGCGGTCGTGGGTTCTGGCAATGCCGAGAAGGCCCAGGTGCAGCTCATGATGAAGAGCCTGTTGAAGCTCGACGGTCCGCTGGCCGCGGATGCCGCGGATGCGCTGGCGGCCGCGGTCTGTCATGCGCTGCGCGGCCGCGTGCGCATCTCTCTCAAGCGCGCGAGCGGCGCATGATCGGGTTCTTGAGGGGGCGCCTCGCCGTCAAGCAACCACCCATGCTGTTGGTGGATGTGGGCGGCGTGGGCTACGAACTCGAAGCGCCGATGTCGACGTTCTATGGCCTGCCGGCCACCGGCGAGACGCTGACGTTGTTCACGCATCTCGTGGTGCGCGAGGATGCGCACATCCTCTATGGGTTCGGGACCGAGAGCGAGCGGCGCTTGTTTCGCGCGTTGCTCAAGGTGTCCGGTGTTGGGCCCAAGATCGCTCTGGGGGTGTTGTCGGGCGCCAGTGTCGATGATTTCGTGCGCATCATCGAAGCCGAGGATGTTGCCATGCTGACGCGGATCCCCGGTATCGGCCGTAAGACCGCCGAACGTGTGATCATTGAAATGCGCGACAGCGTGCAAAAGCTCGGCGCCGCCGCCGTGGCCGGGGGTGCCGGGCCGTCCGCGCTGGCGGCCGGTGCCGGAGCCGGTGTGGCCGCCTCGCCGCAGGGCGAGGCCTTCAGCGCGCTGATTGCGCTAGGCTACAAGCCACCCGAGGTGGTGAGATTGCTGAAGTTCGCGGATGAGCCGGGGCTGTCGACCACCGACATCATCCGCCGCGCGCTAAAGTCGGCCGTCAAAGCGTAGCGACGGGGAGCGCCCATGGGTATCGAACAGGATCGGATCATCGCGGGCACGGTCGGGCGCGATGACGAGGTGGTTGATAAAGCGGTACGCCCCAAGAGCCTGGCCGACTATGTCGGGCAGCCCAACGTCAAGAATCAGATGGAGATCTTCATCCAGGCGGCGCGGCAGCGCGGCGAGGCGCTCGACCATGTGCTCATCTTCGGTCCTCCGGGCCTCGGCAAGACCACGCTCGCCAACATCATCGCGAACGAACTTCAGGTGAACCTGCGGCAAACCTCGGGTCCCGTGCTCGAAAGGCCCGGCGACCTTGCCGCGCTGTTGACCAACCTCGAGCCGCGCGATGTGCTGTTCGTCGATGAGATTCATCGTCTGAGCCCCGTGGTCGAGGAAGTGCTGTACCCGGCCATGGAGGATTCGCAGCTCGATCTGATGATCGGCGAGGGCCCGGGCGCCCGCTCGATCAAGCTCGATCTGCCGCCGTTCACCTTGGTGGGTGCGACCACGCGCGCGGGCCTCCTCACCTCGCCGTTGCGCGACCGCTTCGGCATCGTGCAGCGGCTCGAGTTCTACTCGACCGAGGAATTGACCAAGATCGTGGTGCGCAGCGCTTCGATATTGAAGCTCAAGCTTCAGCCCGCTGGTGCGGATCGCATCGCGGAGCGCTCGCGCGGAACGCCGCGTATCGCCAACCGGTTGCTGCGACGGGTGCGGGATTTCGCGGAGGTGAAGGCCGGCGGCCTCATCAGCGGCGAGGTGGCACTCGCCGCCCTCGACATGCTCGAGGTCGACCCCCAGGGCTTCGACATGCTCGACCGGAAATTGCTGCTGACGGTGATCGAGAAATTCGAGGGCGGCCCGGTCGGTGTCGACAGCCTGGCGGCGGCCATGAGCGAGGAGCGCGGCACCATCGAGGATGTGATCGAGCCGTTCCTGATCCAACAGGGATTTCTGATGCGCACGGCGCGCGGCCGGGTGGCGACCCGCACGGCCTATGCCCATTTCGGCCTCGCGGCGCCGACCGTGGAGCGCGATCCGACGCTGCCGCTGTTTCGGGACGGGGTTTAACGTCATCGAACCTGATCGCTTTCAACCTATTGATGCATAATGAAAAAAAATTACGAGATCAAGGTCCGCGTGTACTGGGAAGACACCGACGCCGGCGGTGTCGTCTATTATGCGAACTACTTGAAATTCATGGAGCGGGCCCGCACCGAATGGCTGCGTGCACTCAAGGTTGATCAGCAGCGGTTACGCGCGGAGCGAGGGCTGCAATTCGCCGTGGTGAGCGTCAGCGTGGACTTTCTCAAGGCCGCGGTGCTGGATGATGAAATTGTCGTCACCGCCGAATTGCGCGAGCTTCGCGGTGCGACAATCTCGTTCAAGCAGATCATTCTGCGCGACGGGGTTCAATTGATCGACGCGACCGTTCGCGTTGCCTGCCTCGATTCCGGCACGTTGAAGCCGCGTGCCATTCCCAAAGATCTGTTCATGGAGTGGCGTGATGGGTAACGACTTGTCGATCTGGACCTTGGTGCTCGATGCGAGCCCCATCGTGCAGGCGGTCATGGCGCTGCTGATGACGGCATCGGTCTCGTCCTGGGCAATCATTTTCAAGAAGAGCCGCGTGATCTCGCGCTCGCGCCGTCAGGCTGATCGATTCGAAACGGCGTTTTGGTCGGGTGGAGACCTCTCGACGCTCTATCGCAGCATCGAAACCAAGGGCCGGGAAGGCACCGGGGAACAGAGCATTTTCGAATCCGGCTTCGGCGAATTCAGTCGGTTGCGTCAATTGGGTACGCCCACCGATCAGCTGCTCGAGGGTGCCCGCCGCGCGATGCGGGTGGCCCAGATGCGCGAACTCGACCGCCTGGAGCGTAATCTGGCGACGCTCGCCACCGTCGGCTCCACCAGTCCCTATGTCGGCTTGTTCGGCACCGTTTGGGGCATCATGAGCGCCTTCCACAATCTCGGCAACGTCCAACAGGCCACGCTCGCCGCCGTGGCGCCCGGCATCGCCGAGGCGTTGATCGCCACCGCCATCGGCTTGTTTGCGGCGATTCCCGCCGTGATTGCCTACAACCGATTCGCCGATCAGGTGAGTCGCCTGGAACTTCGTTTCGATACCTTCGTCGAGGAGTTCTCGACCATTTTGCAGCGTCACGGCCCGGGCCGAACGCAGCACGCCTGACCTTAAGATGCCGGCGCCTCTTCGTCGTCGCAAGCTGATGGGTGAGATCAACGTCGTGCCCTACATCGACGTCATGTTGGTTCTCTTGGTGATTTTCATGATCACGGCGCCCTTGCTCAAGGAGGGCGTGAAAGTGGATCTACCGGCCGCCGGGGCGAAGCCCTTGGACCCGCAGTTCCTGGTCAAGCACGAGCCGCTCGTGCTCACCATTGATGCGGCGGACCGACTGTACCTCAACTTCGGGGCGAGCCAGGATAAGCCGCTCGCGGAGGAAACGGTCGCTGCGCGGACCGCGGCGCTGCTGCGTCGTGATCCGTTGACGCCGATTCTGCTGCGGGCCGATCGAACGGTTCCGTACGGCACGGTGGTGCATGCCATGGTCCTGCTACAGCATGCCGGCGCGGAGAAGGTCGGGTTTCTCACCGACCCGCCACCGAAGGCCGTCAACGGCGCGCGCTGACATGGCCGGTTTCTTGCGCGAAAATTCGGGTCCTATCGCGGTGTCCGTGCTGCTACATGGCTTGCTCGCGGGCGGCCTCGTGCTCATGACCTACCTGGCTGCCAACCGGCACTCTGCGCCGGTCGAACCTCTACCGATCGATGCGGTGGTGGTGGATTCCCAGGTGCTGCATGCGGCGCAACAAGCTGACGCGCAGCGCGCCCAGCAAGCCATCGCGCAGGCGCAAGCCGCAGCGGCCAATGCCCGCGCCGCCGCCGCGGCGCAGGCCGCGGCCGCCCAAGAGGCCACGGCGGCCCAGGAAGCCGCCTCCGCTCACGCGGCCCAAGCGGCGCAGGCTGCGGCGAATGCGGCCGCCGCCAAGCAGGCTGCCGATGCTCGAGCGGCGGCCGATGCCGAGCGAACCGCCGCGGCAAAGCGGGTAGCCGCCGCCCAGCAGGCCGCTGCCGCACAAGCCGCCGAGGATGCGCGGCGGGCGGCTGAGGCCAAACAAGCGGCGGAGGCGACGCAAGCCGCGGAGGCCAAACAAGCGGCAGAGGCGAAGCGGGCGGCGGATGAGCGAGCAAAGCAGGACCGTGAAGCCGAGTTGCGCCGCCAGCTGGCAGCCGAGGAGCACACGAGCGCGGTCGAGTCAGGCCCTCTGCGCGACCAGTACATCACCGCCTTGCGTAACAAGATTCAAAATGCCTGGATCAAGCCGCCCTCGGCCACCGCCGGCATCGACTGTCAGGTGCAGGTGACTCAAGTGCCGGGTGGCGAGGTGACGCAGGCGCGTGTGACTCAATGCAACGGCGATGCTGCCGTCCGTCAGTCCATCGAAAATGCCGTCTATCGAGCGGCACCCCTGCCGGAGCCGCCGGATCCTGCGTTGTTCGAACGAAACTTGGTATTGAGGTTCAAACCCGATGAATAGAGTAATCGCCCTGGTCGTCTTGCTGGGATTCTCGATGTTGAGTTCGAGCAGCTGGGCGGAACTCGTCGTCGAGGTGACGCATGGTCAAGACAATGCCATTCCGATCGCCATCGTGCCTTTCGGCACGGCACCGCAGGCGGCGGGTGCGTTCGACGTCGCGCAGCTCGTGAGCGACGACCTCACCCGCAGCGGCCGCTTCAAGCCGATGGATCGGAAGGACATGATCGATCTGCCGCAAACGGGGGCAAACATCAACTTCGACGATTGGCGCCGGCTCAACAACGATTACATGCTGGTGGGCCAGCTTCAGACCCTCGGGCCCGACCGCTACAACATCGTGTTCGAACTCTTCAACGTCCTGACCCATGAGCGTCTGCTCGGGTATCAGATCAGCGCCAATCAGGCGGGGCTGCGCCTCGCGAGCCACCAGGTGGCGGACATGGTGTTCCAGAAAATCCTCGGGATTCGCGGCGCCTTTGCCACCCGGATCGCCTATGTCTCGGTGCTTGGGCATTTGCCGAACCGGCGCTATCAGTTGATCGTCGCGGATGCCGACGGCATGAATCCGCGCATCATCATGGATTCGAACGAGCCGCTGATGTCGCCGGCCTGGTCACCCGATGGCCAGAGTCTCGCGTACGTGTCGTTCGAAGAGCGCTTGCCGACGATCTATGTGCAGATGCTGAAGACGGGCGAGCGGCGTCGGGTGTCCGCGCGGGCCGGTGTCAATCAAGCGCCGGCGTGGTCACCCGACGGCAAGAAGCTCGCGCTTACCTTGTCGACCCGTGACGGCAATCTCGACATCTACATCCTGGACCTCGCCACCCAGGCGTTGACCCGTATCACCACCGACCCGGGAATCGACACCGAAGCGCAATGGTCGAAGGATGGCCAGAGTCTCTATTTCACGTCGGATCGCGCGGGCGGTCCGCAAATCTACAAGATCGGCATCCAGCCGGGCGACAAGCCCACCCGGCTGACCTTCGAGGGTTCTTACAATGCCCGCCCCCGCGTGTCGCCTGATGAGTCGCAGTTGGCGTTCGTCACGCAACAGGACGGGGCCTATCGCATCGCCACGATGGATTTGAAGGGCCATGGGGATGTCCAAGTGCTGACTCACGGCAGCTTCGACGTGTCGCCGAGCTATGCGCCGAATGGCGCCGAGATCCTCTATGCCACCCGCGATCACGGGCGGGGTGTGCTGGCCCTGGTGAGCTCGGATGGGCGCGTCCAGGAGCGCTTGGCATCGAGCGAGGGCGCGGTGCAGGAACCCGCCTGGTCGCCGTTTTGAGGGCGGGCGGTTGTGAGGTCCGGGCGGTTCGGCATGCGGCGGATTCGATCGAGGTTCATAATCAATGTTTGGGCCACTGCGCTCAGCGTTTCACAGCAATAAAGAACGGAGTAGCATTTCAATGAAGCGGATCATAGCGATTGCCTGTTTGATGGCGGGTACGGCACTTTTCTCGGGGTGTGCGAAGAAGGCGACCACGGTGGAACCGCCCACCGCCGGGACCCAGGTGGGTGAGTCGGCGAGCACGGCTGGCGCCGGGGGTGCATCGACGAGCGGAAGCGCACTCGGCGCTGACAATGGCGTAAACGGCGCAAGCGGTGCGGGCGGAGTGGGCGGCATCTACAATGGTGCCTCGAGCGCGGTCATCTATTTCGATTTCGACAAGTCTGAGATCAAGCCCGAATACCAGGACATCGTCAGCGCCGCCGCGCGTAATCTCACGAGTCACCCCAACCTCAAGTTGAAGCTCGAGGGTAATACCGATGAACGCGGAACCCGCGAATACAACATCGGGCTCGGCGAGCGCCGCGCTCAGGCGGTGAAGCGTGCGCTGATGTTGGAAGGCGTCGCTGAAACCCAGCTCTCCACCGTCAGTTTCGGCGCGGAGCGGCCTGCCGCGGAAGGAGATGATGAATCCGCCTGGGCCAAGAACCGGCGGGTCAATCTGGTCTATCTGCCGTGACGAGGCATGCGTCGTTCCTTGGCACAGCAACGCTCGTCGCGCTGGCGATGGGCGGCTGTGCATCGACTCCGCCCGAGCAGGACCCGGTGCAGATCAAACTCAACGACCTAGACACTCGCTTGGCGCGGGTCGAGCGGGTGATGGCGAATCAGAGTCTGCTCGATCTGGCGAACCAAACCGAGGAGCTGCGCAGCGAGATACGCGGCATGCACAACGACGTCGATGTGCTCAATCATAATCTCGACGCCGCGCGCAAGCAGCAGCGCGATCTCTATGCCGATCTCGATCAGCGGCTGAAGGTGCTCGAGGGCCGCGCGGGGAGCGCCGCGGCAATGCCCGGTAGTGCGCCGGGTCTCGCTAATTCGGCGGCGACTCCTGGCCCGGGCCCGGGTTCCGGCGCCGTGCAGCCGGCGGATAGCGTGGACAAGGCGGCCTACCAGGCGGCATTCGATCTGCTGAAGAACGGGCATTACGACCAGGCGATAGCCGCCTTCAAGAATTTCGCAACCACGTATCCGCAGAGCACACTGGTCGACAATGCGCAGTACTGGCTGGGTGAGGCTTACTATGTGAACAAGTCGTTTCCGGATGCGTTGGCGGCATTCCAGCAGGTCGTCCAAAATTTCCCCGGTTCTCGCAAGGTGCCGGATGCGCTGCTCAAGGTGGGTTTTTGTGACGACGAACTGAAACAGTACGCCGCGGCTCGTGATGCGCTGAACCAGGTGATTGCCCAGTATCCCGATTCCGCCGCTGCCCCGTTCGCCCGGGATAGGCTTGCGAAAATGACGGCCGAGCAACATTGACGGAGGTCGCTACCAAGCGCCCGAGGCTGCGCATCAATGAGATTTTCCACTCATTGCAGGGCGAGGCCGATTCGGTGGGTTATCCCACGGTGTTCGTGCGCCTGACCGGCTGCCCATTGCGCTGTCAGTACTGCGATACCGAGTACGCCTTTCATGCCGGCGAGTGGCACGACATCGATGCCATTCTCCATGCCGTCGGGCGATTCGGTACGCGACATGTCTGCGTGACCGGCGGCGAACCGCTCGCGCAGCCGGCCTGTTTGCTGCTGCTGTCGCGACTCTGTGACATGGGGTTCGCGGTGTCGCTCGAAACCAGCGGTGCCATGGACATCGGTCCCGTGGATCCGCGCGTGTCGCGGGTGGTCGATGTCAAGACGCCGGGCTCGCGCGAGGCGGCGCGTAATCGAATCGAAAACTTTTCGCTGCTCACCGTGCGAGACCAAGTGAAATTCGTGATTTGCTCGCGTCAGGACTATGACTGGAGCAAGTCCTATCTGATCGAGCGGGGGTTGCTGGGCCGCTGCCAGGTGCTGTTCTCGCCGAGCTATGCCGAGGTGCCGGCCACCGCACTCGCGCAGTGGATCCTCGCCGACCGCCTCGACGTGCGTTTTCAGCTCCAATTGCACAAAGTGTTGTGGGGCGACGTGCCCGGCCGATGAACGCCGCCATCGTCCTCCTGTCCGGCGGTCTCGATTCGGCCACCACGCTCGCCATCGCGCATGCGCGTGGCTTTCGCAGCTTCGCGCTCAGCGTGCACTACGGTCAGCGCCACATCGCCGAACTCGAGGCGGCGCGCCGGGTCGCGGGGGCTTTGGGCGCGCATGAACATCGGGTGATGGGCGTGGATCTCGCCGGTATTGGCGGCTCGGCGCTGACCGATACGAGCATCGCCGTTCCGGAATCCGCCGCCCCGGGCATTCCGGTCACCTATGTGCCCGCGCGTAATACGCTGCTGCTGTCGCTCGCGCTCGGCTGGGCCGAGGTGGTCGGCGCCCGCGACATTTTCGTCGGTGTCAATGCGGTCGACTATTCGGGATATCCGGATTGCCGGCCGGAGTTCATCGCAGCCTTCGAAACGCTCGCGCAGCTCGCGACCAAGGCGGGCACCGAAGGCGGGCGGTTCAGGATCGAGGCGCCGCTGGTTCGGATGTCGAAGGCTGACATCATCCGAACGGGCGTTGGGCTCGGTGTGGATTATGGCATCACGGTGTCGTGCTACCAGGCGGACGCGGCGGGCCGGGCCTGCGGGCGGTGCGATTCCTGCCGGCTCCGAGCCGCAGGCTTCGCCGAGGCCGGGATCCCAGATCCCACGCCCTATGCGGCTGCCACGCAAACCCCATGAACTGAGCGGCGACTTCGGCTATGATGCGCGGCTCCTTGGGACGGTAGCTCAGTTGGTAGAGCAAGGCCCTTTTAAGGCTTTGGTCCTGGGTTCGAGTCCCAGCCGTCCCACCACAAAATCACCGACTTAATCTTCTTAATTCGGCCTGATTTCCCCGGCCTGGGTTTGGCTGGGTTCTGTTTGACGGTCCGCCGCCATCGCTTGGATTTCAGCAATCGCGCCGACCCCGACCCCACGAGCAGGGGCTTTCGCGCCCCGTGCACCACGACCCTCCCTGCGCGGGTTGCATGCGCGTCAACGTGTCGCGGTTGCATGACGACTGGGGTTCCGTCCCAAACCCCTGCTCTTAACGCCATAGCCTAGAAATAACTTGACGCGAAAGCCTAAAAACACGAAAACTTAATAACCTAGAAATAGAATAGCGCAAAACCCTAGAACTGGAATTTAGGCCATGGCATCGCCCGCCGACAAACTCGCCGCTTCGCTCGCCGTCTTGAAGGCGCTTCAGGACCAAGGCCGCGTTGCGCTTCGGGCCAGCGACATGACGCGCACGCACCGTGAGCGGCTGGTGAGAGCGGGCTTCCTTCGCGAGGTCATGAAAGGCTGGTACATCCCCTCGCAACCCGACGAACCGGCGGGCGAGAGCACGTCTTGGTATGCCTCGTTCTGGGCGTTTTGCGCGTCCTATCTCGAGTCACGGTTCGAGGAAGACTGGAGCGTCAGCCCCGAGCAATCCATCCGCTTGCACACCGGCAACTGGACCGTGCCGCGGCAGTTGCTCGTTCGCTCCCCGCGCGGGAATAACAAACCGACCGGGCTGATTCACGAGACCTCGATCTTCGATATCCGCCTCGCCATGCCGCCTGTCGCTGACCGCGAGGTGAAGGATGGCGTGCGGCTCTACAAGTTGTCCGCCGCCCTCATCGGATGTTCACAGGCGCAATTCGCAGCGCGCCCCACCGAAATGCGGGCGGCGCTGGCCATGGTCCAGGACGCCTCTGTCCTGTTGGGCCGGTTGCTGGAAGGTGGGCACAGCACCGTCGCGGGGCGGCTGGTGGGGGCGCTTCGCAACATTGGACGCGAGCGAATTGCCGACGATATCCGGGCCGCCATGGAGACCGCCGGGTTCACGGTGCAGGAGAACGATCCCTTCGAAGATCAATCGCTCGTGGCTTTCGGCGCGCGCGAGACCTCGCCCTACGTCAACCGGATGCGCATGGACTGGGCGCGAATGCGGGAAGACGTGCGCGGCGCTTTTCCCAATGCACCAGGACTACCCTCAAATCCCATCGCCTACCTCAAACAGGTCGAAGAGATTTACGTCAACGACGCCTATAACTCGCTCTCCATTGAAGGCTACCGGGTTAATGCGGCGCTCATCGAGAAAGTCCGCAGCGGGAACTGGAACCCTGATGCGGACAAGACCGATCAGGAAGACCGCAACGCCTTGGCGGCGCGGGGGTACTGGCAGGCGTTCCAGGCGGTCGAGCAAAGCATCCGGAAAGTTCTGGCGGGAGAGAATGCGGGGCAGGTTGCCGACCGCGATCATGCGACCTGGTATCGGGAGTTGTTCGGGCCGAGTGTGACAGCGGGCATCCTGCGCGCTGCTGACCTTGCTGGCTACCGGAATGGCCCGGTGTATATCCGGCGTTCCATGCACACCCCGCCCAATATCGAGGCCGTGCGCGAACTCATGCCTGCGCTCTTCGAGTTGTTGCAGCAAGAACCCGAAGCCTCGGTGCGCGTCGTGCTCGGGCACTTCATGTTTGTCTACATCCACCCGTACATGGACGGAAATGGACGCATGGGCCGGTTCCTGATGAACCTCATGCTTGCCTCCGGCGGCTATCCATGGACCATCGTGCCGCTGGAGCGGCGTGCTGATTACATGGCCGCGCTGGAGCAGGCCAGCGTGCAAGGGGATATCAGGCCGTTCGCGGGATTCTTGGCGGAACTGGTGGCACGACACGGGCCTCTGCCACTGTTGGTGCGGTGTCGCCTCTGAAACGCCGTCGGCCACAGTAGTGCCGAAATATCGTGGATGTCGACGATGTCGTGCGGTGGGTTACCGGTCGACTAGGCCGCGCGTCGGCCGCCGCGGCCGGACCTAATGAGCAAGAAGCCAGCCACACCATCGACTCCAGGTCGCCGTGCCACCGAACCACAAAGTCGGCGCGGGCCACACCGCCGTGAACAGCAGTGACCACGCGAAGGCGGGATGCAACCGGCGATGGCGAAAGCCATCGTAAGCCATGCAGATGATGATGAAGAGGTCCACCGAGCCATAGACCGCGATCAAACCACCCGTCCGAATGATTTCGAGTGGTATTCGTTGGATTGCCGCGGACAATAAGTTCGCGGTGGCGACCAACATGAGCCGCTTGTGGGTACCGCCCTGCGCGCGAAACATGATGGCCGCGCCAACCAGCAAGCCGAAGGCCAAAAAATTCGCCAACGATATGAGACTGATGAGTGCGATCGGAACGCCGGGCGGACCATCACCGGCCCTTCCCCCGATCACGACGACGGTGGCTCCCACGGCCAGGATGGCGCCGGCCAGCAGTGCGCCTAAAACCCCGAGGCGTCGATGCACCTGCACTCGGTGTCTCTCGATGAGCCAGGTTTGAATGCCGAACAGCAAGAACCAGGCGGTCATCACGAGACCGTGCACGTGGAGCAGCGGATAAAAGGGCCGGGGTTCGAAAATAGTCTTGAGGTAATAGCTGCGGGCGAAGCCCGCGAATACGATGACTGCCGCGGCATACAGTGCGAACGAATAAAACCTACGATCGCGCCGGTGTTGAAGAGGCATGGGGTGGGCGGACATTGATTCCCTCATTCTGTTTCGGAGCCACTTTTCATGCGCTCGATGAGCCTTGCAAAGCGAGCATCACTGCGCAAAGTCTTCAAATCGTCATCGTTACGCACGGCATCCGCGTCCTTGTAGCCCGTCGCGACCGCATGCCCCAAATAGTCGAACGCATCATCGGCGTGTCCCGACTGGGCCGCCATGACGCCAAAGGCATACCACCCCTCCGAGGGGTCGGACTTGGGCTGCTCTGCGATCTTGTCGATCGTGTTCAGATAGAGAGCCTTTGCCTCCTCATAACGCCCCAACGCAGCCAGAGATCGTCCCAATCGGTCCAGCGCCTCGAAGGTGTCTTGATGCGCCGGACCCAGAGCTCGCATTTGCTCGTCGAATGCCTGACGTGCCAATACTTCGGCCTCTTGCGGGCGCTTGGCTTGCAAGACGGTCTCGGCGAGCATTACCTTTACCCCGAGCAAATCGGGGTCGTTCGGCGCAAGTAACCGGAGGTCCCGTTCGAGAGTCGCTCTGAAGAGCCGCTCCGCTTCCTCGATATGGCCTTCCGCGAGAATGAGGCAGGCGAGATTTCGCTGCGTCAACAAGGTATCCGTATGGTCAGGCCCCAGAAGCTTCAACCGTACGCGCAGAACTTCGCGATACAACCGCTCCGCTTCCGCGAATCGATTCTCCTCGAGCAGCAGATTGGCCAACCCCTCCTCGGCGCGGGTCGTGAACCGGCTGTCCGGCCCGAGCTGGCGAAGCTCAATTGCGAGTGCGTTTCGATAGAGCCCTTCCGCCTCTTCGTACCGGCTTCGAACATGGATGAGGTTCATCGCCAGCGTGGTCAAGGTATCGGCGGTTTCTGGGTGCTCTTCGCCAAGAACACGCCGTCGGGCGGCCAGCACGTCGCGATAACCGGCTTCCGCCTCCGAGTATCGCCCCTGTAATCGCAGCATGGACGCGAGTGAGAACTGTGTCTTGATCGTATCCGGATGGTCGGCTCCCAGGACCTCTCGTTGAAGGGAAGCCGTTTGGCGATAAAGCGCCTCCGCCTCGGCGAATCTATTTTCTTTGCCGATGACCGACGCCAAGAGTCGCGTCGTGTTCAGCGTGAGGACATGGCGCGATCCCAGCGCCTCAGTCTCGGTCGCCACCGTCTGTCGTCCGAGCTTTTCGGCATCCACGAATCGGCCGCTGCTCGACAGGGTATACACCAAGGCATCCTGGGTTTTCAGGGTGAGAAGATTTCGTGGACCCAAGACATGAAGTTCGATAGACGCCAAGCCTCTGAATGCAGCGTCGGCTTCGGCGACATGCCCTTCTTGCAATGTGATGTCGGCCATCTGATACATCGAGGCGAGAGTTTTGGGATCATCGGGTCCCAGTAGCCGGCGGCGGGCGTCGAGCGCGGCCTGCGCCAGGCTGTGCGCACGGGCATAAAGACCCAGATTGCGGTACGTTTCGGCCATGACCTGAAGCAAGTCTGATTGCACGCCCGCATCGAGGCCCCGGCCCGCCTCGATCTCCCGCGACGACTTGTCCAGGATCTCGCGAGCCGTCACCGAATTACCGCGCGCTTCGCTCGGATCGGGCACCTTGAAAATCTGGGTCATGAATCCCGTGATCTGATCAGCGCGATCGCGTTCGAGGCGTATCTTGTGCGTTTGAATCAGCGAAACCGCCGTCGCGACCGTCAAGCAGACCAGGGCCGTGAAAACGCCGACGACGGCGCCTCGATACCGTCGAATGAATTTCCTCGCGCGGTAGGCAAAAATGCCCGATCGAGCCGAGACGGGCTCATGCTCGAGATAGCGCTGAAGATCGGCCGACAGCGCTGCCGCCGTGGGGTAGCGGTCCTGCGGACGTCTGCGCAGGGATTTTTCGACGATCGCGTCGAGGTCACCGCGTAACTCTCTTCGCGCGCTGCCGTCGATTGCATCCGACATTCGAACGGAAGTTTCCTGCACTGCCGCCCTTACGTGGTCTGCGCGGGTCGTACCCAATTTTTCCAGCGGCAGCCGCCCCGCCAGCAGGACATGCAGCAAGACGCCGAGTTGGTACACATCGGTCGCCGTCGACAGC
>Ga0116226_10001637_pt1 | contig 19462 bp, 6 predicted proteins | sample S1TSphfallax_FD_89692 | JGI IMG/M metagenome (GOLD analysis project Ga0116226, IMG submission 89692) | Host-associated microbial communities from peat moss isolated from Minnesota, USA - S1T2_Fa - Sphagnum fallax MG | ecosystem: Host-associated > Plants > Peat moss > Unclassified | place: USA... | reverse complement strand
GTGCTCCAACTATGCATTAACCACTTTGTGTGGGTTGTGTGCAAGCCCGTGTGAGTGAATAAGCTTGTCAATTCTTCCTAGTCCCATCCCGGAGCTCCAACACGCCCCTCTACCCCTCAAAGTGTTGTGAGCTAGGGAGCGCATCTCGACTCCTCCCTCTTCCGTTGTCTTTCATTTGGACTCACGTTTGAGTCCTTCAAGGAGTTGGGAGTGTGTTAGAAATGAATTGTAATCTTGTTTTTAGATTTTTCTACATTGTATTTTAAAGTACAGATTCTAGTTATATGAAATAACCATGAATATAGTGTTTTAATGAACTACATAGTTAGGTGTGTTTAGAATCAAAAAAGAGATTGTGAATGTGTGCATATTATAGTGCAAATTTATTGTTATGTAGTGTGGACTACTTCTACCACACATCATATGTACATGTAGTAAACCTTTAATAGAATTATACCTAATTTTCATATCAACTAGGTTATTTATAGTCTAAGGCCAAGTTTGTGTGAGTAAAGAGGCTTGTTCAAAGAAAAATGTAATTTACTTAATACTATTATGTTGAACATAGGTTGTAGATGTTTTAGAAAAAACATATACTGGTGCAGTTCGAACTAGTTGAATAGGTTCAACATTAGTTGATAACATGTTGCTAATTGGTTCTATTGTAATAAAAGGCACATTGGATAGGTGAGGATGGTTTACCTATTGCTTATTTAGAGTTAAGTTTCCTTCATGATTGTGTCACTTTATGTCTATATGGAATTGTCATCATGTTGGGTGGTTTGTTTAGTTTCCATTTTTTCATCTTTTCTATTAAATTCAACATTCAACATTCATTGACAAGTACAAACTTTCTTCGTTGGTGGTGAATGGTTGGTTTTAGATTCAACTGATCCTGTGGTGTGGATGGTTTTGTGAGCATTTTGAATCAATAGGATTGATGCATAGGTCACGGAGAAACATTGGTTTGAGTGCACTTGATGGTGTTTGTCAACGATGAACTGCTTTTGGGTGACAACTTTAGGGGAGTGTGGTTGTTCATTAACTTGTTTCTTCTTGTCCTTCTCCTAAACAAATTGTGTTTTTAGAAAATCAATATGTGTTTTGTTGTCAAAAATTGCAAACCAATGTCATACGTAGATTTCAATAATTGGTCTTAAATAACAAATGGTTTCCTTCTTAAGTCCATTCATAGTAAAAGGAGCCGAATCACTTGTTGATTGCACTGAAAATTACACCTCTACTACTTTGAAAAATCACCAATAATTATATATAATGAATTATTTGTTCATATTTTGTGGTTTTGTTTGTTTATTCATGAAATTCATATCCTACAAATTTGGAGTCATTTCATTATGTTATTAGAGTCCTTTGTCATACATAAAACACTTGTTGATAAGGTTCTTTTAAGGATTATAAAAATTGAACATGCTTTTTATTATTCAAACGTTCACCAGATGTTTTCAATTTTATTATGGGCTTTAATATACTTCATAAGAAGGGCCACATGTGTTATTATTTTATTGAATCCTTTAAACGAATGTTGTTAATTTTGATTTGGAACATCCTTAATGGTTAAAAAGGTTGAAATTTTTTAATCATGGTTAAGAACAAAAGTGTACATTTGACTATAATCTAGGTTTTCATGCAAAAAATACTAATTATTATTATTATATGGGTCATATTTGGTCACATTATTGATATTTAGTCCTAGAAATTACATTTAAAATACAATTTTTGTATTTAATAAACTAATCCATGTAGGACACATGTAAAATGCAATCCTTGGTAAAGATTCTAACCTTGATGCTTGCGGCTTTTTTTATTGTGAATGGGCCTTCATGTTAAGTGCTGCTTGCCCGATTTGATTCTCTTTTGATGTTCTATCCATTGGGTCAATTCAATGAACAGTTGGGTCAACATGATAGAACACCGGTTGATTTTCTTACCTTGGTTACTAAAATAGGCTAGCTTTTCTCGTTGATAAATGATCTATAAGGTAGTTGAAATTTTGTTATGGAATTCTTTTTTCATGCGTATCACGTTCCATTGTTCCTTATCCACAAATGCATTTGTTTAAAGTGAACTTACATTCCACCTTACTTGGATTATATGAAATCATTAAGTACCATGATTCCCACATGTTTTGCATACCTTCCATTAAAAAACCAAAAAAACAAGAAAGAAATTTGATTAAGGAAATTAATATATAACAGTAAAATTGGTTTCAATTTAAAAGTTCCATGATGAGATTTGACACCAATTGCATATGTAATATGATAATCTAAGACTTCATACATTCATAAAAATCTCACCTTTATCTCCCAAGGTATAAGGCAATGATTGTTTGTTAAGGAACATAAAGCCCACACACCTCAAAGGAGAAAATGAATTTAGAATGCACACTCCATATTTTATTACCCAACATTAGCAAAATAGATTGTTCAATTTTCTTTTGAAAATTGACCCTTTTTCCAACTATGATTCAAATTAATTTCAATTACTAATGGACACCTAGGACCTATCATAAAGCACTATAATAACCTATTTGAACAATGACCAAAACTTGGCCTAAATTCGATCTCCACATGAATGCTACAAATTGATCCAAAGTATAGATTGCTACAATTTCAATGGGTGTTAGTTGTTTGATTTAACCTTTGATGATTGAAACAATTTTGATTACCATAATGTTAGGGTCCAACCATGATAAATTAGACCAAAAAATATGTTTGCCTAATATCCCATTTAAAAATATAACATATTTTTATAAAAACACAAGAAAGTAAATTGGAAAGTTTTTTATGTTTCATTTTGAACAAATCTATGCCTCCATTGGGTTTATGGTAAGTGGAATATAAAATTTGAAAAACTTTAATATAATGAAAATAGATAACAAACATGTTTGAAATTGATTGGCAAATATATTTAAAAAATCTACTTTGACTTACAAGCTATAGATATTTTGATTAAAATGTGAAAAATATGAAAAGCTACAAGTACATTTAGGACCCAATTAATTCAAATATTTTAAAAATGTAATATTTCATTTACTTACAACCTATTTAAAAGTTATAAAATAAATTATGAGCTCTACTTGAATTTCCATGAATTTACTTACACTTATTTTAAACATGTAATCTTTATTTAAAATTTAACAAAGTTGAAGAAAATGTTCATATTAATCCTTGAACTAAATAATATTTTAAAGTTTATTTGATGGTTATTCTTCATTTATGTTGTAAGGAACATTTGTGGTTTAATTTACCATGCTTAGACCCATTGGAACTAAAACTATTTTCCTCACCACAATGTTGGTGATTGAAACTATTTGATCACCATAGTTTTAGTGACCAAAATTGTGACAGAACAATTATAGTTACCAACATTGTGGCGATTAAAGCATTCATAACCAAACAATTTTAATCACTAAAATTATAATAATTGAATCTATTTTTAGTCAATAGGAGCCAAGGGGCAAATTGGATAAAAAAACATTTTGTCCACATTTGATTTGATGGATGAAATTGACATTTCCAAATAGATGCTTATGTGACAACCAACGCAAAATGGGCATGTCATTTTTGATAATCTTAGATTGCTTACATGAACAAAAATTTGTTAGACTTTTAGTAGATGCTATTTTAGATGCTAAGTGAATCAATATTGTAGAGGTTTAGCCAACTTGGCATTTGCTTATTAACATGTCCTACCACATTTGTATTTTTTTTGTCATCAACTCACATCATTACAACATTAAGTACTCACCTTGGATTACGACATTCTATGTTCCACATCTTTCACATTGTTTATGTGGGCATATCATTGATGACTTGGGTATTCACTTGTTTTGATGCCCATGTGGGAATGAGCACATTGTAGCCCATGATACTTTTTGGGATATTGTTTCAACTATTGTTTTGGACAATGGAACACATGTACAAGAAAGGTTTCTCACCTTTTCTCTCATCACATTTGATAACAAGTTGATATTTTTATCACTAAAGACGATTTTTGGACCTTAACCAACATTAGGGTTATCAGCATTGGCCTTGTCATGTCACTCCAATCACATTTGTTTAAATGTAGATGTTGCCTTGCCTCACATTGGTTTAGGGTCAACCTAAGGTAAACTTAGGTCAAAGCAGTAACTTTTTATATACAGGTAAAAAGTTTACCTCAATGAGGATTGAAAATTATAATTGCAAAAAATAAATCCAAATTGTTAAAATCCAATGTTGGGAAGGTTAAATTCAATGGCCATGATTTTTTGGTCGATTTGTCTAGACCCTAGTTGTGATCCAATGACCTAAATTTAGTCACCAGCGCAAAGGAAAAAAAACCAATTTGGACCATTAAAAAACAGTGACCAAATTTCAATCACCATTTCAACAACCACAATTTTTCAGTCGACCTATCCAGACCCTAGTTGCAATCCAACGACTTAAATCCAGTCACCAATGCACAAAAAAAAACTTAATTTTTTTTTTGGGTTGTTAGAAAATGGTAATTAAAATTTGGTCACCATCTTAATGACCATGATTTTGGGTTGATGTATCCAGACCCTAATAGTAGTCTAATGACCTAAATCTGGTCGCTAGTGCAAAAATAAATAAAAATCTAGATCATTAAAAATTGGCTACTAGATTTCGGTCGTCATTTCAACATCCACAATTTTTTGGTCAACTTGTCGAGACCCCGATTGTAATCCAGCAACCAAAATCTGATCATTAATGAAAAAAAAAGACTTGAAAACAATCTGGATCGTTAAAAAATGGCAACCAGATTTTAGACACCATCTTAGCATCCACAATTCTTTAGTCAACTTGTCCAGACCCTAGTTGTAGTCCAACAGCCCAAATTTGGTCACCAACGGACTATAAAAATGATTTAAAGGATCATTAAAAAATGGCAACCAAATTTCAATCACCATCTCCACAGCCATGGTTTTTTGGTCCACCTACGTAGACTTTGGTTGCAGTTGAGCAACCTAAATCTGGTCACAGTCCAATGACCTAAATTCGGTTGCTATTGTAATTTTAAATATATATATATTAAAAAAATCTAAATCGTTAAAAAATGGTGCCTAGAATTTGGGTTGTCATCTCGATGGCCATGATTTTTTGGTCGACTTGTTTAGACCTCAATCACAATCCATCAACTTATATTTAGTTGCCAATACAAAAAAAAGAAAATTGAAAAAAAATTGGACCATCCAAAAATGGCAACTTGATTTTGATCGCCATTTCAATGACCATGATTTTTTGGTCAACTCTTTTAGACCTTGGTCATAGTCCATTGATTTAAATCTAGTCACCAATGCAAAGAATTGAATTGAATTTTTTTTGGATTGTTGAAAAAACAACTAGATTTCAATCACCATCTCAATGGCCATGACTTTTTGGTTGCAATTAGTCTTCACCCTGGTTGGTGTCAAACAACCAAAATCTGGTTGCAAAATTATTTATTGATGAAAATAAATTTTTATAACTAATAATTAAATTATTGATTATTAATAATTAATAATTAAACTTACCTGCATAATAAAAATCATAATATTATTTTTACTGTGGGAACGTTTGGTTGATGTCAGTGTTGATTTGACAAACTAACACGTCATGACTAATGCTAATGTGACAATTGACATAAAAATGGAATGTCACATCAATTTTAACAACCCTATCGAACATTGTCATAACTAATTCAATCTACCTAGATATGGCATAATGTGCATTGTTCATGAAAACACATGCATTGATAGTTACCTTTCAGGAGAAAACACGATCATAAGCAAAACGCACATCAAGAGACGATTTAATTCTTTGTGCCATAGAAACTTATGATTATCTTCATTCTCGTTTCAACTCCTTCTTGACTTCTTGTGCAAAGCCACTATAGCCCATCATGAATGGTCCTAGTCAGTCCTATTTTATTATTTTTAGCAATGTGTTCATTTTTTCCACACATCATGACCAATGCACCTCCAATGCTAGTTGATTTATGAGAGATGATGCCTTTTTAGTTTAGGTTCTTCTATTTGATTAGTGTATAGTGGTGTTGTTAGTGTTATGTTTTTTTGACATATGTTCTCGAGCTTTTATTTGCCTTGTACTTCTTGTGGATGGGTCCCCATCCTTTCCTTTTATATATGCCTTTTTTATATGTAGGGTTTTTTCTTCTAGTTGCCAAACTCCACACGTCCCAGCTTGTGCTTCCCACAAGTATTTTTAAACCATCAGATTTGCAAGATTATGATCATCTCTTGACCACTACTCGTAATTTGGTTTATGGAGAAACCACTATGTAAGCAGTTCGTTTCCAATGTCTTCCTGTGAACTTTGGAGGCAACCTCCCTGGGCTTGCAAGTTTGCTGCCTCCATAGGCCGACAGGTCTCCTGTTAAGCGAGCAGGACTCCATTGAAATCGATGCTGAGTTGCGTAATACATAGAGAGAGAGAGAGAGATCATTCTCCACGGGGACGGAGCGTGTTGTCTTGGCAGTCGTGGTTGTTTTGGTTGTTCTCATTCTAGCCAAAAAGGAAGGATCTCATGTGCAGAAGAAGCGGCTCCTGCACGTACATCATCGCAGCTTAGGTCGAGATGGGTGCTACGATCACCCGAGCTTGCACTGATTCCGCTGAGACTCCCTTGGGGTCCTCGGTTGGCTCCGAGAAAGTCCTCCCACATTTCCGAAGATTATCTCTCCAAGTCTCCTTCCTCCAAGCCTTGTACACGGAGCTGAAGGATAAATTAGAATCCATGGGTAAATCCGATAAGAAGCGATGGCAAGAGATCTGTGGAAAGTTTCCGGGGTTGTCGGAAGATTCCGGACTTGTCGAAAGTCCAACTGCAAGAGAGGCGATGGTGAAGAGAATTTCTGACGTGATTGATAATGCCTTCATTCCCTACGTGCGGAACGAGACTGATCTAACGGACGCGGTAGAAGCTTACCTGCCAGGTCCAGGCCAAAGATGGGAAGAATTTTTTGAAAGCAAGCTGGAAAAAATGAATGCCTGTAAGAGGAGAAAATTTCTCCGAGATCATGTCGGGCCAAGTGAGACACTGGCTTGGGAGAAATTCAAGATGGTGATTAATAAGTTCAAATCCGCAAGTAGTGAGGTGGATGCGGAGAGCGCCGGAGTCTCACAGCCCATGGATGAGAAGAGGAAGTTGAAAGAGCAGAGGAAGCAGAGAAGGTGGAAAGAGATAGACGTCTATTATGCAACTGATAGGTTTCGGTCAGTTGATGGCGATTACCTTGGGCGGGCTGGCAGGTTGCGTTATGGTTTCAAGGTAGTGGCCATACCTGATGAGCATGTCAAAGGGAAATTGGAGACTCCCTACAGGGAAGATGATTTCGACGAAAACGTGCACGTCTGGATCACCGAGAAAGGAAGCGATCTTGACAGAGAAGGTGAATTCGAGGAGAAAATCAAAGCGGCCCAGGCATTGGCGGGGAAGCAGGTCATTACACCACCTCAAACAGTCATTCTGCAAATTTTGTTGCTGTTTAGATTGTGGAAAGACTTGAGAGTAGACAAGCAATAATTCTCAATACATAGCAACGAAAATCAAGTAGCTAGCTATTATTTGTACAGTCGCTATAGATGCTCAAAGATTAAACTCGTTTGAGAACTTTCCTAAAACAAACAGGGTTTAGCTAGGGCGAAGGGTGGCCAAACAGAGGGTAGCAGATCCATTTGAAACTGAAAATGTGTACACATATATCATTAGCCTTTAACTGCAGGAGGACTCTCAAGATATATTGTTGAACAGTCATGGGTCTTATGGTGTGTGCTTCACTAATGTGACGTCAATACTTGATACATCCTCTATAGAAACTTGGAGAAATCCACTCTAGACAGGTTTGAATTTTGCTAGATAGGTTTTTGTTGAAGCTGGAAGTTTCTCTTGGATAGGTTTTTTCAAGTTGAAAACAGGTTTTTCTTGGAGAAGGAAGAGTAGCCATGAACCTTTTTCTTTTTTATCAAGTGTACAAGTTTGACTTTCAATGCAGACTGAATCTGATGTCTTTCAACGACAAGCGTTGTTGTACATTCATGGGTACAACGTAAACCACAAAACAGCCATCAAGCTCGCAGCACAACTCAAATATGATCTCAACTTTGACGGCGGCCTTGTTATTTTGTATAGTTGGCCTTCGATGGGATCCTGGGAGCCCTGGAACTATCGGCAGGATACAGTGGTGATTCAGGAGAGTGCCAAGAGGCTTCATGGACTCATCACAACCATTTTAAGTGAGGAGGTATGAGTTTGGGCTTGGACGTCTGCGATTAAACTTACTGTGGTTCAGAGTAACGATCCAATGTCCTCGATTCCAATGTCCAATCGAGTTTTTAGAAGGTTTGACATTTGCGGTCCGGCTTTTAAACTCTACCAACATAAGACTGACTGTCCACGTAAAGGAGGTCCAAGTCATGTAAATTTTTTTTACTCTTTTAATATTGTTTACTTACTGTTTACAGGCTGACTTTTCAAGAGTCCACATCTTGGCACATAGCATGGGGAATCGTGCTCTGATTAAGGCTTTGAAAATGTACGCCGGAGTGAACCCAAAGGTCGTAAGTAAGCCTGCCAATGTAACAAGAGAAACTGGCAGCCAACTACTCAAGTCCAAAGAAACTCCAGAAAAGGTCGAAGAAGTCGCTGAACCAACGGAAGTGACAATTAGTGGGGAATCTGAAGTTGGAGGTACCAATGGAGAGCAAGCTGCTAAGGTGCCTAGCACATATGAAACTGGAAGTACCAGTGGAGGTCAAGTTGAAGTTGGGGGTAAATTGGCAAATGTTATTTTTGCAGCAGCTGATGAAACACGCGACAAATTTGAAGATATGCTTCGTGCAATGCGCAGATCGGCAGATAATGGAGGATATCTCCCTCTATTCACAATTTATTCATCGGTTAGTGATATAGCTCTCATGGCATCAACGGCTTGGAATTTCGAGACACGACTGGGAGACACACGAAGCCTTCTAAGACACACACGATGCGTTTTTAAGCGCATTTACGCAATGGACACATTGGTGGATGTGGTCGATGCATCTGGTCTTAGCTGTGACGACATGCTCTTCCACTCATATTATAGTAAAGTTGGTGACGTGCTAACCGACGTACACACTTTGTTGAAAGGTTTGGAAAGAGCTGAACAACGTTCCCCAATTATTAAGTTGGTTCCACATACTGAATGGCATTTTTATGCATTCGATAGCGCATGGTGGACAACCCCTCAAACTTTGTTACTCTTACATAAGAGGACTGAATGTTTGTCGTGCCTGGTATGATATTTCAAAGTCTCTACGTGCATCCCTTTAGCTCCTTTTGAGTTCGTACGACAGAGTTTCCTGCTTTTTCATATATATGGGGTTAGGTTACCATCAGGACTGTTTTTGTCCAGTTTTCCTATATACCAACGTTAGGCTATGCCGTGAATCGGTGGCACGTCTGTAGAATACTGTGCCAACTGTAGAATAGTGGCCAAAAACTGTTGAAGATTGCTGGAGTTTGTTTTTAAGTTTTAAACTTTCCTACCTTCTGTACAAGCTTGCTGCAGTTTGGGCATGCTCCTATCTTTTATACCACACATCTACCATCCTATCAGAAATGAAAACATATAACAAATTAAATAAAAAAAATTCAAAAAAAATTCAGCACCTCTTCATTACCTCTTTATTATCACAGTGGAGGAGTTCATATTGCCCTGTCTTTTCTTCATTCTCTATCAGCACACACAAAATAAAATAATGAAAACAAAAAACAAAACTGAATGGGTTGGAAAAGGAAACAGAAGGAATAAGAGAAAGAAAACTGAGTGGACAGTCTAGAGAGTCTCCACCTAGGAAAGAAAGAATTGAAGGAAGAGAAAAAGAGAGAAAGGCACAAAGACATAGAGCATTAGAGAAAAAGCAAAGAAATAGAAATATTGAAAAAATCCAAAGAGAAGTTCCCCACAATGAAGGGTAGGTGTTGTTTTATTCCTCTCTTTTCAAGGCTCACTTGCCCTAACTACCAGGTCCCCCAAAGGGTAACTAAAAAGCCTACAATAATCTAGTTGAGACATTTCTCTTCCTAGAAATTTTCCTACCTTCTAGGTAAATTATTAATGAAACTTCAGTTTCTAGAAGATTTTTGTAGACTTCCACCTACCAACTTAAATATTAACTAATTAGTTGGCATCAACTTCAAAGGGAGATAATAATGAAAATTATTATTAGTAACACTAGTATAAAGTGGGGTGTAGTTCATTAGTGTATATCCTAATTTAAGTTATATCCTATGTTATTTAAAATTATTTTAGGTTATTCTAATTTATATCCTAAGTTATTATAAGTTATTATGGGTCAAAATACGTTCAAAGGAGCTATAAAGGACATTGAATGTTAGAAGTTATCATAAAAAACTAGAGATTTTTTCATTTGAAATCATGGTAATCATCGCATTTTTTTTTTTTAACATATGTGAATGTCAAGAGACTCAAATTAAAATCCATTTGATTCAATTTTAAGTTTTGGTTTAGTTAAGGACTTTTGAAAATGAAAATTTTTGTTATTAAAGGAGGACATTTTTAAAAAGGACTTTTCATAGACTCATATAATAATATAAAGTTGATGGTTAAAAAAAAAGATGATAATAACTTATTAAACACACTAAAAAAAACATTCACAATTTTTAAAATATGAAAATTTAAAGTTTCAAAAATGTTTTACCACATTTGGGGTATAATGTACAGGCTATATTGACCAAAGTTGTAATTTATATTACATCAAATTTAACCTTAAAATATGAACATTTTTTGCTATGATTTGAAATTATCATCATTTTTCCGTATGAAACATAAAATTTGCAAGGAATCTATACAATTTTACAAATTCATATTTACTCATAAATGATTAAGAAAACAAATTGATTTATTAGGGCCATTCTAATCATTTTTCATATAAAAAGTTGCCAAAAAAATCTTTCAAAAACTAATTTGTATGAAAAAATATTTTGGGGAAAAAAAACATGTAGTCATAATGTAAAGTAACACTTGTGGTTCCTTTGAATGCATTTTGACCTTTATACCATAGCTATACCCTATTATAAGTTATTTTATTGGAAGGTATAATAACATTAAAAAACATAAAATAAAAAACCATAAATAAATTGAATAACATATAATAACTTAAGGTAAAATAACATATGAAAGGAATTTTTTATAATAACTTGTGATGGAATAGTTTAATTTATAATAACCAAGAATAATTTGTGGTATAATATTTAAAATAACATATGGTAGAATAACTAAGAAATATCTACAATAAAATAGTTAAAAATAACTTACAATAGAATAGTCTACAATAGTCTAAAGTAAAACAAATGTGCATAATAATATGCGATGAGAAGAAAAAAATCATTCATTTAAAAATTGATTCAATGATTAAAGACTTGTTCCTTAAACATAGAGGTGGGAGGAGGTGAAGGGTTCTAACCTTCACACTTGCACTTTAAGTTGGTGAACTAAGTTCCTAATTTAGCTAAGTAACCTAAGTAGCCAAGTGAAGGTTTAAGGTGCTTAGCCTAAGTTCCTAATTAAATATTAATGAATTTATTATTAGTGATGTACCTATTAGGAAACTCAATTAACTATTAGTGAATTTGATTGATTATTAGCAAATTCATTTATCTGTAACAAATCATCCTCACTCATTAAAAGGTTGGCCATTTTTGCAATGATAAATTTGTTCAACTTCACTCAAAATATAGTGAAGGATAGAATGAACTTGGATGCATATTGGTTAAAATAAAACTAACCTTAGGTTAACATAGGTGTATATCCAAAATTCAAGAATTTCACACAAAACACTTAAATGCATCAACTCATCATCCTATTGTAATCTTGGCACACACATACATGGACAACACATATTTTCATCGACTCATCAAATGTTGACAAAAAATTATGTATACAAGCATACACCGGTAGTTTCGAATTCGAAGCATTGTTCAAACGATTCAATGAATTGCTTGCTTTTTATTAAAAAAAACAACCAACTTTAACCATGTTTTTGAAGTTCTAGATTATGGATTCAAGCAAGTATTGACACAAAATTAATAAAACGAACTTAATAAATGTTGTAGGCACATGAAGCAATCACCAAGCTTCTAACCATAACATTATAAATAAACATTTTCTTTTGAAAATGAAACAATAAAAACATGAAGAATTTCAAATTGATGCCAATACAATACATACATAATTGACTTGACATTGTAGGGATTTTGGACCCATCTTTCATGTATAATACCACCTTAAATGCTAGTGCTTCTCAATTAGTAATCAACATAATATTCTCACATAGTTGCAAACTAGGATTCTATTCTTGAACCAATCAATGTGTTCAAATATAAGGTTTAAACTACATTACTTAATTACATATCAACTCATGTATTCTACAATGAAGAAGCATTAAAACATTTCTTTATGAAAATGCAACTATATTGGATCCAACATTCATAAAAAAGATAGCATGATGATTGTAAAGAAAAAAATGCAATTGTACTAGATCTAACATTCACCATAAAGGCAACACAATAATTGCAAAAAAAAAATTTGATCACTTGAAACAAGAAATGTACATTAAAAAATCACATTTACATTACATCAAATCACACAAGCACACTAGGTTGTAGCATTCAACAAAGTAGTTCCACTAGTTTGAACTTCCATTTAAACCAATTTTAAAGACTTGGTGGAACAAAAGCCCAAGATAAAAGCTACAACACATCAAACTATCAACCTCCAAAAAACCCCACAAAGGAGATTGTAGAATTCTATATGAAACCGTAGAGAGAGCAATTGTAACAATCGATATGAAACCTTACAATGTGAGCCACACAAAGATCCAAAACTTTTGTAATTTTACAAATCAAAGACAGATTCATGTGGGATGAATTCCAAAATTATAGAATTTCATCATCGATCCAAACATGTCTTCACCTACTTAGCCAATACCATTTCCACCCATTGCTTCTCATATTCCTTCTTATTCACACACTTGATGCACTTGTTGTTAAACCAAAGTGGGTGTAAGAACTAACCACATTTGTTGCAAGTTGTTGATTCTTGCAAATGAACATGTAGGCAATTGGGATGGTGTAAATGCTTACATGAAGTTTTCTATGTGTCCATGTAGAGGTACCAATTGTCACAAACAACACAAGGTTCCAATTTTAAAGTTCTAGGCTCTTTGCTTTAGATGATGGGTGTAACTACTCTAATGTGTAAATGGCCTTCAAACTACCGTTTAGAAGGCTTTTGTTATATTTTGTGAGCCTCACGTTGTCTACAACCTTTGTTGCAACATTTTCCTCAACTCTAATGGTTTTAATGTTGAGATTGTCAAATCCCACTTTCACACTTTCAAGCTTTTCCTTCCTCAATTCAACTTGACCTTATAAGGCTTTTACCATGCTCTTGTTCACTTGCTTAATCTAATATTTTGCATTCAATTCCTTCTTTGCCAATTTTATTTTATTAGTGGAAAGTCTTTAAGTGGATGTTATAGGGTTTTGTAATTCCTTTATTAGAGTTATAACCTACCAATTTCCCACCATGTAGGTCTTCAATCTTTGCCAATCAATTCCTTTCCATTCATACCAAATTTTTTGACTCCAAAGAAATAATCCTTCTTACACAAGGCTCCCTAAGCAAATTCGCATGAATCAATACCACCGTTTTTTGTGTTTGAAGCTCTTAATAACCAAAACGATCCAATCCCTACCACAATGTTTACAACAACCCACAATTGAACAACAATGTTTGATTTAACAAAATTAAGAGTTCTAAGACTTTCACTAAAAGGAATTTGTTTTTGCCTCAATTGTGGGTTTATTAGAGATTTCACAACAAATTCACTAAATTCTTCACAACTAAATTTGAACCATCACAACTTACATTCTGTTTTTTCCAATATGCATTCTACAACTTAAACCTTCAATTATGCCACTATCAATTCTATTTAGGCTTTGACCTTCATCCAATTCCAAATTGTCTACATTCATAGCTTGTAATTCTTGATCTACCAAATCCAATAACTTGTTCATGCATCTCAATTCCACTTTAAAATGACATTTGTAGCAACAACCATTGTGCAAACTTTTGATTCATTAATATCTAAACCATGCCTTCTTGCCAAACTATGTACAATCCCCTTCCTTTGACATCATCAACAAAGATAGAAAAGTTTATAATGCCTTCAAGTGCAAGGGCAAAACACCTATCATGGTTTGTAATGCCTAGGTTAGTGGGCAAAACACTTTCCACATAAGAACTTGATCAATTTGTAATTTGCTTGTCAAAGTTGCTTGCTTAACCCAATCCACTTGTAATCCTTTGCATTCTACCAATATCCCTTTTCTAAAAGCAAATGAAATGATTGCATAAATACTTGGAGGTTAATGTATAATGGGCCACAACTATTCAATCCTTGCCTTCATTTCAACATCAAAACCACAAAAATATTTGTAAGGGTTTTCCCCTTGCCAAGACCCCATTGTGCATCATAATTTGTGGTTACAGCATATATTGATTATCATCTTCATTATTCCTAAAATTAATTCCAATTATAAGGAGTCCAAGAATGTCACAAAATATTATTTCATCAAAGGCACTATGTGTTTGGCACACTTGTTGCACCCATCTTCAAACTCCTCAAACTCCATTTTCCTATGTGAATGTTACAATATAGAATTCAAAAAACTTACATGAATTGGCAACCTATTGGCATCTCTACAAGTGAAGGCCTTGATACTCAAAATACATAATTTATAATGCCAAAGATCATGCCATGTGCAATCCATAATGGCCCATCATGCTCAAATTTATTTGTAACAATTTTACAGTAGGATAGATGCCACAACCTCTATCACAACTCCATGTAGACAAAATAACCTTTCCTATTCCCTATTCCTTTTTTGAAATAGGTTCAGTTTAATGAAGCCCATCAACATTTGGACCATTTCAAATGGTAAATGTTCCATGAACCCAATTAATAATGACCTCAAACCTTCTATACCCAATTTTGGAACAAATGGTAGGGTGTATGCACTCTAAGGTGGCTCATTTTTAGTAGATGCTCCACTCTCAAAAAGTTCATATGGTGGTGATAAAATGACAATCTATTTTAATATTGTTAATCTAGTAGGGAATTACATGGTGGTTAATGAACTAAAAAACCCATATGAAAATAAGCCATGCTAAAAAAAAAATTAATGTACATGTTTTTTTTTTTTGAAATCCACCCAAAAATGATTATGATATGGACTTATGAAAATATGGCTCATTTTAGACCATTCAAAAGTCCATTACTATGTATTTGGTGTATATGTGTGGCAAATTTCTTTGACAGATGTCTTTTTTTTCAAGTTGAAAACTTAAATCTAGCGACAAATTTGAAAATTATTGTTTTTATGCCATGTTAATAGCATGTAAATGCACGCCACTTTGCAAAAAATTGGATTGTGACACAAAAAATGAACCATGTCCCTACCTTGCAACCACCCAACATTTTAATACTAGGCAATTAAATTTAATGCCAATAGTCACCACACCACCCCACTAGGGTTTTTTTTAAGGATTTTGTGATGTAGCCAAAATGGTGATCATCCAAAAAATGATTTGCCCAAATTTGGCTACCTAATAAATATGAATGTAGAAAAAAAAAATCCTTCTATATTCTTCATTACATTTTGCAACTTATCAAAATATTTTTGTGATTTGGAATTTTTTAAAATTAAAATGTTGGCAAATTTGAACCATTTCCCATAAAAAATCCTTTAAATAGGCCACAATTGTATTTTTCAAGTCAAAATTTGGCAAAACATTGCTAATAAAAGAAAACATTATACCCCATTAGTTGGTATAAATAGATTATTCTATTGTAAAAGTTCACCATTTAAAACTTGGGCTTGGTATTTTTTTTTTGGGATGATAGCCCCCATCATTCATGATAATTATCTAAGATTTGATAAGTACATTTTGCAATAAATATTTTTAACATAGGAATACCATAGGAGTACCCCCCAAAAAAATCAAACTTGAATGGGGGATTTTGTAATAGAAAGTAGTCCAATACCATATAAATTTTGTGACATTTAAGCTAACTTCCACCTTGATGGTCTAATTTATTATCTACTCTCAGTGCTAAAATCTTAGTGACCATTGCCTTTGTGATCATTTCCCTTTAGTTGTTTTCTTTTGTTCTTGTTAATGATTCAATCACCATTACCTTTGGGTCTTGCTTTTATAATCATATTTTTAATTTGTTCTAACTAAGGGTTTGATAGCCATCCCCTTTGTGGTTTTATTTGTCAATTTCTAATCAAGCCTTGTTTGTCATTGTTTTTATGGTCTTACTTTAAATTTGGTTGTGTTCTCCTACTCTTGTTCAAGGCGCGGTGGCCATTGGTTTAATGGTCTTCTTCATTTAGTGTTCTTGCTTAATTAATATTTAGTTGCCATCATCCAATTCATAGTCTTGCTCTTATAGTCAAGTTTTTTTCTTTTGTTCAAAACATATTGGCTAAATTGCCCTTGTGGTTTTCCTTGTTTCTTTCTTCTAAGGTTTTAATTGCCATCACCTTTGCATTTTTGTTCTTATGATTATGAATTCTTATACTTTGTTTTTTTCCATTGCTTTCATTTTATTGCTCAAGTATGATCATGTTCTTCTAGTCTTCTTAGGTCCCAATGGCTATCACTTTCATGTTTTTGATCCTTTGTTTGTGTTATATTATATGTCCCAATGGCCATTACCTTGGTGGTCTTGCCCCTTTGAATATGTTATTTTGCTCAAGTTATTTCTTAGTGATCATTACTTTCATGTTCATGTTCCTAGGTAGGTTTGTTGTTGTTGTTCATATGGTTTTCCCCCCCTTTGCTCCAATCCAACACCCTTTCTTATCCCCCTTCTTTTCACCCTCGCATGATCAAATGGAATGTTGCATAACCTTTTGGGTGACCATGCATTTTAAATTTTTCCTTTATTCAGTTGTTGAATGATCTTATGTTGATAATATGTGGTTTAAAGGTTGACACCACTATAACCTAAAAGGGTGTGCTTGTAAGCCCACTTTGAAGTTTAGGTGAAATTGTTCACTTGCATATTTATGTTTTAACTAATGTTGCAAACCAAAGTTGTACAAATATAATTTGTATTGTTTTTCATTGAACCTTTGAGCTTTTTGTTCAACCTAGCAAGTATATCTTGTACCCACCTTCACCATAATTTCTCCTCCCTTTCCTTGGCTTTATGGTCCCTAACTTTCTTGTTTCATCCAACTCCTTGGCATTTTGCCTTAAAATTGTTAAATATTATTCTTCTATTGTGACAACATGTGAATGCAAGTACTCTATTAATAAATGAAACTTCGTAGGCCAAATTTGCAAAACTTACATCCTTTCCTCTAGGAATTAGGATCCTTTAAGTTAATTACTAACTTTTTTTCCTCTTGAATGCTTGCTAGGATGGCAAGGAAACTTGGTGGTACAAGCAAGGTGAAATAGACATTGAATAAATACCTTGGTTAAGTATTGAAAAATAAATGGATAGTAGATTTGAAGGCCCATTTTGAAAAAAACATATTCAAACCCCATGTTTTAAGGATAAGGTTTAGTAAGTTTTTCACTAAACCTATGTTTAACCCATTGTCTACCCTTCACAAATAGTCTCCTAAAAAAAGTAACTTGGAAACCAACAATATTGCAATGGTGGGTTCAAAAGCACATACCATAACTTGGAAACAATGTAATGGCAACTTTGAGAGTGCAATAAATAAACAAATAAATATGTCATTTGTAACAACTACACTGCAAATTAAAACGATGTATCTTTTGTTTCAATTCAACAAGGGTTTCATGATCTAAAATAATCTTCAACCATAATTTTGGTGGGTTTGCAAAATCCATTATAAGGGTTTAAATTTTTTTTTTAAAACAACTTTCTTCTAAATGTAAGATCAAAGTTTAAATGCCTCAAATTAAGATTAAATTGGTTGGAACTTCAAATAATACTAGCCTCATATCAATTTCAGTACCAAGTTTATACTTCATATGGGTGTTGGCAAGTTACGGTCTACACGAAAAACTACCATAGTCTGATAGTTTTCAATACCTATCCGAGTTTCATGCATCATGGTGGAAATTTGAAAAATAATTTTCATTAAAATTTTGTAATAGATGATGTTTTATATCTCAATCTAACATTATGTTGTCAAATCAATGCACATATGAATGATATACTAATCCAACAAAATATTATTTTGATTTGGAGAGCCTTGCCACATTTTTGCAATTCTAAGAAAAGGACTTAAAAGTACCACATTTAAAAATAAATTTTCCATGAAATTTTACACATACATAAAAAAAATCATAAAGAACAATCTTTCCCATCAAAGTTTTCAATTTTTCTTAAAGTTGTGGAATTTAGATCAAATGATTTGAAAATGTTCATTAGTACATTATGATATGACAATGGTGATGATATGATTTTTTTAGGCTAAAAAATGTTCTTCCATTGAAGATTTACTTGGGCTAAGTGTTTTTTTTAATCATTTGACCAAAATAAGACCAAGTTTGGAATTTTTTTAAAAATGGAAAACTATTGTCAAATAAAGGTTTTTAAAAAACCATTATTACATGGTGTAAATTTACAAAAATGTATAATTATGTCTCAATTCCATATTTGTAATTCTTGTGATTTCCTTTAATTTTGAAGCCCAAATCATTTATTTGTGATCTTTAAAATTATTCCAAGTGAGTGAAATCTTATGTGTTGCTACTTTTGATACTATATGTAGTTCCAAATTTGCCTCAAATTGTGTGGACCATAGCTTGCCAATACCCATACCAAGAAAAAATCAGCTTTGGGCCCAATACCAAGGACCAAGCTAATATGAAAGTGTTAAAAGTGATGAAAGTATTCAATATCAATACATGTTAGTATGTGAAAAAGGACATGCTAGTACAACACTGATAAAAGTATCTTGTTTTCAAATGATATTGCCAATAACATTGCATTGTTTGATATATTGTACAAAAATAAGAGCTTCGACATAAATTTATTTAAAAATCAAAGTCAATTTTTTTTGGTTACATGATCAAATTGATTTGAAAACCAACTTTGCACATTTAATTGGCTTATATTGAATTTATCATGAACAAAATGGTGATAATTATTTTGAAAAAAAAATCTCTCCACAATCATTTGTTTGGGAAATTCTTAGGATTGAGTTTTAAGACCTTTTCATAGGTTATTATAATCTTGTTGATATCATGATTCACCTAATCATTGAGATCACTTTAAGATTTTGATTTGCAAGATTTTTTAAATCATATAACATTTTATGTCATGACCTTGGGCTTGTTATCAAGGCTAAGGCATGACAAGGCAAATGGGTTGGTAGG
>Ga0116226_10001634_pt1 | contig 19493 bp, 18 predicted proteins | sample S1TSphfallax_FD_89692 | JGI IMG/M metagenome (GOLD analysis project Ga0116226, IMG submission 89692) | Host-associated microbial communities from peat moss isolated from Minnesota, USA - S1T2_Fa - Sphagnum fallax MG | ecosystem: Host-associated > Plants > Peat moss > Unclassified | place: USA... | reverse complement strand
TGTCGATCAAGAGTGTCACCACCGTATCCCGGAAATCAGTATCCCGCTCACGCTTATAGGTCAGCGCCAGCAGCGGATCGACGATGATCCGTGAGAGCCGGGCGGAATCCAGCATCCCTTCCTCCAAGTCGAACTCCCAGGCACGCGTCTGTTGCGCCAGCAAGCGCCGCTGCAAGCGATTGGCGAGTTTGGCCACAACGGCATGCAGATGCTGCAACTGATGATCAAGCTGTTGCCGGAGCCGGCTTAGCTCTTCCGGGTCACACAACGCATCAGCGTCAATTTCTTCATCATTGGCGCGGGTATAGGCGCGATAGCCCGTCGACTCGTCACCGGATGCCGCCGCCCGTCTCTGCTGCGGCCCGGCCGGAGCTTCGTCCGCCTCGGCCACGATGTCATCAGAATTGCTGTCGTCTTCCCCCTCTTGCTCAGCCGCCTCGCCTTGCATCATTTCCGGCTGTGCCACGAGCATCGCCTTGTCGTCGCTCTGGCTATCGCTCTCGCCGTCCTGCGCGTTATTCTGGTCCGCGCTATCCTCGCCGTCGTCCTCACCCGACTCCGAATCATTCTCATCAGCCGTATCCGCCTCAGCTTCGGCTAGCTCCAAAGCCGCCAGCAGTTTGCGTGCGGCGCGGGTGTAGGTCACTTGGTCGGTCTTCACCGAGGCAAGTTCCGTCAGCGCGGCTTCTGCATCCACGCCCAGCGTATCCCGCCACAGCGCCAGAATTTGTTGGGCCGAAGCTGGCACCGAGGCCGGGTCCATGCGGTCCCGGGCCAGGAGCGACAAGGCGGTGACCAAAGGGAGCTGGTCGCGCTTGGTCATGCGGTCCAAGCCATCCGTCTCACATTCATCATTCAGCTTGCCGCGCAGATTGGCCGAAACACCTTCCATATGAGTGGCACCAATCACCTCAATCCTAGCCTGCTCCAACGCGTCATAAGCCTCGCGCGCCTCGCGCGTGGATGGGGCGCGGGCGGAATGGACGGCATCATCATGGTGACGCAGCCGGAGCGCCAGCGAATCTGCCACCCCCCGCAATTTCGCCATTTCCGCCGGCGCCAGCGCCCGGCTGGGAGATGGCAACCGCGCCCGCTTGCCCGACAAACCCGAGGGCCCCGGCTGATACGCCACCTGCACATCCGGCGTCTGCGCAATTGCGCGCAAGGCGCTCGCGGTGGCGCGCTTAAAATCCTCGGCCTTGCCTTGGTCGTTACCGCTCATCAGAGTTTGCGTATCGCACCTGACAAAATATCTTCGTTAAAACAGCGCTGATAATATTCAGCCACAGTGTTGCGCTCCGCTTCATCACATTTGTTCAGAAAGGTCAGGCGGAACGCAAAACCGATATCGCCAAAAATCCGGGTATTTTCTGCCCAAGTGATGACGGTACGCGGCGACATCACGGTCGAAATATCACCGGCAATAAAACCAGCTCGGGTTAGGTCAGCCAGCGCCACCATGCTCTCGGTCCGCTTCTTCTGCTGGGCATCAGTGGCGGGAATACCAAGCTTGGCCATCACAATCGCCACTTCCTGCGCATGTGGCAGATAATTTAATGTGGCGACGATGTTCCAGCGATCCATCTGGCCCTGATTGATCTGCTGCGTGCCGTGGTAGAGCCCCGTGGTGTCACCCAAGCCAACCGTGTTGGCAGTGGCAAAGAGCCGGAATGCCGGATGCGGGCGAATCACACGATTTTGATCCAGCAGCGTGAGGCGGCCTTCCACCTCCAGCACCCGCTGGATCACGAACATCACGTCCGGCCGGCCGGCGTCATATTCATCAAAGACCAACGCACAAGGGTGCTGTAGGGCCCAGGGCAGAATCCCCTCGCGGAATTCCGTAACCTGCTTGCCGTCCTTCAGAACAATGGCATCCTTGCCGATTAGATCGATGCGGCTGATATGGCTATCAAGGTTGACCCGAATACAAGGCCAGTTCAGCCGCGCCGCCACCTGTTCGATATGGGTGGATTTGCCGGTGCCATGATAGCCCTGCACCATCACCCGCCGGTTGAACGCGAAGCCCGCAAGAATCGCGAGCGTGGTCTCACGGTCAAAGCGGTAGGCTGGATCGATCTCCGGTACGTGCTCGGTACGGACCGAAAACGCCGGCACATCGAGATCAGCATCGATCCCAAAGACCTCCCGCGCCTTGACAGTCAGGTCCGGCGCATTCACCGCCGAGGTCGGCGTGACCCGGGGTTCGGTAATCGGCGCTATGTTATTCATCAAAAATACCGTCCTTCAATCCATCCATACATACTGCGTTGCGTCGCCCATACACCTAAGTTCAATCTGCCGCCTGCCGCGCCGCCTGACCAGAGCCCGCGGCCAGTTTGCCACGAAGCGTCGCATAGGCAAGGTTGATCGATTTTAAGGTTTCCTCTGAGGTCTTGTCACCGCCATTGGCATCCGGGTGATGGCGTTTTGCCAGTTCCTTATATTTGGCCTTCACAGCGTCTAAAGTCACCGGCCAGATCAGGCCCAAAACGCTCAAAGACTCCCGGAGTTCGGCAGGTACGCCCGCAGGGGGGGCGGGCTTGGGCCGCGGCCCGAAAGCAAAAGCGTGCAGCTCCGCTTCCAGCACCTCATCCATGCGAGAGGTCTGACCCAACCGGCCAAGCGGCCAGCTTGGGCGTTGCCAAGATGTGTCGGCGCGCAGAGCCGCCTCGATCTCGCCGGGCGACATCCCTTTATAAAAATCCCAGGCGGCATTGTATTCGCGTACATGGTCAAGACAGAACCAGTGGAAATCCCGCAAACCGGCACGGGACTTGGGCGCCCGGTAGGCACCCGGCTGGTTGCAGCCAGGCGCATCACAGCACCGTCCCGGGGCGTCCGGGTCGGGGGCATAGGCGCGGGCCTTGCGTGGGGCGGCATTCATGCCCCTAATGTGCGCGCTTGGGCGAAATTGGCAACACGCCGATGACAGACGAGGAACAGGACATGAGTAACCGCAGCACGCGCATGCGCGATATTTTAGGGGCCGCATTCAGCCCCGTAGTGCTGGATATAGAAGATGAAAGTGCCAAACATGCGGGCCATGCCGGCCGCAATGGATTGCAGGCCGGTGAGACCCATTACCGCGTAAAAATGATCTCGCCGGCCTTTGCCGGCATGTCCCGCCTGGCGCGCTCCCGCGCCGTGCATGAGGCATTGGACGCGGAATTCCGCTCCGGTTTGCACGCTCTTTCGTTGTCTTTGGATGCCCCGGCGGCGACCAGTTAGCCACGATCAAGCCGCTGGGCACGAGGCCGCCCATCGCATGTCGATTGGATCCGGTTTTTGCGATATCCGGCTGAGTATGGCTGCCAGGCGAAGACCAAGACGGATCGAATGCGCCGCCTGACAAGGCCGCGATAGATGGTCTTCGCTGTTGAAAAAATTGTCCGGTGGATACTGGCTATGGGTAGGCAGCAGCAAAAACCCGCCTCCATTCGATGCATAAATCGCTGCCACCGCTGCGATGCTGGGGGCGGGTATTCTGACGCTCGCAAAATCGGTTGGCATACCACCGATGACAATCACGCCCTGGCGCGTCTCCGCAGCGACGAAATGAGCGATCAACGATGCGCCATATCCGGTCTTAATCGCCGTCGCGGACGGCACCAACCGAACGGGGCCAACCGGCGAGCCTGGCGGGATCGCATCAATTCTGTCGCCCGCCTCATTATACTCAGCTTCCAGCAAAGCGTCGGGCTTGATGCCGCGCATATCAGACATCATCATTTCCGCCGCTGACTCGAGAAGATCGGCCAGATTGCAGCAAAATATCGCACCCAAAACACGGCGTGCCGGCATCCCGGGCAACAGCGAGCGGTCATAGCGGAGGAGCAAAACAGCATCCGGGGCGGCGCTGTAATCCTGGGCTGACGCGGCGTATTGCTGCAACTCCATCGGCATATAGACAATGTCGCCGCGGCGCAAAAACATGGCCTCATGCGCGAAAACCACATCCAGACCGATGCCAACGGCAATCCCGGCATTTTCACACGGCAATGCCAGCATCGCCCCCAACACGGCGCAGGAATGCGAATAGGGCCCGTTGGAACCGGCCAGAATGACCAGTTTTGGTGATGGCATTGCCGCCAGCCGCGCCGTCTTCTGAGTCAATTCAAGCTGCAATAAACCAATAGATAACGGGCGCTCCAGCAGCAACCCGAACAGTAAAACATAAAGACCAACTGAACCCAGGCAGCAAAGGAACAGCCGGCGCATGGCGCTAAAACTGAAAATATAAAAACGGTAGGCTGTAGGGCGCAAAGAACAACGCCTGCAGGCTTAAAGCAAAACTAGCCACCAAGGCAGCGCTACGGCGCTGCCGGCTCATTTGCTGCGAGGCCGGGAGCGCCAGGGCCACGAACCAGCCCAATGCCAATAACAGTACAGCTTGCGGCAGGCTAAGGGTGCGGGCATCGCCCAAATAGGGCAAAACCGGCACGGCACGTACAAAATGCGTCAAAACCGGCAACATTTTGATAAAAATGTCTGGCAACGCGATGCCATGAAGCCCCGCCAAACCAGCATAGAACACGCCGGCGGCAGCAAAATTCGCTGCCCTGAACGGCACCCAGGCGAGCAGGACACAGCTCAACGTCAGCGCCCACCCGGCCCCCGGCGGCAATTTTACACTGCTACGGCGAAACCAGCCGTGAATGACAAGAAAAACACCGTGCAACCCACCCCAGAGCAGGAACCGCAAAGCCGCGCCATGCCATAGACCGGCGAGGCACATGGTCAGCATCAAGTTAAAAACCCACCGCCATTCATCCCGGCGATTGCCACCGAGCGGAATATACAAATAATCCCGGAAAAACCCACTAAGTGTGATATTCCAGCAACGCCAGAATTCACTGATGTTTTTAGCCTTATACGGGCTATTGAAATTCACTGGGAAATTGATGCCGAACATCCGGGCGAGGCCTATGGCCATGTCCGAATAACCCGAAAAATCAAAGTAAATTTGCAGCCCATAGGCGAGCAGCGCCACCCAGGCTTCGATCAGCGTCAGGGGCTCACCCAGGGCAGCGGCAGCGAAACCCGGATCAGCAAAACGCGCTAGGCTATCGGCTAGCACCAGCTTCTTGGCCAGACCGAGCAAAAATAGTTCTGCCCCGTCCGCCAAACGCTCCGGCCAGGCAGCCAGCGGCTGCAAGGACTGAAATTGTGGAATAATGTCGCGCGGCCGGACAATCGGCCCCGCGATCAGATGCGGAAAAAACCCAACAAAACAGCCATATTCAAGAAAAGTTCCGGCGAAACTGCCAGCCTTATAACTGTCCACCAAAAACATGATCTGCTGGAATGTGAAAAAGCTAATGCCAAGGGGCAAAATAATGGTCCCCAGAGCGCCCGGGCGCCCCAACAAACCTGCCAAGAAAACCGCATATTTGAAATACGCCAGGAGACCAAGGTTGAACGCCAATCCAGCAATCAGCCACGCCTTGCCGTTCGCGCAGGATAGCCTCCGTGCCAGACAAAAGTTTACCAGGATCGAGGCGATCAAGAGCGGGAGGAGCCAAAAATTCCACCACGCATAAAAGAGCAGGCTGGCGGCGAACAGCCACGCCAACGCCATTTGCCGCCCCGCATACCGGCCACACCACAAAAACCCGGCAAAGGTGACCGGTAGAAAGCCGATTACAAACATGGGCGTGCTAAACAGCATCCAGGAAACCACCCGCTAAGGTTGTGTTTACCTGTTACCTTAAGGTGAATTTCTGGGCAATTGGTAGTCTGCGGTACTGATGCTATAGCGCCGCGTCCCTGTCATCGGTACCCAATGAACGAAGCTCCTCTGATCCATCCGGCTCTTTTGCCAGCCGGTTTGCGCGATGTCCTGCCGCCGGAGGCGGAAATGGAAGCAAAATCCGTGGAAGCCATCATGGATTGCTTCGCCGCGCACGGCTATCAGCGGGTCAAGCCGCCTCTGCTAGAATTCGAGGATAGCCTATTCGCGGGCTCTGGGGCAGCCACGGCCGAGCATATTTTCCGGCTTATGGACCCGGACAGCCAGCGGATGATGGGATTGCGGGCGGATACCACGCCGCAAATCGCCCGTCTCGCCGCGACCAAGCTGGCAGCGGCACCCCGGCCGTTGCGTCTGGCCTATGCGGGCCAGTGCCTGCGGGTGCGCGGCACGCATTTACAGCCGGAGCGGCAAATCGCGCAGGCGGGCATCGAGCTGATCGGCGATGATACCGCTGCCGCCGATGCGGAAATCATCCTCACCGCCGCTGAGGCGCTGAACCGCGTCGGCCTCACCCAGATTAGTTTTGACCTGACCGTGCCGCGCCTGATTCCGCTCCTGCTCGAAAACCTTGATCCGGAGCATCAAACCCACCTCGCACGGGCTTTGGACCGCAAGGATGCCGCCGCAGTCTCTCAGTTGGGCGGCGCCACAGCTAAAATTTTGCTGCAATTGCTGGAGGCTGGCGGCCCCGCCGGCCGCGCGCTGGCGAAATTAATGGCGATTGACCTACCAGATGCCGCGCGCGCCCAGGCCATCCGCATGGCCGACACCATTACGGCGATTTTGCAACGCCAACCGGACTTGGCGTTGACCGCTGACCCAGTCGAATTCCGCGGCTATAAATATCACACAGGCGTCTGCGTCACTGTCTTCGCCATCGGCGAACAGGCCGAACTCGGGCGCGGCGGACGCTACCTCTGCGGGGAGGGCGAAGAACCCGCAACCGGCATAACCCTCTACCCCGACAGCATCATCCGAGCGGCACCCGCCCATCCGTTGCGGCCACGGCTGTTCCTGCCCTTTGGCACCAGCCCAGCGGCCGCAGCCGCTTGCCGCACCCAAAATTTCGCCACGGTCGCGGGGCTGGCACCTATAACGAACCCGCAGGATGAGGCGAGGCGCCTCGGCTGTACCCATGTTTTTCGTGACGGCGCAATCATCGCGCTTGCCCAAGGAGTCTAAATGGCCAACGTGACAATCATCGGCGCCCAATGGGGCGATGAGGGCAAAGGCAAAGTCGTGGACTGGCTCGCCAGCCGGGCCGATATCGTGGTGCGGTTTCAAGGCGGGCATAATGCGGGGCATACGTTGGTGGTGGGTAACCAGACCTATAAGCTCTCGCTCCTACCGTCCGGACTGGTGCGCGGCAAACTCGGCATTATTGGCAATGGCGTGGTCATCGACCCGGTCGCCCTGCTCGCTGAAATCGAGCGCGTCGCCGCGCAGGGCCTGGCGGTGACGCCGGAGACCTTGCGGATCGCCGATAACGCACCTTTGATCCTCCCACTACACGCGGCACTCGACAGCGCGCGCGAGACCGCCCGCGGCGCGCGGCGCATCGGCACAACCGGGCGCGGCATCGGTCCGGCCTATGAGGATAAAGTGGCCAGACGGGCGATCCGCGTCTGTGATCTGGCCGAGCCGCAAACTCTTGCGGACAAACTCGACGAGCTTTTGCTCCATCACAACACGCTGCTCGCTGGTCTCGGTGCGCCAACCTTTGACAAGGCGGAGCTGCTGGACACCTTGCTCGCTTTAGCACCCAAAATTTTGCCCTTCGCCGAGCCAGTCTGGGAGCGGCTTGCCACCGCACGGCAAACCGGGGCGCGGATTCTGTTCGAAGGTGCGCAGGCTGTGATGCTGGATGTTGACCACGGCACCTATCCCTTCGTGACCTCCTCCAACACGGTCGCCAGCACCGCCGCCTCCGGCAGCGGTGTTGGGCCTGACGCTGTCGGCCGCGTGCTGGGGATTGCGAAGGCCTATTGCACACGGGTCGGCGCCGGCCCGTTTCCCACCGAGCTACTCGAAGAAACGGGGCGGCTACTGGGGGAACGCGGCCATGAATTTGGTACCGTGACGGGGCGCAAGCGGCGGTGCGGGTGGTTCGATGCGGCGCTGGTACGGCAGGCCGTGAAAGTCGGCGGAATCAACGGCCTGGCTTTGACAAAACTGGACGTTCTGGACGGTTTTACGGAACTCAAAGTCGGGGTGGGGTATACCATTGCTGGAGAGACATTTAAACACTTGCCGGCCGGGATGTCGGCACAGGCACAGGCCCAGCCAATCTACGAAACTCTCGAAGGATGGACCGGCTCAACCCGTGGCGCCCGCTCCTGGGCCGATTTGCCGGCGGCAGCGATAAAATACGTCAAACGGATCGAAGAACTCGTCGAGGCACCGGTGACACTGCTATCGACCAGCCCAGAGCGCGACGATACGATTCTGATGCAGGACCCGTTTACCGGTTAGATGACACCCCGCACGGTTTCAAAACGGGTATTTGGCGCTTTGGACCAGTCTATCGTCCTGGCGTCAAAAACCGGTCTCAGCCAGAATTTTATTCGCTTCGGCATGGTTGGCGCCTTCGGGTTTTGTTGGGATACAGCGACGGTCTACGCGCTGCGGGGCTTTACCGGGTTATACATCGCCGGCACCTGCGGCTTTATTGTTGCCGCCAGCGTGAACTGGACGATGAACCGATTATGGACCTACCGCCACCACCTTCATGATGCCGCCCACAAGCAATGGATGCGGTTTATACTGGCTAATTCTGTTGGTTTTACCGTCAATCGAGGCTGTTTTTTTACGCTTATCTCATTTTTTGGCACGTTTCATTCCCATCCGGTGCTCGCCATCATCGCCGGATCGATTTTGGGAATTTTATTTAATTATCTGCTTTCCAAAAGGTTTGTATTTCGTTAATACAACTTCAAGTAAGAAATTCTTTTATTAAACAACCTAAGGTATAAACCGATGGTGGATACCCTTACGGCGATACCCTGTGCCGACGTCCGCACCCAGGAAAATGAACCCAGGGTTAAAGTGAATCGTAGCCGTCTATACAAAAGACCATTACCGATTTATGATTTTTTGTCTATAACTTTCCTCCCCGGCATTACCGGAATGTTCATGCGGGGCACGGATATTCTTGAAAAAAATGACCTTTTTTGGTCATTCATGGCAGTCGTGACGGTCGTCTTGATTCATTCTTACGGCGGTTACCGCCACAACCAGAGCGGGATTTTTCTCAAATCCATCTCACTCGCGATCAAATGCTATATGGCGACCAGCTTGGCGATGTTGGCCGTGGCACTGCTAATTGGGCATGGACATCTCATAACCCGGCCGCAGACCCTGGCCGATCTTGGTGGTACGCCGCTGCTGCTCGCCTGTGTGCGAGCCACACCGAAATGGTACGGGACCAGAGACGCGGCAAATGTACCGCCCGACGGTCCAGTGGTTATCTGCTACGACCATTGTAAAGCCTCGATTCACAAAGCCCTATTGGAACATCAAATTGGCAGCCAACTCTCCGGGATCTTGTATCTCTCGCCACCGCCAGCCGCCGGCCGCCAGGCCATCGCACCAGAGTTACCCGATATCCAAAGCCTGCTCTCAACCCTCCAGTCCCGATCCATCCAGAACGTGATCTTAATCCAGCATCCCGCACTCGATGCGATTCCTACGGCCGATCGCCAGCGAATTATTTCTGAACTCCTCAGTATTCCGACTCGCATCTGGCTGGCCTTCAACATCGAAAACGAGCTACCCGATCTCCTAAAAGGCCGCTCTGGGAGCTACAGGCTGGTGCCGCTCGTCACGGATCAACTGCTCACATCGCAAAGCTCCACCAAGCGCATATTCGACCTCACCGCCGCTGCACTCCTATTGGTGGCCAGCCTGCCACTCATCCTGCTCGCGACGCTCCTGGTCTGGATCAGCGGGCCCGGTCCGGTGATCTACAGGCAGACCCGTATCGGCGCTCACGGGCACCGGTTCACAATGCTGAAATTCCGCACCATGCGGCATGATCCCGCGGCCGCCTTTCAGCAGGCGGCGCGGCATGATCCGCGTATTACACGTATTGGCCGGTTCTTACGAAAAACCTCGCTGGATGAAATTTTGCAACTCATCAATGTACTCAAAGGCGACATGTCCCTTATAGGGCCACGGCCACATGCGCCCGAAACGCGGGTTGAAGGTTTGAGCTTTGAAAACGCAGTAAAATTCTACCGACTGCGGCACCGGGTTAAGCCGGGGCTCACCGGCCTTGCGCAGATCCGAGGGCAGCGGGGTGAAACCCCGGCCATCCAAGCCCTCGAACAGCGTCTGGCCAGCGATCTCGAATATATCGAGACATGGTCGCCATGGCTAGATATCTGGATTCTGCTCCGCACGATCCCGGCGGTTCTGCGGCAGACAAATGCCTGGTGACCTGCCCGCTGGCGTTGAATTGGTGTGCGGTACGCTGCCGCCGGACCAAAACTATGATGCGGACATAATTATAATAGCCCTTAACCGCTTGACCGAAACCATCGACGCGGTGCGTTCCGCACTCGCCCAGCAAGGCGGGCAGTTCTATGTCCTCGTCCTTGACCAAGGATCAGAGCCTGATATTTTTAATAGTTTTTCAGCCACGTTCGCAACCCTCGAAAATCTTGGTTTTGTTGCCGCATGCCAGAATTTAGGCGTCGGCGGCGGGCGAAACCTGCTCACAGCGCTCGGTCGCGGTGCCATCATCATCGGTCTCGATAATGATGCCGTGTTCAACGGGTCTGATATCGCCGCAAAGACAGTCGCAGCCTTCAATACCGATCCGAGGCTCGGCGCGATCAGTTTCAATATCCTCGATGCCACAGGCACCCAAGCCGACGCAGCGAGCTGGGGATTTCCCCTCCCGATGCGCGCGCATCAAAACGCCAGTTTTGTAACCACCACATTCGTCGGCGCCGGCCACGCGATCCGGCGCCAGGCCTGGGAGGAGGCTGGCGGCTATGACGCGGCCTTATTCTTCACCTGGGAAGAATATGATTTTTCGCTCCGCGCCATCGCCAGGAATTGGATGATCAAATATGATGGCAGCCTACGAATCGTCCACAAATCCAGCCCGCAAGCGCGGATTGGCTGGAATGACATCAGGGCGTTTTATTATGTCCGCAACCGCTTATTAATCGCGCGCAAATGGGGTGCGTCCTGGATTTTGCTCCTGCCGCGCGTAGTCTATTATCTCTGGCGCGGCGCGCTGACCGGGCGGCTAATGCCGACGCTGCGCGGCACATTGGCCGCCATTGAGACTAGCAAATCACCAGGCAGCCCCATGCCCCCGGCCATGCGGGCCTATATCTTTAAACACGAAACCAAACATCGCGGCGATTGGATTACAGGCCTGCGCCATGAAATTTTCAAACCGGCGCGGCAGGAGCAAAATTATCGCGCCAACGGATGATGGGCCTCGACCAATCTTTGTAGCCGTTCCGCGAGCACATGGGTGTAGATTTGCGTGGTGGCGATATCGGCATGCCCTAGCAGTTTTTGCAGGCTCCGTAGATCAGCCCCATGCGCCAGCAGATGCGAGGCAAAAGAATGCCGGAGCACATGCGGGGAGAGCCGGCCTGGGTCAATCCCGGCGCGGATGGCTACCTGCTTGAGGAGCAGCGCAAAGCCTTGCCGTGTCATGGCTAGCCGGGGATCACGGCCGCTGAACAAAAATCGTGGCGGTTTTTTGGCCGTCATCAGCACTTCGCGCAGCCGCGCGGCCGTCTGCTTGGCCATATCCGAAAGCGGGACAATCCGCTCCTTGCCGCCCTTGCCCTTCACCATCAGCACCTCGGCATCCGTCGCCAGCGCGCGCACCGGCAAGGCCAGCAGCTCAGAGACCCGCAACCCCGTGGCATAAAGAATTTCCAGCCCGGCCGCGGCCTTCAGCCCCGGCAAGGCTGACCATTCACGCGCCGCATCCAGAAGCGCGTCAACCTCCGCCTCGCTCAAATATTTGGGCAGGCTCTGCGGCAATCGCGGTGCCGCCATTTCCGCCATCGGATTATCCGTCCGCACACCTTCCCTAAGCAAAAACAAATAGAATTGCCGCAAAGCCGAAAGCCGCCTTGCCTGGGTCCGTACGGCAAGGCCAGCCGCGTGCAGCGATTCCGCATAGCCCGCGATATGTGGCGCGCTCGCGTCACGTGGCGTGACACCATTTATCCGCAAAAACGCCGAAAAATCCTCCAGATCGGCTTGATAGGCCGCCAGCGTATTCGGCGCCGCACCGCGCTCCGCAGAAAACATTTCCAAAAACGCCTCGATCTGCCCATCTATCGTCATGCTCATCTTGTGATAAGCCTTCTCCGCCATGGGACTCAACCGCGAATTTTTGCACCACATCAACCGCAGCATCGTTCTCGTCGGTCTAATGGGGTCCGGCAAGACCGCGATTGGCAAGCGGCTGGCAGCGCAGATCGGCCTGCCCTTCTATGATGCCGACCAGGAAATCGAACGTGCCGCCGGCATCACGGTCGCGGAAATTTTTGCTAAGCATGGCGAAGCGCATTTTCGGGCCGGCGAAAAACGCGTCATCCAGCGGCTGCTATCCGGCGATCCAATCGTACTGGCACCCGGCGGCGGCGCTTTTTTAGACCCGGAGACCAGAGACCTTATCAAAAACCGCGCCATTTCAATCTGGCTGCGCTGCCCGTTACCGATCCTGGTGCAACGTGTGCAAGGCCGGACCCACCGGCCCTTATTGAATGCCGGAAACCCGGCCGAAATTTTGACCCGTCTTTCCACCGAACGCAGCCCGCTCTATGCGCAGGCTGACATCATCGTCGATGGCTCAGAGGACCCGCCCCACGTGACCATGCAAAACGTTATTGAAGCCATCCACGCCCATGTTTCGCCGCACGCGGTGACGGTGAAACTCGCACAACATGCCTATGACGTGCTGATCGGCGATGGCCTGCTGCACCAAGCCGGCGCCTTGATCACGCCGGTTTTGCGCCAAAAACGCTGCGTCATCATCACAGACGAAACCGTGGCAGCACTACATCTGCCCACCCTGACGGCAAGCCTGGCCCATGCCGGCATTGCCTTCACGAGCATCACAGTGCCACCGGGCGAGGCCTCTAAATCAATCGCCACCTGGCAGTATGTCGTCGAAACCCTGCTCTCGCAGCGCATTGACCGCCATACCACCATCGTCGCCCTCGGCGGCGGCGTAATCGGTGATCTGGCCGGCTTTGCGGCCGCCAGCGCCTTGCGCGGGCTGCCATTTATCCAGATCCCAACCACCCTGCTGGCGCAGGTTGATTCGAGCGTCGGCGGCAAAACCGGGATCAACGCGCCGCAGGGCAAAAATCTGGTCGGCGCGTTTCATCAGCCAAACCTGGTGATCGCCGACACCGGCGTTCTTGCCACCCTCCCGCCGCGCGAGTGGCGCGCTGGCTATGCCGAGATCGTGAAAACGGGGCTAATTGCCGATGCCGGATTTTTTGAATGGTGCGAGTTGCACGCCACATCGCTGCTGACGGGCAACGCCCATCTGCTTGCCGAAGCCATCCAACGCGCTGTCGCCTTCAAGGCACGGGTGGTGGGCGATGATGAGCGCGAAACCAAACCCAATAATGGCCGGGCATTGCTAAACCTCGGCCACACCTTCGGCCATGCGCTGGAGGCTGAGACAGGCTATGGTCAAGGCCTACTGCATGGCGAGGCGGTCGCTACTGGGCTGGTCCTGGCAACCCATTTATCTGCCGCTCTGGGCCATTGTCCGCAAGAAGACACCAGCCGCGTGGCGGCTCATTTGCAGCATGTTGGACTGCCGATCCAGATTGCCGGGCTGCAAGCTGCACGCCTCATTGATCATATGAAGCAAGACAAAAAAATGCATGACGGCCGCCTAACGTTCGTCCTGACCCGCGGCATCGGCCAGGCTTTTACCAGCGGCAACGTGCCCGAAGACGCCGTTCGCGCTACCTTGCTCGCCAATGGCGCGGTTTAAGATTGCGCGTCGGGCGAGAGCACCACGCAACCCGTCGGGCCGGTTGATAAGCGCGCACATGCATTCACAGCGTTCTCATGTGGCAGCCCGACCACGCGGGCCCGGTATTTGGTAATGCCCTCATAATGCACGGAGACGACCACCGGATGGCCATTCATCAACATGGCAATCGCGGAGAGCTCGGCGATGCCCAAAGCCGCCCGTGCATTGGCCGAGCTATCATAAGCCCCAACCTGAATTGCCCAACCCATATGGCCCGACTCAATACGCTCCGACGGCGCTGGCGGGGGTAGAGTGTCGGCCATGGCAGGTGTGATCAATGAAAAAGAAGGCCGCGGCGCAGGGGGCGGGGGCAACGGCGTTGGGGCGCTCGTTACATCAGGCGTGTAAACCGCCGTCTCCGCCTGACTTGGTAGCGCGATGGCAGCCACTTCAACCGGCGCGGGCGGCGTATCTGGCGCTGGTGCGCCCGGCGCCTGCGGGACAAACCCCGCCGGCAAAATCCCCGGCCCGTCGCCCGCCGGCAAGGTGTTGAGCGCGAGCTCATCCGCCTCGGACCGGTGTGCCGGATACGCCCCCTGAATCCGGGGCGCGATCATTGCGATATAGCTGTCCGTCTCATACGGCAGCGGCCTATGCTCATTCATATATGAATCAAGCCGGCCTGGCCCCGCATCATAGGCCGCCAGGAAGCCAGGCGAGCCATAGATTTGATACATTTCATGGATATAGGCGGTTCCAGCCATGATATTGTCATATGGATTGAAGGGGTCAGGGCCGAGCCCATAGCGCGACGCCATTTCCCGATAGGTCTCCGGCTCAAGCTGCATCAACCCAATAGCGCCGGCGCCTGACACGGTCAGATGTCCGCCCATATATTCATGGCCGCCGGATTCCGCGCGCATGACCTCCCTAATCCAAACCGCCGGCACATCAAACCGGTTTGCCGCCAGGTTTATATAGGGGCCCCAGGGATCATCCGCCGGTCCAGGCGGGGTATAGTTACCTTCTGCATGAGACAAATAATAATCCGAGGAGTCACCCGCCAATTGCGGGCTATGCGACGCACAAGCAGATAATAGGGTCAAAGCGGCGAAACCGGCGATCAGCCGAGTTGGGACCACGATGGCCCACATGCTGCTGCCCCGCATCCGCGCTGCCGGGTTTTGCCCTAGACGGTCGACACGATCACTCACAGCCTAAGCCTCCAACACTCAGCCTCTCGCAGGCTAGCCTCAACTTAAATCATGGCATAAAAAAGGTGCTATAACCCCCTAAGGCACAACAGAATTCTTTACAAGAAAAAGATGCGCTGGCGGCTGCTCTATCGGGTCCCCATATGATGCGATACAGGCTCGGTCACATGAGGAAGACGATGATGCCCCAATCCCTGGCGCAGCAATGCCGGCCACATTTATTCATTGCGCTTTGCCTGAGCATGGCGGCCTGCGCGCAAGCACCGATACCGCAAGCGCCACCGGAAACCTCGCCATTGACCGGTAAGATCACCAGCGGAACAGTCGCTGCCGTACGGCCCGTGGACATAAATGCGCCCAGCGGGGCATTAACAACCGTAAATGCCGTTCTAACCGCGCTCCGTGAACCGCCCGTGACCGGCCCAGTACGTGGTAGCGAAATCGTGGTCGAACGGGAAAACCACACAGCAATATCAATCGCCACTCCAGATACTAACCTCAACGCCGGCGACCAGGTATCCGTGGTCGAAGCCGCCACGACGAGCGTGCACCACGACTAGACGATGACCGTTTCTTTGCGTGTAGCTGGCAAGCATTATGGGCGGCGCACGATCGGTAACGCAGTTTTGATTGGAGTATGGTCGGGTACGCGTTCTCCGTATTAAAACAATTCCATCCTTGGAGTGGTTGAAGCACCCGATCCATTCGGCTATCGCGATGCTATGAACATGATCGCGCCTGGCAAAGGCAACGCAGGGGTTGAGATCTCTCACACCGCCGCACCATCAAAGCGTCCCATCGTGATTACCGGCGCGCGCGGCTGGCAGGCGCAATTCGCGAATGCTGTCGAGGATATGCGGGAAACGGCCCAACTTTGGCGGCTGGCCTGGACCTTGAGTTGGCTCGACATTCGTCTGCGCTACCGTGGCTCGCTGCTCGGCCCCTTCTGGCTGACGCTCTCAACCGCCGTCATGATCGGCGCCATGGGCTTTTTATACGCGCGGTTATTTCATACTGATCTGCATGTTTATCTACCGTTTCTATCAACGTCCCTGGTCTTATGGAGCGCACTCAGCGGTCTCACCGGCGACGGTTGCACATGTTTTACCCAATCGGAATCCATGCTGCGGGCTATGCGGATGCCGCTTTGCCTGCATGCCGCCCGGGTCGTCATTCGAAATTTCCTCATCTTCCTCCATAACACGCCGGTGATCATCGTTGTATTTTGGCTCATGCATACGGTGCCGAGCCTGGCCGCACTGACCATGGTTCCGGCGTTGATGCTCTGGATGGCCGATGCTTTTTTCGTTTGCTTGCTGCTCGGCGTGATCTGCGCCCGGTTCCGGGACATTCCGCCGATCATCGGCAGCATCATACAGATCGCTTTCTACGTCAGCCCCGTCATCTGGAGCCCCGCGATCCTCGCGCATCGCGGCATTGGTACCGTACTGATCACATGGAATCCATTTTTTGCTCTACTTGATATTATTCGCGGCCCCTTGCTTGGCGGTTCCTTCACACCCAGCAGCTGGGGCGTGGCCCTCGGCTATTCTGCCATCTTAATCATGGTCTCCATGGTTATTTTTTCCCGCGCCCGCGCGCGCGTCACCTACTGGGTGTAGCCATGGCCAGACTGGACATCGAGAACGTCTCAATCGCCTTCCCGCTCTATCACGGGGAAAGCCGGAGCCTGAAAAAAACCGTGTTCTCCGCTGCTTCCGGGCGGCTTGGACAGGATCGCAAGCAGAGACTCGTCGTAGAGGCCCTCCGCAATATCTCGTTCTCGCTGCGCAGCGGAGACCGGCTTGGCTTTATCGGCTCCAATGGCGCTGGCAAGACCACCCTATTGCGCACCATGGCAGGCATTTATGAACCAGTGTGCGGCGCCATTACAATTGATGGAGCGGTGACCGCCTTGCTTGATCCTGGCCAGGGGATGAATTTTGAAATGACCGGCCGCGAAAACATCCGGCTGCGTGGTCTCTTTAATGGCTTCAACGAATCCCAGATCAAGCAATTGCAAGCCGATGTGGCCGCCTTCGCCGGTCTCGACCAATTTCTAGAACTGCCGGTGCGGACCTATAGCTCCGGCATGGTGGTGCGGCTCGGCTTTGCAATGGCGACCGCGGTTAAACCGCAAATTCTATTGATGGATGAATGGATACTAGCCGGCGACGCCGCCTTTCTCGACAAAGCCCGGCACCGGCTGGAGACGATGGTGCGCGGCGCCGAAATTCTGGTCCTGTCCAGCCACTCCGCCGATATCATCATGCAGTGGTGCAACCGCGTGATCTGGATGGATAATGGCCAAATTCGTGCCGATGGGACTCCCGAAGAGGTTCTGGCTGCCTATCTACCGCCTGAACAGTTCGCAACGGTAAAGGGCGCGCCGATTCCAGCCGCCTGACTCGCCACCCATAAGGAGCAGATCATGCAGCATCGTTATCTTGGCAAGAATAGTCTGGGCGAACAACTCACTGTCTCCGCTCTCGGTCTAGGCTGCATGGGCATGTCGGAATTCTATGCCGGCCGCGATGATGCGGAATCCATCGCAACCATTCACCTGGCCATTGAACGCGGCATCACGTTCTTCGATACGGCGGATATGTACGGTGTAGGCCGCAATGAGAGCCTGGTGGGCGAGGCGATCAAGGGGCAGCGTGAGGGGCTGATCATCGCCACCAAATTTGGCAATATGCGCGGCGAAGATGGTGCCTTTCTGGGCGTCAACGGCAAGCCGGACTACGTAAAATCCTGTGCGGACGCCTCGCTCAAGCGGCTCAACATCGATGTGATTGATCTCTATTACCAGCACCGGGTCGATCCCAACGTGCCAATCGAGGACACTGTCGGCGCCATGGCGGAACTGGTTGCGGCCGGCAAAGTCCGGCATCTAGGCTTGTCGGAGGCGAGCGCCGCGACCATCCGGCGCGCCCATAGGGTGCACCCCATCACCGCGTTGCAGACCGAATATTCGCTCTGGACACGCGACCTTGAAGCCGAAATTCTGCCCGTGTTGCGTGAGCTGGGTATCGGGCTGGTGCCCTATAGCCCGCTTGGCCGCGGGTTTTTGACTGGCAGTTTCAAATCCAACGAGGATTTTGCGAGCGACGATTATCGCAAAACTGGCCCCCGTTTTGCCGCCGGGAATTTTGAAAAAAACCGCGCCTTGGTCGAGGCGATTGAGGCGATCGCAGCCAGCCGGTCGGCCACACCAGCGCAGGTGGCGCTGGCATGGGTGCTGGCCCAGGGGACGGACATTGTGCCTATCCCGGGGACTAAGCGGCGCAAATATCTTGAACAAAACATCGCCGCAATTGAGTTGGCGCTGTCCGATGCCGAGATTGAGCAGCTCGAAACCGTGTTCACACCGGAGGCCGTGCAAGGCACGCGCTACCCCGCCGCCAACATGACCGCAGTAAACCGCTGAACACCGGATTCCTGGTTTACAATCCATAACGGGTATTGTCTGATAGCCCTCACCTCATATGGAGGGTGCTCAAATGTATAATCCACCAACCTTTGTGGAAGCACGGGATGAGGAGCTGCAGGCCATTATGCGCGCTGCCTCCCTGCCCTTGCTCGTATCTACTGGCCTGAACGGGTTACTGGCGAGCCACCTGCCTTTAAGTTTTGTGGCACCGGATCGGCTAATCGGCCATCTCGCCAAAGCCAATACCCATTGGCGGGATTTTGATCCGGCCCAGGAATCGCTCGCCGTTTTCACCGCCGCCGATGGCTATGTCAGCCCCTCCTGGTACGTCACCAAGGCCGAAACCGGGAAGGTGGTTCCAACCTGGAATTATCAAGCCGTACACGTCACCGGGCGGCTTGAAATCATCGATGACGCCGCCGAAAAACACACCATCGTCACGCAACTAACCGAACGCTTTGAAAACGCGCGCGCCAAACCCTGGGCGGTCAGCGATGCGCCGGACGACTATATTGCCGGGCAATTAAAGGGGATTGTGGGCGTGGTACTGCACATCCGCACAATCGAAGGCAAGGTAAAACTAAGCCAAAACCGTTCGGAACAAGACCAGCTCGGCGTGATTCATGGCTTGGAGACCGAAAACCCAGCCTTGGCGGCGGCCATGCAGCTTCACAGGGAAAGCAAAAAATAAGCTTTCAAACAATTTTGCCCTCGAACGGCGGCAGGTAATCGGCGGCGTCAAATTCGATGACCCACAGATCAGGGTCATAACGTAGCTGTTTCTGAACATAAGCGTCGGTCACCACCTCGCTCACCGGCTCTGCGCCGGTGCCGCGCATCCAGGCCAGGGCGCCGTCGGCATCACGAAACTGGCTTAGCACCATATTCCCCGTCCGGCCCCGCAATATTACCAGCACACCGCCGGCGTCAGCATCGCCGCGGCGGATCACCATGCCCGGTTTGCCATCGACCGACCCCAGCCTTAACGCCGCCGATACCCAAATTGCCGCCTTGATCCTTGGCTCACTCATGCTAATCCCTAAGCTCACATCTGGTTTCGCGGAGATATCGACATGGGTTTGCCGGTTCGCATCGCTACCGTTCTCACGCTTT
>Ga0116226_10001633_pt1 | contig 19495 bp, 16 predicted proteins | sample S1TSphfallax_FD_89692 | JGI IMG/M metagenome (GOLD analysis project Ga0116226, IMG submission 89692) | Host-associated microbial communities from peat moss isolated from Minnesota, USA - S1T2_Fa - Sphagnum fallax MG | ecosystem: Host-associated > Plants > Peat moss > Unclassified | place: USA... | reverse complement strand
CGGTTGTGCGAAGGTCCATCTTGGGTAGCATGTCCATCCCGATGCAGCGGCAGCTCACTCCCGAACTCCTCGATTCCCTGCCGCCCGAGGACCGTGAGGCGCAGCGGTCGCGCCGCGATCTCCGCATCTTCAACGGCGTGATGGGCAGCGCCGCATGGTTCCGGGGACAGCTGCCGCCGCGGCTGCGCCCGGGCGATCGCGTGCTGGAGATCGGCGCCGGCACGGGAGAATTGGGCGCGGCGCTCGCGTCCCGCGTGGCGACGCCGCTGAGCGGGCTGGACCGCTGGCCGCGCCCGGCCCTCTGGCCCGAAGGCGGTCGCTGGCATCAGACCGAGGTGGAAGCATTTTCGGGGTGGGACGAATATGAAGCGGTGATCGGCAGTCTGATTTTTCATCATTTCGACGAGGCCGCCCTGGCGCAGGTGGGACGCAAGTTGGACGAAAACGTTCGCCTGATCATGGCGTTCGAGCCGGCCCGACGGAGGCGCTTCAAGGTGCTGTTCGGAGCCTTGTGCGGCGCGATCGGCGCGAGCCCGGTGTCGCGCTGGGACGGCGCGGCCAGCATCCAGGCGGGGTTTCTCGGCGACGAACTCCCTGAGCTGCTCGGCCTGACTGCGCGCCGCTGGACGTGGCGCACGGACGTGACGCTGCGCGGGGCGTATCGGATGATCGCGCAGCGGAGGTCACGATGACCGCGCGGACCGTTGAGATCGTGGGGGGCGGTCTCGCCGGACTTTCGCTGGGCCTCGGATTGGCGCGCGCGGGCGTGCCGGTGCGAATCAACGAGGCGGATGGCTATCCACGGCATCGCGTATGCGGCGAATTCATCGCGGGCTTGGGTGCCGCGACGATCGCGCGGCTCGGTCTGGCATCCATCCTGGCTGATGCCACCCGGCTCAGCGAGGTGGTGTGGGTCCGGGGGGGAACCGCGCTCAAGCGGCTGCGCCTGCCTGAGCCCGCGCTGGCCGTGAGCCGGTATCGCCTCGATGCCCGACTCGCCGAAGCCTTCGTGCGCGCAGGCGGGGAACTCGCGACGAATCGACGGATTTCCGACGCGGCCGGAGCGGAGGGTGTCGAGGGTCGGGTCTGGACGACGGGGCGGGCGCGCTCGCCCTCGCCCTGGCTCGGATTGAAACTCCACGTCCGCGGGCTCGCGCTGGCGACGGACCTCGAAGTCCACCTCGGCGACGGCGCCTACGCGGGGCTGAGCGCGGTCGAGGACGGTTGGATCAATGTGTGCGGGCTGTTTCGGCGGCGGCCGGGTTTGGCGGCCGGGCGCGAGACCGTGCTGCTGGGTTATCTCCGCGCGGCGGGGATGGGGGCGCTGGCGGAGCGGATTGCGGCGGCTGAGATTCGGAGGGACTCGTGCTGCGCGGTGGCGGGGCTCGGTTATGGCCGGGCGGGGGGCGGACGCGGCCCGAGGCCGGCGTTGGGCGATGCGGCTCGGCTGATCCCGCCGTTTACCGGGAACGGGATGGCGATGGCTTTTCAGAGCGCGGAGCTGGCGCTCGCGCCGCTGCGCGGATGGTCCGAAGGCAGGCTCGCCTGGGCGGAGGCCGTGGCGGCGATGGCCGCGGCTCGCCGCCGCACCTTTCGCCGCCGACTCGCCTGGGCGGACCTCCTGCATCCCTGGCTCTATTCCGGGGTGGGCCAGCGCGGCCTGGTCGCAGCAGCCCGCCTGGGCGCCGTGCCGCTGCGGCGCCTCTATCTCGCCACCCATTGAGCGCGTCTTCCTGAAAGCCAGTCTTCCTGAAATCTCCGGGTTAAACCGATCCGCCTCCCGCATGTACCTTCAAGCCCTCGCCACCGCCATCCCGCCCGCCACCTACACGCAGGCGCAGTGCTGGGAGATCATCGAGCACTCTCCGGCGCGGTTGCGGCTGAACCGGCGCTCGCAGCTCACCCTGCGGGCGGTGCTCAAGGGGGCGAGCGGTGTGGCCACCCGCCATTTTGCAGTGCCGGAGATCGCCGGGGTCTTCGATCTCAACGCCGACCAGCTCAATGCGGCCTTTCGGACGGAGGCGCCGCGTTTGGCGGCGGACGCGCTCACCCGGGCGCTCGCCGCGGCCGGCGCGAGTCCGGCCGAGCTTGATGCGCTGCTCATCTGCACGTGCACCGGCTATCTGTGCCCCGGGCTGACCAGCTACGTGGCGGAACAGCTGGGGCTGCGGCCCGGCGCCTGGCTGCAGGACCTGGTGGGGCTGGGCTGCGGGGCCGCGATTCCGACGTTGCGGGCGGCGGAAGCCGTGCTCGCGGCGCAGCCCGATGCATTGGTCGCCTGCGTGGCGGTGGAGGTTTGCTCGGCGGCTTTCTATCTGGATGACGACCCCGGGGTGCTGATCAGCGCCTGCCTGTTCAGCGATGGGGCGGCGGCCACCCTCTGGCGCGGGACTCCGCCGCCTGGGCTCCGAGGCGCGGAGGCGCTGCGCTGCCACAGCTTCAGCACGGTGCATCGCCCGGCGGATCGGGATCGCATCCGCTTCGAGCACCGCGACGGCAAGCTCCGCAATCTGCTGGATGCGGCCGTGCCGGGACTGGCGGCCGCGGCGGTGTCGGGGCTGTTGGCCGACGAGCGGCGACGGGAAAACGCCGCTCCGATCAGCCGGCTCATCGTCCACCCGGGTGGACGGGACGTACTGGATGCTCTGGAGCAGGCACTGCCCGGTTACCCGCTGGACGCCAGCCGGCGGGTGCTGAGCCGCTGCGGCAACATGAGCAGTCCGTCCGTGCTTTTCGCGCTGGAGGAGGCCCTCGCCGGCGGCCGACCGGACGAAAACGGCGACTGGTGGCTGGTCAGCTTCGGCGCCGGGTTCAGCGCGCACGGCTGCCGGTTGAGCGCCGGTTAGATCCCGACCCGGCGGCACCGCGCCGCCCTCACCCGTCGGACCGACTGACGCAGGCGCAGGCCCGTGAGTCCGGGGCCGACCGTTCCGACCGCCCCTGCGGACGCTTGATAAGAATGCGTAATCACAGGGGGGTTCAGATGCAATTGGACGCTCCCCGGACGGAGGGCTAATCTCGCCACATGGATACCACCCCGATCCGACGCTTTGTCCTGGACCTGAATGTCCGCCGTGGCCTCGCCGGTCTCATCGTCTGGCTCGGACTTGGTGCGTCGGCGGTCTGGGCGCGGGTCGTGCGGGTCGACATCCTGTCCCGGGCCGACGTGGCGGGGGGCCAGCCATTCGATCGGGCGGGCGCCTATGAGCGGATTACGGCTCAGGTTCATTTTGCCGTGGACCCGGGGGCGGCGTCCAACCGCGCGATCGTGGATCTCGGACACGCCCCACGCAATCCGGCGGGCGAAGTCGAGTTCGCGGCGGATCTGTGCCTGCTCCGGCCCAAGGATCCGGGCCGCGGCAACGGCACCGTGCTGTTCGAGATCCCCAACCGGGGTCGAAAGTTCAGCCTCTTCCTCTTCGACGACGCACCGGTGCAATCACTTGCGGGCGGACCGGAAAACTACGGCGATGGGTTCCTGCTGCGGCAGGGGTTCGTCGTCGTCTGGGTCGCCTGGGAGTTCGACGTGCCCGCCGAACCCGGTCGGCTCCAGTTCCACGCGCCGGTGGCCCGGGAGGGCGCAGCGGAGATCACCGGTCTGGTCCGCGACGATTTTGTGGTGGGACCAGGGACCTTCGATCACTCGCTGGGGCATCAGGATCTCGTGCCTTATCGCCCCGTGGATCCGTTCGGTCCTGACTCGAGCCTGACCGTCCGCGATCACGAAATGAGCGCACGCCTCACCTTGCCTCGCGGCGAGTGGAGCTTTGGACGCTGGGACGGGGGTCGCGTCGTGGCGGATCCGACGCGCGTCGCGCTGCCGGGAGGGTTCGGGGCCGGGCGGATCTACGAAGTGATCTATCGCGCCGCCAACCCCGTCGTCGTCGGACTCGGTTTCGCCGCGGTGCGGGACTTGGGCAGTTACCTGAAGCATGACCCCAACACCCTGGCCTCGCCGCGGCGCGAATTGGCCTTCGGCCTTTCCCAATCCGGACGATTTCTGCGGCATTTTCTGTATCAGGGCTTCAACGCGGACGAGTCCGGCCGGCAAGTCTTCGACGGCCTGTTCATCGATGTGGCGGGAGCGGGCCGGGGCAGCTTCAATCACCGCTTTGCTCAGCCTTCGCGCGACGCCGGCCCCTATTCGAGTTTCGACTATCCGACCGATCTCTTTCCCTTCACGGACGCGATCGAGACCGATCCGGTGACCGGCGCGACGGATGGCTTGCTGGTCGAGGCGGAGCGCCAGCATGCGGTCCCGAAGATCATCTCGACCTTCTCCTCGTACGAATACTGGGGGCGGGCGGTGTCGCTGACCCACACCACGATCTCCCCGCCGGCGGATGCCGCGCTGCCCGCCAATGTCCGCCTGTATTTCTTCGCCGGCGGCCAGCATATCCCCGGGATCTTCCCGCCGCGCCGGATGCAGACGCTCAACCTGCTCAGTCCGGTCGACTACCGCTGGTCCCTGCGCGCGCTGCTCGTGGCGCTGAATCGCTGGACGGCGGACGAGGCGGCGGCGCCGCCCGCGACGATGATTCCCACCCTCGCCGCGCACACCTTGGTGTCGCCCGGGACCGTGGTCTTTCCGGCGATGCCCGGGGTGCAGCCACCCCGACGCGCCCACCAACCGCGACGGCTGGACTATGGCCCGGACTTCCTCTCCGACGGGATCGTCAGCCGCGAGCCGCCCCGGGTCGGTCCGCCTTATCCCGTGTGGGTGCCCCAGGTGGACCGCGACGGCATCGATCTCGGCGGAATCCGTCTGCCGGAAGTCGCGGTGCCGCTGGGAACTTTCACCGGATGGAATCCGCGGCCGACGGGCGCGGGGGCGCCCGGTGAGTTGGTCGACTACGCGGGTTCCTATTTCCCCTTCGCCCGCACGCGGGCGGCCCGAGAACGCAGCCACGATCCGCGGCCATCGCTGGAAGAGCGCTATGCCGGCCGGCCGGCTTATCTCGCCGCGGTGAACCGGGCCACCGCGGCTCTGGTCGCGGCGGGATTGGTGCGCGGGGCCGATGTTGCGGCGGTGCTGGCCGCGGCGGCGGCGCGGTGGGACGAGGTTGAACCGTGACAAGAATCGGTTATCACAGGCTTGGTTATATTCGATTGGACGACCATTCGGTAAGTCGCTATTCTCGCCCCGTCCGTTAGCGATCCAGTCTTCCCCGAGGCGCTTCCGCCGCCCCTGACTGGGTTCCGGACTCTTCCCCTACCACCCCATGACCCCAAGACTGCGTAGCTATGCCCTCGTCGCGCTGGTGTGCGGCGCCGTGTCCCCGCTGGTTTCCTTCGTTCCGATCGCCCGCGGCCAGGCCGCACCGACCCCGTCCCCCGCCGCGGCGGATTCCGCTGGCGGCAGCCCCTCGACCGTCGTCCTGCCGACCTTCACGGTCTCCGACGCCCAGGACGTCGGCTACGTCGCGGCGAATAGCGTATCCGCCACCCGGATAGCGGTGCCGATTGCCGACCTGCCCTTCGCCGTCAGCACCTTCACCCCGCAATTCATCGCGGACATCGGCGCCACCGACATCGGGGAGATCGCGCGCTATGCCGCCGGCGTGTCCGACGCCTCGATCGGGTTCAACGGCGGCAACACCTCGTTCGCCATCCGCGGCTTCGTGCAGACGCCGCAGCAGAATGGCTTTTTCGAGTCCGCCCAGGGCAATGTTTACGTCGACTCGGTCAACATCGACCGGGTCGAGGTGGTCAAGGGGCCCGCTTCCCTGCTTTACGGGCAGATCGCGCCCGGGGGCACCATCAACTATATCACCAAGCAGGCGATCGGTTCGCCGATCACCGATCTCACGGCGACGATCGGATCCTACAACTACGCCCAGGTCGCGGTCGACGTGAACCGGGCGGTGATTCCCAATGTCCTGGACGTCCGGGTCGTGGCGTCGTGGAAGAACGACTTCCAGGAAGCCATCACCGGGCAGACGGTTCAGGAGGTTCTGGCGCCCGATGTGACCTGGACGCCCACCCGGACGCTGACGATCAAGGCCAACGGCCAGTACCTGCATCGCGCCGAAACGCCGCCCGTTTTGTTCGTCCAACCGGTCGACCTGACGACGCCGCAAAGTGCGGTCAACGCCCTGAACGCCGCCAACGGCTATTCGGCCCCCGCCCAGGCCCTGGTGAACAAAACCGGCCCCGACGCCGCCGCCGGTTACAACGACAGTTACGATGCCGGGTTCACCAGTCCCTACACGCTCGAACCGCGGAATTTCAATTACGGCAGTCAGAACGACTATCGGAAGACCGATATCTCCTCCCTGGATCTGGAAGCCGACCAGGTGCTCGGCGAACATTGGGTGGCCCGGGCCAACTACAACTATGATGGCTACCGGGACGACCAGAAGGTGACCGGGGTGGGATACGTCTATATCGCCCCGCCTGACTCGCTGGTTTATTCGGGCGGAGCGTGGAGCGTTGCGCCGTCATGGACGGCGCTGACCGCCGCGCAACAGCTCGCGGCGGAAGTGACGTTCGCGAACCAACTGGCGGCGAACCCGGCGGCTGATCGCGAGACCCAGAATGGCGTCCCGGGGCCAGCGATCATCGCCCAGCGCCCGCGGCTGACCGACGAATGGGGTGCGACCAGCACGGGACAGCTCGATCTCGTCGGAAGTTACGAGGTCGCGGGCATTTCGCTCAAGCCGCTCGCGGGCCTCTTCGTCGACCGCACCTATATCTACGACCAGTCCGAGCAGACGGCCGGGAACGCCGCGTCGCCGTATTTGAGGGCGTGGGACGTCAATCCCTACAGCCCCACGTACTACGTCAACCGCAGCACGGACTTCTCCCAGAACAATGTGACGCTGCGCACCGTCGACACGCTGACCTTCACGGACGATTACGCGGCGTATGCGCTCCTCAACGCCAGCGCCTTCCACGACACCCTCAATCTGGTGGGCGGCGTTCGCTACAATCGCTCGACCTCCGACATCATCAATTTCGTCGGCGGCTTTACGCCGGGTTATTCGGCGCACTACACGACGCCGCAGGTCGGGCTCGGCTATAAGCTGTTCCCCGGGATCCTCCTTTACGCCTCGTACAGCGAATCCTACACGCTGCCCAGCACAGTGACGCTCCACCAAATCGTCACGATCAACGGCGTCGCCACCAGCGTGCCCTACGCCCAGGCCGGCCCGACGATCGGCAAGGGTAAGGAGGCCGGCATCAAGACCGATCTCTTCGGCAACAGCCTTTCGACCACGTTATCGGTCTATCAGATCAAGCAGAGCAACGTCGTCGAAACGTCCTTTGAAAACATCAACGGGATCTCCGCCGAGACCGATAGCCAGGGCGGCGTCGTGCGCGGCAACGGGATCGAGTTCGAGGGCACCTGGACGCCGCTGAAGAACCTCCAGATCACCGGCTCGATTTCGGAGGAGGACCTGCGGAACATCGCCGAACCGATCGGACTGCAGATTTACCTGGGCTCGCATCCCTACTGGACGCGGAAGACCCTGGCCAATCTGTGGGGGCGCTACACCTTCATGTCGGGCCCGCTCGCCGGCTTCTGGTTCGGCGGCGGCTTCAACTACGATGGCAAGACCCCGGGCGACTATCGCAATCCCATCACTTATTTCCTCCCCGCCTACACCCTGTGGAACAGCACCTTCGGCTATGACTTCGAGGTGGAGGGGCATCGGATGTCGCTCTCCCTCAATTGGAATAATATGGCGAATACCAACTACATTCCCAGCGAACAGGACCGCGGTCTGCCGGAACGTTTCATGGTGAAGATGACCAACCACTTCTAAAATGTCGCGCTGGATTCGGCAGGATGCATTCATCCGGCTCGCTCTCCCGGGGCTCGCCCTTTTGGGGGTGTCCCGTCCCGGCTGGTCGGCGGTCGCAGCCGGGACCGAAGACTTCCGCGCCCAGGCGACGGCGCTGGTGGCCCGGATGACGCTGGAAGAGAAGGCGGGGCTCTCCTCCGGCCGCGACTTCTGGACGACCAAGCCGATCGCCCGTTTGGGCATCCCGTCGATCTTCATGACGGATGGTCCGGCCGGGCTCCGCAAGGCGGCGGGCGCCGACTTCGCCAATAGCCAGCCGGCGACTTCGTTCCCGTCCGCTTCGGCCCTGGCCTCATCCTGGGACCGCGCGCTGATCGCACGGGTGGGGGGGGCCATCGCGGAAGAAGCCCAGGCGGCCAACGTCGAAATCCTGTTGGGGCCGGGCGTGAACATGAAGCGTTCGCCCCTGGGGGGACGGAACTTCGAGTATTTTTCCGAGGATCCCGTCCTGGCCGGCGCCATGGCGGCCGCCTACATTCAAGGGGTGCAGAGCCGGGGGGTGGGCGCGACCGTGAAGCATTTCGCGGCCAACAACCAGGAGTTCGAGCGCATGGCGACGAGCTCGGACCCGGACGAACGGACGCTGCACGAGATCTACCTGCCCGCGTTCGAGATCGCCGTGCGGGAAGCCCAGCCCTGGGCGGTCATGTGCGCCTATAACCGGCTGAACGGAGTATACTGTTCGGAGAATCCGCTGTTGCTTGAGACCCTCCTCCGCCAGCAGTGGGGTTTTCGAGGTGCCGTCATCTCGGACTGGGGCGCCGTCGCCGACCGGGTCGCCGGTTTGGCCGCAGGGCTTAACCTGGAGATGCCCGCATCCGGCGGCATCAACGATCTTCGCCTCGTCGCGGCCGTGCGCAGCGGCCGGCTCCCGGCCGCCCGGCTGGACGAGTCGGTGGTGGAGCTGCTCACCGTGATTCTCCGCGCCCAGGCGGCCCACCGGCCCGGCCAGACCTATGACGACCAGGCGCATGACGCGATCGCGCGGGAGGCATCCGCCGGCAGTATCGTCTTGCTGAAGAACACGGGCATGCTCCCACTCGACCTCGCGCGCGGCGGCCGCATCGCGGTCATCGGAGCCTTCGCCAAATCGCCGCGGTTCCAAGGGGCCGGCAGTTCGGCCGTGCGTCCGCTGCGACTCGCCAACACTTTTGACGCCCTCGCGAGGTTGACCGGCGATCCACGGCGGCTTAGCTACGCTCCCGGTTACTCCCTGGCGGGCGACGCGACGGCCGCCGAACTCATGGAGGCCGCGCACGTGGCGGCTGCCGCCGATGTCGCGATCGTCTTCGCCGGGCTGCCGTCCGACTATGAATCCGAAGGGCGCGATCGCACCTCCATCGATCTCCCGGCGGGACACCGTGAGCTAATCGAGCGAATCGCCGCCGTCCAGCCGAAGACGATCATCGTGCTGATGAACGGCTCGGCCGTGGCGATGCCGTGGCTGGGTCGGGTCGGCGCCGTCGTGGAGGGATGGCTCGGCGGTCAGGAGGGTGGCACCGCTCTGGCCGACGTCCTCGCGGGCCGGGTCAATCCCTCCGGCAAGCTGGCTGAGACCTTCCCGGTGCGCCTGGAGGATACGCCGGCGTATCCGGACTTCCCCGCGCGGAACGGCACCGCCCGCTATGGCGAGGGTGTTTTCATCGGCTATCGCTGGTACGACGAGCGAAAAATCGTTCCCCTCTTCCCCTTTGGCTATGGGCTGAGCTATACGACCTACGCCTATGAAGCCGTCGAACTGTCGGCGGCGACGGCGAAGGATACCGACGGAGTGGGGGTGGCGGTGACGGTGCGGAATTCGGGGAGCCGGGCCGGCAGCGAAGTCGTGCAGGTGTATGTCGGGCCCCAGTCCGACCTGCGCTGGCGCCCCGTTCGCGAGCTGAAAGGGTTTGCGAAGGTCGCGCTCGCGCCCGGCCAGCGCGCGACCGTGCATTTTCACCTCGGATTCCGCGATTTCGCGACCTACGACATCCGGATGCATGATTGGGTCGTTCCGTCCGGAGATTACACCGTGGCCGTCGGCGGATCCTCCCGCGACCTCCCGCTGCAGCGCAACGTCCACCTCACGGCCACCCGCCTCCTGGCTCCACCGCTCACCCGGAACTCCATGCTGAAGGAATTTGCCGAGCAACCGGCCGGCGCCAAGGTCTACGCCGCATTGAAAGATCGGATTGTGGCGATTTTCGGCCTGGAGGCGAAACCGGGCGAAACCCCGTCGGCGCGGGCCGCGCGCGAACAGTCAACCGCCGCCACTCTGATGTTCATGAACGAGACGCCGGTCAGCCGCCTGGTCGCGTTTTCTCAGGGAAGATTCACCGACGCGATGCTGGATGTCTTGCTCCGGGAGACCCAACCGTGAATCGACGGACCGACGAGGGGTCGACGCGGCGTTCCTGGAAGACCCGGTTGGAAGCCAAGGCGCGGCGGTTGGGGCGGGTGTCCGATCTGGTTTCCGGCTGCATCCTGCCCACCGCGCGGATGGTCGAGGCCTTGGAACGTCTGATCGAGCCGGGCGACCGGGTCGCGCTCGAGGGCAACAACCAAAAACAGGCCGATTTCCTCTCCCGCTCGCTCGCGCGCGTCGATCCCGGCAAGATCAACCAACTCCATCTGCTGATTTCGACCCTCAGCCGCTCCGAGCACCTCGACCTGTTTGAACAGGGCATCGCCCGCCGGGTGGATTTCTCCTATGCCGGACCGCAAAGCCTTCGGCTCGCGCAATTGCTGGAGGACCGCAGGATCGAGCTCGGTTCCATCAACACCTATGTGGAACTCTATGCGCGGATGGTCATCGATCTCATCCCCCATGTGGCCCTCGTGTGCGCGGAATTGGGCGACGCCAACGGCAATCTGTACACCGGCCCCAACACCGAGGATACTCCGACCATCGTCGAGGCCACCGCCTTCGGGCAGGGCATCGTGATCGCCCAGGTCAACTCGCTGGAGGCGGAACTGCCGCGGGTGGACATTCCCGGTTCCTGGGTGGACTTGATCGTGGTGGCCGATCGTCCCTACGCCGTCGAGCCGCTTTTTACGCGCGATCCCCGCCATATCAACGAACTCCAAATTCTGATGGGCATGATGGTCATCCGCGGTATTTACGAGCGCCATGGCGTCACCGCGCTGAACCACGGCATCGGATACGATACCGCGGCGATCGAGCTGCTGCTGCCCACTTATGGAGAGAGCCTGGGGCTGCGCGGGAAGATCTGCCGCAACTGGGCGCTGAATCCCCACCCGACGCTCATTCCGGCGATCGAATCAGGCTGGGTGGAGAGCGTTCACTGTTTCGGCAGCGAGGTCGGCATGTCGGCCTATACCGCCGCGCGCCCCGACATCTTCTTCACAGGTCACGACGGGAGCATGCGCTCCAACCGGGTGTTGTGCCAGCTGGCCGGGCAATACGGGATCGATCTGTTCATCGGCTCGACCCTCCAGATGGACGGGGATGCGAACTCGTCGACCGTCACGGCGGGCCGGCTCACGGGTTTCGGGGGCGCGCCCAATATGGGCCACAATCCGGGCGGCCGGCGGCATGGCAGTCCGGCCTGGTTGAGCCTGATCAGCGGCGCCGGCGACATTCAGCGCGGGCGCAAGTTGGTGGTGCAGATGGTGGAGACTTATGCCAAAGGCGGTGAGCCCGCGTTCGTCGAATCGCTGGATGCCGTGCGAGTGGGACGGGACAGCGGGCTGCCGATCGCCCCCGTCATGATTTATGGCGAGGACGTGACCCATGTCGTGACCGAAGAGGGGATCGCGTACCTCTTCAAAGCGGAGGGGCTGGAGGAGCGGCGGGCTGCGCTCGCCGCGATCGCGGGAGTGAGCCCGGTGGGACGGCGGAGCCAGCCGCAGCGGGCGGCGGAATTGCGGCGCCGCGGCCTCATCGCTTACCCCGAAGACCTCCAAGTCGTCCGGCTCGAGGCCAAGCGGTCGCTGCTCGCGGCCCGCAGCATCGAGGATCTCAGCGATTGGTCCGGCGGCCTCTACGAGCCCCCGGCGCGCTTTCTCAGCAGCTGACGGACGGCCATGGGCACCGCCGCCATCGATCCGGCTGAGGAAATCCGTCCCATCGGCCATGATGAGACTGAAGCGGGGTCGCGTCGCCTGGCGGATATGGCTGTGGGCGCTTTACTGGCGGAGGCCGAGTTAACGCCCAAGCCCGGCTTGGTCGACCGCCGCGGGGGCGGGGCTCACGGCGACATGGATCTGGCGCTGATGCGACGGTCCGCCGAGGTCTTGGGGCCGACGTTCGCGGCCATGGCCCGGGTGGCGTGGGGGCGGCCGGCCGATCAGGGCTTGCGCGAAGAGCTGGGCCACATCGGTCGCGCAGGCGAAGGGATGATGTTGACCGCTACAGGGGGCCGGAACACGCATCGCGGCGCGATCTGGTCGCTCGGCCTGCTGATCGGCGGCGCCGCGCTCACGAGCCGATCAAATCGGCTTCCGTCCGACCGCTGGGCGGCGGCGCAAAGGCTCGCCGCCGCGGCGGCCCAGCTGGCCCGGATCCCCGACCGTCGCCGCGTTCGCGGCGAAAGTCATGGGGTGCGGATGGAGCGCCGCTACGGCGCCCGCGGCGCCGCGGGCGAAGCGGAGGCGGGATTCCCTCACGTGGTGAAGTTCGGGCTGCCGACCCTGTGGTCCGCGCGGGCTCGAGGCGTGGGGGAATCATGCGCCCGGCTGGATGGTTTGCTCGCCATCATGGCGGAGCTGGACGATACCTGCCTGCTGCGGCGAGGCGGCCTGGACGCTTTGACCGCAGCGCAAATGGGGGCCCGCACCGTGCTTCAGGCCGGAGGGTCCGCCAGTGCCGCGGGGGCGAAAGCGCTCGCCCGGCTGGACGGCGAACTGATTGCCCGTTGGGCTTCGCCGGGTGGAAGCGCCGATTTGCTGGCGGCCACCCTGTTCGTCGATGGTTGGACGCGCGGGCCCGCCCTCCCTTGATGGAAACGCTGAGCTTTCATTACCCCGAGGCCTTGCTTCCGGTCGCCCGGCGAGCCCAGGTCGGCGTCGTCGGCTCGGGCGATCTGGAGATTCTCCTTGAGCCGAGCGGGCCGGGCGGCGCGCGGGTGATGGTCTCGACCGCGGTGGAAGGCCATGGTGAGGTATGGCGGGCGGTGCTCGACCGCTTCTTCAGCCGTTATCAAGGCGCGGTCGCGATTGAAATCAACGACAACGGAGCGACTCCCGGAGTCGTGGCGCTCCGTCTGGCCCAGGCCGTGGAGCGGCTCACTCCATGAACGAGCCGCTGCCCGACGAAAATGTCCACCGCCGGTGGCTCGCGCGGGCCAGCTTCGTCGAGCTGAACGCGCGCGACCGCGCCCGGGCTTTGCTCGATCCTGGGACCTTCCGCGAATTACTCGGACCGTTCGATCGCGTCCGTTCGCCCTGGCTGCCGCCTCAGGGAATCGTGGCCCAATCGGACGACGGAACGGTGATCGCGCGGGGTCGGCTCGCGGGGTCCGCCGCGCTGGTGATCGCCATCGAAGGCGCCTTTCAAGGCGGCAGCATCGGTGAAGTCGGCGCCGCCAAGATCGCGGCGGCGCTTGATCTGGCGCTGACCGATTGCCAACGGGGTCGATTGATCTATCCGGTGCTCATTTTGGAAACGGGGGGCGTGCGGCTGCAGGAGGCGAATCTGGGGCTGGCCGGCGTGGCGGAAATCCACGCGGCTTTGCTCGCCCTCCGCGCGCACGTGCCCGTCGTCGCCGTGGTGGCCGGCCTGATCGGCTGCTTTGGCGGCATGGCGATCGCCGCCGGGCTCTGCAGTTGGGTGATAGCGACCCGGCAGGGACGACTGGGGCTCAACGGTCCGGAGGTCATCGAGGAAGAGGCGGGCCTGGCGGAGTTCGACGCCCGCGACCGCCAACTGGTTTGGTCGGTGACAGGGGGCGCCAGTCGACGGGCCAGCGGATTCGTCGACGAGCTGGTGGAGGACGACTGCGAACCCATCGCCAAGATGATCGGCCGGGCGTGGGCCCGCGGAGTGCCGCGGATTCACGCCAGCGAGCGCGTTGCGCCGATGCAGCACCTCGTGGCTTCGCTGGGGGCGCAAGGAATCATCGACCCGAACGCGATTCGGACCGCCCTCGGAGACCGGTCGATCCCATGAGCGAACCGTCCGCAGTTGATTTAGGGGCCGCCTCGCGCGGGCGCGCCTGGTTGGAGGGCCTTGCGGGCACTTCGGCGATCGGCGCCCACTCCGTGCTGACCGCCGATGGCACACTGGAGGGCGAGTGCGTCCGCTATTTCACGGTCGGGCCCGACCCCGCGGCCCGCTTTCCGCGGGCGCGCCGAGGCGAGATCGGTTTGGCGGAGGGTTGGGGCCTGGCGGCCCTGCTGCGCGCGACGCTCGGCGAAGATGCGAATCGCTCCCCGCGGCCCCTTATCGCCATCGTGGACTCCCCCGGGCAGGCCTATGGGCGGAGGGAGGAACAGCTCGGGATCCATCTGGCGTGCGCCGCCGCCGTCAATGCCTATGCCGCCGCCCGAATGCGCGGCCATCCCGTCATCGCCCTGGTGGTCGGCCGCGCCATGTCGGGCGGATTTCTCGCTCACGGCGCCCAGGCCAACCGGATTCTCGCACTGGACGACCCGGGGGTGATGATTCACGCGATGGGCAAGAAGTCGGCGGCGCGGGTCACCCGCCGTTCGGTCGAGGAGCTAACGGAGCTGGCCCGCCAATCCGTGCCCATGGCCTACGATGTCCAGGCGTACGCGCAGCTCGGGATCCTTCACGGACTGATCGGCGGGGTGAGCGCCGCCGAGCCGGGGGAGCCGGATTTTGCCCGGGTCCGGTCGGCGCTGGCCGAGGCGATCGCCGACACCCGGCGCGGTCCCTCCGATCTCTCGCCCCGCTGGCGCTCGGCCGTGGCGCAGCAGACGCGACGGGCCACCTGGGAAGTGCGCCGATTGCTGGCGGAACAATGGGACGCTCTCCCGGCCAACTTATGATCACCCTCGTCGCCTCCGCACTCGTACCGGTGTTTTTCGTTCTGGCCTTGGGCTATTGGGCCGGCTGGAAGCGCCTGGTCGACAATCAACAGGTGCGTTCGCTGAACGTGCTGGTGATGAATTTTACTTTGCCCGCCGCGCTGTTCATCGCCACCGCCCAGACGCCCCGGGCCGAACTGGCCGAGGAAACGAACCTGATCGTGGTCCTGGCCGTTTCCATGTGGGCGATCTACGCCATCAACTATTTCCTCCAAAGGCGCGTCTGGGCCGTCGGTCCCGGGGAGTGTTCCGTCCGAGCCCTGACCGTGGGGCTGCCGAACTATGCGGCGATTGGCCTGCCGCTGCTCGGCAGCGTGCTCGGGCCGAAGAGTGCGGTGGATGTCGCGATCGCGATTGCGGCCGGCTCGACCCTCATCTCTCCCGTGACCTTGGTCATTCTGGCCGGCCAGAAAGCAGGGTCGCAGTCGGCTTCGGCCGCGCATCGGCTGGCTCACGTCGGACTGCATGTCATCCGCCGGCCCGTGGTGTTGGGGCCGGTGCTCGGTGTGGCGGTATCCCTCGCGGGGTGGCACCTGCCTCCGCTTTCAATTCGAGCCCTGAATCTGGTCGGACAGGCCACGCCCGGGGCCGCGTTGTTTCTGACCGGCCTAGTCCTTTCGGCCCAACCCATCCGGCTGGATCTGCCGGTGTTCCTGGGTGTGCTGCTGAAGAATCTGCTCCAACCCCTGCTGGCTTTCGCCGTCGTGCTCCTGTTGGGCATGACCGGTCCTTCCGCTCGCGCTGCTGTCCTGCTGACGGCTATCCCCGCTGGATTCTTCGGCATTCTGTTCGGTCTGGCCCACGACGTGAAGTCATCCACGGCGGGGTCGACCCTCGCGCTCAGTTCGATTTCGGCCGTGGTGACGTTGACGCTGGCGATTTTGTTCACCGCCGGCATGCAATGACTGGAGCAGTCTTCCCAGCGTTGAGCGGGGTCGAGGCGCGCGCCTGCAGCGGCGCCCGACCGAGGTGCCACGACCTGATCCGACTCCGCTCCGAGGGCGCCCTCTGGGGGGTAATGCCGGGATGGGCCGGGCCGATGCTGCGGGATGCCCCCTACGTGGTGGTGCGGCGGGGACCTGCGCTCGCGGGAGGCGTACCGGTCGGGGTGCGGGGACCCGTCCGCTCCCTGCGGTGGGCGAGCCACCTGGACGCGCCCGGGATCGGCGCGTTGATTTCGCCGGAGGACCTGGTGCGGGATGGGGTGAGGGCGAGGCCTGGCCGGGCCGCCCTTATCCCCGCGCTGCAGGCGCTCGCGCCGGTGGCCGCCTGGCTGGCCGAATGGGGCTGCGTCTGGGGCCCGACGGGGGCCGTCGGATTTGAGCTAGCCAGCGGTTGGCCCGCGACCACCGTCGCGAGTGATTTGGATGTCCTGATTCGCCGACCCCTGCGGCTGGAGCGCGCGGAGGCGCGGGCGATTCTGCGCGGTGTGCAACGCGCGCCCGTGCGCGTCGATCTGCAGCTGGACACTCCCGCCGGTCTCGTGGCCCTCGCTGAATATGCCGGCAGCGGACCAAAGGTGTTGGCTCGGGCCGGGGAGGGCGTTGAGTTGGTCGACGATCCTTGGCGGCCCGCACCGGGCCACGGCGCACGCCAGGGGCCATGAACGTGGTTTTCGTTTTTCCAGGGCAGGGCGCACCGGACCCGGGCTTGCCGCAGCTGATTCCGGTGCACCCGGCGGCAGAGGCGACGTTGGCGGAAGCGGAAGGGTATTTGCGCCGTCCGCTCGACCTGGCCGTCGACGCGTCGTCGTCGACCCGCTCGGTGCAGCTCGCCCTCCTGGTCGCGGGGGTGGCGGCGGCGCGGGCGCTGCAGGCGGAAGGGGGCGGACCGGATTTGGTCGCCGGTCTGTCCGTCGGGGCCTTTGCGGCTGCGGTCGTCGCCGAAGCCATCAGTTTTGCCGATGCGCTTGCGCTGGTGGATTTGCGCGGGCGGCTGATGGCGGAAGCTTACCCCAGCGGTTACGGCATGGCCGCGATCATCGGCCTGACCGAAGCCCGGGTGGCGGAAGTGGTGGCGCAGGTCGGCCGCCCCGAGCATCCGGTCTTCCTGGCGAATGTGAATGCACCGCTCCAGATGGTCATCGCCGGGTCCGACGCCGGATTGGCGCGGGCCCGGACGGCCGCGCAAGCGGCGGGGGCGGTGCGCACGGAGCTGCTCGCGGTCCGCGTGCCTTCGCATTGCGCGCTGCTCGCCGGCCCGGCCCGCGCCTTGGACGCCGCGCTGGCGCCGATCGCGATCCGGCCTCCGCGGTGCCGCTATTTGAGCAATCGCCGGGCGCGGGCCTTGACCGATCCGGCGGCCATCCGCGAGGACCTGGCCACCAATCTCATGTATCCGGTGCGCTGGCACGACGCGATGGCTTCGGCCTACGAGCGCGGGGCGCGCCTGTTCGTCGCGCTGCCGCCGGGCCGGGTCCTGACCGCTTTGCTGGAGTCGGCGTGGCCCGACGCCCGCGCCGTCGCCTTGGACCGGACGTCCTTCGCCCGGATCGCAGCCTTGATCCTCGAGCAGCGAGACCGTTAGTTTTACCCGCCCCGCATGGAGTTGCGCCACCTCCGCTCGTTCCTCGCCGTGGCCGAAACCCTGCATTTCGGCCGGGCCGCGCAGGCGCTCCACCTCAGCCAACCGGCCCTCAGCATGCAGATTCGGACCCTCGAAGAGGCGGTCGGGGAACGGCTGTTCGCCCGCAATCGCCGCTCCGTCGCCTTGACGCTGGCGGGCACGCTTTTTGCCGAGGACGCCCGGGACATCCTCACGCGGGCCGAGGCGGCGCAGCTCCGGGCCCAGCGCGCCGGCCGCGGGCAAGTGGGGATCCTGCGGGTGGGATTTATCTCGACGGCGGCTGCGCTGCTCCTTCCGCCGGTCGCACTGGAGTTTCGGCGTCGGTATCCGGAGGTGCGGCTGGAGTTGGAAAATGTCCTCACTGCCGACCAGGTCAGGAACCTGCAGGAAAAGCGCTTGGACGTTGGATTCCTGCGTCTGCCCAATCACGCGGACGGACTCGAACAGGTGCGGATCCACCGCGAGCCCTTTGTCATTCTGATGCCCGAGTCGCACCCTTTGGCGCGAGCGAGGCCGTTTCGGCTGTCGGACCTGAGCCAGGGCGATTTCGTGATGTATGCGCGGAAAAAGGCCCCCGAGTTCCACGATCTCACCCTCGGGATCCTCAGCCGCGGCAACTGCCGTCCGCGGATCGTGCAGGAAGCCGGCGAGATGTATACGTTGGTCTCGCTGGTGGCCGCCGGTCTCGGGGTGGCCGTGCTCCCGAAGTCCGTCGAACGCTACCGGATTCCCGGCGTCGTGTTTCATGCCTTGCCCAATCGGATGCCCCAGTCGGAGATTGCGATCGCGATTCATCATGAAACGCCGCTGCCCTTGGCCCGCGAATTCTTCGACCTCGCCCAGTCGATCCACCGGGCGTGATGGCACCCGGGCGCGGCGGCGACGGGCCCGTCAGATGCCGCCGGGCAGCAGCACGATGTAAATATAGACCGCCAGCGCGAGGGCGATGAGGCCGAGCAGGCGGAAGAGCGGCAGACCCTCTTCGTTGAACAGGGCCATGATTTTGAGTCCGAACGCCGGCAGCAGCAGAAAAATCACGCCCTCGAGCAGTTGGATCGCGCCGAAGATCGGCAGCACCATGAGCAGGCCGTGCCATTCGCGGTGGAACGAGACGATCAGCGACCCCCAGAGCAGGCAGAACAGCCCGTAAATCACGGCGCCGGCTTCGCCTTCGCGGCGCATCCAGACGAAATAGCGCGCCCAGGCGAGGGGGCGCAGGACGAGGGACAACCCCACGATGACGAAATTGAACAGGGCGAAGATTTCGATGGCGCGTTCGGAGGGCATGGCGGCAAAGCGCTTGGACAACGTAGAACCGCGGTGGTGCGACGGATTCCGACGGCGCAGGATTCCGTTGTCAGCCTGAGAACCTTCGGCGACGCTGACGGGATATCCGATGAAGCAGGGAACCAGCTCGCCCAAGACCGGTAAACCCCCCGGGTCGAAGCCGCCGCGAGCCGGTTCGCCTCAGCTTCGGCGGTGTGCCTGGGCGGAGACGGATCCGCTGATGCAGGCCTATCACGACGACGAGTGGGGTGTCCCGGAATACGACAGCCGGGCGCTGTGGGAGAAGCTGATCCTCGACGGATTTCAGGCGGGCCTGTCCTGGCGGACGATCCTCCATAAGCGCGCAGCGTTCCGCCGGGCCTTCCGCGGCTTCGATCCGGCGGTGATCGCACGCTACGGCCCGCGCGACATCGCCCGCCTGCTGGGTGATGCCGCCATCGTACGCTCACGGACGAAGATCGAGGCGGCGATCGGCAATGCGCGCGCGTATCTCGCCATGGCGGCGGCGGGGGAAGACTTTGGCGCGTTCGTCTGGCGTTTGGCCGGGGGCAAGCCGGTCCGGAACCGGCCCGCTCACGCCGGCGAAGTGCCGACGCAGACGGCGGTTTCAGAGACGATTTCCACCGCCTTGAAGGCCCGGGGGTTCAAATTTGTGGGGCCGGTGATCGTCTATGCCTGGATGCAGGCGGTCGGAATGGTGGATGATCACGCGGTCGGGTGCTGGCGGGCGCAAACCGCACGACGGTAGACTGCCGCCGAAAGGCGCGGCGGGCGGTGGAACTTTCCGCGGCGCGGCGGTCCGTTATGATGTGGATACGACGAACGATGGCATGGCTTTCTCGGCG
>Ga0116226_10001632_pt1 | contig 19498 bp, 13 predicted proteins | sample S1TSphfallax_FD_89692 | JGI IMG/M metagenome (GOLD analysis project Ga0116226, IMG submission 89692) | Host-associated microbial communities from peat moss isolated from Minnesota, USA - S1T2_Fa - Sphagnum fallax MG | ecosystem: Host-associated > Plants > Peat moss > Unclassified | place: USA... | reverse complement strand
GACCCCCTCCAGGTATGCCTACCTATTCGATCGCGTCGACATCGGAGAGAAGCGGCCCCAACGGTACGGAACGCAGGGGCGTTGCACCGAGCCCAAAACCTGGACCGAACTGGCCGTGGAGGATCCCGTCACGCTGGACAAGACGCGGGCAGCGGTGGGTCTTGAGCCTATGGACACGTACCGAAAGTCGTTCACGGGACTTTGCCCCTGATGAACGCAGGTCGCTCCCGTGACCATGGACACCTTGCCTCCGATGCGGACAACACGGTCAACTATGGGATTGGAGATGACTTTGCGTCTGACTCTCGGACTGATCTTCCTGACTGGCGCAGCGGCGCCGACATGGGCCGGAGAAATGCCGCGATATGAGGCGGCGCCGGAATGGGTCTTGCCCGCCCCGACAATCAAGCCAGCCGTAACGGGTGCGCCGCTCTTCGCGGTGCTGGATGCGCAGACCCGCATCGCCGACGGCGTGGTGTGGAGCTATCACGAGTTCGGTGCACGTGCCGTTTCAGGCACTGTGGTGGGGCACATGAGCCCCTTGACGCTGAGCTGGCGACCGGCGCGTGGCGATCTAATCATTCACCGCGTCGAGATTCTCCGCGACGGCCAGCGCATCGACGTGCTCAAGGACGGTCCGAAATTCACCGTGGCGGGGCGCAACCAAGGACCGGAGGGGCTCGAGACCGATGAGGTCATGACTGCGACCCTGCAAGTCGATGGAGTGCGCATGGGAGACGTGCTCGACCTCGCATATTCGGTCTCGGCCAAGGACCCCGATTTGAAGGGCGGTGTCCAGACAAGCATGCTGGCGCTGTCGGCACCGTTGCAGGCGGATTTCGCCCGCGCCCGCATGCTTTGGCCGATCGGCGCTCCCATCCGTTGGAAGGCCTATCCCGTCGGGATTATCGCCAGCCAGAGCGACAGAGCCGGTTGGCGCGAATTGAGTTTCGTCCTGCCTGCCCCGAAACAGGCGGAGTTGCCCGCCGACGCGCCGAAGCGCCTACAAGCCATCCCCGCGATCGAGGCCAGCAGTTTCCGCGACTGGGCGGCGGTCTCCGCCGTCTTCACCCCGTTTTATCACACCCAGGGGCTGATCCCGGATGGCAGCCCCCTTGCGCAGGAAGCGGTGCGGATACGCTCGGCGGAAACCGACCCGAAACGGCGGGCTGCCGCGGCGCTCTTGCTGGTTCAGGACCGCATCCAGAACGACTCAGCCGGCATGGACGACGGTGGGTACGCACCACAGTCGCCGACCAGCACCTGGTCGGCGGGCCACGGCGACTGCAGGGCCAAGACCTTGCTGCTTCTAGCCCTGCTGCGCGAGCTCGGCATCGACGCGGAGCCTGTCCTGGCCAATATCGACCAGGGCGACCTCTTGGAGACCCGGCTGCCCGCCCCGGCGGCGTTAAACCACATCTTTGTCCACGCGAAGATCGGCAGTCAGGATCTGTGGCTGGACGGCGCACGCCATGGCGTCCGGCTGGAGGACATGAACGATCCGCCGCCGTTCCACTCCGTGCTGCCCGTCAGGGCCAAGGGCGCCACGCTGCTTCAGCTGCCGCACAAGGCGCCCGAGCGGCCGACACGCACGGTTTTGATCGACATCGACGAGAGCGCCGCGATCGGCGTCTTGGCGCCATTCTGGGCGCCCTTCTCGGCGACCATTAAACTCCGGGGGAACGAGGCCGAGGCGTTGCGCAGTCGCGCAGCCCATTTGAGCGACGCCAACCTTCGGGAGATCGCGCTCACGAGCCTCGCGGGCGCGGTGGGACCCGACGCCATAACGGCGACGCAAAACGTCGACCTCGACGCTTCGGACGGCTCGACGACGATCACGGTGACCGGGATCGCGGGAATCGCCTGGAAGCGCCGGGACCATGCATATAGCCTGGACCTGCCGAGCGGGGTTGCGAAGCTCACGCTCGACAGCGACCGCTCGCGGCCAGCCTGGAAGGACATACCCATCGCGACCGGCGCGCCTGACCACACGCTAGTCACCACACGCCTTCACCTTCCCGATGGCGGCCGAGGAATCGCCCTGGCGGGCGACGCGGCCGTGGATTTGAAGGTCGGCGGCCGGCGCCACACGCGGACCGCCTCCCTGAACGGCGATCTTCTGAAAGTGGAGGAGCGCGACACGAACACCGGCGAGGAGCTATCGCCAGCCGATCTGCCGGTGGCGCGCTTGAAGCTGGCTGCAGCCCAGGAAGGCGTCTTGCGCCTCGCCACGCGTCCCGGGTATCCGCCGCCCTATCAGCAGGCCGCCGCCGCCCTGCGTGACCATAGACTGGACAAGCTGGCCGCCCTCTATACCGAATATATCGCCGCGAGGCCGTCCGAACCGTTTCGCCGTCTGCGCCGCGCGTTCTTCTACATGAGCAGCTTCCAGTGGAGCCTGGCGCTCGCCGATCTCGACAAGACGATCGCCTCGAAAGGTAGCGCCGCGAGCTATCGCGCGCGCGCACGTGTGCTGGAAGCGATGGGAGACAAGGAAAAGGCCGCGTCCGACTACCGCGCCTGGCTGACGATCGACCCGTTTTCCAGACCGGCGCTCACCGGCCTCGGCCTTCTCGAAATCGACGCCGGTCGAAAAGAGTCCGCCCTGGCCCTCGTCGAAGCACGCTTGGCCAAGGCCGGCAAGGACAAGCCGGACTGGCTGGAGGTCAAGGCGCAATTGCTGGCGCGGGCCGGCGATACCGATGGCGCCCTGGCCGCGATCGACAGCGCGATCGCGCTCAAGCCGGCGAATTCGGCGTTCTTGAGCGAGCGCTGTTGGATCAAGGGAACCTCGGGCGTGCAGCTTGACGGCGCACTTCAGGATTGTGCCCGCGCCCTCCAACTCAACAAAAGCAACGCCGCCACCCTCGACAGCCGCGCGATGGTCTATTTTCGATTGAATCGACTGGGAGAGGCCCTGGCGGATCTCGACGCCGCACTGGACCGGGACCCCGCGGCTGCGTCCTCACTATATCTCCGCGCCGCGATCGAGCGGAAGCTCGGCAAAACTCAGCGCGCCGACGAGGACGTCGCTTACGCCTGGCTGATCTCGCCACGCATCGATGACGACTATGAGCGCTGGAAGATCAGGGCCTGAAGGCCGCACGTCGGCAGGGGCCAAAAAGCGGCGCCGTCTTGGAGCCCCCCGGATTCATTCGGACAACCCGTAGATATCCTTCTCCCGGAACCACTGCACCCAAACCCACTTCTCCCCAGACACAATGGGCAGGGATGCGTGCCTGGAAAATGGATCGACCGTGCGATCTGGCCGGATATTCCGAAAGAAGGTCGCATAACCGGCGCAGGCAGCGACCTTCTTCCCCGATTTCAGGAAAGCTGTACTTCCACCCTCATACTCATCGTTGAGGTAGCCGACAAAACTGATAATACGAGGCCTAAAAGCATCGAAACCATGGCCGTCTGGGCTAAGTGATTGCGGCGCGACGTCAAAATGGGCGACGAATTTCTCCCCCGGCAAGTACCTAATTATAGAGACGAATTCGGTATGGGACGCGCCAATCTATGACTTCGAATTCTCGCCCAGCGGCCGCACGACTCTCCCACAAATATCTGGTGTTTCGCTGTCGCAAAGTTGCTAGCATTGCAGTGAAAAGGACTTATGCAGAAAAAATATCCTGCACAGGTTCTGCACAGCTGTTTTTATGGCAAAATATTCAAATAAAAACAATACTTTATTCATAGGTCGTCATCGCGCTGGGATGAGGAGTTAGGAGCAGAGACAGCGACAACCGATTTTGCGCCACACGTCAGGCCGCGCGAGGCTAACGCGCGAGGCTAAAGTGAACCCCACGAAAATAACAGGAAACCCCCACAGTCCGCGCGCGTTTGGATTTGCACAAACGGGGCGGGAATGGACGTGCAAGGTCGCATCAGGTTTTTCCCCGCCGTTTTGGCATGCCTGCTCCTGACAGGCTGCGGCGCCCCTGTGTTGACCCCTGAGGGGCCCGTCGCGCGGGGCGATATCAAGGTGCTGTTTGACGCCGTCGCGTTGATGACGATCATCGTGGTTCCGACGATATTGGCGACGCTCGGCTGCGCCTGGTGGTATCGCGCGTCCAACCCCCACGCCAGGCGCTTGCCGACCTTCGTCTATTCCGGCCGTATCGAGCTTGTGGTCTGGGCCATCCCGTTGCTGACCATCATGTTTCTGGGCGGGATGATCTGGATCGGGTCGCATGATCTGGATCCGGCCAAGCCGCTGGCCGCGCGGGGCGCCAAGCCGCTTGAGGTGCAGGTCGTCTCGTTGGATTGGAAATGGCTGTTCATCTACCCCGATGAAGGCGTGGCCAGCGTCAACGCCCTCGCGGCGCCCGTCGGGCGGCCGATCCACTTTTCGCTCACCTCGGCCAGCGTGATGAATGCGTTCTTCGTGCCGCAGCTGGGCTCCATGATCTACACCATGAACGGCATGACCGATCACTTGAACCTTCAGGCCGATAAGCCGGGGGATTATGCCGGTCTGTCCACCATGATCAGCGGCGACGGATTCGCCGACATGCACTTTGACCTGCACGCGCTGACGCCCGTCCAGTACGAAGCCTGGATCGCGGCGGCCAGGGCTTCCGGACCTAAGCTGGACACCGCAAGCTATGCGGCCCTGTCCCGACAAAGCACAAACCCGGCGCCCTTCACCTACCGGGCTGTGCAGCCTGGCCTTTTCGACGCCATCGCCACCCAACAGATTGCCGCCGCCCCAGGTCCGCCGGTCAAGTCCTATTCCAATACCGCCGTTTTCCCCAAGTCGCTGGAGCCGAAATGAGCTTTCTGTTCGGCAAGCTGAGCTGGAGCGCAGTCCCGCTCGATCAACCGCTGCCCATGGTCTCAGCGGGGGTGATCGCCCTGGCGCTTGTCGGCGTGGCGATCTGGGTCATCCGCAAGGGCTGGGCCCCCTATCTGTGGCGCGAGTGGATCACCAGCGTTGATCATAAGCGGATCGGGGTGATGTACTGCGTCCTGGCCTGCGTGATGCTGCTGCGCGGCTTCTCCGACGCCATCCTGATGCGCTCCCAACAGGCCATGGCCTTCCATGCGCCCGGCTTCCTTCCGCCGGAGCACTACAATCAGATTTTTTCGGCTCACGGCACGATTATGATCTTCTTTGTCGGCATGCCGTTCATGTTTGGGCTCATGAACTTCGTGCTGCCGCTGCAGCTCGGCGTGCGCGACGTGGCGTTTCCGACCTTCAACTCGGTCGCCTTCTGGCTGACCTGCTCAGGCGCGCTGCTGGTCAATGTCTCGCTGGTGGTCGGCGAGTTTCAACGCACCGGCTGGCTGCCCTATCCGCCCTTGTCGGAGATCGCCTATTCGCCCGGCGTGGGCGTCGATTACTGGCTATGGGCTCTGTCGATCGCTGGGGTCGGGAGCCTGATCGGCGGGATCAACCTGGTCACCACCATCTTGAAGATACGGGCGCCCGGCATGGACTATATGCGCATGCCGATGTTCTGCTGGACGGCGCTGGCGTCTAATCTTCTGATTGTCGCGGCCTTTCCGATCCTAACCGCCACGTCCGCTATGCTGCTCCTGGACCGCTATCTGGGTTTCCACTTCTTCACCAATACGGGCGGCGGCAATGTGATGATGTTTATGAACCTGATTTGGGCCTGGGGACATCCGGAGGTCTACATCCTGATCCTGCCGGCGTTCGGCATTTTTTCTGAGGTGATTTCCACCTTCTCCGGCAAGCCGCTGTTCGGCTATCGCTCGATGGTGCTGGCGACCCTGGCCATCTGCATCCTGGCCTTCATGGTCTGGCTGCATCACTTCTTCACCATGGGCGCAGGCGGAAACGTCAACGCCGTATTCGGGATTTTAACAACCATCATCGCGGTGCCCACGGGCGCGAAGGTGTTCAACTGGCTGTTTACCCTCTACGGCGGGACGGTGCGGTTCTCAAGCGCGCTTCTCTGGTCGCTGGGCTTCATCGTCACCTTTGTTATCGGCGGCATGACGGGCGTGCTCCTGGCCGTACCGCCGGCTGATTTCCTGCTACACAACAGCCTGTTCCTGGTCGCCCACTTTCACAATGTGATCATCGGCGGCGTAATCTTCGGCGCCTTCGCCGGCTACACCTACTGGTTCCCCAAGGCGTTCGGTTTTCGCCTCCACGAGGGGATCGGCAAGGCGGCGTTCTGGTTCTGGCTGGTGGGCTTCTACGTCGCCTTCATGCCGCTCTATTGGCTCGGCTTCCTGGGCATGACCCGGCGGATGCAGCATTACGACGTGGCCGCGTGGCGGCCCTGGCTGCTTGTGGCGGCGGCGGGCGCGGGCCTGATCCTGATCGGCGTCGTCCTTCAGGCTATTCAGCTGTTCACCAGCATACGGGACCGGGAGAGCCTGCGCGACAGGACGGGCGATCCCTGGGACGGGCGATCGCTGGAGTGGTCCACAGCGTCGCCGCCGCCAGTTTTCAACTTCGCCGTACTCCCGCAGGTGAACGGACTGGATGCTTTTTGGAGCATGAAATCGCAGGCTCGCGACCCGCAAGACTTGGCGCAGGAGCCGACGTATCAGGCCATCGAAATGCCCCGCAACTCACCCACAGGCGTCGTGTGCGCCTTCTTCACTACGGTCGTGGGCTTCGCCCTGATCTGGCATATCTGGTGGATGGCCATACTGGGCCTGATCGGCGCCTATGCCACCTTTGTTGTGTTCGCGTGGCGCGACAATACAGAGGAGGACATCCCCGCAGCGGAGGTCGCCCGCATCGTCCGCGAGAGCCACAGGCTGCGCGCCGATGCGCTCCAGACCGCGAGCCGATCATGAGCGCCACCGCCGCCGATCCGCATCACCCATCCCACATCGGACCGGCTTCGACGGGCTCTGGCCGGGATGGCCAGGCGTCTAAGCGTATCATTGCCGGTTATGGGTTCTGGATCTTCCTCCTGTCCGACATCGTCATGTTTTCGGCCTTCTTCGCCGCCTATGCCGTCCTGGCCGGCGCGACGGCGGGCGGGCCGACCGGTCGACAGCTTTTCGACCTGAAGAACGTGGGATGGGAGACGGCGTGCCTCCTCGTTTCCTCCTTCACGTGTGGCGTCGCAAGTATCGGCGCCATGCTGAAAAGCTTCAGGATTTTCCAGTGGGCCATGGCCGCGACCTTCCTTCTGGGCGCACTCTTCCTGGGACTCGAGCTCAAGGAGTTCGCAGGCTTGGTCGCTCATGGCGCAGGCCCACAGCGCAGCGCCTTTCTGTCGGCGTTTTTCACGCTCGTCGGCTGCCATGGCCTGCACGTCACCTTGGGCTTGCTCTGGCTTCTCACCATGATGGCGCAGGTCTGGGCCAAGGGGTTTCGCGAGGACATCCAGCGACGCATCCTGTGCTTCAACCTGTTCTGGCACGCGCTGGACATCATCTGGGTCGCGGTCTTCACCGTCGTTTACCTGCTGGGAGCCGCCCTATGAGCGACGCGTCCATTGCGGCGGATCAGCCTGTCGATCTGCCACCCGGCGACGAGGGCGCCGACGAAGGCCGGGTGCGCGACGCCTTGATCAGCTATCTGATCGGCCTCGTGCTGGCGACTGTTCTGTCGGCGGCGTCTTTCCTGTTGCCAGTGACAGGCCTCGTTTACGCGCCCGCCCTGCCGGTGGCGCTGGTGGTGATGGCCATCGCACAGATGGGCGTGCACCTCGTCTTCTTCCTTCACATCACCACGGGGCCCGACAACACGAACAATGTTCTGGCCTTGGCGTTCGGTGTCCTGATTGTCTTTTTGATCTTGGCCGGCTCGCTCTGGATTATGGCAAACCTCAACTACAACATGGCCTCGATGACGCAGATCATGCAGATGCAGCGATGAAATTTAGACGCTTTCAATCGTCCGCGCTCTTCGCTCGATCACCCGCCACAGGTAGCGCATGTCGCCGTTCGCGCGGACATTGACCTCATCCAGATTCCAGCGCCAGTGGGTGTAAGCTTTCATATGGTCAACCCGCATGCGATGGATCTCAGCCGCGAACATCGGCCCAAATCGGTTCCACCCTAGCCTCACGGTTTCATGACAAATGTCGATCCCGCGCTCATGGAGAGGGGCCTCGACGCTCCGCAGAGATAGCGGATATTTGACATACAACATCACGATGTAGCGGATCACTTCGGGCAAGCTGTCGAATGAGCGAAACGGATTGGGCGGTGTCTTTTGCGGCGCATTTACCCCCGAACCCGCCCTCCTAACTGAAAGGTAGATTTCGACTGACAGAGCCCCTAACGTGGCTGCAAATGGAGGGTTCGCCCCGGTTCAGCGTTGGCTCTGTCGCCCTAGCTCTCACCGACCTGCAATATGTCGTCGCCGAGATAACCGGCGACGCGGTGGCCGTGGGGGCTGCGGCCATGCGCCTAAAGGCGGCCTTCTTTACCTGATCCAACGCCTCAGGGGCGCGCCTCTAACAGGCGTCGGAACTGTCATAAATCCTAGACGCCAGGCGGATATCCTCGGGAAGATTGGCGAATAGTCCCGATGCGAAAGGTTCTGGCGCGTGACCGGTCCAGAACGAAAACGCGCCTTTGGCTATCTCTATGGCGCAGCCCACCTGGGTAAGAGCCTTACCTGGTACTTCAGCGAACTTCTGTTCGCCTATTTTCTAACCGAATTCTGCGGCCTTCGGGCACTGACCATGGGACAGGTGCTCGCCGCATCCTTTGTCTTCAGCGCCCTGGTCGACCCGCTTGTCGGCAAGGCCCTGGGCCGCCTCGCGCAATCGGTCGAAACGGCGTCCCGGTTACAGGCCTTTGGGGCCATGGTCAGCGGGGCGTCGTTGTTGATATTTTCGGCGACCGGCCTGATGCCGGGATCAATCCGGTTCGGCTATGCCCTGACCGCCATTTGCGCCTTCCGCCTGGCCTACGCCTTCTATGATGTGCCGCAGAACGCCATACTGAGCCTCGCGATCGCCACGCATAGGGTTAGGATGAATCTATCTGCGATCCGTACTGCAGGTTCGGGCCTGGCTACGCTTGTCGTCGCCTTGACTGCGGCTAACTTGATCGGGTCTGCTCCAGGACTTGGCGCCAGCCGGTTCCTTGGGGTGAGCCTCGTTTTCGCCGTTCTCGGAGGCATTAGCGCCATCGCCCTTGGCGCCCTGGCCAGCGGCCCAGGTCCCCCAATTCCGACGACGGCGATGGTATTAGATGATGATGACCTAGCCAGCGCGCCAAGCCGATTCTGGAGCTTTCTTGCAATCTTGGGCGCCACCGCGGCCGTCGCCGGCGCCTTCAGTATTTTTACCCGGCTGGAGCCCTATTTCACCAGCGCCGTGCTGGCCGATCGTTCGACGAGAATGGCCGTTCTGGCGCTCATGGCCCTGGGCGGCGCATCCAGCCAACCCTTGTGGACGGGCCTGTCCCGGCGCCATTCCGTTGGGGCCGCATTTACCGCAAGCGCCGTGACGGCGGTGATCGGCGCGGTGGCGTTCATCGTCGGGGTGGGAAGAAACACTGGGATTATCGCTTTTGGAGGATTCCTGTTTAGCGCAGGCCACAGCGGACTTGGAATGTTGCTGTGGAGCTTGTTCGCAGACGTCGTAGCTAAAGGCCGCCAGAGTCGCCACATCCCCAACGCCGGCTTCGCCTTCTCGATCTTGACGTCGACGATCAAACTCGCGTCTGCAGCTTCCATTCTCGTCGTAAGCTGGATCTTGACCGGGATCGACTATCATAGCGTCAAGGTCGCCGCCTCCTGGTCGCTGTTAACGCCCATGGCGGCGGGCCCGCTCATCGGGGCCGCTGTTTGCCTGCTGATTGCGGAGCGGCTGTTCGCGAAGGATGGCCGTCATCAGCCCAGCGATGCGTCTAATCGGCCCTGGGCGCGCCATATCTGATCCCAGAGGCGATAAATCGCGCCCTTAGAGAGAGGCCGCCCACCTTTGTCGTCGCCTCAGCGGACGAAATGTCCGCCCCTGTATTCGCCCCTCACACCCTCCGCCGAGCCCTTTCAAGCAGAACGGCTTGAGCGCGGTTTCGCACGCGCTCGACGCAATCTCGCCCCGTCATATTTCTCTCACTAAGAGTGAATATATGGAAGCTATCTTTTGGGGGGCTTCGCCATGCGTTCATCACATCAAATCGCTTTCGCTCTGCTGGTTTCATCCACGCTGACGCCCGTAGCGCAGGCAAGGGCGCAAACGGCTGCACAGGCAGGCCCATCAGACAGCCCGGTGAGTGAAGTGGTAGTGACCGGTCACACGCTTTCTGAGCAGCGCAGCGTTCAGGTGAAGGCACATTCCGACCTGATATCAGACAACCTCTCCGCCAACGAAGCGGGCTCTCTGCCAGATTATGGCATGGGCCAGGCGCTGAAGCGGGTTCCCGGCATATCCATGGTGATCAATAACGGCCGTGGTGAAGAGCAATATATGACCATCCGGGGCCTCAGCCCGGATTACAACTCCACAACCATTGACGGCGTGGCGATGCCCTCTACGGAACTGGGCAGCACGGGCGCCGCGACCAGCACCGCGTCCGGCCGAACGGTCTCCTATGACGTGCTGCCGACCTCCATGGCCAAGACCGTCAACGTGTTTAAGTCTTGGTCGCCTGAATTGCCAAGCGACGCCATCGGAGGTGTGACCAACATCGTCACCCGGTCGGCCTTTGACGTCGCCAAAAGCTTTGCCGCCGGCAAGGTGCTCTACGCCTATTGGGACGACGAGCCGCGATGGCACAGCTATTCCCCATCCGCAGAGGCGGAATTCACAGCGAGCGACCGCTTCGGCTCCAATAATCAGTTCGGCGCCCTGTTCTCTGCCACCTATTATCGGCGGGCGTCTTCATCCTGGGATACCGTCTCGAACGGTACGCAGGGTTTTTATCCTTATCCCGGCGCCCCCGCCACGTTGTCGGCGGTCACGCTGACCCCCTCCACCAACGTCGCCACCCTCGGCTTGACCAATGTGCCGGGTCAGACGGGGTGGCTGAATTACGACGATGTGCGCACGCGGGAGTCGTTGTTCGGCAAGCTGGAATATCAGGCGGATGGCCTGAAGACCCATGCCACCGTCGGGTATTTCGACCATTTGCTGAATGAAGATCGCAACAATCAGTATCTGGACTCCAGCGGAAAGGCCACGTTCGTCTCTGCAACGACCGGCAGTTTTGCAACGGGAACCGCGTCCGCAGGCTATGATCATTATAATGTCGACCGGCGCATCACCTATGGCGAAATTGGCGCCGACTACAATTTCCATAACGGATGGACCATCAAGGCGACGGCCAATCTGTCGGGGGGGCGTTACAATCAATCTAGTATAGACGACTCCTTCACGTATAATAAAACTGCAAGTACATTGGCGTTTAATTACACCACCAGTACAACCGGGCCGGCCGTCTTTGCGCCGCTGATCAACGCAAACTATCTCAGCGCAGCGAACTACAGTCTCGCCTATCACCAGTTCGCTCAAAACCACGGCTCGACCCTAACGCCGATTTTCAAGCTGGATGCGGCATGGAATGAGGGGCCGGGCGCCTCAGGGTTCGGCGCCCGCCTGGGGGCCTGCGACCGCAATCTTTCGAATAATGGCGCGACCGTCCAAACCCGGTATGACGCACCCGCCGGCGTCACCATGGCTTCGCTGGGATCAAACTATCTTTACCTGACGCCTTACAATGGCGGCGGCCAGCAGGTCTTGCTCTCATCGCCCGGCGATGTCGCGACCTATTTCAACGCCAATCAGGGCCTCTTTATGCTGGACGCCAGCAATCTCTCGGCGAGTTCTATCGGCACTTATAAGCTGAAGGAGGATTTGGCGGCGGGATATGGCCTCTTAGATTATCACGGCGCCAACTATTATATTTCCGCCGGTGTTCGTTATGAAGCTACGAGCCAAACGGTGCAGAATTATCTGCCGAGTTCGTTCACTTCGAGTTCAAAAGCCACCTCCTTTACGCAAGCGACCTCGACAAATAATTACGGCCGCTGGCTGCCGGCGCTGAATGCAAATTACGATTTCTCCTCCACCTTGAAAGCACGTCTGGGGATCAGCCAAAATTTGGCGCGTCCGGATTATTCTCAGCTCGCCCAGAATTCGTCACTAACCGTCTCGACTGTAGCGACCGCTCAAGCCATCGGGCTGGCAAGCCAGACCATCTCAAACCCGAAGCTTATCCCTAGGGAATCGACCAATTACGACCTTTCGCTGGAATGGTATCCGACCCCTAAAATGCTGCTTTCGGTGGCTACCTTTTATAAGGAGATCAAGCACGAGATCGTAACGGTTTCCAACCAACAGATCGGTGTTGCCGAGCCGGGCCAGCCGGGCGTTTATACGGTAACGACCACGCAGTCCCAGAATGTCGACGGCGCGGAAGTCCAAGGTGTCGAGTTTGGCCTAGTTATTCCGCATTTCGATAGCTGGTCATGGCCGTTGAATTACTTCGGCGTGTCCGCGAATACATCCTTCAATGATTTCAACGCCTCGCATATCGCCATGACGGACGGCACATTGCGTCATTTACCGGGCCTCATAAGCTCCGCCAAAAATCTGGATAACATTTCGCTCTTATTCGACAACTATCCATGGGATGGCGATCTGGCATTCAATCACACCAGCAAAATGCCGTATTCTTTCAGCTCCACCAACGCGGCGCTGGATCAATGGTATGGCGCGTCTAACCGCCTGGACTGGCAACTTCGCTATCACATCAATACATCGATGTCGGTTGTTATTCAGATCCAAAATATTACCAACGACAGCCCTGTGCGCCTGACGGGACCTGGCGTGAATATCTACAGCGAGACGCTGGAGAATGGCCGCGCCTATTTTTTCGGCTTTGACGCCAAGCTGTGATGGTTGAGTTAGGTCCGCATTCTAATGAGGCGCCCTCCGCTTGGCCTGGGCGCCGACGTTTTCTGGCGGCGGTTTTAGGGTCAGGCTTTATTGCGCCCGAAGTCGAGGCGCAGACATCAATGACAATGCCTGAGGCCGCCCATGGGGGCGCCAAACCCGCGACGAGTGGCGGCAAGTTCTACCCGACCGGTCAGGTCCGGGAATGGCCCGGTAATACAATCATCTGCCCCGTCGAACCCGATACAGGTCTGCATGATGTATTGAGACGCGTGCAGGAGGCGGCGATGGTTGAGCCGGTGATGCGCAAGTTCACCATCTTACCGACCTCCAGCCTGCACATGACGCTGTTCGAAGGCGTGGACCTCGACCACCGCCGCCCTCCTTACTGGCCAAGCACTGTTGCGCCCGACACCTCGCTCTCCATTCTCAATCACTGGTTTGCAGATCGCCTACAAGGTTTCCATACCGGGGGCGGGCGCTTTGTGATGAAGCCCGACCCTACGGCATTATCGCCAGACATTCGGGACTTCTCACTACGCCTTCTACCAGCGACGCCGCAGGAGGAGCAGCATCTGAGGGATGTGCGGGATCAATTGTCGGCCTTGCTGCAAATCCGCGCGCCAAATCACTCGGCTTATCGATTTCACATTACGCTTGGCTATCTTATCGAAGGGCTGAGCGCCGATGAGGCTCGGACGGTACATCAACGCTTCAAAAACTGGTTTGGGCAGATTGCGGCCGCGGCGCCGGAGTTCGTCATTGGGCCGCCGGTGTTTTGCACCTTCAGGGACATGTTCGCCTTCACCCCACTGTTGACTTTAAGCGACTGAACGGGCGCATAGCTCGCCTATTCGCAGACTGGATCACTCGAAGAAGAGGGCTTTCAGTGGCAAGGTCGCCGCGCCCATGACGCTCGCATCGCCTGGCGCTTGCGTGCAAACGATCTTAGGGATCGGGCGATGCCTCGCGCGGCGCGCGGGATTGAAGAAGGACAGGCGCGGGATGAGCGCCGCCGCCAAAGGGATCGGCAGCCGCCCTCCCAACACGATCGCGTCGGGATCCGTGATCGCTGAGATAGCCGACACAACCAGGCTGACCGACTTTTCCGCTTCGTCGAGCCATTGGTCGATGCCGGGCGCCTCAAGATCGAAGTTTTCCAACATCTCCGTGAGAGAGGCGTGGGGCCGACCGTGCTCCACCATCAGCCCCATTAGACGCTGAAGCGTCGGCGACACATAGTCGGCAGGGAGGAGCGAGGCGAACTCACCGGCATTGCCGTGGGCGCCGCGAAAGGCTTGTCCATCGGCGACCATGCCGCCGCCGAAACCGGCGGAGAAATAGATATAGGCGAACGAACTCGCCCACTTGCCGACACCGTTCATCTGCTCGCCCACAGCGGCGGCGTTGCCGTCATTATCAACCCAAACCGGCAAGCCGACGGTGCGGCCGAACAGGTCTGAAATATCCACCAACGCCCAGTCGTCCAAGCCGGGCGGCGGGTTCATAAAGGACAACTCCCCCACAAAATATCCCGTGACGGCGACCCCCATCCCCAAAATAGCCGATCTATCCAGCCCAATTCGACTACAGGCCGCTGTCAGCCAGGTATTCACAGCGTTTAGGACGGCGGGCCTCTGCATGGTCTCCGGGCGGATGACCTCGATAAGAAGGATGTCGCCGACAAAATTCATAATCGCCAAGGTTACGGAGTCCGTCATTAACGAGACGCCGACCGTATGGATGGCGTTAGGCGTCAGGTATAATGGCAGCGCCGCCGGCCCCTTGCCGGCGGACGGCAAGGCGGGCCCGAACGTGCATAAGCCCCGGTCTATCAAATCCGCCACAATTCGGGAAACGGACTGGTTGGTTAAACCCGTTGCGCGGGCCAGTTCAGCGCGGCCAATGCCCTTTTTACGGCGTATAAGCTCCAGGATGGACCGTTCGTTTGCGCTTGCAGCCACCATATTCGGTCGCCTCAAAAATGCGTTAGATACCGTCCCCCAACCTGTTTGCGGCTCCATTCGCGTCGCTCATACCTGATCAGATTATCGCCACTTATCATAACGAACAAAGTCTACGCCAAAGGCGCGGGGAAGAGGGGCGCAAAAGGTGGCCCCGGGTCGGTTAGTCGGGAGGTGCTGGCAGTCCAATGGCAAAGTGTCTCCGGTTGACGGCGTTAAGCCGCTTTGGAGGCGACCTTGATGCAGCCCATCTCGTTCAAGCGCTACAGGTTTTCGCCTGAAGTGATCCGTCAAGCCGTCTGGCTTTATTTTCGGTTCACGCTTAGCCTCCGCGACATCGAGGAAATGATGGCGCAGCGTGGTGTGGATGTCAGCCGCGAGGCGATACGGTGCTGGGTCAACAAGTTTGGCCCGTGGATCGCGGCCAACCTGCGCCGACGACGCCCCTGCCCTACCGGCCGATGGCGCCTGGACGAAATGGTCTGCAAGATTGGCGGCCGGCGCATGTATCTTTGGCGTGCCGTTGACGACGAAGGCGAGGTGCTTGACGTTCTGGTCCAGAAGCGGCGCAACAAGCACGCCGCCCTGAAGTTGTTCAAAAAACTGCTGAAGCACCACGGCATTCACCCCGAGACGATCACCACGGACAAGCTCTCATCCTACCGCGCGGCGGCCAAGGCGCTTGGCCTGACGAGCCATCACAGACCCGGCGGAATGCGCGAAAATAACCGGGCTGAGAATAGCCACCTCGTCATCCGACGGCGGGACCGAAAGCAACAGAAGTTCAAATCCCAAGGGTCAGCCCAGAGGTTCCTTTCCACTCACGCCGCCGTCTACAACACCTTCAATCTTTAAACCCACCTGGTTTCCAGGCCCACCCTCCGGATCTTTCGAGCCGCCGCCCAAGACGTGTGGGCAGCCGCCACCGTAGCCGCCTGAAATTCAGGAAGGCGGAGACCGTCACGCGGCCGGCTCAAGTTAACGTGGCAGTTCCTTCGCGAGAGGCCGCTCACCGTCGCAATGCTGTCGCCGGGCTATGTCTAACCTCGTAGGGCCTATTGGGGCGCGGAAAGGTCTGAGTGTTCGAATCCCGGCGCCCTCGCCTACGACGGCTTCAATCAGCCCTGATAGGGTCGTGTCGAAGGTGTGACCGCCGTCACAGCGTGAGCAGTTTGGCGAGGGCAGTATGTGTCCACGGATGGTCATCGGGATCGTCCTCAAGGAGACCACGAAAATGCACCGCACACTGATCGCCATCGCCGCCGTCGCTACTCTCGCCGCCGGCGTCGCCCACGCGCAAAGCTTCGATACGCCCCAAGAGACTGTCAAGATCGCCGGCGTCGACATGTCTAACAAGGCCGCTGTTCAAGGCTTGTTGAACCGGTTGGAGGAAGTCTCCCTCGATGTCTGCGGCGCCCCGTTCGGCAGCGACCGGAATTATGTGCAAACCGTCAAGCGCTCGGATTGCTTCGCCCACGCCCTCGGCGCGGCTGTCGCCACTGCTCACGTCCATGCGCTGGATGTGGCCTATGCCGAGCGGCTTCAGAAGGCGAACATCCAGGTCGCGGCGCGCTGACCTGGAATGTGACGGGAGGCGCGAGATTGTGACTGAGGGATCGGATCACGTTGGTCCGATCCCATCAGCGTCTGAATGCCGCCTTCTCGGCCGCGCGGGCCTGTAGAGCACAGCTGTAGCTGAGGTGAGGGTCAGAACAGAAGTCAGGCCATTTTCCGGAACGCAACCAATAAGACGTCAAGCCAAGGTTGGCGGCGATGTCCATAAACCGAGGCTGTTCGCGCAGGTTGGCCATTTCGGGCTGAAAGAGAACGGCCGCAATATCTTTGGGCATTGAGATACCGTTCCGTGATTTAGATAGTTTCAGCATGAAGGAATAGGCGAGGTCGTCTTCGTTAAGAACATGAAGCGCCAAATAGCCCCAGAAATCCACAAATTGCCGACGCTGAACGAGATCGACGACCTGCTTGGCCAAGGCGCCGCGGGCCTCCGACGACGCGTGGCGCGCCGCCATGATCTTCGGCCACAGCAGCGCCTCAGCATCCGGCATTTCGACTGGCCGCGTCTGCGCGCTGGACAATTTTTTAATGACGGCGGGCCCGTCGCCGTCTCGGACAGCCCGTTCAAACTCCAGGTCCAGCATGTCCGGCGATTGGGGCCAAGTCAGCATCGCATGTTGCACGACCTTGGTCGCTTCTGCCGTCTCACCGGCAAAATAAAGCCAGTCCGCAAGACTAATGGCCTTCACGGGAGAAAGAGGATCAAGTTCTACGCCGCGTCGAGCAAGCGCCAAGCCTTCGGCGGTGCGCCCCAATCTTTCCAAAAGAGAGGCTTGCCAACTTATCAAGTCACTCGAATTGGGCGCGTGCTCCAGCCCCTTGAGCAGCCATTGCTCTTGCTCATACCAATCCGTTTCAGGCTCGGTCAGGGACAGAGCGACATAGGCGGCCGCTTCATCGGGATTCAGTCGCAGGGCCTGAAGGGCGGCGGCGCGCGCTTGGTCCCGCGCCGCGGCCTGCCCCGACGGAACCCAAATTGGAAGCATCCTCGCGGTTGCGAGGGCGTATTTGGCATATGCGCCCGAAAATCGCGGCGCGCGCTGCATCACAATCTGCATGCTGTCGCGCGCCTGACCCAGAGTGCCGAGTTGACGCCACGCGTCACACGTACGCAGCCACAGCACGCGCGCCTGGGAATCGAGGTTGGCGGCAGGCGAATAGGCGCCCAGCCCGCATGTCACCATATCCGCCGCCTTAAGACTCGCTTGCTGCTGCAGACCGGCCAGGTTTGTTGGATCGCCTATGACGTCTCCCGACCACAGGATGGCCTTCGCCTCGGGGTCGAACAGATGCAGGGTGACGCGGGCCTCCGTCTTGGTCTGTTGTATTTCACCGTTCAGGACAAGATGCGCAGGGCTAGGCGCCGAAGACACGCCGGTGACTGCGACGGCTTGGACGGAGTTCGCCCCGAGTGCGCTGAGCGCATCGCTGGCGACCGCCTTAGCCGTTTCCTTTGCAGTTTCGTCCCCCTTGATCACCTCAAAGGGGGCGATGGCCACCTGCGGTCCCTCGCTGGGGCTGAGCCAATGCCGGCCGAATTTCCAGAGTCCGGCGGCGCCCCCAATGATTGCAATGATCGCCAAAAGCGCAACGATCGAGCCCACGAAGCGCCAGCTCTTGCGCGGTCGAAGCCCCGCGCGCCGCGCCTTGTCGCCGGCCGGCTCAAAGGCATAGACCGGCAGGGTCTCTTTCATCTTGTCAAGTCGGATCGTTCCGCGCGACGCGAAGCGACGGGCGAGGTCGCCGCGCACGGCCCGCACCACATCGCTCGACACCCAAATCTCTCCGACATCGGCCTTCGCCTGCAGCCGAGCCGCCACGTTGACGCCATGGCCCAAAAGGTCATCGTCTTCGGTGACGGTGACTTCCCCCAGATGAAGCCCAATCCGAATGGGCAGAGTCGATACCGCGCGCAGGGCGTCCGCGGCTTGAAGTGCTCCTGTAACTGTCGGAAACTCCAACAGAAACCCGTCGCCGTTACTCTTGAACAGACTGCCGCCGAAGGCTTTGGCCGCCCGCGTCACGTCGTTCCGGAACGCCATGACGGCCGACACGGTGTCGGTTTCATTGCGTTCCACGCGCGCCGAATACCCGGCGATATCGATGACGACGATCGCCGTCAGTCGCCGAGTGATCCCACTGGCCTCGCCCATCTTTTGCTCCCCCAGGTAAGCCAAGCTAGCATAAACCCGCGCTCTGAGCGGCAGGTAAGTCTGTGTCCTGTCCAAGGGCCGGGCCTGCGTCCATTGGGCGGCGGGCGCTGCGGCTTGAAGGCCCGACTAGGCGAGGGGCTTCACAGCTCTCAACTTCAGCCAGGAGCCGGATAGTGTCTGCCGAATCCGCCCGCATACTGGGACTTCCGGCGCTCGAAAAAAGTCCGGTATTTGCGGCGTTTTCTGGCGACGTGCTTGAAACGCTGTTTAACGCCGGATCGCCGCAAACGCTCGAACCCGGCGAAACCTTATGCCAGGCTGGGGACGCTGCGGATGCGGCCTATGCGGTCTTATCGGGCGAGATCGAAGTCCGCATCAGTAATCGTCAGGGCGGGGAGGTCAGGATCGCCTCCTTGCACGAAGGCGCTATGGTGGGTGAGATGGCTGTGCTGGACGGAGGTCGACGGTCCGCCGATATGGTCGCCCTGCGCCGCACGACACTGTGGCGCATTCCGCGCGCAGCCCTCATGAGCGCTCTGGCCGCCGATCCAAAGGCCGCCCTGGCCGTCATTGCTGAACTCAGCAGCCGCCTGCGCAGTGTCAACCTGTCTATGGATCAAACCGTGCGCCTCGATGTAGGGGGGCAACTCGCTTTGCTGTTGCTGGAGGAGAGGAATAGCCAGGGTTTGGTGGCCCTCAGCCAGACGGAGCTGGCCCGCCGCCTCAGCTTTTCCCGGGAGACCGTGAACCGCAAGCTTCGTCGCTGGGTCGCGACGGGATGCATTGAGGCCACGGCGGCGGGCATTCGAATAATATCTGAAGCTAAGCTTCGCGCAGAGATCGACCTTTAGCAGGGGGGTGCTGGCAGTCCAATGGCAGACTGTCTCCGCTCGGGCGCAAGGCCCCCTACCCCGGCCTGGGTTATCCCATGAGGCACTTCCACTCGGCCAAGGCGGCTGAGCGTCGCGCTTTGTAGTCGTTTCGGCTGATGAGATGGCGATCCTGGTTG
>Ga0116226_10001631_pt1 | contig 19501 bp, 14 predicted proteins | sample S1TSphfallax_FD_89692 | JGI IMG/M metagenome (GOLD analysis project Ga0116226, IMG submission 89692) | Host-associated microbial communities from peat moss isolated from Minnesota, USA - S1T2_Fa - Sphagnum fallax MG | ecosystem: Host-associated > Plants > Peat moss > Unclassified | place: USA... | reverse complement strand
CGCCCGGATGCCCAGAGCAAAAGTTTTTTGCGGAGCTTTTTTTCAAAAAAGCGACCGCTTTCTTCACCGCGGCCCACAGCAAAAAAGGCGGCGCCGAAGCGACGTCCACGTCTTTTTTGGGCAGCCTACCGTTGTGTGACGCATTTCTTCTTTTTGACACGGTTGACCCGCGTTCTCGTTTCGGTGCAAACTCCGTTGCAAAAGCCGATGCAAAAATAGGTGGGGCATGCCGGAATACATCTCGGGATATCAAAACACCGTCCAGACCCTCAGCCCCGGAACCCCGGTCGTCACCGTTTCGGGAACCATCAACGCCTATGGCTCCGTCGGCGTGTATTCGATCGATACCGGGCAAGGGCCGGAGAACTTAACCTTCGATGCGGCCCTGTTCGGCCCGGAAACCGGACATTTCACGGTAACGAATATCGGCCTTATCGAGACAACGGCCGGTAATCCGGCAAATCTGGCCGATGCCGGCATCCTGCTCGCCAATTCCGGTCAGGTCTATAATTCCGGCACCGTGCTCGGCGGGAGCGGCGTCGCGGTCCTCGCGGAATCAGGCACCGCCTATATCGAGAATAGCAAACTTATCGCGGGTAGCATCGGGGTCGGCATTGCGGCCTTCGATATCCCGGCCACCGTGGTCAATTCCGGCAGCATTACGGGCCAGAAGGAGGGGGTGTTTCTCACGGGCGGCGGCGCCCTGACCAATGCCGTTGGCGGTGTTATTTCCGGCATCACCAGCTATGGTTTCGACTCGCACGCCTTAACCACCTTGACCAATGCCGGCATCATTTCCGGCTTTTACGGCGGCGTAAACTTGCAAAGCGGCCAGGGTCTGGTGACCAATACCGGCGTGATCCAGGCCCTCGGCGATGGTTCCACACAGTTTTACGGCGGCATCCTCACCTCCGATGGCGGCAGCATATTCAACGCCGGCACCATCACCGGCGAGAACGGTATTGCCGTGCAATACAGCAATGGCACGAACCCGGCCGGCATTTCGGGCTACGCCCAAAATTCCGGGCTGATCGAGGCCAGCACGACGATTGCCCAGGGGGCGCTGGGTGTTGGCGGGCAGGGCGGCTTTGGCGTCGGCATCGCGCTGAACATGCAGGGCAGCGTCGTCAATGCCGGCTCCATCGATGCCAGCAATGCCGGCATTCTGAGCCAGAATAATGGCACAGGGGCCGTCGATCTCCGCAACGCCAGCACTGGGCGCATCACTGGCGCCAAATATGGCGTGTATTTGAAGTCCGGCGGCACCGCCAGTAATGCGGGGACGATCATCGTCGGCGTGCAGGGGATGAGCAGTGCCGGGGCCGGCACGCTCATCAACAGCGGCGCCATCACCGCCACCACGCCGCCCTTCACCATCACCGGCGTCAGCGGCACCGATATTGCGACCGGGCTTTACCTGCGCGGCGGTGGGCTGGTCGATAACCAGCAACACGGCGTCGTGACCGTTAACTATGGCGATGGCATGTTCATGCAGGCCATCAGTTTTGGCCCCGGCTCGGAGACGCTGGAAGACGGCAACGTCGACAATGCCGGGACCGTCCAGGCCTTCTCGGGCGTGTATGAAACCTCGCTCGGCACCTTCACCAATTCGGGTGAAATCCTCGCCTCGCAAGCCGGGTTTTTATCGCCCCGCGCCCGCTCGACCGTCTTCAACACCGGCACCATCTCGGCCACCACAACCTTGTTCGCGCAGGATTCCCGCTCGGATGGTTTCCTCGCCGGCGGCATCGGCGTCTATATCGACGGCGGAACCGTCAGCAATACCGGGCTGATCAACGGCAACCATGCCGCCATCGCGATCGACGCGCTTCCCGGCCTGGTGCAAAACATGGCGGCGGCCTCGCTCGCCAGCAGCTACGGCTACGGGGTGTTCCTGAACGGCGGCGCCGTCGTGAACCTTGGGAGCATCACCGGCTACCGTGCCGGTATCCGCGCGCAGAGCGGCTTCCTCACCGTCAACAATGCAGGCTATATTGGCGCCACCGCCACCACCTTCACCACCAACGGCACCAGCAGCAGCCATGGCCTGCCCACCGGCTCCTATGCCAGCCAGGGCGTCTTCCTGAAAGAAGGCGGGTCGGTGTTCAACAGCCTCTCGGGCACCATCATCGGCCAAACCGGGGTCAATATTCAGAACGACCTCGTCGCCTATGTCAACAATGCCGGGCTGATCGACGGCGCCGGGCGCACCGGCATCTACCTCAAATCCGGCGGCATCACGGTCAATGATGGCGTTATCCGGGCGTTGAAGGATGCCGTGGACGTCTATGGCGCCGGCACGGTCATCAATACCGGCATCATCCGTTCCACCAAGGCCCACGCTATTTACGCCAAGGGCCTGGCCACCATCGTGAACTCGGGCAGCGTCATCGGCGGATATCAAGGCATTTTCCTCGCCGGCGGCGGCACGATCATCAACTCGGGCACGATCATCGGTGAGAATAACGACGCGGTGAGCCTGGCTACTGGTACCGAAAACCTCCTTGTTATTGATCCGGGTGCCGCATTTCATGGCGTCGTCGATGGTGGCAACCTCACCGCCTCAACCGGATTCAGCGTGTTGGAACTGGCGGCGGGCACAGGCACCTTGAAGGGCGGGCTTGGTACCCAGTTCATCGATTTCACCGCCCTCGCTTTTGCGCCGGGTGCGGCGTGGACGGTGCTGGGCAATAGCGCCGGCCTCGCTGGCGGCGAGCTCATCTCGGGTTTTGCCGCGGGCGACGTGCTCGACCTGACTGGCATATCCCTCTCGCCCGAGCTTCTCACCATCGACGCTGACGGGACCCTGTCGATCCCTGAGGCGCAGGGTACGCTCGCTTTGCTGTTCTCGAACCAGGCTGGCGATGTTGTCACGCTCACCGGCGATGGCGACACCGGGACGGATATCGTGCTGTCAAACGCGCCCTGCTTTTGCGCCGGCACCAGGATACGCACGGCCCGCGGCGAGGTGCCGGTCGAGGCGCTGGTGGTTGGCGATCTGTTGCAAACCCTCGCCGGGACGATGCGGCCGCTCACCTGGATCGGGCGGCGCCATTACGACGGACGGTTCATCGGCGCCAATCATCTCGTGCTGCCGGTGCGTATCGCGGCCGATGCGTTGGCGCCAGGCGTGCCGGCCCGCGACCTGTTCGTCTCACCTGGACATGCCTTGTGGTGCGGCGGCATCCTGGTGCCGGCCTGGCGGCTGATCAATGGCAAAACGATCACCCAGGCCAGGCAGGTGGAAGCGGTCCAGTATTTTCACCTGGAACTGGCAACGCATGACCTGATCCTGGCCGAAAACTGCCCGGCCGAGAGCTTCCTCGATGATGGCAGCCGGGCGCAATTCCAAAATGCTGCCGGGATCGCCGGGCCGGTGGCGCCAGGCTTGCCGCGGGTCGAGCAAGGTCCCGAACTGCAAAGCCTGCGCGCGCGCCTGCAGACCGCGCCGCCAGCACTTGCCCCCCGCCGGGTGCGGGGCTTCGTGGACGCCGCCGGGCCAGGCAAAGTGAGCGGCTGGGCGCAGGACGAAGCGAACCCTGAAACACCGGTCTGGCTCGACGTGATGCTCAAGGGGCGGCGCATCCGGCGCGTGCTCGCCAATCAATACCGCGCCGATCTGCGCGCGGCGGGGCTGGGCTCGGGCTGTCACGCTTTCCAACTGGACGTACCGGCCGGTCCGGTGGGGGTACGGGACGCGGTAACGGGCGTGGTGCTGGCGATGACCGAGGCGGCGCGGCGCGCTGCGTAAGCAAGCGGTCGCTTTTTTGTAAAAAAGCTCCGCAAAAAACTTCTATCCCGGCCCTCCGGTGGTTCCAACACCTCGGTCTTAGGAGCAAAAGTTTTTTGCGGAGCTTTTTACAAAAAAGCGACCGCTTACTTCCTTACTTAGGCCCTGCCCATGAAAACCATCGACCCCGCCAGCGACATCGCCATAGCCCGCCGCGCCACCCTGCGTCCCATCGAGGAAATCGCCGGCATGCTGGCCATCCCGCCCGAGGCACTGTTCCGCTACGGCCCGTTCAAAGGCAAAATCGCCCTTGATTTCGCCGACTCCGCCATGGCCCGATCGCCCGGCAAGCTCATCCTGGTCACGGCCATCAGCCCCACCCCGGCCGGCGAGGGCAAGACCACCACCACCATTGGCCTCGGCGATGCGCTCCGCCGGCGCGGCCTGCGCACCGCGGTCTGCCTGCGCGAACCTAGCCTCGGCCCCTGCTTCGGCGCCAAGGGCGGTGCCACCGGTGGCGGCCAGGCGCAGATCGCCCCGATGGAGGAGATCAACCTGCATTTCACCGGCGATCTGCACGCCATTTCCGCCGCGCATAACCTGCTCGCCGCGATGATCGATAATCATCTGTACTGGGGCAACGCGCTCGGGCTGGACGAGCGCCGGATCACCTGGCGGCGCGTCATTGACCTCAACGACCGCGCCTTGCGGGACATCGTCACCTCTCTGGGCGGCCCCGCCAATGGCGCGCCGCGCCAGACCGGGTTCGACATCACCGCGGCCAGCGAGGTGATGGCAATTTTCTGCCTGGCACGCTCGCTCAAGGACCTGGAAGCGCGTCTCGGTAATATCGTCATCGGCCGAACCAAATCCAAACGCCTGGTGCGCGCGGCCGAGCTGAACGCGGCGGGTGCCATGACGGCATTGCTGAAGGACGCGCTCGCGCCCAACCTCGCGCAGACCCTGGAGGGCACGCCGGCGCTCATCCATGGCGGCCCATTCGCCAATATCGCCCATGGCTGCAACTCCGTCATCGCCACGCGGACGGCGCTGGGTCTCGCGGAATATGTCGTCACGGAAGCCGGGTTTGGCGCCGATCTGGGGGCGGAAAAATTCCTCGACATCAAATGCCGCGAGACCGGCTTGCAGCCGGCCGCCTGCGTTGTGGTTGCCACCGTGCGCGCGCTCAAAATGCATGGCGGGGAGGGACTTAAGGAACTTGGGACTCCGAATGTGGCGGCGGTCGAAGCCGGCTGCGCCAACCTGCTCCGTCACGTTCAGAATATGCGCAAATTCGGCCTGCCCGTGGTCGTGGCCATCAACCGCTTTAAGGCCGACACCCCGGACGAGCTCGCCACCGTGCAGGCGCAATGCGCCGCGATCGGCGTGCAGGCGGTGCCGTGCAACCATTGGGCAGAGGGCGGCCGCGGCGCCGCGGCGCTGGCCGAGGCGGTGACCATGCTGGTGCAAACCACGGGAGCTTTGGAACTGCTCTACCCGGACGATCTGCCCCTGGCCGAGAAAATCCGCGCCATCGCGACGGGCATCTACCACGCCGGCGAGGTCTCGTTTAAGCCCTCGGCCCTGGCGCAGTTGCGCGGCTTCGAGACCGCTGGCTTTGGCGCTCTGCCGGTCTGCATGGCTAAAACACAGTATAGTTTTTCCGCCGATCCCACAGCCAAAGGCGCGCCGGAACATTTCAGCATCAACATCCGCGAGGCGCGCCTGAGCGCCGGCGCCGGTTTCATTGTCGCCTTGTGCGGCGAAATCCTTACCATGCCGGGCCTGCCGCGCCATGCCGCGGCGGAGGACATATTCCTCGACGAGGAGGGGCAAATCGGGGGATTGTCATAGAGACGATAAAGTAAGTCATCGCTTTTTTGTAAAAAAGCTCAGCGAAAAACTTTTGCTCCCGGGGGCTCAAAATCCTTACGCGGCGCGAAACAGGTTGTTTACGCAACGCTGTCATGATCAGCAAATGGGCATGGACAGAACGACTGACAGGAACAAGGGCAACGGCATCCGCGCCGTCGTCTCTCTGTTCGCGCTGCCGGTGGACGACCCTGAGCTCGTGCTTTCTCAACAAGCGGCATTATCGCGCCAAATCCCGCTCCTTTACACGATCCTGATCGCCAATGCGACATCCCTGGCCATCACGCACGCGCGCACAGCCCCCGCTTTGCTCACCTGGGACATCCCCGCTTTGCTCTTGATCATCTGCGCCATCCGCCTGGTCTCATGGCTGCGCGCACGCGGGCAGGAAATCACCGCCGAGCAGGCCATCGTGCAACTGCGCCGCACCATGCTGGGGGTCGGCGTGCTCGGCATCGCCTTCACCGCCTGGGCGCTCTTCATGTTTCCATATGGCGATCCCTATGCGCAATGCCATGTTGCATTCTACACCGCCATCACGGTCATCACCTGTATCTTCTGCCTCATGCACCTGCGCGCGGCGGCCCTCCTGCTGATCGTCATTGTGATCCCCCCCTATGTCGTGTTCTTTCTCCTCACCGGCCGGCCGGTGCTGGTCGCCATGGCCGCCAATATGGCGTTGGTCACCTTTGGAATGATTTTTGTCCTGCTGCGCAATTACCGGGACTTTGCGGCGCTGATCGTCTCGCGTCGCGAACTCCTCCACCGCCAGCAGGAGACCCAAAGGCTGAGTGACGAAAACGCCGTCCTCGCCAACGTGGACAGCCTAACCAACCTGCCCAACCGCCGCTGTTTCTTCAATGAATTGCAGGCCGTACTCAAGCGCGCGCAGCATGCCGGCAGCAGTTTCGCCGTGGCCATGCTCGATCTGGACCGTTTCAAGGCCGTCAACGACGTGCATGGCCACACAGCCGGCGATCGTCTCCTCACCCAGGTTGGCATCCGACTCAACCGCATCGCCGGTGTTGATATTTTCATCGCGCGGCTCGATGGCGATGAGTTCGGTGCCATCCTCACCGGCGCGGATGAAGCGATGGTCTTCAGTTTCGGTGCGCGCATCAAGGCGCAGTTGCAGGACCCGTTCGTGGTCGGTGACCGGCTGGCGACGATTTCCTGCTCCACCGGCGTGGCCATTTATCCCCAGGCCGGCGCCAGCGCGGAGGAGCTGTTCGAGCGCGCGGATTACGCATTATGTCACGGCAAGCAAACTCGCCGTGGCGAAATCATGGTGTTTTCCGATGAACACGAAACCGTGATCCGGCAATCGGGCATCATCGAGCAGGTCTTCAGGGCCGCCGATTTCGAATCGGAAATGCGGCTGGCGTTTCAGCCGGTCGTCGATGTCGCCAATACCAGGGTCGTCGCCTTTGAGGCGCTGGCGCGCTGGACCAGCCCCGAGCTTGGCGAAATTGGTCCCGGCGTTTTCATTCCGATTGCCGAGCGTACGCGGGCCATCAACAGGCTGACCTTGACCCTGCTGCGCAAGGCACTCGCGGCAGCGCTGAACTGGCCAGCCAGTGTCGGCATCTGTTTCAATCTCTCAGCTCATGACCTGGGTGCGGCCGACACCGTCGCGGCCATCCGCGGAATCGTCGCCGGCAGCGGTGTCGCGCCCGGGCGGATCGAATTCGAGGTCACGGAGACCGCCCTGCTGAGCGATTTTGAGCAGGCCGCCGCAATGATCGACACCTTGCATGCGATGGGCGTGCGCATTGCCCTGGATGATTTCGGAACCGGCTTCGCCAGTTTAGGCTATGTGCATCGCTTGCCACTCGACAAGATCAAAATCGATCGCAGCTTCGTGACCGATGTGGATGTCGGCCGCATTTCACCGACCATCATCAAGAGCATCGTCGCCTTGTGCCGGAACCTCGACATCGTCTGCGTCGTGGAAGGGGTCGAAACGGCCTCGCAATTGCGCGCTTTGGTCAATCTCGGCTGTACCTTCATTCAGGGCTTCGTGCTCAGCCGGCCGGTTGAAGCAGATGCGGTGACCCGTCTGATTGATCAAATTGCCGCGACTGGCAACATCCCAGCACGCCCCACGCTGGTTCAGCAGTCCTCACTCACCGCATCACATTAACGTGAGGCAACTTTGCCACCGCGAATTCGCCTGCGTGGCGCGGTGTGCCGCCTCTCTTTTTTGTAATATTGAGCCGGATTAATGCACGTTCCGTCTAAAATAATGTTGTCGTTGTCAGCGAGATTTCTCCTGCTTTAACTGGACGATAGATTTGGCTTAGAAACTGGATGAAATTTTGTCCATGTCAATATGGACGCATCCATTGCAGCGGGCGATGATCAACCTTGAATTGTCCGTCAACAGCGTTGGATACTGGCCGATCAATCTCAAATAAAGCCTGGCATTCATTCGGACCCGTTAACGTTGCTTCACCTAGATGTGGGGCTGAAAATTCTTGACTTTGCGCCATTGAGTAACCAGAGTCCCGGCGGTCGCTTCGGGTTCTATTAATAAGTTTCCGAAGTCCGAGACGAACAAACCCTATCCCGGGCCTCTGGAGGCGCTTTTTTGGTCGATCATTCCCAATCCGGCACGGATACGCTGAGGCGTGCAGATGTCGTCACCGACAGCACGGTCAAAGCGGCTTCGCAACTGCAACAGGAACGGTCGTTGCTGCTGCGCGAAATTTATCTGGCCGGTCAGGAAAAGTTGCAGGAGCGGCAAGTCTTCCTGCTCGTCATCAATCTGGCGGACACCAAGAATTACGACGAGGTGATCCGCATTTTCGGCTATAAGCTGGCCGATGATCTCCTGAACATCAGACTTGCGGACCTGGAATTCGCCAGCCACCGCCAGACCGCGTATCGCGTTGGTTTCTGGAGCGTCGGCCTCATTCTCCGTGTCCGCAGCAAGATAGATTATGAGCACGAGATGGAGCGTATCCTCACCGTGCTCAGCCACCCGGTCATCTGCCGCGGCATTCCCGTGACCATCAAGGCAGGCGTTGGCGTATGTGACCTCATGAAGGGCCAGGGTGCGGCTGAGGATCTGTTGCAGGCGACCTATCTCGCCGGGCAGGCTGGCGCCGCTTTGCCTTCAGGCTGGGCGGAATGCAGCTATGACTCCACGGTGGACCACCGCCGCGCATTCGCGCTGATCTCGGACGCCGCGCATTCTCTTGCCACGCCCTATGAGTTCTCGTTGCGCTACCAGGCGCGCGTCGATCTCAAGACCGGCCGGTGCGACGCCGCGGAGGCCTTCCTGCGCTGGCGCCATCCCACACTCGGAACGGTAATGCCCGACGAGTTCATCCCCTTGGTCGAAATGACGGGGCTGATCCGGGAGCTGACCTTCTGGGTCCTCACCAGCGCGATCGCGCAGACGGCAAACTGGCACGCGCTGGGTCATCAACTCAAGATTTGCGTGAAAATCTCCGCCAAAAATCTGGAGGAGGACGACTTTGCCAAGCGCCTGGCCGCCTTGTTGGAGACGCATAAACTGGGCCCCGAATTCCTGGAGCTTGAATTCTCCGAGCGCCGCGCCGTCCCGGACATTGAAGGCGCTCGCGCCCGGCTCCGGGAATTGCGCGGAATTGGCGTGAATGTCTCGATTGACGATTTCGGCACAGGCACCAATAGTTTCGGCGCGCTGGAGAGCTTCACCGCGAACGCCGTGAAAATCGACCGTCGCCTGATCCATTCGATCGTAGACAACCCGCGGCGTCAAGCGCTGGTGAAATCGATGATCCGCATGGCACACGACCTGGACATGTATGTGGTGGCGGAGGGTGTGGAGACGCCGGCCATGTTGGAAATGCTGGTCGCCTGGCGCTGCGACTATGCCGAGGGCTTCGTGATCAACCGTCCGATCCCGGCCGAGGCGTTCATCGAATGGTACGCGACGAGGTTTAATAGGACTTAAGAAAGTAAGCGGTCGCTTTTGAAAAAGCTCCGCAAAACTTTTTTGTAACCTTTATACGGGATGTTAAAACGTCCCCCCGGGAGCAAAAAAGTTTTGCGGAGCTTTTTCAAAAGCGACCGCTTACTTTGGAGCGGGTAGCGGGAATCGAACCCGCGCATCAAGCTTGGGAAGCTAACAGGCTACCATTACATCATACCCGCCCATACCCGCCCTCATAATCCGCCATCATTGACCACGCAAGCGCACCGCGTTACCCCGCTTCCATGTCCGAAAAACCGCCCCATCGCCTCGCCACCAAGCTCATCCATGCCGGGCGCATCCGCACCAATCTGGATGAAAACGCCGAGGCGCTCTTCCTGACCTCCGGCTTTGCCTATGACAGCGCGGACATGGCCGAGGCCGTGTTCGCCAACCAGGTCGAGCATTACCAGTATTCGCGCTTCGCCAACCCGACCGTGACGATGCTGGAGGGCAAGCTCGCCGCCATTGAGGGCGCGGAGGCCTGCCGCTGCACGGCGACGGGCATGGCGGCCGTGCATTCGGCGATGCTGAGCGGGTTGAAGACCGGCGACCGCGTGGTCGCATCGCGCGCGCTGTTCGGCTCCTGTCACTGGATCGTCTCGACCCTGCTGCCGCAATTCGGCATCGAACCGGTGTTCGTGGACGGCGGCGACCTCGCGCAATGGCGCGCGGCGCTGAGCAAGCCCACCGCCCAGGTCCTGCTGGAAACCCCGTCCAACCCGATGCTCGACATCGTCGACCTGCGCGCGGTCACCGAGCTGGCACACGCCGCCGGCGCCATCGTGATCGTCGATAACGTCTTCGCCACCCCGCTGCTCCAGCGCCCGATGGAATTCGGCGCCGACGTCGTGGTCTACTCCGCGACCAAGCATATGGACGGGCAGGGCAGGGTGCTCGGCGGCGCCGTACTGGGCCGTAAGAAATGGATCGACGAGGTCTTTCAGCCCTTCTTCCGAAACACCGGCCCCGCGCTCTCGCCCTTCAACGCCTGGGTCATCCTCAAGGGCCTGGAGACCATGGGCCTGCGCGTTGCCGCGCAATCGCGCTCGGCCGAAGCCGTGGCTCGGTTCCTGGAAGCGCACTCCAAAATCTCCCGCGCGCTCTACCCCACGCTCGCCTCCCACCCGCAGCGCGAGCTGGCGATGTCCCAGATGTCGGGCGGCGGCACGCTGGTGACCTTTGAGCTGAAGGGCGGCAAGGCAGCGGCCTTCGAGATGATGAACGCGTTCCAGATCATCACCATTTCGAACAATCTGGGCGATACCAAGTCGCTGGCGACGCATCCCGCCACCACCACGCATATGCGCATCGGGCCGGAGGAGCGTGCCCGGCTCGGCATCACGGATGGGACGGTGCGGCTTTCGGTGGGGTTGGAGGATGCGGAGGACGTGATCGAGGATCTGGCGCAATCGCTGGACGCAGTAGGTAAGTGACGTAAAGTAAGCGGTCGCTTTTTTGAAAAAAAGCTCCGCAAAAAACTTTTTGTAACCTTTACACGAGATGTTTAAACGTCCCCCGGCACCCAGGACAAAAGTTTTTTGCGGAGCTTTTTTTCAAAAAAGCGACCGCTTACTTCCCTTGCCGGCAGCGCCAGAACCTTGTTGGCAGCCGCGAATTGCACTGATATGAAAACGGCAAAATCCTGACGGGAGTTCCACAATGCCGGCCAACGCTCTCTTCACCCGCCTGCCGAGGACCGACCTGGCCGAACTCGTCGCCGCGGCCGCCGATGACGACCCGCAGGCCTTCCAGTCCTTCCTCGCTGCCAATGGGACCTCCGTGGCCGACTACGACGACGATGGCGATGTTTTCTCGGTGCTGCTGCCGGTGCTCTCCGAGGAATACGATATCGACCTGGAAACCAGCGAGAACGAAATCGTCGCCGACATCGCGGAAGCCATCGAGACGCTGGTGTTCATCCTCACGGTCGATGACCAGGAGAAATACGCCGCCAAGCTGAACCCCGATAATTTCTCGGAGGAAGAGCTGCGGGAAGCCTATGAGGACTTCACCGAGGAGGAAGAGGAAGAGGCCGGGGAACTGATGCTGAACGCGGTCACCGCGCTCTATCAGTGCCTGCTGGAAGTGGACGCGGACCACGTCGTGGTCGTCACCGTAGGTTAAGCAAGCGGTCGCTTTTTTTCAAAAAAGCGACCGCTTGCTTGTCCCTACTTCGTATTCTGCGCCTCTGCCTGTAAATCCGCGGCCTGCGCCAGAATCCGGTCCTCCAGCCCGCTCGCCGTATCCGGATCAGCCGGCGCATCCACCCATTGTCCGTTCTCCTGCACCTGGTGGAACACACTCACCTGCACCGCATTCGCGGTCATCTGCTGGCTCAGAATATACGCATTCACCTTGAACCGCTCGGTCGGCGCCGCCGGCGGCGTGTACCAATCGGTGATAATCACCCCGCCGAATGGATCCGCGGAGACCAGCGGCATGAAGGCCAGCGTATCGAGGGTGGCACGCCACAAATAGGCGTTCACCTGGATCTGGTTGGACTGGCCGGCCGAACCGCTGCTGCCCTTGCCGAAGGTGAAAAGTGAGGTGCCACCGCCCGTAGCCATCGCGCCGGGCAGGTTCGAGGTCTCCGGATTATAGAGATCGGTATTCTGGGTTGGCTGAACATGGCTGCATGCACTCAATGCCAGGCTCGCGGCCAGCAACCCGGCCGGGCCGGCAAACATCGTAAAAATCCGCAACTGAACTCTCCAAACCCAAAACTTAGGCGGTGTTTAGCTCTCATGCTCCGCGCCGCCAAGGCCCGGACAAACTAAGCAAATAAAAAGGGGCGGCGGTTGCCCGCCACCCCTCTCCAAACGCACGCAGCCAGACGAGTCAGGCCATTACCACTTAAAGGTCGCGCCAGCGGCGATCACCTGCGCCTGCCCGTTGCCCGAAGCGGACAGGGCAGAGTTGCCGTGCTGGTGACGATGGCCATACATGTATTGGGCGAACAGGCTGAGATCCTTACCGATCACATAGTTGCCGCCCACGACCGCGCCGTACTCACTCAACGTCTTGGCTTCTGCCGCGCCGGGGATATAGGAGCCGGCACTTTGCGCATTGAAGTAGCTGGCACCGATCACGTACGGCCCGAGGACATAATCGCCGCCGATAATATAGGTCAGCGCATTACGGGCGCCCTTAGGTTTGAAGGTATAACCGTCTTCCACGGCGCCCTCCTTGATGTTCGCTCCAAGGGTAACACCGGCATAGGTCGTCTGAGCGCCAGCCTGGAACACGTTGAGCTCGTCATAGCCATAGGTCAGCGCGCTAGGTTTGGCCGCCGAAAACGGCACGGCCGCGCCGTCATAAGCGATCGGCGCGCCATGCAGAATGGCCACTGAGAACTTCGAGGCAAAGCCATTCGCCTTCAGCACATATTCAATCGCGGCATCGACGGTGTTCTTGCGCTTCTTTCCGATATCGCTCGGCACCGGCGAGGCGGACAGATCGGCCGAGAGTGAGTTGGCGCCGCTGTAATTGTCATAGCCTTCCTTGAGCCCGTTCGAATTCGGCTCAAACCCCACGGTCGCGCTGAGCCCGCCCCCGAGCAGGGGATCGATATATGCCGGGGAAATATAGACGATCTTGTCGGTCGAATAGACCGCGGACTGGTCCGCATAGATGATGGTGCTGGTGGGCGCCGCATTGCTCGGCAGCAACGTGTCGACGCCGCCTTCCAGCGTCCATTGCCCGCCATCGCCAAACGCCTCGATCACACCGACCTGGTCCAACGTGAACGCGCTGTCCGTTTGGCCCAATCGCACAAAGCCAAATGCCGGCGTGCCGACATAGCCATAGGCACGTTTGACATAGAATCCATCGTTCTCGGCGTTCGAGATGAACGTGGTGGACGTGATCTTGGTGCCGGCAATGGTGGAAGTGGTGGTCACCGATGGGCTGATCTTACCGTTTTCGCCGACGCCGCCATCGGAATAATCCGCGCGGATTTCACCCTGCACGCCATACTCGATACCAGAGACCGTCTGCGCGTCAAAACCCGGATAAATCCGGAAATCGCCATCCGTGGTGACCGGATTCAGTTTATAGGTGCCGGCGACCGTGTTGGTAGCGGAGGCCGCGGTGGTGGTCACGGTGTTGAAGGTTGAGCCGAAATCGCCGATCTCGAATTGCAGATAGCCGTTCAGATGCACGATGATGGTGCCGGCGGCCGGAACTTTCGTCGGCAGGGGCTGAGCTTTGGCGCCACCCGCCGTAGCGAGCAGCGCGCCCATGGTGGCCGCGGTTGCCAGCAGTATCTTACGCATGAGGTATCCTCCAGATGTGCCGGAACCCCGGCCGTGAAATGGTTGTTGACGGCGTCCTAACCCTGTATCGGACCAGGTCGGCTATTCGCCGACCGTTCCAACTGGGCCCTTTAAAACCCGCATCCTTAAAATGAAGCAATGTCCCGGCGAGCTTGCCGCTGTAATTAAAGGCCAGTGTGGCGGGTTGGCCACATGTATATGACATTACTGTTAAATCTTTTGCGCAAAAATTATGGCGAATCCAAGAACATTACATTTTTGTGTCACAAACTTGACTATAAAAAGATCAAACCCATAGACTTTATTTTTTATTAGAGTCTTGTCCCAAAGCTGTGCCGGCAACAAATTTCAAGCGGAATCCCTGCATAAAAACGCAGCAATTGCCCCCGCCCCCGCGCAGTGTTTGCCCAATCGCAGAACTGTCTCGCCGCTAATTCCCCCCAGCGCGATGGGTTTAGCCGGCCGCATCGCCCTGGCCAGCGCCAGAAATCCGAACACGCCGAGCCCGCGCGCCTCCGGATGGCTATCGGTGGCAAAAACCGGCGAACAGAACATCGCATCCGCTCCTTCCCGCCTGGCCCGCGCCAGCTCGGCCCGATTATGCACGGAGGCGGTGACAAATCGCCGCCGCGGCAACGCCAGAACCCCCACCCGCCGCCCGCCGCGCAGATGCACCCCCGCCCCAAGCGCCGCCGCCAGCCGCGGATCCCCGGCCACCACCAGCGCCAGCCGCCGCACCCGGCAGAGCCTTGCCAGCCCGGCGCCCAGCAGCGCGCGCTCCGGCGCCGTGTCATGCCGGAACACCACGCCGCATAGCCCCGGCGGCAGCCGCGCCACGACGGCGCATAGATCGGGCATCCGCGCAGGGTCTGAAAACAGCCAGAGCGGCGGCGGCGCACCCGCGCGCTTTACCCTGCGCGCCCAACTGACTAACGCTGCATCCATGCCCAACCTTAACGTCATCGCCGAGACTCTTGCCAGCATCCGCACCCGCATTGCCACCGCCGCCGAACGCGCCGGGCGCGAGCCGAACCAGATCACCCTGGTGGCCGTCTCCAAAACCCATTCGCGCGACGCCGTTCTGGCGGCACTCGCCGCCGGCAATGCGGTTTTCGGTGAGAACCGCGTACAGGAGGCGGAGGAAAAATTCCCGTTGGAAGGTGCCAGGCTGCACCTCATCGGCACGCTCCAGACCAACAAGGCACTCCAGGCCGTCCGCCTGGCCGATTGCATCGAGGTCCTGGACCGCCCGCGCCTGGCCGACGCCATCGCCCGCGCCGCCGACACCGCTGGCCGCCTGCCGGAACTGCTCGTGCAGGTGAATATCGGCGCCGAACCTCAAAAATCCGGCGTGCCGCCGGACGAGGCGGACAGCTTCATCCGCGCCATGCAGGACCGCTTCGGCGCTGCCCTGCGCGGGCTGATGTGCATTCCCCCCGCCGGCCTGGACCCGATGCCCTACTTCCGCGCGTTGGCGGCGATGGCCGACGCGCATGGCTTGCCCGTGCGCTCCATGGGCATGTCCGCCGATTTCGAAGCCGCAATTACCGCGGGTGCCACGCATGTGCGGGTCGGCAGCGCGATCTTTGGAAGCAGGAAGTAAGCGGTCGCTTTTTTGAACCATATTGGGCGGCGCGATTCAGACTTCGCTACGCTCAGTCTTCGCGGCGCGAGCTCCGCAAAAAACTTCTGCTCCCGAGACCACGCAGCTGAAACCCCCGGCGGCCCAGAGCAAAAGTCTTTTGCGGAGCTTTTCTTCAGAAAAGCGACCACTTTCTTAGATTAAATGTTAGTCCAACGCGACATTCCGCCACCCATCACCCTGTGCGGAAACAAAAATAGCGCGTATGGCCACGCTTGGATTAAGGTTTTTGTGGAGAGTTCTAACCGGTGATCAGATTATCGGTCCCGTTCCGGCAGGCGATGTCCCGGCTCACCTTGCCGGTGATGCTGATGTTCTCGCTGGGCCTGGTCCTCATCGGCCGGGCCGATCAGAATTTCGCCGGGCATCTGCGCGCCGGGCTCGATGACTTCCTCGCCCCCGCCTATCAGCTCGTTTCCGGCCCCATCCAGGCCGCGGAACACAGCACCGGCGCCATCGGCCAGCTCTTCGATCTAGAATCGGAAAACACCCAGCTGCGCGAGGAAAACGCGAACCTCCTGCAGTGGCAGGCCGTCGCCATGGCGCTTGAAGCGCAGAACGACGCGCTGAAATCCAGCCTCAATTACGTGCCCTCACCGGCGCCCACCTTCTACACCGGAGACGTCGTCGCCGATCTCGGCGGTGTCTACGCGCGCTCCGTACTCGTGGCCCTGCCGGCCAATGGCAATCCCGCCGCCATGGTCGGCGCCATCGCCATGGATGGCCGCGGCGTTGCCGGCCGCGTCGTGGAAGCCGGCAGCCGCTCGGCCCGAATCCTGTTGATCACCGATCTCAACAGCCGCATCCCGGTCTCCTTGGGCCCCAGCGGCGCACCGGCGCTGATGACCGGCACCAACGGCCCCGACCCCGCTTTGCTGTACTGGGCGCCCGGCCAGCCGCCGGCCGAGGGTGCCATGGTCCTCACCAGCTCCGTCGGCGGCGCCTTTCCGCCCGGGCTGCCGGTTGGGATCGTGCATTACAATGCCCAGAACGACCCCGTGATCCTGCCGCTGGCGGATTTGGATTCGCTCCGCCTGCTCCGGCTGTTCAGCTACCCCGAGAACCTGCCGGTGCTCACCCCGATCCCGCACAGCCTGCCCAAATCCACCACGCATTCCAGGCATCACTGAGCATGGCAACCGGTCCGGCCATCAGGCGGCGTCCCAGCCTCTGGCGCCAGCTCGACGCGCTCTCCCGCCTGGCTTTTCCCATCGGGTTTCTGGTGTTCGGCCTGTTCGTCATCGGGATGCCTTTCGGCCTGCCCGGCCAGGCGGAACTGCGGCCGGTCTTCGCGATGGCCTGCGTTTTCTTCTGGTCGCTCTACCGGCCATCCTCGCTGCCAGCACCCCTCGTCGTATGTATAGGCTTGCTGTTGGACCTCCTGGGCATGTCTCCTCTCGGGTTATGGGCGGTATTGCTGCTGCTGCTCCACGGCGCCACGCTGGCCTCGCGCCGGCGGCTGGTGCCGCAGAGCTTTTATATGACTTGGACCGTGTTTTCCTGTTTTGCCGCCGCGCTCTCCGCGCTGGCCTGGGCGGTGCAGTCGCTCCTCACGCTCAACGTGTTGCCAGCATTGCCGCTTTGCGTGGAGTTGCTGTTCGCGGTTGGGCTGTATCCGGCGATGGCGGCGTTTTTGATCCGCGCGCATCGCGGCCCGGCCGCGGTGGAGCTGGCGTGATCGTAGATAAGGCAAGGAAGAAGGGGCTCCGTCCCCTGGACCCAAGCTGGGGCCGTCGCGCCGGAGGCGCGCCGAGCGATAGATTCGGCGGACCTTCGGTCCGAAGGCCCCAGACTCCTGAGCCTTTTCGGTCCCACATCCCGAGGGCCAGACTCGCAAGAGTTTTTTGCGGAGCTTTTTTTCAAAAAAGCGACCTCTTACTTCACTTGCGCCGCCCATGAAACGCGGCGCCAAAGACCGCGCCGCCTTCACCCGCCGCGCCCTCCTCCTCGGCACCGCGCAGCTCGGCATTTTCGGGGCCATCGGCGCCAAGCTCTACAATCTCCAGGTCTCCCAGCACAGCAAATACGCCCTGCTCGCAGAGCAGAACTCCATCTCCGAGCGCCTCGTCGCGCCCGAGCGCGGCCTCATCACCGACCGGTTCGGCGTCATCCTCGCCGGCAACCAGCAGCATTGGCGCGCCCTCTTCATGCAGGCGCTCGCACCGGACCCGCAGGCCGTCCTGGACAATTTCTCCAAGCTCGTCCCGCTCTCCGATGATGAGCGCGCCCGCATCGCCAGTGACCTCGCCGACCGCCCCGGCTACATTCCCGTCCTGCTCAAAGACTTCCTGGACTGGCCGGACATGGCCGCCATCGAGGTCAACACGCCAGACCTCCCCGGCGTGATCGTGGAGGTCGGCGCCAGCCGTGTCTACCCGTTCGGCCCCGCCCTCGCCCACGCCATCGGCTACGTCGCGCGCCCAAACCAGCGCGAGGCCGCCAACGACACGGTCCTGGCCCTGCCCGGCATGCGCGTCGGCCGCACCGGTGCCGAGGCAGCGCAGGACGATGTGCTCCGCGGCGCGCCGGGATTCGTGCAGACCGAAACCAATGTCCACGGCGAAATCGTCCGCGAGGTCGCGCATGATTCCGGCACGCCAGGCCAGACGGTCACCCTGGCCATCGACTCCGGGATGCAATCACTCGCCGTGCAGAGCCTGGGCGCCAATGCCGGCGCCGTGGTGATGCTGGACGCCAATACCGGCGAGATTCTCGCTATGGCCAGCAACCCCTCCTTCGACCCGGCTTTGTTCGACAAAGGCGTGCCCGCCTCCACCTGGGATGGCTGGATGGCCGACCCCGCCCACCCGCTGCAGAACAAGGCCGCCGCCGGGCTGTTCGCGCCTGGTTCCACCTTCAAACCCACCGTCGCGCTGGCTGCCATGGAATCCGGTGCCCTCACCGCCGATACGGTGCTCACCTGCACCGGGTCCTTCACCCTGGGCGATCATATCTTCTGGTGCGACAACCATGTCGCGCACGGCTCCATCACCCTGACCACCGCCTTGCAGGTGAGCTGCGACGTCTTTTTCTACCAGGTAGCGCTGATGACGGGCATCGACCGGATCGCCGCCATGGCCAATCAGCTCGGCATCGGCACCGACCTCCAGGTCGACCTGCCCAACGTCTCCCCCGGCCTGGTCCCCACCTTGTCCTGGGCGCGGGACCGCGGCATCCATTGGGCCGAAGGCAGCACGGTGGTGCAGGGCATCGGCCAGGGCTACACGCAGGTCACGCCACTCGCGCTGGCAACGATGATCGCGCGCATCGCCTCGGGTATCGCCGTCGGCCCGCATATCGCCCGGCGCATCGGCGGCGACCTGCAAAATGGCTCGGACCCTGGCGACTGGCTGCCGCTCGACATCGACGACCGGCACCTGGCGGTCATCCGCCAGGGATTGTTCGAGGTGGTGAACACGCCGGCCGGCACCGCCTATGCCTCGCGGCTGATGCTCCCGAACGTGCAGATGGCCGGCAAGACCGGCACCGCCCAGGTGCATAACGATACCGCGGCCGAGAAGCAGAAGAATTTCAACTTCGCCACCGTGCCCTGGGCCGACCGGCCGAACGCGCTCTTCGTCGGCTTCGCGCCCTATGACAATCCGCGCTACGCCGTTGCCGTGGTGATGGAGCATGGCAACTGGGGTGCGACCTCCGCGGCGCCGATCGCCCGGGATTTGATGACCTATGCCTTGACCAACGACCCTGCGGGGCGCGATGCGCCGCTGGCGCAGCAGGTCGCGCAGGCGGTGCCGCCGGCATGAAGGAAGGCAAGCAAGCGGTCGCTTTTCTGAAGAAAAGCTCCGCAAAAGACTTTTTATTAATTTTATACGGGATCCTGAAACGTCCCCCGGGGCGCAAAAAAGTTTTGCGGAGCTTTTTCAAAAGCGACCGCTTACTTGCTATCCTTCTCTCATGAACCCCTATTCCCTCTCCCTGCACCGCCCTTTCCGGGACCGCTCCTTCGGCCTGGTGCGCAAATTCATCGGCCTTAACTGGCTGTTCGTGCTCTGCGTCTG
>Ga0116226_10001629_pt1 | contig 19503 bp, 21 predicted proteins | sample S1TSphfallax_FD_89692 | JGI IMG/M metagenome (GOLD analysis project Ga0116226, IMG submission 89692) | Host-associated microbial communities from peat moss isolated from Minnesota, USA - S1T2_Fa - Sphagnum fallax MG | ecosystem: Host-associated > Plants > Peat moss > Unclassified | place: USA... | reverse complement strand
GCCTCACTGCTATCGGCCATCCCCAACATGAATCGACGCCCCACACCGCCTTTGACCCTCTCAACCACAGCCTTCAATCCGACAGGCTGCTAGGTCATTGATTTTGCGAGGCGCGTAAAAGTCACGCCTTTTGCGCGCCGAGGGTGAAAAAGGTCAGGACGACCTTTTTCACCACCCTGTTAGACCAACGCCTCGGCCGCCTTTCTAATGACCGCGGGGATCGGCACCGGTCGGCGAGACTCGCTGTCGACATACACGTGCACGAAACGACCGATGGCCGCCGCGGACGCCTCGGCCTCGCGGAAGATTCCAATCCGGTAGACGATACTGCTCGAACCGAGTTTATCGATCCCGAGACCGACCTCGAGGCGCTCGGGGAACGAGAGCGAAGCCAGAAAGCGGCAGCTCGTCTCCACCACGAGACCGATGGCGGGAAGATCCCGGATATCGGTGCCGGTCGCCTCGATCAACCAGCCGTTGACCGCCGTATCGAAATACGAGTAATAGACGACGTTGTTGACGTGGCCGTAGTGATCGTTGTCCATCCAGCGCGTCGGGATCGAGCGGAAGGCGCGGAAATCCGCGCGCGTCGGATCGGCCTCGCGGGGGGAACCGGGGGTGGTATTCATGGCCCGCGAATTCTGCCGATCAGCGCACCAGAAGTCAGCCGTTGCGTCGCCGCCTTGATTCGACGCCCGGTTAGGGCGAGCATGCGCGCATGAAAACCCGGGCTGCCGTCCTCTCCGCCATGGGCCTTCCAAGGCCCTACGCCGACTCTCATCCGCTCGAGATCGTGGAGCTCGAGCTCGACCCGCCGGGGCCCGGCGAGGTACGAATCCGCATGCGCGCCGCCGGTCTCTGCCATTCAGATCTGTCGGTGATCGATGGTAATCGGCCGCGGCCGCTGCCCATGGCCCTCGGGCACGAAGGGGCGGGCGTGGTGGAGGAACTCGGACCGGGCGTCACCGATCTCGCCATCGGTGATCACGTGGTCACCTCGTTCGTGCCGAGCTGTGGACACTGCCAACCTTGCGCCGTCGGCAGGCCAGCGCTGTGCGAGCCCGCTCTCGCCAGTAATTCCGCCGGTACGCTGCTCTCGGGGTCGCGCCGACTGCATCGCGGCACCGCGGTCGTGCAGCATCATCTCGGCGTCTCGGCCTTCGCCGACTATGCGACCGTCGCGCGGGTGTCGCTGGTGCGGGTCGATCCCACACTGCCGTTCGATGAAGCCGCGGTATTCGGCTGTGCCGTGATCACGGGCGTCGGCGCGGTCGTGAATACCGCGGAACTGAAGCCTGGGGCGTCAGCCGCGATCGTTGGACTCGGTGGAGTCGGACTCGCCGCGCTGCTCGGTGCCCGCGCGCAGGGAGCGACCGAGCTCGTGGCCATCGACCTGTCGCCAGCTAAGCTCGCCCTCGCCCGCGATCTCGGCGCCACCCACGTCTTCTCGGCGGCGGAACCGGACTGCGCCGAACGGGTGCGCGAAGCTACCGGTGGCGGTGTCGACTTTGCCTTTGAGATGGCGGGCTCGGTGCGGGCGATGGACCTCGCCTATCGGATCACACGGCGAGGCGGGACGACGGTCACGGCGGGCCTCTCGGCACCGGGCGCCGTCTTCTCGGTACCGCATGTCAACATCGTCGCCGAAGAGCGGACCATCAAAGGTAGTTATCTAGGCAGCTGCCAGCCGCAGCGCGACGTGCCGCGCTACATCGAGTGGTATCGCGCCGGGCGTCTGCCGGTGGACCGCCTGCTCGCCGAGCATGTACCGCTCGAAGACATCAATTCTGCGTTCGACCGTCTCGCCTCCGGCGAGACCGTGCGCCAGGTCGTCGTCTTTCCCTGACGGGCAGCTCGAAGAAGCTAGCCCTTCCCGCCCGCTACGACAATCGGCCCGAGCATCGTCAGGAGCTCAGCGACTTCGGCCTCTGACTCACGCAGCAGAGCCTCGCAATCGTCACGGGTGATATCGAGGCGCTCCGCCGCCGCGACAACCTGCGGATCGATCTCGAGTTGCGCCGGATTGCGTTGGTAGGACACCAGCAGCGCTGCGATCGCGAGCACGTCGGTCAGGACCACCGCCTCGCCTTGTTCGCGCTCCGGATTCTCGAACTCATGCACGGCGGCGACGATTTCCTCCGGCATCTCCCAGCTCTCGAGTAACGACTTCGCTACCGTCGCATGCCAGTCGTTGACGATTTCCTGGCAGGCGATACGGGCCTGGAACAGCTGCGGGCGCAGCGAAGCGCGCGACAAGATGTACAGCTTCCCAACGCCGTGCAAAAGACCCGCCAGCATCGCCGCTCCGGCGTTCACCGGTGCGACCCGCAGAGCAGTCACGTGGCTCATCGCCGCGAGCAGCACGCTACGATGCCAGAGCGCCGCGAGATCGGCCTGGATCGACTGGAAATCCTCGGCCTTCTTCATCTGCTCGAACGCGAACGCGATCGACGCCGAGTGCACCGTATTCATGCCGAGCCGCGCCACCGCCGCCGGCAGATCGCTTACGCGACCGCCCGAGGTATTCATCGATTCGGCCGAGTTCGCCATCATCAGCACCCGCGTCGCGAGCGCGGGCTCGGCGGCGACGATGCGCGCAATCCCTGCGGTAGTCATTCGATCGTCGTTGAGCGCCCGCCGGATGCGGGCTACGATCGAGGGAAAGCTCGGTAGATCGATGCGCCCTTCGCCGAGCTCCGCCGCGAGCTCCGCAACGAATTCATAAGCCTCCGGGCTCTGGGCTTGCGGGGACGCCGTCGCGGGCGCTGGCTGGGAAACGGCCATGTTACTGGCCTAATGCAGAACGCAGCTGCTCCATTTCGGCCGCCGATTCCTCGAGGATGCGGGTCCATCCCTGCGGCTCGATCTGCATGCGCACGCAGGCCTTGCAACCCTGCATGTTGAGCTCGAGAGACTCGGGAAACTTGTGATACGAGACGAGCAGTTCGGCGACAGTCAAAATGTCGGTAAGATCGGTCTCGCCTTCGTGCGAGCGCTCGAGGTCCTCGAAGCCATGCACCGCATCGACGATCTCGGCCGCGATCTCCCAATTCTCGAGCAGCGCTTTGGCGACGTTCGCATGCCAGTCGCGCACGATCTCGTTATAGGCGCCGCGATCCGTGAACAGCGCCGGATGTTTCGAGGCGCGCGTCAGAATGTAGAGCTTGCCCACCCCGTGCAGCAGACCTGCCAGCATCGCGGTGTCGGCGTTCACCCGGGTGCAGCGGCGCGCGACGACGTAGCTCATCGAGGCGACGAGCACGTTGCGCCGCCACAGAGTGTCGAGTTCGCCTTCGATAGTTTTGAATTCGGCGGCCTTCTTCAACTGCGACATTGCGAACGAGATGGCGGCGCTGCGAACCATGTTGAAGCCGACCCGGGCGATCGCAGTCTTGAGATCGACGATCTGGCGACCGCCGATGTTGAGTGCGGCGGAGTTAGCGAGTTGCAGCACCCGGGCAGCGAGCGCGGGTTCCGATCCGACCACCCGCACGACCTGCTCCGGGCGAACGTTTTCATCCGCGAGGACTTTGCGCACCCGCACCGCGATGCTCGGAAAACTCGGCAGCTCCACCTTACCCGCCGCCAGCTCCGCGGCGAGTGACTGGACGAAAGCGAATGCCGCCTGGCTCACGGAGGCGGCCTGGGCGGGGCCGGCCTGGGCGGGAGCGGTCTCGGTCATGGGGGAACTCCTTCAGTGTGCCGTTTCGTACACAGACGGACATCGGCAAAACCCTGAGTTACTTGAGACATTTACACCGCAGCGGTGAGCCGCGGCTGCAACAATTCGACCGCAGGGGCCGGCTCGCCAGGGCCGGCCCCCGCAGCGGGCGCGGCGGCCGGTAGGGGCGCACGCGGCGCATGCAGCCGCAGCAGCAGATCCGCCTCGTGCCGAGTCACGCCACAGCTCGCCATCAGCTCCTGGCGGGTGGTGCCCACGCGCGCGAGCCGGATCGCGGTCTCATACTGACGCTGGGCCGGAGCGGCCGCCGCAGCGATGCGCGTCTGCGACTGCACGTTTTGCAGGCCTTCCTCCAGCCGGGCGTGCTGCTCGGCGAGCGACTCCTCGAGCACGTGCAGCCTCGAGATCGCGATATCCACCTGCTCGAAGAGCCGCTCGGCATCGCGTCGTGCCGCCCGGCGGAAGTGCGCGAAGGCGAACCCGAATACGACGAATGCAAACAGCAGCAGCGCGTAGCGCGCGGCAAAGAAGACCCACTCGTTGCTCAAAATAGCCATCGAACACTCCTGTGAACCGGATCACGAACGTCGGGATCCCGACGTCGTGGCTCGAACGGCTGAGCGATGCATGAACCATGCCGGTCGCGGCCTAATGCAAATCCTCTGGCGTAGGCGCCTGCAACCGTGAAGGTGACGGCGCGGGTCTAACGGCCGCCGGCGCAGCCCCGGATGCAGGCGTGGGCGCGGGCGCGGTCGGTGAGTCCGGCGTGGGGGCGGCATTCGCCGTATCCGCCACGGCGCTCGACGGATCCGCATCCGAGCTCGGCAGGATAACGAGCAGAACGCGGCGATTGGCGTTACGGCCCTCCGGGGTAGCGTTGCTCGCAACGGGCCGGAACTGCCCGAACCCGAGCACCGACAGACGGCTCGGGTCTACCCCGTGCCGTGCGAGCACCTCGACGACGCTCGCCGCGCGCGCCGAGGACAGCTCCCAGTTAGAGGGGAACAAGGCCGTGCTGATCGGCCGGTCGTCGGTATAGCCCTCGACGCGGATCGGGTTCGGGAAGCCGCCCAGCGACTCGCCGAGCTTTTGAATCACGTCGGCAGCACTCGGCATGAGCTGGGCCGCGCCGCTCGGAAACAGAATATCGGTCTGCAGCTCCACTTCCACGGAGTGGTCCTTGCGACGCACCACGACCGCGTGCGACGCGACCAGATCCTTGAGCGAACTCGCGACGGCGTCTGCGATGTGCTGCAGCGCCTCAGTTGGGGCGACGTCGGCGCCGAGCGAGGGCAGCGGCGGGGTCGGCGGACTCGGCGCGAGCCGATGCGGATCCGAACGCAGCGGCAGCGGCGGCGCGCTCGGTAGCCGCAGGTCGGATTGTGGGCCACCCGCCTGTTCGCCCACCTGAATCGGCTCGAGCGCTTGGGGACTGCCCCGAAAGGCCGCCACCAGCGAGTCGGAGAGCACCCGGTACTTACCCGCGTTGACCTGGGAGATCGCGTACATCACGACAAAGAACGCGAGCAGCAGGGTCACGAGATCGCCGTAGGGAATGGCCCAGGCTTCGTGGTTCAGATGCTCCTCGGGTCGGCGGCGTCTTCGCATCGCAAACTCCCCCTCTTCAGGGACGACTTCAGGGCGTAAGGTAGCTCTGGAGTTTGGCTTCGAGCGCGCGCGGGTTCTCACCCTGAGCGATGGATATCAGGCCGGCGATCACCATTTCGCGTATTTGCGACTGGGCGGCGATGGCCCCCTTGAGCTTCGCCGACATCGGCAGGAACACGAGATTGGCAAGCCCAATGCCGTAGACGGTCGCCGTAAACGCCGCCGCGATCCCGATTCCGAGTTTGCTGGGGTCGTTCAAATTCTGCATGACGGCCATCAGGCCGAGCACGGCGCCGATGATGCCGAGCGTCGGCGAGTAGACACCCATCCCCTCGAATACCTTTGCCCCCGCGATGTCGGCATGCTCGCGGGTGTCGAGTTCAACCTCGAGGATGCCGCGAATGACCTCCGGTTCGCTGCCGTCGACCACCAACTGCAGACCCTTCTTGACGAACGGATCTGGTTCGCGGCTGATGAAGGACTCGAGCCCGAGTAGTCCCTGTTTGCGCGAGACGTTGCTCCAGCGCACCATTTTTGCGATCAGCGATTCGGCGTCGTGCACCGGCGGTCGCACGATCCACTTGGCGATCTTGAATGCGTGCTGCAGAACCGGTAGCGAGGTCTGCACGAAGATGGCGGCAAACGTTCCCACCACCACGATCATGAACGCGGCTCGGGAACCGAGCGCCTTGATGCCCGCGCCCTTGAGGATGGCTCCCACGACGATCGCGACCACCGCGAGCAGGAGCCCGATCACGGTCAGCACGTCGAAGCCGCCGGAGGTCGATGCGCCCTTCGGTAAGCCCCTGGTCCCGCTCTTCGAGCCGTCTGCCATCCACCGCTCCTCGTTGCGCATCACCCGCCTGGTGCTGCGGGCCTGTGCGTCCACGAGGCCGGTCAGCCCGAAATTTCGTTGTCCCGCCAGCCCGCGAGGCGCGCCTTCAGACGCGTGAGCGCCTGACCATGCAGCTGACAGACCCGGGACTCGGTAACTTTCAGAATCGCCCCAATCTCCTTCAAGTTGAGCTCCTCGCTGTAGTAGAGCGACATCACCAGCCGCTCGCGCTCGGGCAACTCGTTGATCGCACCGGCGAGGGCGGCGCGAAAGTCCTCATCGACGGCATCACGGAACGGATCGACCCCGTCCGAGACCGCGCCTCCCACCACTTCATCGTCGAGGCTCGCGAGCCGGCAGCTCGCGGCGTCCTGCACGATGCGGTGGTATTCCTGCAGCGAGATACCCATTCGACCGGCGATCTGCGTGTCCTTTGCCTCCTCTCCACTGACGGCTTCGATCTCCCGAATCGCCGCCGCGACTTCGCGCGCGCGACGATGGACGGAGCGCGGCGCCCAGTCGAGCTTGCGCAGCGCGTCGATCATCGCGCCGCGGATGCGGATGCCCGCAAACGTCTCAAAACTCGCGCCGCGGTCGGCGCTGTAGTGCGCGGCGGCCTCGAGCAGGCCGAGCATGCCGGCCTGAATGAGGTCATCGACCTCCACCGACGGCGGCAGGCGACCCGCCAGGTGGTACGCGATCCGCTTCACGAGGACCGCGTGACGAAGGACCAACTCGTCGGACTCGGCAGCCGAACGACTGTCCCGGTAGGCACTTGCGGGACTACTCATCGCACCAGCTCCAGGCGCGGCGACCGCCGCTGCACCAGTCTCTCGACGAAGAACTCCAAATTACCTCTTGGTCCTTCGGCCACGGGCCATCTATCGGCGGTCGCGGCGAGATTCTTGAGGGCGAGAGCCGACGGACTCGCGGGGAACGCCGCGATTACGGGACGCTGTTCACGAATCGCGCGCCGCATCCAGGTGTCCTCGGGAATCTCGCCGACGTAGTCGAGGGTGACGTCGAGGAACCGCGAGGTGACCCGCTCGAGTTTTCGGAACAGCGCCGGACCCTCGCCGAGTCGACGGGACATATTCACGACCGCTCGGAAGCGCTTGACGCCATGGTCACGGCTCAACACTTTGATGAGTGCGTAGCCGTCGGTGATCGATGTGGGTTCGTCGCGAATCACGAGCAGGACCTCCTGGGAGGCTTGAGAGAATTGGAGTACGCCCTGGCCGATGCCAGCGGCCGTATCGACGATCAGCACGTCGAGTCGCCGCGAGAGCGAGCTGAACGCGCGCACGATCCCGAGGTGCTCGGCCTGCGAGAGATCCGCGAGCTGCGCGACTCCCGAGGCGGCCGGTACCAGGTGAAACCCCTGCGGGGTCTCGACGATGATTTCCTCGAGCGTCCGCTCACCGCAGAGCACGTGCGCGAGCGTGTAGCGTGGCGCGATGCCGAGCAGCACGTCGGCATTCGCGAGTCCGAGATCGCCGTCGAGCAACAGCACCCGTCTGCCCGCCGCGGCGAGGCCAGTCGCGAGATTGAGGGCGACGCTGGTCTTGCCGACGCCGCCTTTGCCACCGGTCACGGCGATCACCTGCACCGGCCCAGGACGCTGGTCGTCCCGCGGGTCTTCACGCGAGGGCATGGGCGACTCCTCCAAAGCGGCGCTGCAGCAGTTCTTCGTCCACCCAAGCCGCGGAGCGTGCGCGCGCGCTGAGCGCCCGCACTACGAGCCAGTGCGCGCGGGCCGGCGCGAGATCCTCGGGGATACGTTGCCCATCGCTGAGATAGCCGACCGGCAGACGCGTGCGGATCAGCAGCGACAAAGTGCCGCCGATGCTGACCGCCTCATCGAGCTTGGTCACTACGCAGCTCGCCGGCTTCGCCGCGGCGAAGCGCTCGTAGGCTTCCTCCAACACGCCGGCCTGCGAGCTGGCAGCAAGCACGAGCGCCGCCTCGATCCGCGGGCTGGATGCAACGAGCGAGGCGAGTCTCGCTTCGAGATTCGGATCGCGGGCCGTACCTCCGGCCGTGTCGATCAGCACCAGGCGACGGTCCTTGAGGCCCTCGAGCACCTGCGGCAGTTCAGCCGGATCGTTGATGGAATAGGCCGGCGCGCCGAGCAGCCGGCCGAGAAGGTGGAGTTGTTCCGGCGCACCGAGCCGCGCGTTGTCGGCGCAGATGAGCGCGAGGCTCTGCGAACCGTGCCGCAATGCCCATTGCGCGGCGAGCTTCGCGATCGCCGAGGACTTGCCGGCGCCGGTCGGACCGACCAGAGCGACGACGCCACCGCGTTCCAACCATCGATCCGGGGCAGTCACCAGACGCTGCGCGATGAGCGCCTCAGCGCGACGTGTCGCCTGATCGACCTCGAGTCCCGGCGGAATCTCGGACACGATCTCCGCGGCGATCCGCGCCGCGAGTCCGATCTCGGTGAGGTGTTTGAGGATCTCGCTCTGCGTCGGCGCGCGGCGCGTGAGATCGTTCCAAGCGAGCGTCGCGAGCTGGGTCTCGAGCATCTGCCGCACCCGCTGCAGTTCCTGGCCGAGCTCACCCACGCGCTGCGCGGCGCCGCTGTCGGCGGCCGCCTGCGATGACTGGATCAGACGCAATGCAGCCTGGAAATCGACCGGCGGCTCGGTCGCCTTTTCAGGCATGCGGGGCTTTTCCGCTGCCGGCGCCGCGGCCGGTGCCTGACGTAGCAGCGGGGAAGCCGGCGTGGGCGCGCGTGCGGGCTTCGGCGCACTGGTCACGACCCGCGGCTCGAGTCCGGCGTCACCCTCCGCCGCCTCGTAATCGACCGCCGCGACGACTTCGACGCCGTCTTCGACACGGCGGCTCGAGAGGATCACGGCGTCCGGCCCCTGCGCGTCGCGCACGGCTTTCAAAGCCTGCCGCATGTCGCTCGCGATATAGCGTCTCATTTTCATTGTTAGTGCTCCGTTTTCCAGCTCAACGTCCGACCGCGCTCACGAGCCGCACGCGGCGGTTATCGGGGATTTCGTTCCAGGCGAGCACCTGCAGGCCCGGGACACTCGAGCGCAGGAAGCGCGCGAGGGTGGGACGCAGCGGCGGCGCGACCAGTAACACCGCCGGTGCACCCGCGGTCTCTTGTTTTTGCACCGCTTCGGCAAGCTTGCGCTGCAGCCGCTCCGCGAGGCCGGGCTCGAGCCCCGGCGCGCTGCCGTTGGCCGTCGCCAGCGAGCCGGATAGAAGCTGCTCGAGATCCGGATCGAGCGTGATCACCGGCAATTCATCCTGCAATCCGACGAGGTCCTGAACGATCTGCCGTCCGAGCGTGATGCGCACCTGCGCCAACAGGGCCGCGGGGTCCTGACTACGTGGCGCATGTTCAGCGATGCTCTCGACGATCGCGCGCATGTTGCGGATTGCAACCCGCTCCGCAAGCAGCCCCTGCAGCACCCGCACCACCACCCCGAGCGGCACCACCTTCGGCACCAATTCCTCGACCAGTTTCGGTGCCGACTTGGCGAGCGCGTTCAGGAGCTGCTGGGTCTCCTCATGACCGAGGATCTCGTGGGCGTGAGCTTGGATCAGCTGCGAGAGATGAGTCGCGAGCACAGTGCCCGCGTCGACCACCGTATAGCCGAGCGTCTGGGCGTAATCGCGCAGCGACGGCTCGATCCACACCGCTTCCATTCCAAACGAGGGATCGCGGGTCGCGACTCCGGTGAGCTTGCCGAACACCCGTCCCGGGTTCAGCGCGAGTTCCCGATCCGGATAGGTGACCCCCTCGCCGACCGGCACGCCCGAAAGATTGATGCGATAGCCGTTCGGCGCGAGTTCGAGGTTGTCGCGGATATGCACCGTCGGAACGAGAAAGCCGAGTTCTTGGGAGAGCTTGCGGCGCACGCCGCGAATGCGGCCGAGCAGCTGGCCTCCCTGACCGCGATCGACGAGCGGTACGAGTCGGTAGCCGACCTCGAGACCGATCACGTCCACCGGCGGCACGTCGTCCCAGGAGAGCTCCTTGCTATCTGCCGGAGGCGCAGCGGGGCGCGGCGGAACGGGGGCCGGAACCGCGCTGCGCTCATTACGACGATTGATGAGCCAGGCACCGCCGCCGCACAGCGCCGCGATGGTGAGGAATGCGAAGTTAGGCATCCCCGGGATCAGCCCCATGGAACCGAGCAGAGCCGCCGCCACGGCGAGCGCGCGCGGCTTCCCGAACAATTGTTTGGCGACCTCCCCGCCCATGTCCTGCGAACCGGACATACGGGTCACGATTATGGCCACCGCGGTCGAGAGCAGTAGCCCCGGTAGCTGCGCCACGAGGCCGTCACCGATGGTGAGAAGGGTGTAAGACCGGGCGGCGTCCGCGAACGGCATATCGTGGCCGAGGGTGCCGATGGCGAGCCCGCCCACGATATTGATGAAGAGAATGAGAATCCCGGCGATCGCATCGCCGCGCACGAACTTGCTCGCGCCATCCATGGAGCCGTAGAAGTCCGCCTCGGCGCGCACTTCCGCGCGGCGGGTGCGCGCATCGTCTTGGGTGATGAGGCCGGCGTTGAGGTCGGCATCGATCGCCATCTGACGACCCGGCATGGCATCGAGGGTGAACCGCGCGCTCACCTCGGAGACTCGACCCGAGCCCTTGGTCACCACCACGAAGTTGATGATGGTGAGGATGATGAACACGACCACCCCGACCGCATAGTTACCGCCGATGACGAAGTCGCCGAAGGACTCGATCACTTTGCCGGCGGCACCGGTACCGGTATGACCCTCGAGGAGCACGACGCGGGTCGAGGCGACGTTGAGTGCGAGCCGCAGCAGTGTGGCGAGCAGCAGCACCGTCGGAAACACGCCGAACTCGAGCGGCCGGCGCACGTAGAACACCGCCATCACGATGATGAGCGAGAGCGCGATGTTGAAGGTGAACAGCACGTCGAGCGCCATCGGCGGCATCGGCAGCACCATCATCGCGAGTACCGCGAGGAGCCCTGCTGGTACGCCAAGTCCGGACTTTGCGAGACTCCCGACGGAGTCCATGGCGCGGCTGGCATTCAGAGCGATAGCCACAGTCACTCCTCGACCCGCGCGCCGCCCGGCGCGGGCTCAGGCGGAATCGTCGCGGGATCGATCACCGGCGCGGCCGGCGGCGCCATGCCGCCAGTGCGCGCGACACGCAGCTGAAAGACGTACGACAGCACCTGGGCTACCGCCACATACAGCGCAGCAGGAATCTCGGCGTCGATTTCGACGTAGCGATGCAGCGCCCGTGCGAGCGGAGGCGCCTCGACGATGGTCACTCCATGCTCGGTCGCGATCTCACGGATGCGCTTCGCGATCAGATCGGCGCCCTTGGCGACCACCCGTGGCGCCCGCATTTTCTGCTCGTCGTACTGCAGAGCCACCGCGTAGTGCGTCGGGTTGGTGATCACCACGTCCGCCTTCGGTACGGCCAGCATCATCCGGCGCTTCGCGATCGCGCGCTGGACCATGCGGATCTTGTTCTTGACCTCCTGCGAGCCCTCGGTCTCCTTGAACTCCTGTTTGACTTCCTCGCGCGTCATCTTGAGGTCTTCGGCGTGTTGCCAGAGCTGGAATGGGACGTCGACCGCGGCGATGACGATCAGCCCGGTCGCAATTCGCAACAACGCATCCCCGGCGAGCTGCATCGCGTGCGCCACAGCCTGCAACACCGGTTCGCTGCCGAGCCCGAGCAGCGCTCCGGCATCGCGGTGCAGCACCCACACGGCGATTGCGGCGATGACGACGAATTTGGCAATCGATTTGCCGAGCTCCACCGCGCCGCGAATCGAGAACAACCGTCCAAAGCCGGTGAGCGGGTTGATGCGGGCGAAGTCCGGCACCAGCGCCTCCGCACTGAAGTTCCAACCGCTCAAGGCGAGCGGTGCGGCGAGCGCCGCCACGCACGTCGCTCCGAGCAACGGCGCGCAGCCGACCAGCGTCTCGAGGGTCGCGTTGCCGAGCACCGGCACGAGCCTTCCGGCGTCGACCGCCTCCGGGCCGCGCAGCGCGAGACAGCTCCGCATCACGGATTGCAGCGCAGCGCCGGCGCGGCCGCCGAAGAACTGCAGTCCGGAAGCACCGGCCAGAACCACCGCCGCGGTCGTGAGCTCATGCGACCGTGGCACCTGGCCACGGGCACGCGCCTCGAGTACTCGCTTCGGTGTAGCGCTTTCTGTCTTCTCTTGACCCGTAGTCTCGTCGGCCATGGCGTCAGCGTCCGAGCCCGACGAGGCTGCCCACGAGCCGCGAGCCCGCCCCGAGCAGTTGTACGAAACCGGCTTGCGTCGCCGGCAACCCGAGCAGGAGGATCACCAGGCCGCAGAACAGCGCGACCGGGAATCCCACGCCGAATAGGTTGAGGGTCGGCGCCGCGCGACTGACGATTCCGAAGCCGAGGTTCACGATCAACAGCGCGGTCACCCCGGGCAGCGCGATCGACAGCGCGCCAGCGAACAGCTGGCCGCCCCAGGACACCAGCGTCCACAACGCGTCGTTGCCGAGGCCGAGCGTGCCGACGGGCAGCGATCGCAGACTCCCCGCCGCGATCTCGATCAGAGTCAGGTGACCGTCGAGCGCGAAGAACGTGAGCACGACGAGAATGGTGTAGAACTGGCCGAGCGTCGGCGTGTTGTTACCACGCATCGGGTCGACGTTGTACGCGAAGGACAGGCCCATGCTATTCGCCAGCAGTTCGCCGCTCAGCGACAACGCCTCGAACACGAGCTGCAGCGCAAACCCCATCGCCGCCCCGATCAGTACCTGCTGCAGGGTCACCACGACGCCGGCGAGCGAGAACGTCACGATCCCCGCCGGCGGCGGCACCAGCGGCGCCACCACCAAGGTCACCGCCCCCGCGATCAGGATCCGAACGCGAGCGGGTACCCCATCGGAGCTGAACACCGGCGCCACCATGAGACAGGCGCCGATGCGTAGAAATGGCCAGAGAAACTGGGCGAGCCAGGTCTCGAGCTGTCCGGAAGTGAGGTGGATCACGGCTGGCGTCTTCAGTTGATGAGCTGCGGGATGCTCTGAAAGAGATCGCGCGTGTACTCGATGAGCATCTTCAGCATCCACGGCCCCGCGATCACGAGGGTCGCCGCGAGCGCGAGCAGCTTCGGAATGAACGACAGCGTCATCTCGTTGATCTGCGTCGCGGCCTGGAACACACCAATCACGAGTCCCATCGTCAGCGCGACCAGCAGCAGCGGCGCCGCGAGCATGAGCGTGAGCTCGAGGGCGTGCTGGCCGATCGTCATGATCGACTCAGGGGTCATCGGTAGAAACTCGAGGCGAGCGAGCCCATCACGAGCGTCCAGCCGTCCACCAACACGAACAGCATCAGCTTGAAAGGCAAGGAGATGAGGACCGGCGAGAGCATCATCATGCCCATCGACATGAGCACGCTCGCGACCACGAGGTCGATGATGACGAACGGGATGTAGATCAGAAACCCGATCTGGAATGCGGTCTTGAGTTCGCTCGTCACGAACGAGGGCACCAGAATGCGCAGCGGAACGTCATCGGGAGTGGCGAAGCCCTGGCTTCCAGAAATCCGGCCGAAGGTCGCAATGTCGCTCTCGCGCGTCTGTTCCAGCATGAATTTACGCAGCGGCGCGATCCCCTTGTCGAGCGCCCGACTGGCGTCGAGGGTGCCGGCCATATAGGGCTGCACGGCGTCGGCGTTGATCCGATCAATGACCGGCGACATCACGAACAGCGTCAGGAATAGCGCGAGTCCGAGGATCACCTGGTTGGGCGGCGACTGGCCCGCGCCGATGGCCTGGCGCAGGATCGACAGCACGATCACGATGCGCGTAAACGCGGTCATCATGAGCAGGATCGCCGGTAGAAAAGTGATCGCGGTCATGAGCGCGAGCACTTGCAGCGTCAGGGTATATTCCTGCGAACCGGCCGGACCGGACTGAATCGTTACCGCGGGTAGCCCGGCCGCGGCCCTCGCCGCCAGCGGCGCCGCGAGCGCCATTACCAGCAACGCGACAGCGGCGAAGGTCGTGCGTTGCCGGCTCGTCGACGTATTCATCGGCCTCCTCATACGCCTGATCACCGTCCGAGACTCTTCATGAGGAGCGCGCTGAACGTCGGCTTCTCGTCCGGCGGTACTTCAACCGTTGAACCCACCTCGCCGTCGTCGTCGCCGAGGACGTACAGGGTGCGCACCTGGCCCGGGGCCACGCCTACCAGTAGGCGCGCGCTACCGACCTTCAGCAGCACCGCGCGCTCTTTCTGACCCAGAGCGACGTCGCCCAGCACTTCGATCGATCCCGCACCGCGCCGACCGGCACCCCGCAGCCGTCGGGCGATCCAGGCAAGACCAAAGATCGCGAGCAGCACCGCGCCGAGTGCGGCAGTGACCTGACCGAGGCCGCCGGGACCGGAACTCGCGCTGGCCGCGGCGGCGGGCGCTGCGAACGGCTGCGAGGCCACGAACAAGCCGGCGAGCGAAGGGAGGAGATGACTGGGCACGATGATCCTTGCGATCACTTCAACTTGCGGATGCGCTCGGCCGGACTCACGACATCGGTCAGGCGAATGCCGAATTTCTCGTTCACGACCACCACCTCGCCGTGCGCGACCAGCGTGCCATTCACGAACACGTCGAGTGGCTCGCCAGCGGCGCGATCGAGCTCCACCACCGAGCCCTGATTGAGTTGCAGGAGGTTGCGGATCGGCAGCTTGGTGCGGCCGACTTCCATGGACAGGGTCACCGGGACGTCGAGAATGACCTCGAGGTTGACGTCGCCCTGCGCGGGCTCGAGCCCCGGCTCCTCCTTGATGTCCTCGAATTCGGCGCGTTCGGGCGCTTCGGCTTCAACGTTCATGAGTCCTGCCTCGCCTGTTTCAAAGTCGTCGCGATCCCGCCCGCCGATCGGCCACGGTTTGCGCGTTCTTCGAGCTTCACCGCGAGCTGGCCGCGCGAGAGTCCGACCGCACCACGAAAGATCGGGACATCCTCGGCGTACAACTGCACGCGGCCATTGAAGTCGCAGGGAACTACATCACCCGGGCGTAGGTTGATGAGTTCGCCGAGGGTCACGGTGGCGTTGCCGAGTAGGCTGACGATCTCGACCTCCGCGTCCTCGATTTCCTCTCGCAGCGACACCACCCAGCGTTCATCCTTCTCGACACGGTCGCTCTGCATGCCGGAGTCGAGCACGTCGCGCATCGGCTCGATCATCGCGTACGGCATCGTGACGTGCAGATCGCCGCCACCGCCGTCGAGCTCGATGCGGTAGCTCGTGATGACTACGATTTCGGTGGGGCTCACGATGTTCGCGAAGTGAGGGTTCATCTCGGAGGAGAGATACTCGATGTCGAGCGTGGCGATGTGCGCCCAGGCTTCGTGCAGGTCGGCGAACACATACTTGAGCGCCATGGAAATGATGCGATTCTCGGTAGCGGTGAAATCGCGGCCCTCGATCTTGGCGTGGCGACCGGTGCCGCCGAAGAAGTTGTCGACGAGCGCGAAGACGAGCTTCGGATCGACCACGATGAGCCCAGTACCGCGCAGCGGATTGAACTTCACGAGATTGAGGCTGGTCGGCAAATGCAGCGTGTGCACGTACTCGCCGAACTTTTTCAGCTGCACGGGGCCGACGGCAATCTCCGGATTACGACGCAGTAGCGTATAAAGACTGGTACGAAATAGACGCGCAAATCGCTCGTTGATCATCTCGAGCGTCGGCATTCGTCCACGTACGATCCGCAGCTCCTTGCTGAAGTCGTAATCGCGAACGTCTTCAGGATCCGGAGGCGCCTCGGTGCTGACGGCGCCGGTATCCATGCCGTTCAACAGCGCGTCGACCTCGTCCTGGTTTAGAACCTTCTCGGGCATCGTCCGTTGCTCACTGCATGACGAAGCTGGTGAAGTACAGCGCTTCGACCGAATCGCCGTTGCCACCCGCCGCCTTGACGATCTTGCGTACCGCTTCGAGAGCCTCGGCCTGGAGCTTCTCCTTGCCTTCGCGCGTGGCCATTTCGTCCACCTTTTGGCCGCCAAACAGGAACAGCAGATCGTTCTTGATCACCGGGTCGTGCAGCTTCAGGAGATCGGCCGTTACCTGCGAGTGGGTCATGACCTGTACGGCGATCTGAAGGAAGCGAACCGCCTGATCGCCTTGAAAATTGACGACGAACGGCGGATCCAGCGGTACGAAGATCTCTGGGGCGCCGGGCTTCGGTGCTTCCTCTTTGGCTTCAGCCGCCTTCGGCGACGACGACGCAGGAGAGTGACTCTTCATCCAGAACAGCATTCCACCGGCGGCGCCGCCGCCCGCCACGAGTACGGCGACGAGCACCACCAAGATCATCACCAGAGGTGATTTCTTGGCCTCAGGGGCCTCTTTATCCGCCTTCTTGTCGGCAGGCTTCTTTGCGGCTTCGGCCATCTAACTTCTCCCAGATCGGTACCGGTCGGTGCTCGGATCTAACCTTGCAACGTGCATGCCACTGCTCGGGAATGCGACCTGCATCACGAACCGGCGGGCGATGCGGCGGATTTTTGACGCCTGCGCCCGGATCGATGTCCGGGCGCGGTCAGATCAGGCGTAGGCGTCGACGAGTCCGAGGCGCACCGCCGTAGCGGACGAAACCGAGCCGACGGCGGCTACCGGTTCAACGGCCGCGAGTGAGGCGGTCGTGCTGCGTGTCGGCGGCGGGTCACGGCTCGGCTGGCGATTGACCCCGGCGTCGCTCAGCGACATGCCCTGCGAGGCGAGCAGATCGCGCAGCTGCGGCAGGGATTGCTCCAGCGCCGCGCGCGTCGCCGGATGAGCGGCCTGAAACCACACCGACGCCGCGCCGTTCTGCACGTCGATGTGGACCTCGAGGGGCCCCAAGTCGGCGGGCGAGAGTTTGAGTTCGGCAGACTGCACGCCCTTGGAGCTCAGCATCGTCACCTGCGATGCGAGCTCCTCGGTCCACTCGGAAGATCCCACGGTCGCCTGCACGCGCCCGGTCGCCACCGACGCGAGCGATCCAACGCGCGCCGCGGCCTGGGCTGCGTCGAGGCCCGCGAATTGAATCGAGGAAGCGGCGGCCACCGCAGGAGTCTGTGCGCTGCCATCGCTGGCCGACCCGTCACCGTTGGTGGCGTTGGACGCCGCGGCGCCGAGCGAGGAGTCGTCGGCCTTCGGCGATACGTTGTCGCTGAGTCCAGCGAGGGTCTGGGTCAGACCCGCTAGCAGCGCATGCTGCGGGGCCGATCCGGCAGCCGAACCGGCGGGGGCGGCTGACCCCGGGGCGACGACCGCGGCGCTCGCGCCCGCCGCAGCGGTTTGCGTCCCACCCGCCGAAGCGCTTGCCGCCGTCGCCGCGTTCGCCGCTGATGGCGTACCGATACCCGTCAGCATCGGCAGCAGCTGCGCGAGTTGCGCCGCGTCGTTGCCGCTCGTCACGCCACCGTCCGTGGAGTCGCCCAAGGCGCCGGTCTGCGTCTGCGCGGTCTGTTCGGTGGAGGCGCCTGCGGCGCCGACGCTCGCGAGCTTCGACGCCGAGAGCGTTCGTGATTCGCCGTTCGCCAGGGCCGCCGCCTGCGCAAGGGCAGCGGCCTGCACGGCCGCTGCTTGTCCGGCGGCCGCATCGGCGGCTGCCGCACCCGCCGCTGCGGGGAGCGTCGTAACGCGGCGGGTACCCGTTCGCCCCGTCGTGCCACCACCATTTTCCTCCGCCGCCTCGCCGGCGGTAGCCGCCGCAGCCGTTGCCTGTGGATCCGTGCCGTCCGTGTTAGACGTCGACGCCGCAGCGTTCGAATCATTCGCCGTAGAACCGCGCGTCGCCGCCGCTCCATTCGCAGCGCCACTCGTGCTGGTGCGATCCGGCGGGCTGCTGGGTGGACGCGGCGTGCCGGCGGCTGGGCGGTTCGAGTTAGTCGTCGCACTCGAGGCGGTGTTGCGCCGCGGCGTCGGGGCCGGCGATGCCGTCGACTCGCTATCGGTCGGCGCCGCATTCTGGTTCACCTCCGCGAGCGTCGCGTTGAAATCCTGACTCTCGCCGCTCGGGCCCGGAAGCGGCGCCTCGGGGCTGCGCGTGACGGGTTTGGGGGCGCTCGGCGGCGTGCTGTTTACGGCGGTCGATCTCATGATGTCTCCTTGGGTTCCCGGGCCTGACGCAGGCCGCGCTCGTCCGATTCCTTCTGTTCCCGGCGATCGGCGCTGTGCCGCTCGTCTTCACGCCAGTGGTCGACGACTTTCTCGACCGACTTGGCCCGTGTCGCCGCGCGCTGCCACACGCTCTGTTCGGAGTCGCGTTGCGCGCGCGCACTGTGCACGACCTCGGCCTGTGCGCGGATCGCCGCGCCGAGTCGTGCGAGGAAAGTCTGGTAATCACGCAAGCCCATGCCAGCCATTCCGGTAGCGGCAAGGCTGGCAAAGCGGCGCACGTAGTCGTCGTGGTAACGCGTGAGTTCATCGAGCTTCGCCTGCGCTTCGGCAAGCGTTCGCTCCGCGGCCGCGAGACGTACGGCGCGCTGGCGTTCCACGTCCTCGACCGCGCGCTGGACCGGCCGCATCCGCTCGCTGCGCTTCATGCGGCAGCTCCGGCGCTCTCGCCAACCGTGGCGGTCAGGGCCGACAGGCTGCTCGCGAAGTCGATCTGCTCGGCCTGACCTTGCTGCAGAAATCGCTGCAGCTTCGGCCAGAGCGCGATCGCCGCGTCGACGCGTGGGTCGGAGCCGCGTTGGTAAGCTCCGATCGAGATGAGGTCGCGATTCTGTTGATAGATGGACAGCGCCTGCCTGAAACGGCGTGCCGCATCGATGTGGGCCGGAGCTGCGATGTCGTTCATCGCACGACTGATCGACGCTTCGATGTCGATGGCGGGAAAATGTCCCGCTTCGGCGAGGCGTCGGGACAATACGATGTGCCCGTCGAGGATCGCGCGCGCCGAGTCCGCGATCGGGTCCTGCTGATCGTCGCCTTCGGTGAGCACGGTATAGAACGCCGTGATCGAACCGCGTCCCGTGTCGCCATTGCCCGCGCGCTCGACGAGCTGCGGCAGACGCGCGAACACCGACGGCGGATAACCTTTGGTCGCGGGCGCCTCGCCGATGGCGAGGCCGATCTCGCGCTGCGCCTGAGCGAAGCGCGTCAATGAGTCCATGATGAGCAACACCGACTGACCCCGATCGCGGAAATATTCGGCGATCGCCGTCGCGAGCCAGGCACCGTGCATGCGCATCAGAGGCGTGTGATCGGCGGGCGTCGCGACCACGACTGCGCGCGCGAGGCCCGCCGGGCCCAGGATGCGCTCGATGAACTCCTTGACCTCCCGACCGCGCTCGCCGACGAGCGCCACTACAATCACGTCGGCGCTCGTGTAGCGCGCCATCATGCCGAGCAACACGCTCTTGCCG